>Ga0334722_10000007_pt1 | contig 319186 bp, 329 predicted proteins | sample C3_bottom_MG_FD_207210 | JGI IMG/M metagenome (GOLD analysis project Ga0334722, IMG submission 207210) | Sediment microbial communities from Yellowstone Lake, YNP, Wyoming, USA - C3_bottom | ecosystem: Environmental > Aquatic > Freshwater > Lake > Sediment | place: USA: Wyoming | collected... | reverse complement strand
ACCGGCGGCTTGGCGCATCGCCGTCGAGGCCTGGCTGAGAATGAAAGGGTTTATAACCGTCAGCATCAATGGGAAAGTGTCACCCAATTTTCTCTGAATTTTTTATCATAAACTGCTAGCGTGCACATGGTATCATGTTTTCAATTACTCTCTTTACAGGAGGCCATCATATGCCAAAGCTGCCGAAGCAATACCTCACGAACCAGAAACGCTATAAGCTCCTCATGAACGCGGTGGAAAATCTCGGCAAAGCGGCAATGGCCTCGGGCCCTCTTAAGGAAAAAACCGCCCGCCTGGTGCAACTCGCCGCCGCCGCCGCCATCCACTCCGAAGGGTCTGTGCATTCTCACACCCGGAGGGCGCTGGCCGCCGGTGCGAAGCCCGAAGAGATCCGGCACGCCATTGTCCTTCTTACGAGCACGATAGGATTCCCTTCAGTCTCCGCCGCGCTCACCTGGGTCGATGATGTGCTGGACAAAAAATAACCAGCTCTCCGGATATCCACGATTAATGCAAACGAAATAGTAAACGTTTCATCCCTCAGAGGGATCCCCCTCACCTCAGTCCTCTCCCCGGTGGAGCGAGGACGTAACAGGTGCAGTATGTATCAAAATTACATGATAAAAAATCTTGTCTTCATAGGTGATTCATTAACGCAGTGGTGCAACTGGGAAAAGCGCTTCCCCGCGCATTCCGTCATCAACCTCGGCATCGCCGGAGAGACCGTGGAGGGTCTGCTGGGACGCAGGGAGCGCATCCGGACCATGGTTGAAAATCCCGACATGATCTTCCTTATGACCGGCATCAACAACCTTGCCATGGAGCACTACGATATACTTGTCCCGTATGAAGAGATCGTGCGCAACCTGTGCACGTGGTACAAACATGCAACGATCGTGGTTCAGAGCATCCTGCCGGTGAACATGGAATGGATAAGTAACGATGTGATCAAGGACGTTAACCAGAATCTTATGATGATCGCACGTGATCATCGCGCTGAATATCTTGACCTCCATCGCCTGTTTATAGATCCTGAGGGTAGACCGATCAGGGGTTATTTGCTTGATGATGGTGTGCACGTGAGCACAAAGGGGTATGATGCATGGGCGAACGCAGTGGAACGCATCATAAGCAGCCAACGGTGAGAGATGCCGAAAGCGCGGGGTTGTCGTGGACATGCTGAAGGAATGCTTTTCTGCAAAACATACGAAGAACAGTACGCGAAGATGGTTCTCCGACGATTATTTCGACCTTATCGTGTGGATGCGACCCGAGGATGCCATCGTTGGTTTTCAGTTGTGCTACGATAAAAACAGATCGGAACGGGCATTGACGTGGAGCAAAAAGCATGGATTCACTCATGAACGAGTTGATGATGGAGAAGCGAATCCTGCGAAGAACCTGACCCCGATCCTGGTTCCCGATGGCATGTGCCCGATCCAGGAGTTGATCGAACGCTTCCGCTCCGCAAGCGCTGACATGGATCCCGGCATCAGATCGTTCGTTTCTGCAACGTTGAAGGAATACAGCTCAACGCTCGCCGCACCATGAGTTCTTTACTGCATGAAAACACCTTGCCTTAAGCGCATTTTGTGTTATCATGCGGCGTTCCTGCAGCACAACAATCCTCCTACCAGGAGCCTCCCGGTGAAAAAATCTTTTGCACGAACGATCGCGTCAGCCACACTGTTCTTATGCTGTTCTGTTGTCACCTGCTTTGCTGCATCCAATGACCAGGGCCTTCAGCCGGAACCCTCCGCTCCGGCGCCGAACCAGACCCTGAGCAATCAGCCAACGCATAACGGTGTATCATTCGACCGGGACTATTTCACCGGTTATGTTACTGACACAACCTCTATTCTCACTTCACCTGTCCGTTGGGGGTCTTCCGACTGGATCACCGCGGCTGGTATCGTAGGAATATCCGTTGGGTTATATACTCAGGACCAGAAGATACAGACCTGGGTGCATAAGAACAAAACATCCACGATCGACAGGCTCGGGGACAATGCCACGTTGGTCGGTTTCGGCGCGCTTACCGTCCCGTTGCTCGGCGGACTCTATCTGTACGGGTATGCCGCCGATGATCCGAAGGCCTGCAGCACCGTACTGCTTACTACGGAGAGTTTTGTGCTGACCGGTGTTTTTGTACAAACCTTAAAATTCGGAACGCATCGCCACCGACCGTACACTGGCGATCCTGAACACGCATGGGGCGGCCCCGGCATTATCAACAACGGCGACCACCTGTCCTTCCCCTCGGGACATGCATCCTCTGCGTTCGCGATCTCAACGGTCATTGCAACAGAATACGAGAATTCTCTCGTCGTCCCACCCCTGGCATACGGCGTTGCATCGCTGGTCGCTGTTAACCGGGTCCTCCATAATGCGCACTGGTCCTCAGATATCTTTGTTGGATCCGCGATAGGCTATTTCACCGGGAAAGCTGTTGTGAAATCCCACCACAACAACACCCGGTTCTCGCTGCTGCCCCTCATGGACGGGGAACATACCGGATTGGCCGTGACCTATAATTATTGATGATTTTGTATAAAGTTGAATAACATCAAGCCTTTCATTCTGAGCGAAGCGAAGAATCTCGTCTTTTCATGCCGTTGCCAGACCCTTCGCTTCGCTCAGGGAGACGCTATTTGACTTTTTACGAGTACATCTCGCAAACGACAAAAAGACTTTTTCAGCGACCTGTTAACCTTCCTCGCGATTCAGGTTCCTTCGAATCAATTGATACCCCTTTATTCGCACTCTCTGCGGAAAAACAGAGACGAAAACGCTTTTAAGAAAATCGTCCCGACCTCTCTTCTCTCTTGCCAAACGCCTGCTCAGAGATTTATAATATGGCGACAATTCGGGGGAATGGATGGTAATGGAACGGAGAAAAGCGGTCGCTCTCATTTCGGGCGGTCTCGACAGTGTGCTGGCGGCGAAGGTGGTCATGGAGCAGGGGTTCGACGTTCTCGGGCTCTATTTCACTTCAGCCTTTTCCAAAAGTTACGGACAGGAACGCGATACCCATGCGGCAAAGGTCTCCCAGGCCATCGGCGTCGATCTTCGCGTCATGGATATGGGGCAACCCTACATCGATCTCGTGCGGAACCCGGTCCACGGGTACGGCAAGAACATAAACCCCTGCATCGACTGCAAGATTTTCATGCTTAAAAAAGCCCGGGCGATCATGCAGGAGATAAATGCCCCTTTTCTGGTGACCGGTGAAGTTCTCGGCCAGCGTCCCATGTCGCAGCGCCGGGATACGCTCAGCATCATTGAGCGCGATGCGGACATGAAGGGTTTGATCCTTCGCCCGCTCTCGGCCACGCTGCTGCCGCCGACACAAGCCGAGCAGACCGGCATCATTGAGCGGGACAAACTCCTCGGGATCAGCGGCAGATCGCGTACGGTCCAGCTCCGGCTTGCGGAACGCTACGGGATCAGCGGCTACGCAACACCCGCTGGAGGCTGCCTGCTCACCGACAAGAACTTCTCAGAGAAGCTCCAGGACCTCTTTGACGACAAACAGGCAATCACGCCGAACGATATACGCCTGCTTACCGTCGGCCGCCACTACCGGATCGATGCAGGCGTCAAGATCGTCGTTGGCCGCGATAGCCGCGAAAATGACGTCCTCATGTCGCTGGCGCCACACGGCTATCACCTGTTCACCCCCCATGATTTCCCCGGACCCGTGGCGCTCCTGCACGGCACCCCCACCCAGGACATCAAGCAAACCATAGGCAGACTCATCATCACGTACAGCAAGCACGTCCCGGGTCAGACGCGGCGCATACAGTACGGCGCCGAAATTTTCGATCCCGGTGAACCGCTTCCCATCACCACGGTCCGTCTGCGGCGCGTGGGGGCCGACGCGTAACCGCACCTGCCCGGCACTCCGACATCCTGACCGCCTTCCCATTCCAGACGCTCCGCACCCTGAAAATCATGATACAATAAAGATACGTCGGCGAACGCAGCATCATGATCGGGGATACCATGGCGGAACTCACTATTCCAATTCTTCGTGAATACCTCGAATCTCTCTATAAAAAACCGGTGCGCGTTCTTTCTCTGAGTAAAGAAGGCAAGCAGGAAGCCCCGGATGACCTTAAGGGCTTCGGCTATGGAGCGCCCCTCTTCATCGAGTTCGAAATATCCGGTGAACGAAAAAAGGTCGTCCTCGAAACCATGGCGCCCTCCTCGTTCGGGCATGACCATTTTTCCGACCGCGCACAGGCGATCCTCTGGGAGCACTCGGCATTCAACAACCTGCGGCGCCATGTGACCTCCCTGGATTGCGGTGCGTTCACGGAAACCGGCGGGATCATCTCCACAGGCGATGCCCGCGAGTTTTTCCTCCTCACCGACTTCGTCAATGGCCGTGGATATTTCAAGGACCTCGACCGGATCCGGACAACCGGCAGCGCGACACCAGGGGATTTCGACCGGGTCCGTGCGCTTTCAGACCTCCTGGTGGACATGCACGCTCAAAAGCTCAACGCTCCGGCCCTCTATATCAGGCGCGTCCGCGATCTCCTCGGCCATGGCGAGTGCATCATGGGATTGATCGACAACTATCCCGAGCATTTCGAGTTCATCGACCAATCGCTCTTAAAGAAAATAGAACTTGCCTGCGTTGTGTGGCGCTGGCGCCTCAAGGTTCGCACCCACCGCCTCTGCCCGGTGCACGGTGATTATCATCCCTATAACATTCTCTTTCGTGAAGGCACGGATCTTACCCTGCTCGACCGTTCCCGCGGAGAATGGGGTGAACCTGCGGACGACACAACCTGTCTCACCATGAATTATCTCTTCGCTTCCCTGCTCCGGTCGGGCAAACTCGAGGGCGACTTCGAGAAGATGTTTCGTATGTTCTGGGAAAACTACCTCGTAAAGACCGGGGACCGGGAAATGCTTGAGGTTGCAGCCCCCTTCTATGCATGGCGCGGCCTGGTGGTCGCGAGCCCTGTCTGGTATCCGCACATTCCGTCCGCTGTGCGTCGGTCGGTCTTCAACTTCATCCAGAACGTGCTCGCTGTTGAACGGTTCGACCCCCTGGATGTGAACAGGTATCTTCTATGAGTATGCAACCCGGATTCGCTGTGTGGATGACCGGAATCCCGGCTTCGGGCAAAAGCTCCCTTACCCGGGCTTTGGCAGGCACCCTTCGTGACGAGGGAATTTCCGTGGTCGTGCTGGAGTCCGATGAGATCAGAAAGATCCTGACTCCTGAGCCGACCTACAGCACTGAAGAACGGGATGCGTTCTATCGCACGCTGGCCCTGTTGGGACACATGATAACCGAGAGCGGCGTTAACGTCATCTATGACGCTACCGCAAACAAGCGTGCGTATCGTGATCGCGCGCGTTCTCTTATCCGCAAATTCATCGAAGTTTACGTGCACTGCCCCGTGGAGATCTGTATACTACGCGATCCCAAAGGCATCTACCAACGCGCTGCTGCCGGCACAGCATCAAATGTTCCTGGCGTCCAGACAGAGTATGAACCGCCCTTGGACCCGGAATTATCCCTTGATGGCCAGGCTTCTCCTGACGTCGGAGTTGATGTAATCAGGCGCAGGATCAAGGAGTTATGGCATATATAAACAGTTCTTTCCCGCCCATTTGTGAAACTCATTTGACTGTAGAAAGCCCCTCCGATAGAATGCATGCCATTATGGGTAAAAAAGTGACATATGAGCGTTGGATTAATCTGTTTCTTCCTGAAGGATGGAATGAGCGGGAGGAAATGGGCTTTGTTTTACTGGAAAAAGAAGGCTGGCCGGGATTGATGCAACTCTCGTTCATTGAACGGGATGAGACCAAAACCCCGCCTACAGACGCGGCACGCGTGTTTCTCGAGGATACGCTCGAGGAGCGGGACATCCCCTTTCCCCGCGAAGCCGTAAAAGTGGATGACCGGGGAGATATGGCGATTGCTTCACTTGATTATACATACAATGAAAAAGAGGAACCCATGCATTGGCGCATTTGGTTCCTCGTGGATAAGACACGGGCGCTTCTTGCTGCTTATATCAGCGCCCCCCAGTTCGATGACCCCGCTCTCGCAGAAGCCACCCGCATTATCGCGGATATAGAATTTATCCCATCTACGAACGACTAGCTGCTATACGTATTCCCGCAGCTGTTTGCTCCGGGCCGGATGGCGCAGTTTTTTTAGCGCCTTGATCTCGATCTGCCGGATTCGTTCCCTCGTCAGATTAAAGTACTTCCCCACTTCTTCGAGCGTATGCTCGCTTCCAACACCGATGCCGAACCGCATCCTGATGATCTTCTCTTCCCGTTCCGTAAGCGATGACAACACCTGCTCGATGCGATTGGAAGCTTCGTTGTTCTCAAGCGTCTTGAACGGCGAGATGGATTTCTCGTCGATGATCACATCTTTCAGTTCTTTTTCTTCCGACAGGATCGGCGTCTCAAGAGACACCGGTTCCTGGATTGCCCGCAGAATCTCGTTCACCCGCACCACGGAGAGTCCCATGATCTTCGAAACCTCTTCCGGCGAGGGCTCCCTGCCCTTTTCGCGCATGAACTTGGCGAAGATACGGCTGATGCGGGTGCTCTCTTCAATCAGGTGAACTGGCAGGCGTATGGTCCGCGCCTGGTCCAGAATGGCGCGGGTGATTCTCTGCCGGATCCACCAGGTGGAATACGTGCTGAACTTCGTGCCCTTGCCGGACTCATAGCGGTCGGCCGCCTTCATGAGCCCGATGTTCCCTTCCTGGATCAGGTCGAGAAGCGTCAACCCGCGGTTGACGTACTTTTTGGCTATCGAGACAACCAGCCTCAGGTTGGCCTTTACCAGCTCGTCCTTGGCTGCCTTTACCTTGATCTCCTCTTTATCGATGCGACTGACGATGTCCGTGAGAATCGACTCATCGATCCCCAGTTTTTCCATTTCAATGGTGATCCCACGCTCCACCTGTTTTCCGACGAACAGGAGCCGTTTGAGCATCTTTTCAATCTCGCGGAAGGAGAGGCTCATTTCGTTCAGGGTCAGGGTGGCCCGCTCCATGTCCCTGCGCGCCACCTGGCGTTTCAGCCGGTTGTACAAGCGCATGAACTCGGCTTCGAACGATTCATTCCATTCCCCGGGATAGCGGAGAATGTCATGGGCCTTCACCAGACCCAGCTTGATATTCGCTCCCAGGGCCAATACCCGCGGGATCGCGAGCGGAGAACCGAGCGCGATCTCCTTGAGCGCGGCCTTTCCGTTCTCAAGGACCCGCACATACTCCTGCTCCTCGTCGATCTTGAGCATGGGGAACCTGCCCACGGACTTGAGGTAGGTATCCACCAAATCCGCGCCGCCGACTTCCTCCGCTGCCTCGGCCACCTCTACGGCAGTCGGCTCTTCTTCCTCTTCCTCTTCGGTCAGTTCATCCGCAAGGTCCTCTAACAAATCTTCAGGCACACCCTCAGGATAACCGGTTTTTTCTTCTGATAATGCTGTCTTGCTCATACTGCCTGCCTTTCTCCTCTGCCTGATTCAATTATATCAAAAACAAAAAGCTGGTCAAACACTTATTTCAATTTCAGCCAAAATAGTTCTGCTTCTTGCATTATAGAACCACGTTCGGAACAATAGAACGTTGAGATCATGTTTGTGTTTTCACCAAACAATATTTATGTTACACTTCATTAAGACACCGCAAGTATAAAGAGGTTGTAAACAATATCACCCCTGACAGCGCATCATGAAACCATCAACACAATACGGGAATGATCAATGACGCTCATTAAAAGCTGTAGAAACTATGTTCAACGGTTCACCAGTGAATGCCTGGCTCTCGTCTATGTTGTACGGGACCGCCGGGTCCGCTGGTACGCCAAACTCGTTATCATGCTGCCACTTGGCTATCTGTTCTCGCCCATCGATCTTATTCCCGACGCAATTCCCGTTTTGGGTTCGCTGGACGATATCATGGTGATACGGCTCAGCTATGTTGTGCTGCACAAAATTATCGATGTCGAGGTGCTGAAGGAATGCAGCGAGCGAGCAGATCTGTTCATGAAAGAAGGGAAAACGAATAAGCTTACCTACATCGTTGTTCTTGCAATGATCTGGGTCCTGCTGGTTACAATTCTCTTCTGGTATTTTACTAAAAAGTATTTCAAGTACAGGCTGAAAACCGGACATCTATAATCCGAAGTCTATTTCGTGACCCACCGGCCGACCCTGGTTATCGCATTACGGTAGCTTGAACCAGTGATACGGCCACCAGGGCGCCATGCGGAGATGCGTGATGAACGCGGCTGTGACCGGAATCAGCACCGACAACCAAAGACGCTTTGCCTCGGTCTTGAGCCCGTGCAGTTTAACAGTGATCACTTCAGGGGAATGATACTGTTTTAACGAAGGAAAAAAGCGCGGCGTTGTCGCACAATATTTTTTGAAATCCTCACCGAAAATGTCCCCCAGGACCCCCTCCTCCGCCTTGATCACCAGACGGGAATAGATGACGAACCCGATGAAGATGATGACGATCAGAGAAAAACTTTTCAAGAAACATGCCATTGCCAACGCCAGGCAGAAGGTGCCGAAATACAGGGGATTCCTGGTGATGGAGTACGGCCCCGTTGTCTGAAGTTCACTGTCTTTTCTCCCGCCTACATACAACGTGGCCCAGATCCGGAACATGATATACAGCATGAAGAACAGCCAGCCGACCATATACAGGGCAAGACCCTGCATGCTGTTATCGCTGACAACAGGGGTGCTGAAAAGAAGCGCTATGAGGGCGGGCGCGAACAACACTCTCGCCATTTTTCCTCTGTTCTTGAATGCGAAGGAATCCTTCAACTGTCTCATTCCATATCTCCTCGTGGATTGCGGACCACCGGGAACCACACCGGTAGGGTAAACGGGAACATGTCTATTTCAGCCCCCGGCTGCCCGGCTTTATTGGCGCACTCCCCGATTTACAGAGAGGGCAGTTCTCCGGTGCATACGTTGGAACATCCAGCGTCACCAATGAGTGGTACGGCACCCCAAGGTCTGCCTTGCCGCCTGAGCGGTCCACCAGCGAGCCGGCGGCAACAACGACGCCTCCTGCCTGCTGCACAACAACCATGGTTTCGCGGGTGGATTTTCCCGTTGTGATAACGTCCTCAACCACCAATACCCGCTCGCCGGGATTGATCGTGAACCCCCTGCGAAGCGTAAGCTCCCCCGCCACACGCTCGGCGAACAGCGCACGCACACCGAGTGCACGGGCGGTTTCATGGGACACGAAAACGCCGCCGAGCGCGGGTGCGATGACCGCTTCGATCTTTGCCTGTTTAAAATGCTCTGCAAGGGCCGCGCAAAGCTTCGTGGCGGTCTCCGGCTGCTGCAGCACAAGCGCGCTTTGCAGATACTGACTGCTGTGGAGCCCTGATGAAAGCAGAAAATGGCCGGTCAGCAGCGCACCGGTCTTCTTATAGATGTCGAGCACTTCTTGTGATGTCATTTTTCCGGTTATCCTCGCTCAGTGTTTAGTGATGTATTGATTTCAGGAGACGCGCGTTCGTCCGACTTCCGGTCCCTGGCTTCCGTCTTCCCGCATGCTTCTATTTCTTCAAGTATCCTGGTCACCGCAGCCTGACGGTCCGCTGCTTTTAAAACCGGCCTGCCGATCACGATATAGTCCGCTCCCGCGGCAACAGCCTGCGCCGGCGTCATGATCCGTTCCTGATCGTCCTTGGCCGCCCACAAGGGCCGCACACCGGGGGTCAGCACAACAAAATCACCCCGCACCGCCCTGCGGAGGATCTTGATCTCCTGGGGCGAAGCGACCACGCCATGCATGCCTGCGCGCTGCGCAAGCCTGCCAAGGTGGCATACTTCCCGCTGAATCGACCGCATGATCTTCAGTTCTCTGCGGAGGCTTCGCTCGCTCATGCTGGTAAGCACGGTAACTGCCAGCAGGGTCGGCACGGGCACACCACACTTGTCGGCTGTCTCCCGGGAGGACAGGACGGCCGCTTTCATCATATCAAGGCCGCCCAGGGCATGCACATTGAAAATGCTTGCGCCGAGCTTCACTGCTTCGGCTGAGGCCTTGGCAACGGTGTTCGGAATATCATGATACTTGAGATCGAGGAATACCCTCCCCCCTCGTTCCCGTATTTTACGCACGATATCCGGTCCATACGCGGTAAAAAGCTGGTGCCCCACCTTGAACATGCCTACCAGGCCGCCGAGCTCCGCCACAAGACCGAGAGCTTCCTGTTCATTGTCGATGTCGAGGGCAAGAATGATGCGGTCTTTTGCCGTTGGGGTAGTTTTCATGAGATGACAGCCGTTCAGAGGAACGCGGGATGAACCGCCGTGAGACTCCCGCCCTTAGTATATTCTGAGCAAACTCAGCAGCCTGTCCTTGAAAAGCTCGGCCAGCACCTGCAAGTTGGATGTGTTCAGGAACTCGTTTGCATTATTTGAGAACAGGATCCACACCTCGGCGGGAAAATCCTGCGTCTCCTGGCTGATCTCAACGTGGAGAGAGATCTTCGGCAATGCCCGCACAATGAACGCCATGTCGCTGCCTATCAGGCTTTGCGAGGTTCTTGCATCGAACATCGGCATGAGCGCCTGCGAGCGCGTCACGATCTCAGCGGCATACTGGGTAAGGGGGACCTCCACTTTTCTTCTGAAATCAGGCGCAGGGCAGTCGGAAAAATCGCCGATGCTGCGCCAGGGCAACAGGGCGGAAATCGTGCCCGCTGAAAATAGATGGTCCAGTATGAGCGTTTCATGGATGTCGGGCGCTTTCTGTCCATGGAGAAAGATGCCTTCATGGCGGATCACATACTCCTGGCCGAGCAGCCCAAGGAGAAGCGCGTCCCCTTCTTCATCGTACAGGGCGCTGATCCGCTCCGCGATCTCGGGGAATGAGGTATGCTCCAGAGCTTTCACTACGTCCTCCGCTCATTTTTCGGGTCAGATTATACCTGCAACGGTCAAAAAGGACAACTGAAAAATGGCCGTTTCGGAATTCTCTGCAGCAACTCGCTGCCCTGAACCGTGGCCCTAAAAACCTTCTGCCTTCAGGCTATCCGCCTGAATATTCATGACTCCTGCTTTATCCGCTGAATGATCTCCGTTATCAGTTCCTGCATATTGATCTGGAGTTGGATCACATCGGAAGGAAGTCTGTTTTCAAAGTGATAATCCGCATTGGTCCAGAGAAAGAGACTATACAGGATGCCTTTTACCTGTATTTTCAGGCCGATAAAGAGGTCCTTGGGAGAAACGAAACCGTTTTCCACCAATAGAGCGCCCAATTTTTTAAACCCCGCGCTTTTCTTTGCCATGTTCAGCGCAAGATCCAGGTGCTCCCGTGATAGCTTGCCCGACTTGACCAGGGTTTCTCCCAGGCGGTCCTGCGCTTCGTTGGACGTTGCGAAAATGATCTGGCCGTCCTTGAAATGCACCGCCTTTTTAATGTCCTTGGAAAGAAGGGTCAAGGTGCCCGTGGCCCTGCTCTGCCGCAGCCCTTCAATGACCATGGGAAGAGGAGTGTCCTGGATTTTTCCGGAAAGGGGTAAGGAGTTCATCATGACAGCCTGGAGTTGACGATACCGTGGTTCATCTATGAGAAAAAGCTAAACGTCAGTCCGCAATCTTCGCAACGGTGATGAACCGGCGCTGCGGTCTAATATTCGAACCTGATGCCCACCCCGCCCTGCGTGCTGTTGCCGCCCTTCACTTCCATCAGGAGCATGAACTTCTGGGCGATCTTCCATTGAAAACCGCCGATAAGATACACAAACGTATGGGAATCGGCGGCGGTAGAGTAGGAGCCGTACAGGGACGACATCTCCAGCCCTCCATACGGAATGAACTTGTATCCCCGTTCCGTAAGCGGGAACCCTTTGCTCACAATCGTTGAGAAGGTCACCTCGCTCGCGTTCCTGTTGTGCAGCAGCGTGTTGTCGAACCCAAGGTCCACCGCCATGTCAACGGGGATGCCCTCGGCCTCTTTGATCAGTTGATACTTCAGGTCAACCCCGCCGAGCGCCGCGACCTCGTCCCGCGACCCGGTGTCGATCGAGGTCATCCCGAACTTTACCCCGATCTCCATCAATGCACCCAGTCCATAGCGGATCTCGGGATAATAACTGGTATAATGGTCGCCCACGGTGAAATGGATCCCGGTCTGGGTCATGCCCGGATCGAGACTTTCCGCGGTGGTGAACTCATTCTGCGTGAAATGCGTGGCCGCCGCAGCCGGGCCAACAAGCAGGAGAAGTACGAGAACTACATAAAGAAGAACAACTTTTGTCATGCGCAGTCTGCCTCCGGCATATCCGAGAATCTCAATTTGGCGATACGGAATATAGCATCAATTAGAACTGATGACAAGAAAAAAATCGGAAAGAGCGATACGAACACGCGGAACTTACTCAGGAAAATCGCACCTGCGAGGGTAAGCATGCGGGAAGAAGAGTGGGATATTTGGATCGGGAGATGCCATGCTCTGCCGACAACCTCAACCGTCCTTGTTCAATTCGATGTTCCAGTAGAGGTAATCGCGCCAGCTGAGCGGAGCATGCTTGATCCCGATCGTAACCATGACTATCGGCATCCACCTGGGTTTCACCGGAGGACGGACCAACCGCATACCGGCCTCGCGGGGAGTCCTGCCGCCTTTTTTGTTGTTGCAGGTAAGGCAGGCCGTGACGATGTTTTCCCAGGTGGTCTGGCCGCCCTGCACCTGCGGAACAACGTGGTCGAAGGTCAGGTCCTCGGCAGAATATTTCGAGTTGCAGTATTGGCAGGTATGTTTGTCCCGCTGATAGATGTTCGCACGGGAAAATCGCACTTCTCTGCTGGCACGCCGGACCTTGACGAGTTTGAGGAGACGGAGGATGGAGGGGAGTTTGAAGGTGAGAGACATGCCACGAATGTCGCGGTCATAGAAGTCGATAACCTCCACCTTGCCCTGGGTGAGCAGAGTGATCGCCCTCTGCCAGGAGATGATCTTTAACGGCTCAAATGTCGCATTCAGGAGCAGTGTCCGTTCCATGGCAACCCTCAATGAGGACCAGAAACCGTGGGGTATAAGCCCCTCCGGAGAACCGAAAACCGCGGGAAAGTACTGTGCAACGATGTAAAAATACATAAAACCGAAGGATTTGTCAATAGTTTTGAAAACCCGTATAATAGAACCATGCCCGATACCGAAGAACAGAGAGCTTTGCAGGCAAAGATCGCAGGCAAGGAGGACATCGTCTCCTTTGTCCATGATGTTTCTCCCCGGGTCATCAGGATGCTGCTCACGAACGAGCAGCTGACGGAAAAGGACATCCTGATCATAGCAAATAGAAAGAACCTGCCCGGGGACATATTTGAAGCCATCGCAAAAGATGCGCGGTGGGCTGAGAACTATCCGCTGAAGCTCACGCTTGCAAAAAATCCGAGAACGCCGCTCTTCGTATCGCTCTCGATCGTCCGCTATCTCCGGCTGTTCGACCTCGCCGACATGACGCGTGCGCATGCTCTTCCCGTCAGCTTTCGCAAAAAGATCGAAGCGATGCTGATCGAAAAATTGCCCACCTTGCCTCTCGGGATCAAGAAAACGCTGGCGAAGAGAACTGCCGGCACTGTTCTTTTTAAAATGATGCAGGAGAAAAACATTGAGGTCGTGAAGCTATGCCTCCAGAACCCCCACATGCAGGAACAGATCCTGTTTCGGATCATCAACCGCAGGGAATCTTTCGAGGAAACCATCCGGTCGATCGCTGAACATCCGAGCTGGTCCAACCGTGCGCTGATCAGATTTTCCCTGGTCCGGAACCATCGAACGCCGCTTGCGCGAAGTTCACAATTCATTCATGATATGCGGACCATCGACCTCCGTGATCTCTATGCTGACCCGGCGGTCTCGATAACCGTCAAACCGTTCATCCTTCGGGAGCTCCGGGAGCGGGGGGAATCGCCGGTGATCGTTCCTGAAGAGGACCGGGTGTATGAAATTGGTGAAGAGGAAGTGAAGGCTGCGGAAAATGATGGGGGGATGGAGGAGTTTGAGGAACAGGAGGAGGATTAAAGCAATGTATGGTGATTAATCCGTACAGTGACTTACTTTCACCTACTACGGTGTGGACTACGCTTGATAATAAGAGATGCAGAGTCCCGGTTGAAACTTATCCATGAACGCGGAGTTCACACACTGCGGAGCTGTCGGCGTGGACTGACAGGTTGGAACTTGCTTTTAAGCCTCGAATTCAGATTTATTTAAGCCTGACTGGCGGATTATTGATTGAAGGGTGCCGATGTATTTCGGAATGATTCGGGACGGGAACAGTGATGGTTGTATCAGGCAGTCGCTTCTGCATCACGATATGACTACCGCGCTGACGTACTTGAATGAAACCATGTTTCTCGAGGATATCGCAAACCTGCTTGCCAGAGAGGATGCGAAGTTTACCCAATCGCAACCTCCAATCTGGTCACGTACACTTCTTCGTGCAAACGAGCCTTGATCTCGACGGGAGATGCCGTTTCAAAGAACAACTCGAGTGCCTCACGAAGATTCTGGCGGGCTTCTTCGATTGTGTTGCCTTGACTTGCAATATCAAGTTCCGGGCAAAGGGAAACGTATCCATCCTCTTCGCGTTCAATAATGGCTGTAAGTTGTTTTTGCATAGTATTTACTCCAATCAAGTAATAATGACGACCTATTCAATTGAACGCATTATATCACTATTCATTTCCAATTTCACGTTAACTTTTTGTCCTTTTTGGTGACCACGCGCCTACAGATTAACCCTCCTATCCAATAAAGCGCCACACCCCAAAGTAGACTATTAAGACCGGTCCAAATGAGAAGCGCCGCGTCGCTAGCAAAGGTTCATTTTAATCAACATGCCTGGAAAGGAAACGATTCGTGGTAAAAAATGTTCGAAAGTGGTCGGGGCTGTTGGCTTGTAATTTATTGCCGTTCGATTTAATGAGTGCGCAACTCCGTTCGCTATGACAAGAATGCTGACAATATAGTTGGTCGGGTAGAGCTCAGCAAAACCCGACATCTTTTCTTGCGCTGCGCCGTGTGTTCAGGGAGCCTGATATGGGATCTTATCGAAAGATTTTCAGCGCCCATCCCCTTCCCACGGTAATCGCTCCCTGAGGGCAGAATTCCTGACAGCAGAAACAACGAATGCAGTCGCGGTACCGTATCTCAAGCTGTTTCCCTTTGGTCTCGATTGCGCCCTGCGGACAGTGTCCCTGGCAGATGCCGCACTGGATGCATTTTTGGTGGTCGATCACCGGCCTCTTTGTGAGCGCATCCTTGAGGAACCTTCGCAAGCCCTCGGGGATTGGCCATTCCGTATGTTCCTGCGGGGGGAGCCGAAAATCTTTGACCAATACATTGGCAAGGCGCTCGCCACGTATGGCGATATCTTCGATCCGCGTTTGCCCTATGCCGGCCGCAGCAGCTGCTTTTAAAACAGGAAGCTGTTCAAAGGGCACACCCACGATCTGAGCAGCAACAGCATCCACAGCCACGGGGTCGCATCCCGCTATGATCAGGCCAATCTCTCGCGGATCACCACTGCCCGGGCCGTTCCCTTCCATCCCGATCACGGCATCCATGATCGTGAGACGCGGTTTAAGTAGAGCGCATAATTCAACCAACATGCGGGCAAAGGCATCGTGGTTCACGCCGGTATTGAAATGCCACTGGACTTTTCTCCGGCCGGGAATGCAGCCGAAAAGGTTTTTGACAGCGCCGGTCAGCGTTGTCATGCCATGGGTCTTGAGCTTCGGCAGATTGATGATGACGTCCGCCTCAAGTGCCCGCCGCGCTATTTCAAAGCGATGAAACGAACCTTTATTGGCGATCTCGGTGGCCTCGTCAAGCTCAACAAGCGTCGCACCCTCCAGGGTAATAACCTCCATGAGACCTGCCCGTTCGCATACCTTGCGAAGTTCTCCCATACCCGGACTGTCCCCGACAAATGCCTCTCCCCCGGCTTCACGAACTAGCCTAATTACCGCACGGACGATCTCCGGGTGCGTGGTGACCGCTGCCGCAGGGGGGCTTGCCTTGAGCAGGTTCGGTTTGATCAGCACCCGATCACCCGGTTTAACGAACATACGGATGCCGCCGAGCAGATCAACAGACTGCTTTACCGCCGCATATATCCTGTCCCGGTCGTAATCAACGCAACGAATAATAGCTACGTCGGATGTATTGTTCGTGTTCATAATCGTTACCGCTTGCGCCGTTCAACCGCTTCTCTCAGTACCCTCGCCATATCGTCATGGATCTTGCCATTACTCGCCAGTATTTCATCACCATGGATGCTGAACGTGTTCCCCGAAAGGTCGGTAACCCTGCCGCCGGCCTCGCGCACGATCAAACATCCTGCAGCCACATCCCAGGGTTTCAGTTTAAGCTCCCAGAAGCCATCGAACCTCCCCGCGGCCACCGAGCACAGATCAAGCGCCGCTGACCCGTCGCGCCGTACCTCCTGCGAGGCCATCAGCAGATCATGAAAATAATCCATATTGTTTTTTTCACTTACCTTGCGGTCGTAAGGGAACCCCGTGGCGAGAAGACTTTTAATGAGCGCATCAACGGACGATACCGCAAGCGCACGGCCATTCATCATCGCGCCCTGTCCTTTGCCGGCGGAAAAAAGCTCTTCCCGCATGGGATCATACACCACTCCCGCAATGATCTCATCGTTATGCTCCAGAGCTATGGACACGGCAAAACACGGATACCCGTGGGCATAATTCGTTGTCCCATCGAGCGGATCAATGATCCAGGTATAGCCCGATCCGCCGGTTACCCGCGTATCTTCCTCGGCAATAACACTGTGATCGGGAAATGCCGCGATCAATGTCTCCACCACGGTTTTTTCCGACAGCCGGTCCATCTCCGTTACCAGGTTGACATCTCCTTTATACGTGATCTCCCTGGTCCCGTTAATGTTCTCTCGCAACAGTCTGCCCGCTTTAAGCGCCGCTTCACGGGCCACGTCAATAAAAGCTTTCATGCACGCTCCCCATTTAATGCGTAATTGGATTACCCTGTCCTGTACTTGAGCACAACCGAGGTCTCGGTTTGCCGCTCAGGGATGGACCAGTATTTCCGCAGCAATTGTTCCTTTTCCTCATGCGTGACGAGGACGAAGCCCTGCTTTTCATAGAACCGGATCGCCCACGTGGCAGCCGCCCAGGTGCCGACCAGCGCGGGCCGCGTGATCAGCGTCATGAGGCGGGCAATGAGCTTCTTGCCTATGCCCTGATTTCTCTGTGAGGTGCGGACATACGCATGCCGAATCAGCGTCACATCCTGTACCTCCTGAATGCCCATGACGCCCGCGAGATCGCCATTCTCTTCATATCCCCAGAACAAGACGCCGGAGTCGATCTCGTGCCGCAAATATTCCCGCGACAGGTACGGCTCGTTCCAGCGATCAGCAGGGATCACTCCTTTATACGCCTGTGCTGCGTCGTTGACAATGGCAAAGATGGTTTCGAAATCTTTTGTCCCGCACTGACGAATCATTGATTTCTCCTACGCGAATATGGCCCGGTGCAGCAATCGAACTTATGTTGACCGATCCCTAAATCCCTTCATCTCGTTTCTCACAAAACATCCGATGATCGTCCGGTAAATTTCCTCGGCAATCGCCGCATCGAGTCCCGCAGCAGTTGCCTTTGCTCTGACCTTCTCGATCACCTGCTCGACCCGTTTCGGGTTCCGCACGCCCTGCTCACTTTTTTTCAGCTTGCCAGCCGCCGAAACGAGTTCGGCTCGTTTTGAGAGCAGCGTGATAATGTCGCTGTCGATTGCATCGATCTTCTGTCGTATTTCTTCAAGATTCATTAAACAACTTCCTTTGATTTTCTTTCCGCCCTCTTCCCTCCGAACGCATTGATCGTCCTCGTACCGGCGATAAACACGCCGTCATGGGGGACTCCCTGGGGAATATAATATTCCTGACCCGCGGTGAGCTTGATGGCCCGGCCTTCGATACCCAGCGTATACTCGCCCTGAATCACAACGAAGTATTCGTCGAAATCATGCACATGTTCGTTCGATATGCCGTCCGTCGCGCACTGGAATAGAAGAACCTGACTCCCGTCCGCTCCATCGTAAATATATCCCTCCACTCCAGCGCTCTTTTGATGTGCACCTACACCGTTTGCGGGATTTCTCATGAATTCGGGAAATTCGTTCACCCTTCACCTCCGACCATCACCAGCGGCATGCAACCGCCTGCTTCTTTGAGTATCATATCTTAGTCCCCATCGTATACAGCACACCAACATCAAGCCAGATGCCGTCGTCCGTCCTGAGCGCGCTGATTTCCTCCAGATGCTCCTTCTTGAACAGTTCCTGGTCCTCTGCGGAAAGCCGGGCCAACAACCGCCGAAATCCCGCATTCCAGACGATGCTCCACCAGTCGTCGGCACTGTCCAGGTAATAGCCGACGTTCTTTTTCTCAATGCGTATGTTCGTGAGCCCGGAAGTTTCAAAGAGCTGCCTGCATCCGGCCTCGTGACCAATGCGCTTCCAGGTCTGCGGCTGGTCCTGCACCCCGTAGGTGGCTATCCTGGTGAAGAGCTTGTCCCTGAGCGGTTGAAAATAGTTCTCCTGGAAGTTCGAGATCATGACCATGCCGCCGGGCTTGACCACGGATGCTATATGGGCAAGCTGCGCATCCATATCCATGACAAAGAATATACCGAACGCGCTGACGGCTGCATCGAATGTTGCTGCGGGGAAACCAAGGTCCTGCATGTCACGTTCGATGAATTCTACATTTTCTATTTTGAGCGCAGTTGCTTTTTTTCGCGCCTGGGCAAGCATTCCCGGTGACAGGTCCACTGCGGTGATCCGGCCCTTCAGCAGCTTCGGCGCGAGCGCGAGCGATGCATTGCCCGTGCCGCAGGCGACGTCGAGCACGTGTTCGTCACCATGCAGGCCGAGCAGGGCAGCCATGTGTTCGGCACTGTCGGGAAAGAAGCGAAGCGCCTTTCCGTCGTAACCAGGAGATACCGCGTCAAAAGTCTGTTTCAGTATTGTTTTTATGTCCTGTTGTTCGCTCATCCTGCGTCCTTTCCTGTTTCGCCAGTATCCTGACCTCATTCGACCCGAACGTTTAACGCCAACCCGGCGTCACTCCCTCTGTCCAAGCGCCACCAGCACGACGCCGAGAATGATAACGCCCATCGCGGAAACTTCTGTCGTGGATATCTTTTCGCCGACGAAGACGACGCCCAGGGTCACCGCGATCACAGGGTTCACATATGCGTAGCTTGTCGCGAGTGCGGGCCTCACCCGCTTCAGCAAATACACATAGGCCGAGAAGCCCACCAGCGATCCGAATATCCCGAGATACAGAACAGCGGCAATTGCCTTCCAGGACGGCGCTGCAACGACCCGTTCCCCTGCCAGAAGACTCACGATAAGGACCACTGCGCCACCCGTGATCATCTGGGCCGCACCCGCCATCATGCCCCGGGGAAGTTTCATGGTCTGGCTCCAGGCTGAACCGAAGGCCCAGGACACCGCGGCAAGCACAAGAAATATCGCTCCCCGCGGGCTCGCACGGAGGCCACCCTCGAAATTCAATACAACAATCCCTGCCAGCCCGATGAGAAGTCCGGCCCATTCAAGTCTGTTCGGCCATCTCTTCCATATCCCAGCAAACAACACGGTCCAGAGCGGCGTGGTCGCTATAACAAGGGCCGCAAGGCCGGAGTCAACCCACTGTTCCGCATAGGCCACGCCCGCGCTTCCGCCCAGCATAAGGAACGTCCCGATGATCGCCGATCTCAGCCATTCCGCGCGATCAGGATGTGGCGCGCCCCTGAGCCGAAGATAGAGATAGAATGCAATTCCGAATACAAAGAACCGGATGCCCATCATGAACAGTGGTGGAAGCTCGGCGAGCGCGATTTTTATGGCGAGATATGTTGATCCCCAACTGAGATAAATGGCGGCAAGGGCAAGCATGATCCGGCCCGAGTCGTCTTTGTGTTTGTTCTGTGTTTCGTCCTGAAGCAATGAAGTTCTCCTGATGTGGTACGGGTTGAAATAAAAAAAGCCGCGGAGTCTGATTTCCGTGGCCGTGCGGGTAATTCCATTCTCTGTCACCTGTTACAAGCTAATAGAATCCCCCTCAGCCATGGCTGTCATACGCCATGCCGCCTTCAGAACGATAGTAGTAATGAACAGGTTCATGCACATCATGTTCAGAATATATGCAAACTCACGAGGGCTGTCAAGTTAATTTTCGTTCCCAACACCCGTGGCATGCATGATTCTCCGCTGACAAAAACAAAAGGACAGGGTTCATTCTCCCTATCCTTCCACGATATCTTCTATGATGACATATGACGCCTGCAAGACGTCAGCAACGCTGTTCCCGTTTTTCACCACACGGGCGTCTACGTTCTGCCGGATCAGATGCATCTCTGAAAAGAAGTCAGCTGTTACTGTACAATCCTGTCCATCTCCACGCCAAGGTAATCGGCAAGGAGCTTGACCGTACGCGGTTTCATGGTCACTCCCTTGAGCGTACGGGACACCGTCACCTTATGCATTCCCAGTTGATCCGCGATGTCAGTATAGCTCAGTCCTTTTTCCAAACGCTTTCTCTCAAGCACGTCAACCTGATACATAGCATTTACCTCGCTTTCTGATTTCAGATCTTGTATGCGCAATGCACACCCTCATGGATCATGAATTGAAAATGAAGTTCATATAAAATTCTGGTTAATAATATAGCACATATTATTGCACCGTGCAACAACTTCAATTTTTTTATTATTATATGCAACTTTCTGTTGACTTTTCTTTGCCAGCAATGTATATATCCAGTCATTATGACTCTTGCAGATAAACTCAAAACGTTCCGCTTAAAGAGCAAAATGTCCATGAGCCAGGTGGCTCGGCTTTCCGAATCGGCTTCCGACAACCGCGGAAGAATCACGCAAGGATATATCTCCCGCCTTGAAGCCGGCAAAGAAACCAACCCCAGCCTCCAGAAGCTCCTGACACTTTGCTCGATCTACAATGTTGAATTGAACGATTTGTTCTTTATTCACAAGCGGAAAAAACAATCCGGAAAAAAAGAAAAGTGATCAATCGCTCTGAACAGGACGTAGTCCTGTCAGCGTTTGGTCCAGCGGTGCGGAATGTGGCAGGCTTTGCAGTGTCTATCCGACTTGTGAACGGGTTTTAACGCCAACACCTCACGCGTATGACACCGCAGACAATCTTCGTCCATCGGCTTGATCCGGGCATGCGGTTTGTGGCATTCATAGCAATTCAGCCGCGCCATGGGCACTCTGTCCGGAAAGCTCGTTGATGATGATTTTCGGTGGCAGCTCAGACACCGCGCACGCTCGGGAATGAACGCTTCCTTCTGTCGCGGTGAGAAAGCGTGGCAGCGAAGACAGGATATATCCTCCATCCCCACCCCGTGAATTTTCCAATCCTTGTGACAGGTAAGGCAGGTGCGCTCGTCCGGTTTGAACGCGTGGATCTTTCTGCTGTGACAATCCTTGCACACCAGCTTCTCGTTGAAGATATGCCGGGCATGACCTGTTGATTTGTTGACCGTGAGAGACCCCTGGGCCGCCTCGTCCCAGTGGCATTTGGTGCAGGTCTTCCAGGGAGTCACATTCCCGTGCGGTTCCGGTGTTTTCCGATCGCTTGTGAAAACGAACTTCACGAGCAATCTGTTCTGCTCGATGAGACCCAGCTGATGGCAATCCTGGCATACAATGTTCCGGTGCCCGCTCAACTTCCAGGCAGTATAGGCCTCTTCCATCAAATGGCAGCTGTTGCAGAATTCGGGATTCTTTTGAATATACGTGTAGTATCGCGTGGCAAGCACAATGCCCAGCACCGAGATGATCAGCATCATCGAAATGATGATGACCTTGTCTCTCGGGCTCAGCCCCCGCTCGAGTTTGTCGACTATTTTAGCAATGAATTTGTACATGATAGTACGCGCACTGTTATTGTATCAGATTTTCCGCGATTTGCACGGCATTCAACGCCGCGCCCTTGCGCAGGTTGTCCGCCACCAGCCACAGGTTGATCCCGTTCGGGACCGACTCGTCCTCACGGATCCTGCCGACATATATTTCGTCCTTGCCGCTGACATCGATCGCCGTCGGGTACAGGTTCTTCTTCGGGTCATCGTAGACCAGGATCCCCGCAGCAGCCGATAACAGCGCCCGCACTTCATTCGCTGACAGTTTCTTTTCCATCTCAAGGTTCACGGCGGCTGCATGGCACCGAAAGACCGGGACCCGCACGGTTGTCGCGGTCACACCGATCGAGTCGTCCCCCAATACTTTCCTCAGCTCGTTCACGATATTTGTTTCTTCCTCGGTGGAGCCGTTTTCAAGGAACGCATCCACGTGCGGAAGGCAGTTAAAGGCGATCTGGTGCGGATAGACACTGGTCTTGATGTCCTGGAAGTTAAGGAGCGCGACGGTCTGCCCTGCAAGCTCGTCGATGGCCTTTTTGCCCGTGCCGGACACGGACTGGAACGTCGTGACCACGATGCGCTTGATCCTTGCGGCATCGTGGATCGGGTTGAGCGCAACCGCCAGCGCGATCGCAGAGCAATCAGGAGTTGCAATGATGCCGCTGTGTTTCGAACTAGCGGCAGCGTTTACTTCAGGCACCACCAGCGGCACCAGCGGTTCCCTGCGGAAAGCGCTCGACGTATCAATGACCACGGCACCGGCCTTCACCGCCGCCGCGGCAAACTCTTTGCTGCTCGCCGCACCCGCGGAAAAGAACGCTATATCCACGCTTTTGAAAGCGTCTTTCGTCAGTTTGCGGACGATAATGCTTTTGTTGTTGTACCCGATCCGTTCGCCTTCAGAGCGTTCAGAGGCAAGCGGCACAAGTTCGCTGATGGGAAAACCCCGTTCAGCCAGGATCTCGATTATTTCCTGACCCACGACCCCGGTGGCGCCGACAATGGCAACGACATATGAGTTTTTTTTCTTCAGCACGTCGCTTTACTTTTCCACGACAATTCGCAGCATTCTCCGGAGCGGTTCCGCAGCGCCCCACAGAAGCTGGTCGCCGCACGTGAAGGCATTCAGGAACGTCGGCCCCATGTTCATCTTGCGCAGACGTCCGATCGGCACCGTGAGCGTCCCGGTGATCGCCGCCGGCGTCAGTTCGCGGATGGTGATCTCGCGCACGTTCGGCACGACCTTCACCCATGTGTTATGCTTGGCGATCATGTCCGTGATCTCGGCAAGCGGGACGTCCTTCGTCATCTTGATCGTCAATGCCTGACTGTGGCAGCGCATGGCGCCGACCCGCACGCAGGTACCATCGATCGGGATCGGATTTCCTTCCCGGCCGAGGATTTTGTTCGTCTCCGCCTGGCCCTTCCACTCTTCCTTACTCTGACCGTTGTCGAGCTGCTTGTCGATCCAGGGGATGACCGATCCGGCCAGCGGCACGCCGAAGAACTCCTTGGGATAGGCATCGGAACGGATATGGTCGGATACCTTGCGGTCAATGTCCAGGATCGCACCGGCCGTATCGTCCAGCAACGGTTTGACCGTACCGTGGATCGAACCCATTTGCTTCAATAATTCGCGCATATTGTTCGCGCCGGCGCCGGATGCGGCCTGATAGGTCATTGCGCTCATCCATTCAACAAACCCACGTTCGTACAAACCGCCCAATGCCATGAGCATAAGCGACACAGTGCAGTTGCCACCGATATAATTCTTGATCCCCTTGGCCATGCCATTCTTGATCACATTCAGATTGACCGGGTCAAGGATGATGATGGCGTTCTTCTCCATGCGCAGCGATGACGCGGCATCGATCCAAAAACCCTTCCAGCCCGCTGCCCGCAGTTTGGGATACACTTCTGTGGTATAGTCGCCGCCCTGGCAGGAGACGATAGCGTCCATCGACTTCAGATCAGCGATATTTTTCGCGTCCTTGAGCGCAGGGACGTCCTTGCCGACATTTGGCCCCTTGCCGCCCACGTTAGACGTGGTGAAAAACACCGGGTCGATCAGGTTGAAATCCTTTTCTTCGTTCATCCGGCCCATGAGCACCGAGCCCACCATGCCGCGCCAACCGATAAAACCTACTCGCATCATTGTCTCGCTCCTATCCATTCTTGAATCTTGAATATTGAATATTGAATTTTATAGCAGTCCCGCCACCATATCCCCTACTTCCGTGGTCGAGTATCCCATCTTCCCGGCTGCCTGGCTTTTCATCTTCTTCATGGTCGCGATCATGGCAGCTTCGATGGCCTGCGAGGACTTTGTTTCGCCCAGCGATTCGAGCATCATCATGGCCGCACCGATGGCTGCCATGGGATTGATCACATTCTGCCCTGCATACTTCGGCGCGCTACCGCCCATGGGTTCGAACATTGAGACACCCTCGGGGTTGATGTTCCCTCCAGACGCCACACCAAGCCCGCCCTGGATCATGGCGCCAAGGTCAGTAATGATGTCGCCGAAAAGGTTCTCCGTGACCGCCACATCGAACCATTCGGGGTTCTTCACAAACCACATGTTCGCGGCATCCACGTGGTTATAATCGCGCTTGAGCTCCGGATACTGTTTTGCACCCATCTCCTCGAACGCGCGGTACCACAGGTCGCCGCAATGGGTCAGCACGTTGCGCTTGTGGATCAGCGTGATCGGTTTTGCGGCATATTTGGGACTCATGGCATTCCGCTTCTTCTTCAGTTCAAAAGCATATTTAAGACAGCGGTCCACGGTGCGGCGATCGTACACCATCAGTTGCGTGGCGATCTCCTCGCTGGTGCCCACGCGCGTTGCGCCGCCATGGCCGGTATAAATTCCACCGGTATTCTCGCGGATCACCACAAAATCGATATCCTCCGGGCCCTTGTCTTTAAGAGGCGTTTCGACATTAGGATAAAGTTTCACCGGTCTGAGATTGATATACTGGTCCAGGGCAAAGCGGATCTTGAGCAGGATCCCTGCTTCCAGAATACCGGGCTTTACATCCGGATGTCCTATCGCGCCCAGGAACATGGAGTCAAATTTTTTAAATTCTGCTATTGCACTATCCGGCAGCGTCTCACCGGTCTTCAAATAGCGCGCACTGCCGAAATCGAACGATGTGAAATCTAGTTTGAAACCGTTCTTGGATGCAGCGGCGTTAACAACCTTAACCGCTTCCTTGACAACTTCCGGCCCGGTGCCGTCACCGGGGATCAGTGCAATTTTGTAGGTTTTTGCCATGAATAAGAGCCCTCCGAATCTGAAATACTTTTGGGACGCAGATTATTGCAGACAAATCGGATAGAGATTATGCTTTTAAGTTAATGCGCTTCTTCCGATTTTATCTGCGTCAAAATGATTCTATTGTTTTTTTGTACTGCAGTTGCTCGTTTTCAACTCATTGCACGTATCATCACCGGGAAGAAAATCTAATCCGCAGATAGGCTGGGATGGTCCGTTGGATGAGAAAAAGGATGGGTCAAGGTTCCGGCTGAAATAGACGCACGATTCACAGGGTGAGCATACTGGTTGCTTTTTTTTCAGTTGGAGCACCTTCAACGACTTGAAGCATGTTGTCAATTACAAGCCTGCCTTCTTTTTCGTATATGCCATGAGTCCGCCTGCAGAGATCAGTTCCTGCATAAACGGCGGCACGGGCGCGCAATTGAACTTTTTACCCGTAGTCACGTTCCGGATCACACCTGTATCAGCATCCACTTCGATCTGGTCGCCTTCCTTGATGCCGTCAACCGCTTCAACGCTCTCGAAGATCGGCAAACCCATATTGAAGCAGTTCCGATAGAAGATCCGTGCGAAGCTCTTGGCAACGACACAGGAAACGCCTGCAGCCTTGATCGCGATCGGTGCATGCTCGCGCGACGATCCGCAGCCAAAGTTCTTGTCCGCCACAATGATATCACCGGCCTTCATCTTTTTCATGAAGTCCGGGTTCGTTGAATCTTCCATGCAGTGCTTTGCCAGTTCCTTGGGCTCGGACGTGTTCAGATACCGGGCCGGGACGATGGCGTCGGTATCGACGTCAGCCCCAAACTTCCATGCATTGCCTTTAAATTTCATTTAAAACCTCTTTTTGCCACGGAGGTCACAGAGAGCACAGAGAAGAAATGATTTTATTGGACCTCTCTGTGGTCTCCGCTTCCTCTGTGGCTGATATTCTGTTTATTTCAGCTCTTCCGGACGGCCAATCCTGCCGAGCACCGCGGATGCCGCTGCGATCGCCGGATTGGAAAGATAGACTTCGCTCTTGGGGCTGCCCATCCTGCCGACGAAATTCCGGTTTGTTGTGGCAATGGCCCGCTCGCCTGCGGCAAGAATGCCCATATGCCCGCCAAGACAGGGACCGCAGGTCGGCGTACTGAACGCGGCGCCAGCATCGATGAAAATATCAACAAGACCCTCTTTAATGCACTGTTTATAGATCGCCTGCGTGGCAGGGATCACGATCATACGCACATAGGGATGGACCTTATGGCCCTTGATGACCTTGGCAGCCTCGCGCATGTCTTCGATGCGGCCGTTCGTACAGGAGCCGACAACGGACTGATCTACATTAATGGAAGCAAGCTCGCTCACCGGCTTGACGTTCTCCGGGAGGTGCGGACACGCGATCTGCGGCTCCATGTTAGTCAGATCGTATTCACGGACCTCAACGTAATTCGCCTTTTTGTCGCTCTTATAAAACTTATATTTTCTCTGGGCGCGCTTCGCCACATACTTTTCAGTGATCTCATCCGGTTCGATGATGCCGTTCTTTGCCCCGGCTTCGATCGCCATATTGCAGATCGTCAAGCGCCCGGACATATTCAATTTGCGGATCGGTTCTCCGACAAACTCCATTGCCCGGTAGAGCGCACCGTCAACGCCAATGTCGCCGATCGTATGGAGAATGATGTCCTTGCCGCCTACCCACTTGCCAAGCTTTCCCTTGTAAATGAATTTCATGCTCTCGGGCACTTTGAACCAAGCCTCGCCCGTGATCATGGCAGCGGCAACGTCCGTGCTGCCCACGCCGGTCGAGAACGCGCCCAACCCGCCGTAGGTGCAGGTGTGGCTGTCAGCGCCAATCACGACATCGCCGGGGACCACGATGCCCTGTTCCGGAAGGAGCGCATGCTCCACGCCCATCCTGCCGACCTCAAAGTAGAGGGACAGATTGTGCTCGTGGGAGAATTGGCGAAGCATATTGCACTGTTCTGCCGAGGCAATGTCCTTATTCGGCGCAAAGTGGTCGGGGATAAGCGCGATCCGGTCAGCATTAAAAACTTTTTTTGCGCTGGCGCCCCGAAATTCCTTGATCGAAATCGGCGCGGTGATGTCATTCGCCAGCACAAGGTCGAGCTTTGCATTGATCAGTTCGCCTGGCTTTACTTCTTTTTTGCCGCAGTGCGCGGCCAGTATCTTTTCCGTAATGGTCATCTGCATAGTGTGTGAATATACAATATCTTAGTTTCTGTTGCAACTATTTTTTCCATGGTTTATCAGAGGAAAAGCAGGGAATAGCCGCATGATTATCGTGGAAACAACAGGATAGAGTGTCAATAGAACACGGCGCGAAGCGGCATCGCATGAACCTAAAAACGGCAGTTAGCCACAGAATGCGCAAAATTCACAGAGATGAAACAGTATCTTAACGATAAAACAATATGCACCTGCAGGTGACGCTATTTTACCAGTGTACTACTTGATTTATTTTGCGTCTTATGTGCTTTTTGTGGCTAAACTGCTCCTTTTAGGATGAAGGGTCCACAGGATGAATTATTCAGGCACTATTTAAAATGCCTGCCCACCTTTTCTCTCACCGCGATCTCAAAATGTTCCATTTCCCCGGGAATCACGTCGCAAATCTTCCCGTTGCAACTGATGAAGAACGCCTTCGGAAGCGAGCGCACACCGAATTTCTCGGCTATCTTTCCATACCGGTCGCTCAAGATCAGGGGTTTATCCACTTTGATATCGTTCAGTGTCTTTAAGATCGTGTCGAAATCCTCGTTCATTCCAATGATCACGACCTTGATCCCTTTGCCGGCAAGTTCGTCCACAAGTGCGTTTAAGATCGGCAGCTCATTCTTGCACGGCTTGCACCACGAGGCAAAGAAGGCGAGAATAACACCTTTCGTATTCTCTTTTTTCTTCGGACCGACATAGTTGCTGAGATAAAAATTATTCCCTTCCATGTCGCGGAGAAAAAACATCGGCGCATCATCCCCGACGATCAGTGCCGAAGCGGAAGCAGTCTGCAGAACAATGAAACAAACTACCGTGGCAAGTATTTTCATGTTCGTGATTTTATGGGAACCGTCCGGCATTGTCAAGCAGCAAAGGTTCATTAATTGACCAATAAAAAGGCCCCTTGAAGGGGCCATGCATGGTTATTCTCTGAAGTACTGCGTTTTCGGACTGCATAGAAACATAACGAAATAGTGCGGACCGTTCGGGGAACGGTCCCTACGATATATTATTGAAGTCGTAGGGCGTGTTTCCCAAACGCGCCGAACCGCTAATGTTTGTTTTGTTTTTATTTTGTCATGGTACTAGATACGCGTCTACACTTTGGATAACAGTTTCAGGGAATGCATAACATCATCGGTGTCCAGATTGCCCTTGATGCCATGCTCTGAAAACAGGTGGAGTGTTTCAATTTGATTAAGACCAAGACGTCTTGAAGCCAAGGCAAGAGATATTTTACCCAGGCGGTATCGCTCCGCCACATAGGCCTCAAAACCGATTGTTATTAACTTTTGCAATGGCATCTGCACGCGTTTCTCCATAGGTTAACACTCCAAGGAGCTCGGATACTTCGGCAATCCAACGCCCGTTTTCTTCTTTCTCAACATCTATCTTCATTAAACCTGAATTAGCGATCCAATTTCTCGATTAGCGACAGTAAGTCCTTTGTAAGGATATTCCAGAGGATATCAAAATCAACTGAATCGTAGCCGTGGATAAGCCTGTTCCTAAGACTGATGATTTCCGGCCAGGGGATATCGTTATGACGTTCACGTTCTTCTTCGGAAATGCGGGCCGCTGCTTCGCCGATGATTTCGAGTAAGCGAACTAAAGCCAGGTTCAGCTGACGGTTGCTGTCAAGATCAGTTCTTGTCTTTCCCTGAATCATAACGGTCGCTTCTCGGGCATGATCCAGCATGTGGCGAAGGCTAACCTTATCTCTATGCTGCGGCATATTCCGTCACCGATTCCGCTACCACTTCATCTCGAAAATAGGGACTCAGAAACCGCGGCGTGTTCAAGTCTACCTTGCGCCCAATGATCGTTGACAGCTCCTGCTCCATAGTGAAGAAAGCGAGGCCCGGCAAATAACCATTCTCAAACTCCACCAGAACATCCACGTCGCTTTCCGGGCCGAAATCTTCGCGCAAAACCGAGCCGAAGAATGACAAGTGGCGGATATGGTGCTTTCTGCAGAAAGCGGCTATTTTTTCGTGATTTATAGTTACTTGAGTCATGGTTGATATTTCCGTGAAGCTTTCATGTATTGGTGTGTCTATTATAGATTGAAAATTGTCGTGAGTCAACAAAGTCGAAATGTGTCAAAATAGTAAGTAGCATTAAGGGTCACAGTAGCATTAAGGAGTAGGATTAAGGGTCACTTCTCGTTCCTTGATATTTCAGATTCAATGTTCAACAATGTGGTCCTGACCTTCCTATCATTTTCCGCATGCATCCGCAATCTCCTGCGTTCCTGACTCACCGCAGAATAGTCCACGCCGAATAGCTGCCCTATCTCAGGATTTGTCATATTCCCATACCGATACAATATATCCATCATGATTCGACGCAGCGTTCCCTTTTCGATCTTTATCTGCTCAAAAGTTTTACCTGTCTGGCGAACAATTGCCTGGATAATCTCATCTTTCGACCCGTGCCGTTTAATAGCTCGATGGCCAGGCGCTTCACCGTCATTTTTTTCGCTCAGATACGTTTCCTTGACCCAGGCAATGAATTGTTCTCCGCCGATGACGGTCTGACCGATTATCTGATCGCTAATGCCCTTGCCACGAATCATCTCCTCAACCAAGGCTTTGCGATATGCCTTTCTGGCTTTGTCCGTGTCTCCGCCAAAATCAGCAAGTACAAGATTATAGCTAACGAAGTGTTCTTTTTTTCGTTTTTGCAGGTAGCCTGACAAACTGCTCCAAGGGTAGCTTTTGAGGCGCTTATACTTTTCTTTTGCCTCGGCTTTCTCCAGTGCCTTGATGCGAACTGGATTTAGATGGATATATCGGGACAGTACCGAAAGATATGCATCTTTATCCACCAGAATGGCTTATGCGGCGTATCTCGTAGAAGTTTGGCTCTCTTTATCACAAAACCATCACTTTTTGCGCAAACTTCAACCGCCAAATATCCACATGCCCGACGATAAATTTCCTGTCAAAGCACACAGCGCACATAGAAGGAACCCGTCTTATTGGCGCTGCCCACGTAACCAAGGCTGAAGGGCACGCCCCACGCCTCGGCAGAATTGTAAGTGTAGGTAGTGGATGACCAATACCAATCGCTTAAAGTTGCTGGAAACGCTGTTGTGTTGATGACCGGAGACACTGTTTTTGTTTCATCTACAATGGATTCCAGTTCCTTGTTATTCGGCAGCCGCCAGCCGCCACTGGTCAGGGTAAGTCCAGTGCAGTAAGTCACCGCGTTTGCCCAGGTATATGTTGTGGCTGTTCCGCTGCAGTCTGTCGCGTTTTGGCCTGCCGAGCACTTCTGCCAAACCCGTCCAGTTGTGGTGTCTTTGATGGTGCCGTCCCCGTTGTCTGTATAGCCCGCGAATGAGACATTCACGAGCAGAAAGAACAACACAACAATGCAGTTGGTGATTTTTATCTTCACAAGTCCTCCCTTTTGTCAGCTCCAAGTTCCGCAACAAAGCGCTGTTTATATTCGATAGTTGCTATGGTCTATGTATCATTCCGGTCGCTTTGCATTCGCCTGACAGACCCGAACCAATAAAAACCCTAAATACTCAATTCACTGTCAACGCGCACAGCGCACATAGAACGTATAGGTTTTATTGCCGCTGACACCAACGCCGCCATAGTAGAAATCCACGAGCCACGCGCTCGCTGTATTTCTGGCGTAGGTAGTTGACGACCAATAATAATAGTCGCCCCTCGTACTCGTGAAGTAGGTACTGTTTATCGCCGGTGAATACTTTCCATAATCAACAATCGACATGAGTTCCCGGCGAGTAGGCACGCGCCACCCTGTTCCTGCCAGGCTCAGGCCTGCGCAATAAGTGTTTGCCGCGTCCCAAGTGCGGGTTGTGGCGTCATCCTGTTTCTGCCACGACAAGCCCGTGACGTTGTCAGTTATTGTGCCGTTCCCGTTGTCCGTGTACGAAGGTGGATCAATCGTGTATGATGCGTCGTCGCCTGTTGCATATACGGTTGTCTGGCCGGTATCGACGAGAGGCGTAAAACTTGCCGTCGATATAGAGGACCGCGTAAAGTTTTCTCCTGTAGCATCTGCGCCATTCACAGTGGCTGTAAGATTTATTGGTGAAAAGTAATAATTCGATTGCATCGGCGTGATCGTATATGAGCCATTCGCAAGCCCAGTGAATGAATAATTGCCGTTTGAATCGGTTGTTGTATTAACAATATTGGAACCGCTCAAAGCAACAGCAACCCCCGCGAGTGGCGCGCCGTTGGTATCAACTATCGTGCCGGAAATATAATAGGTTGACGCTACAACCACGGCTGTCGCCGTAAAATTCTGCCCTGTCTGGTTCGCCCCATTCACTGTCACCGATATGTTAGGTGAGAATGTATAGCCTGTCAAAAACGGCCATACGACATAATTGTCGTTAAGGACGCCGGCGAATGTATAAGTCCCGTCATCTGCGGTGATTGTTGTGTTCGAAGTACCGCCTGGAATTCGGACACTGACAATGCCGATAGGTACACCCGCCAGGCCGACGCCGTTGAGCGTGACTGTCCCGGAAACTGAATATGTGGCAGCGGGGTTCATAGTGATAGTTCCCGCGTCGGTTGTTTGGCCAACATTAATCGTAAGGCCGGATATCGACCCCGTGTGGGTTACAGTTCCTCCCGCGTTCAAACCCTGCGCGTTGATGGTTCTATTGACCCCCGCAGGCACAGTGTTAATCGTTCCGCTTGGGGACGCGGCGTTAAAATCCTGTTGAATATCCGTCATGCCCGGTCCGCTGATGGTGATCCGGATCGTTGCAACACCCGCTGGTGGTGAGCGTCGGATTACAGCTTTCGCTTTATCTCCCGTATACCATTTGAGCGACAGAACCAGCCCGCCTGTGCCGATTCCGGTATGCCGCTCCGTTTTCTCTATGTTCGTGCCACAGGAAATCGTAACAAGTAACAGAATAAGTAAGAGAACCAATCTTTTAATCATGATCGAGACCTCCAAAATATACAGGAATTACCGTTTGACAACGCCCCCTCACCTCTAATCCTCTCCAACGCTGGGGATAGGAAGGTAGTACAACGAACAAATGGGTAACACCCTCGCCCCTCGCCTAGAGACGCCTACTTTTAGGGGCTGGGGTGCGGGGAACAGCTATCACTTCGATCAGAAATGAATTATTACCGAGCCGGAGCCTGTTGCAATAAAGTTCTTTCCGGCGACATCTGCTCCGCTCACTGCAACCGCAAGATTCGTTGGAGAAAAACTATAATTAGCGAGCGTCGGCGTTATGGTGTACGAGCCGCTTGCTAGTCCGGTGAAGGAATAGTTGCCGCTTGCGTCTGTCGTCGTGCTGGCGCTTGATGCCCCGGAAAGAGAGACCGTCACACCAGAAATGCCAGTACTTGACGAGGTTATCGTGCCTGAGATGCTGTAGACAGCAGGCGTTGTCGCACAGGCTTCCGCGCTGTACGTCCCGATGTTCCCGGCGTTGTCATACGGCCGCAGATTGAAGCAGTAGTTCGCACCGGGCTGCAAGTTATAGATGGTCCTGCTGCTTCCGCTGGCAAAGCCCAGCACTGCCGGGCTGTTGGCGCCGTTCAATTTTGTCCGCCATACATCGTAGTTGCGAATGCCGGACGGATCAGTGCTGGGCGTCCAGGTTAGCCTGATTTCGGTTGGCGAAACAGCCGCAGCAGCAAGATTCGTCGGTGGCGCCGGTGGCCTATTGTCAGTTTGAGTTGTCGCACATGCCTGTGTGCTCTTTGATGATTCATTCGCTGTGTCAAATGCCGACACCGTAAAACAAAACTGTGTCGAGTTTGCCAAACTATCAACCTCCACAGCAGTTCCAGTCGCCGATTTCTTCGGACTATTTGAGCTGTCCTGATAGATATAATAGCCCTTCACGCCCACATCGTCAGTAGACGCAGTCCAGGAAAGACGGATCTTGCTGTCTGAAATTGTGGTTGCAGTCAGGCCGGTCGGAACAGAAGGCGCTGTTGTATCAGCTGAGGTGGTTGCACAAACCTGGGTGCTCTTTTCCGACTCCTGGTACCTGTCATATGCCGAAACCTGGTAGCAATATGGCGTTCCGAGCGACAAACCAGTGATTCTTACTGTCGTGCTCGAACCCTGCTCGATATAGGTTTGCGATCCGGCGCTGTAGATCCTGTAACCGGCAGTATCAGTTTCCGGCGACATATCCCAGGCAAGGCTGATCGTTGTCGGTGTCTTGGTGAGCACGTGCAGATTTTTCGGGACCGTAGGTGGCGTGGTATCACCTCCATTCGGTTCATAGGCATCCACTCTGCCATCGTGGTACCTGTCAACAGCTTCAGCATCCGTAAACGGCGCAAATGCCGAATTTTCGTAGCTATACTCGAAAGTGCTGTTGTCGTAAGTCTCACCATTCTGTTCGACCATGAATTTGATCTTCAGGTAATATTCTGCATTATCAACCTTGGAGGTTCCAAAGCGGAACAACACCGGATTCCCGGAGTACCAGTCAAGTAATCTATCAAGCCCGCCAAACTCACCGCTTTTAATCAGTGAGGTCGCTGTCGTGCCATGCATTTCAAACGCCTCAACATCATAGACAGATCCGCCGGCAAGATACTCGCGAAACATGATTGTTGTCGTCTTCAAAGTCTGGTCAAAGTAGAGAAGACTGTCCTTTTGCATCAGAGTGACTTCGAACTTGAAACGAATGTCCTCCGGATATTTATTCAGGAGATCACGATAGGTATAAATGGGTGTTCCGCAATCGCTCCCGCATACGAGTTGAACAAGCGGGCTCATAAATGGCAGCGGTCTATTGAAGAATTTTGTCTTCAGATTCAGCCTGGCTGCAAGCGTTTTATCGCCGTATTGCAGCAGGTCCCAGGAGAAATAATCCTGGGCCTCCTGTGCCGTCAACTCACAGAAGTGAGTTGTTTTGACTGTGATCAGGTTATTTACCGTATCGATGTTTTCCGTCTGGAGCGGCTCCCAGTAATGCGACGCTGAGCTGTAGGAGTACACCCGGAGACTCGATTCGTCTGCCACGCCTGCGGGATCGTACGGCACGGTAACATATACCGGCTGATTGAACTGCGCGCCATCCGGCGTAAGTTCTATTACCTTGTTCGTAGTATTCGAGTATGGAAATGCGGTCGGGACGGCAACTTCCTTGATCGCGATGGTTGTATTTGCATCCAGCGCTCCGTTCGGAATATCCACCTTTGCGCCCGCAATAGTGCTTGTAGGCGAGGAAATTGTTACCGTCCCGCCTTGAGCGCCAAGCGTTTCACTAGCACTGGTCGTGTCGGTATTATTGTTCCCGATGTTAGTATTTTCACTGCTGCTTCCACTCCCGCCGCCGCCCCCTTTGCTGCAGCTAACGAGCAACAATGCCGTGACGAGTAGAAAAATATAAGCAGCGAGCAGTATTGGCCTTCTCGACATGATCCGCATGAAAACCTCCTGTGGCTTATCTTGTGAAGTTATAGTAAAAAAACCCATGCATCCGTTACGGACACATGGGTTATCATTCGCATTAGTTTGTTATAAAAAACCGGGATCCCGATAGAAGCGCTCGGGAATGACAATAGGATATTTCTGCCTGCCTGTGCAATGAAAGCGCCATTTAACCCGCCCCCGGTCTTTGGCTGTAAGCTATTCGTAGAGCCAAAAGTGAGCATGAGTTTAACAAACAGAAATAGTCGTGTCAATGCAAATTTAGGCAAATAGCGAGGTAAAGAATCGGCATTGAACAACCCTTTAACTGGCCTTCGTCCTTCCCTTCTTCCAGTATTCCAGCTTGTTCAGCGCATTCACATACGCCTTCGCGCTCGCGATGATAATGTCCGTATCAGCGCCGTGGCCGGCCACTTTTTTGCCATCCTCCTCCACCTTCACCGTCACCTCGCCCATCGCGTCAGTGCCGCCGGTAATGCCCTTCACGAGGTAGGCATCGAGCTTGCTCTTTGTCCCGGTGATGGCCGCTATCGTCCGGTATACCGCGTCCACCGGTCCGTCACCCTGGCCGGTCTGTTTCACGGTCCTGCCCTCGATGTCCATCTCAACCGTTGCCGTAGGCGTTACACCCGTACCGCTTTCCGCTTTAAGACCTTTAAGAACATACACCTCCCGGATCTGCTGGACCTCATCTGACACGATGGCTTCGAGGTCCTCGTCAAACACTTCCTTTTTCTGGTCAGCAAGTCGCTTGAACCGCTCAAATGCCTTGTTCAGATCTTCATCGGACAGTTCATACCCGATATCTTTGAGCCGGTCGCGGAATGCATGGCGTCCGGAATGCTTGCCCATCACGAGGTTGGTCTTGATGAGACCGACCGTATCGGGCCGCATGATCTCGTAGGTCGTCCTCTCCTTCAGCAAACCATCCTGATGAATTCCCGACTCGTGCGCAAAAGCATTTGCTCCCACAATAGCCTTGTTCGGCTGGACCGGGATGCCGGTGATCTTGGTCACCAGGCGGCTCGTGCGCATGATCTCTTCGGTCGTAACCGTTGTATCCGCCAGGTAAAAATCCTTGCGCGTTTTGAGCGCCATAACGATTTCTTCCAGGGAGCAGTTGCCGGCGCGCTCACCGATGCCGTTCACCGTGCACTCCACCTGGCCGGCGCCGTTCAGCACCGCGGCCAGGGAGTTCGCCACGGCCATGCCGAGATCGTCATGGCAATGGACCGAGATCACTGCTTTGTCGATGTTCCTGACCCGCTCCTTGATCGTTCTGATGATCTTGCCGAACTCCTCCGGCGTGGTATACCCCACCGTGTCGGGGATGTTCACGGTCCCTGCGCCTGCTTCGATCACTGCCTCGACTACCTCGCAGAGATACCCGATGTCCGTGCGCGACGCGTCCATTGCCGAAAACTCCACATCCTCGATCAGGCTCTTGGATAATTTCACCATCTCCACCGAACGTTTCAATGCTTCGGCCCGGTCGATCTTGTACTGATGTATCAGGTGGATATCGCTCGTGGAGTGGAACGTGTGGAGTCTGCGTTTCGGTATGTCTCTGAGCGCTTCCCAGGCGCGCTTGATATCCCCTTCCCTGGCACGGGCAAGGCTGCAGATCACCGGCCCCTCCACTTCGGCGCCGATGCGCCTGATGGCCTCGAAATCGCCCGGTGAGCTGATGGCGAACCCCGCTTCGATGATATCCACACCCAGTCGGGCAAGTTGCTTGGCCAACGTGATCTTTTCATCGACATTCATACTCGCGCCCGGGGACTGCTCCCCGTCGCGAAGTGTGGTGTCAAATATTCTGATTATCCTGTTCATAGTCCCTCCATAACATTCTCTTTTTTCTACCGAGCCAAAGAAAAAAGAGATCACGTTCCATCTTGATCTCTCTCAGTCACTACCGTCATAAATTTCTGTATGAACAAGACGGACTAAGCAGAGACCTCCTTCGGCTTTCTAAGCAATCCAAACAGGCCTTCCGCGATCCCCAACGACACATACGAAATCGACACAAGGAACAGCACCAGCGCCGGATGATAGGCGACAACCGCCAAAAAAGCCGCAATGCCGACCAGTATCCCGAACGGCCGCCGTTTCTTCAGATTGGCTTCTTTTAAACTGTGATACGTCACGTTGCTCACCATGAGCCCTGCCAACAGAAACGTGAGGGCCAGCACCCAGTAATCCTTGCCGATCATATCCGCAAGGCCGACGTATCCCATTTGTTCGAGCATTTCGATAATCTCGCCATAGGCCAGGACGGTCGTCGCGATCATAAGAGCGGAGGCCGGTGTCGGTAATCCGGTAAAATGCTTTTTCTCGGCGCCTCCCATCTGCACGTTGAAGCGAGCAAGCCTGAGCGCAGCGCAGGCAACCAGGAAGAACGAGCCGATCCATCCGGTTTTCCCGAAGGACGACAAGGTCCACGTATAGACCAGAACGCCCGGCGCAACACCGAACGAGATCACATCCGACAGCGAGTCGATCTCAATACCGAACCGCGTTGCCGTGTGCGTCAGCCGCGCTACCCAGCCGTCCAGCACATCAAAGACCGATGCGATCATGATCGCCCATGCTGCGCGTTCGTAATCGGAGTTGAACGATGCAACGATGGAATAAAATCCGCCGAACATGCTGCACAGGGTGATGAGGTTGGGAAGAATGTAGATCCCTTTTCTCATTTAAGCACCGCTATGACATCCCGCGAACCCTTGATCCGGTCGCCGAGTTTTACCTTAAGTTCCGCATCCAGGGGCAAAAAGATGTCCACCCGGGACCCGAAGCGGATCAGACCGTAGCGTTCACCGAGCGCAAGCGTGTCGTTCGGTTTCGCATAACAAATGATCCGACGGGCGATCAGTCCCGCGATCTGTTTGACAAGAATTCTGTCTTTCCCGTTAAAAATGACCATGGCCGTCTGTTCGTTATCCAGCGAGGCTTTGTCGACCGAGGCCACATGGAACTTGCCGGGATTGTATTTAACAATCTCAACCTTGCCGCCGATCGGAGCCCTGTTCACATGAACATTGAACACGGATAAAAAAATGCTGATCTGCTTCACGTTCTGTTTGAGATAATCCGGTTCGTAAATGTCTTTGATCACGATCACCTTGCCGTCCGCAGGCGAGACAACGATCCCTTTTCCCTGGGGCACCGAACGCTCTGGGTCGCGGAAAAAGAACAGAACAAAGAGCGTCAATACAAGCGATGCATACGCCGTATTCTTCCAGCCGAACGCGAACAGTAGTCCGGTAACGATCGCAAGAGGAATGATGAACGGCCATCCTTCCGATGCTACTGGTATTCCATAATTTTTCATCATATGAAGAAAACCCTTTTTGCCACAGAGGTCACAGAGGACTCAGAGTAAACCGCATGAAACTTTTTTCCTTACCTCTGTGCTCTCGGTGTACTCTGTGGCGAACTTGTATTAGTTTTTGCTTTTGTCCACGAGCTTGTTGGCAGTGATCCACGGCATCATGCTGCGGAGCTTTTCGCCCACGATCTCGATCTGGTGCGCGGCATTCAGGCGCCGACGCCCCGTCATCTCCGGATAGTTGGTACTGCCTTCGAGAATAAAGCGCTTGGCGTACTCGCCGCTCTGGATGTTCTTCAGCGCCTCCTTCATGGCAACGCGGCTCGAATCGTTGATCACCTTCGGGCCGGTGACATACTCGCCATACTCGGCGTTATTCGAGATCGAGTAGTTCATGTTGGCAATGCCGCCTTCGTACATGAGATCGACGATAAGCTTCAGCTCGTGGAGGCATTCGAAGTACGCCATCTCCGGCGAGTAACCGCCTTCCACCAGCGTCTCGAAACCGGCCTTCACGAGTTCCACGCAGCCGCCGCAGAGCACAGCCTGCTCACCGAAGAGATCGGTCTCTGTCTCGTCCTTGAAGGTCGTTTCGATAATACCGGTGCGGCCGCCGCCAATGGCCGAGGCATAGGAAAGCGCTGTATCTCTGGCCTTGCCGGACGCGTTCTGGAAGATCGCGATCAGATCGGGAACGCCGCCGCCCCGCACAAACTCGCTGCGCACGGTGTGGCCCGGGGCCTTGGGTGCGATCATGATCACGTCGAGATCGGCGCGAGGCACGATCTGGTTATAGTGGATACTGAAGCCATGAGCGAAAGCGACCGTGACGCCCTTCTTCAGATTTGGCTCTATGTTTTCCGCATAGATCTTGCGCTGATGTTCATCCGGCGCCAGCACCATCACCAGATCCGCTTCTTTCACCGCGTCGGCTATGTTCTTCACAGCGAGACCTGCTGCCTGAGCCTTCTTGACCGAGGGCGAACCCTCACGCAGCGCCACCGTGACGGTTACACCGCTATCCTTCAGGTTCAGCGCATGCGCATGGCCCTGGGAGCCATAGCCCACGATAGTCACTTTCTTGCCGCGGATGATGGAGAGATCGGCGTCTTTGTCGTAATAGAGCTTCATTGTTTCCCCTTTCAAAAAACGAATACGTAGTTATGTTATAAAAAGGAACGCGCGATCTTCTGTTTCGTGCATCCCTGTTTTACTGCAGTCTCTTTTTCAGTTCATCGTCCCTGAAGATCTGGTCGAGAGCCGAGGAAAGCGCCTCGGAAAGGACGCCTTCCAACTTCTCGCGTGAATACATGACATCCTGTTCAAGTTTGCTGTTCACCTCGATGGCCCGAAGGATCTTTTTCTCAACCGGATCTCCTGCGACGATCCTGAGTTGAACAGCGGCCTTCAGGTTGGTTTTGAACGGCACGGAGACTGACTCAAGCCACAGCGTTTTGATCTCACCGCTGATCACGACATTCACTCCTTCACCGCGAATGCCTTCAGGAGTCAAATCCCATGCTTCGATATTTTTTACTTCGCTGCCGCGCGTTTTCAAGGCATCCGTAAATCTGGCCGTTACCAACTCCGCAACCGTGCCCTGCACAACAAAATCATCTTCAAGCCCGCTTGTGATCGTTCGTTTGCCGATGGTTGAAGCAGGCTTTCCCCGGTTGTCTTTGAACAGGCTTACGCCAATCGTCCCTTTTGTTGCGATACCGGCTTTTTCCGCGGGAGGAAGATAGCCGACAGAAAGAAGGATTGGCCCCTTCTCAGCACATCCGAGGAGCAGGAAAACAGCTGCAACCGCTGTGAACATGAACCGACGCGGGGAAGGGGTCGCCGGAGCCCCTTTCAACATGTTCTGCTCTCTACGATCATTCACGCGTGATCGCCACCTTTCCGGTACGCACGACCTCTTTTATCCCGATCGGCCGGAGCAACTCGATGAACGCAACGATCTTCTTTTCGTCACCGGTCAGCTGGAATGTATAGCTTTTCTGTGAGGAATCCACCACGCGCGCGCGGAAGATATCGGCGATCCTGAGCGCTTCCGCTCGTTGATCCGTGGGTGCATTGATCTTGATAAGGCACATTTCGCGCTCAACAAACTCTTTCTCCGCGAGATCAATCACCTTTATAACATCGATGAGCTTATTGAGCTGCTTGATGATCTGCTCAAGGATGCGCTCGTCGCCCGTTGTTTCGATCGTCATCTGTGAGATCGTCGGATCAAGCGTGGGGCCAACGGAGATGGTTTCGATGTTAAATCCTCTGCCGCTGAAAAGTCCCGAGACCCGAGACAGAACACCGAATTTGTTTTCCACCAGTACGGATATGATATGTTTCATGGTTTAACCGCCTTATTACCGCGGATGTTATTCCGAAATCCGCATTCCGCAATCAAAAATTATTTTACCGCTTTCAGCTTTTTCTCTTCCTTCTTGTTCTCTTCCCCGAAGATCATCTCGTTGATCGATGCGCCGGCAGGCACCATGGGGAAGACTTTCTCGTACCGTGCGGTCACAAAATCCATGAACACCGTCTGTTTGACCTTCTTTGCTTCCTGTAAAACAGCAAGGACCTCCGAGGGTTTGGTTGCACGCAAGCCGACAGCGCCGTATGCTTCGGCAAGTTTCACGAAGTCAGGCGTGCTCCCGAGATCAACGGATGAATACCGTTCCTGATAGAACAGTTCCTGCCACTGCCGCACCATGCCGAGGTAGCGGTTGTTCAGGATAACCACTTTCACCGGGATCTTGTTCTCCACGGTCGTGGCAAGTTCCTGCACATTCATCTGAATGCCACCGTCGCCGGAAATACAGAACACATCCCGATGGGGATTGGCCACCTTGGCGCCGATCGCAGCCGGGAAGCCATATCCCATGGTCCCAAGGCCACCCGAGGACAGCCAGTCACGGGGCTTGTCATACTTAAAATACTGTGCCGCCCACATCTGGTGCTGGCCGACATCGGTAACGATGATCGCGTTGCCACCCGTGACCTCATATAATTTTTCTACAACGAATTGTGGCTTGATTACATCGTCTGCATATTCATAGGACATCGGACGTTCTTCGCGCCAGACGTGTATCTGTTTGCTCCAGCTCTTGCGGATCTGTTCCCAGGGTTCTTTAATATGATGAAGCTCTTTATTGAGTTCCACCATCACGTGTTTGACATCTCCCACGATCGGGATGTCCACACGCACATTTTTTCTGATCGAGGTCGGGTCAACATCCACGTGAATGATCTTTGCTTCTGGTGCGAACCCCTCCACTTTGCCTGTCACCCGGTCGTCGAACCGCGCGCCGATCGCGACAATGAGGTCCGAGTTGTGGATCGCCATATTGGCATAATATGTCCCGTGCATACCGAGCATGCCAAGCGAAAGTGGATGCGTGCCCGGGAAACCACCGATACCCATCAGGGTATGCGTCACCGGGATCTTCGTGATCTCGGCGAACTCAAGGATCTCGGCTGCCGCATTCGAACTGATCACGCCGCCGCCGATATAGGCTACGGGCTTCTTCGCTTTTGCGATCGCCTCGGCCGCCTGCTTGATCTGCCACTTGTTTCCTATAACCGAGGGCTTATAGCTGCGAATATCCACGTGTTCAGGCCAGTGGAACTCTGCCTTGTTCGTAACCACGTCCCGCGGAAGATCAATGAGCACCGGACCCGGACGCCCTGTGGATGCGATGTAAAACGCCTCTTTGATGGTCTGTGCGATATCCTTCACGTCCTTGACCAGGTAGTTGTACTTGGTGCAGGGACGGGTGATGCCGACAATGTCCGCTTCCTGAAACGCGTCGTTGCCGATCAGCGCCGTTGGCACCTGGCCGGTAAACACCACGATGGGAATGGAATCCATATATGCCGTAGCAAGCGCGGTGACCACATTCGTGGCTCCCGGACCTGACGTGACGAGCGCGACCCCCACCTTGCCCGTGGAGCGGGCATACCCGTCGGCCATGTGAACGCCGCCTTGTTCGTGGCGCGGCAGAATGATGCGCAGGTCTTTCTGTCCGTAGAGGACATCGAAGATCTTAAGCACAACGCCGCCGGGATAGCAGAACAGCGTGTCGACCTTCTCCTTTTTCAGGCATTCAAGAAATATTTCGGCACCGGTGATCTCTTTGTTTGACATACACGTTCCCCGTACAGGATGAGTTGCGGAAAAAGCCTATGCTTTTCCCTTGCTGCTGACGACCTTGATGATTTCCTGAATGATCTTGAGTTCGGTCTTTCGTTTTGCATCCGGCCAGAAGTATCCATAATACGAATAGTTCTCGGTGGCGATGGAATTATGTCCCCATCGCTCAGCCAGCGTTGCCTGGTAGTCCTCAGGAAGCGTCCAATTCGCAAAACAGGAGATATCAAAAGCCGCCATTACTTCACCGGTCTGCACATCGATCAATCTCCCGATGAAAACCAGCCGATCGGCATTAAACAGGTATTTATAACCGACAAAATCCAGATACTTTTTCTGAGCCACTTCGCTGTAATATGCCTTGTCGTTTTCACGGATAAAGTAGCGTGCAGGCATGCCTTCCGTTTTTGACCATTCGAACGCTCCGATCTGCAGAATGGCGTCGGCCCCGCTCTCTTTAGCCATTAACAGGGCGCGTTCCACATCGGAAAGCGATGCGATGGTCGCGCCCGAGTCACAGCACTTCTCGCTTTTCTTATTCACATCGACAACCGATCGCGCGGTAACGGCTGCGGTAACAACCGTCGTGCCGATCTTTATGAAGCCGCTTTCGAGGAGCGCGATCTGCGCATCATACGCGCCCCGCACCGTCCCCTGCTGCGGAATGATCATGTACTTATTAAACTTTTTCGCGGCAAGGGAGGCTGCCGTGACACTTTCGTTTCTCGGCGGCACTTCCGCTTTCATTTTTAACGAATAGGTACATGCGGTGAGCATCTGAACCGCGATCAGGGCCATAAGTATCTTCTTCAATGTTTCTCCTTGTGAGATATCAAATTTACCTGACGATAGCCCCGGTATTTGCCGAGGTCACGACCTTGGCATAACGCGCAAGCCATCCACTCTTGATCTTCGGCTCCCGCGGTTTCCACTTCGCAAGTCTCTTTTTGATCTCCGCTTTTGACACTTTGAGCGCCAGTTTGCGGTTCGGAATATCAAGAACGATCCTGTCACCGTTCCGCACGATCGCAATAGGTCCGCCTTCGGCGGCTTCCGGCGAAATGTGGCCGATGCAGGGCCCCCGCGTGCCGCCCGAGAACCTGCCGTCGGTAAGAAGCACAACGGACTCTCCCAGTCCCATTCCGGAAATTGCCGAAGTGGGAGAAAGCATTTCACGCATGCCCGGCCCGCCCTTGGGACCTTCATAGCGGATGACGAGCACATGACCGGCCTTGATCTTGTTGTCCAGGATGGCCTTCATGGCCTCTTCCTCGGAATCGAACACGATGGCCGTGCCCTCGAACAGCATCATCTTGTCGCTCACCGCGGTCTGCTTTACCACCGATCCGTTCGGCGCAAGATTGCCCGAAAGCACCGCAATACCGCCCTGCTGGTGATAGGCTTTGTCGAGTGGCCGGATGACATCGTCATTACGTACACGGCCAGCCTTCGCCAGCGCAACCATTGATTTTCCGCTCACGGTCGGTGAGTTCTTGATCACTTTTTTAAACCGCGACAACACGCCGGGAATGCCGCCTGCAATATCGAGGTCCTCCATGTAGGTGGGACCGCCGGGCAGCATATTGCACAAATGCGGCGTCGCGCGGCTGATCGTATCAAAGGTCGCGATGGAAAGCTCGATGCCCGCCTCATGAGCGATTGCAGGAATATGGAGCGTCGTGTTCGTGGATCCGCCGAGCGCCATGTCGATGCGGATGGCATTTTCGAACGCGTTCTTTGTCATGATCTTTCGCGGGGTGAGATTTTCCTTCACCAGTCCCACGACCCTCTTGCCGCTCTCGAATGCAATCCGCCGCTTTTCACCGGAAACGGCAAGGGCGGTGGCGCACCCCGGCAGGCTCATACCGAGCGACTCGGTGACACAGGCCATGGTATTCGCGGTGTACATACCCTGACACGAGCCCGGCCCGGGACAGGCACAGGTTTCGAGCTCTGCAAGATCGCGCTGGGACATTTCACCCTTCCGCACCTTGCCGACCGCTTCGAAGGCACTGATGAGGTTCACCCGATTGCCCTGAAAATTCCCAGAATGCATGGCGCCTGCAGTCACTACGATCGTTGGGATGTCGAGCCGCGCCGCGGCCATCAGCATGCCCGGCGTGATCTTGTCGCAGTTCGTGAGCAGCACGAGGCCGTCGAACGCATGGGCCATGGCAACAGATTCGACCATATCGGCGATCAGTTCGCGCGAAGGCAGCGAATAATGCATTCCGACATGGCCCATGGCAATGCCATCGCAGATGCCGGGAATGCCGAAGAACAGGGGCCATCCTCCGCCTGCGTGAACGCCCTTTTCAATAAACCGCTCAAGATCGCGCATGCCGATATGTCCGGGAATAAGGTCCGTAAAGCTCGTGGCAATCCCTATCATCGGCTTGGCAAGCTCGCTTCTTGTTATGCCCGTTGCAAACAAAAGAGACCTGTGCGGTGCGCGCTCCAGGCCTTTTTTTATCCTGTCACTTCTCACAATTAGTGCTCCCCATAGGGACGATTGTTAAAATAGTAGATATTTTTAACATAGATACTGGAACAGAGTCAATAAAAAAATCCCTCTTTCTCCATGAACATAAAGAGGGATTCCTTCAGCATGTATCCGCCGAAAATATAAAAAGGCAAGGTTCCTTACCTTGCCTTCATCGTATCAAGCCTGCCCTACCCGGGAACGCTTGATTATCGCCATCATCCTGTCCTTTGCCGCCAGCTTCAGCTTCTGTATCCTTTTCCTTTCGACCTCCTGTTCGGGGGTGAGATACCGGTGAGCCTCAAAGCCCATCAGCGTATTCTCAAGCTGCGTATGTTCCTGCTCCCATTTCTGGAACTCCTGATCCTCCGTCCGAAGCCTTGCCACTACTACTTCTTCAGAAACCTCCACATTCATAATACGGCCCTCCTTTTAGGGTTTTGTTCATGAGAGGATTTGGAAAAGAGCAATTAGTGTATAGAAAAATTATCACATTTCAGATTAAAACGCAAGGGTGTTTTATGCATTAAATATCAATTAGTTACACATTCCCATTCTGTGCAATTATGTTTTCCAGCGCTCCCTGCTCAAGCGTCATCACCACAGCATCTTCCAGCGGCTCATCATAATATCCTTTTCTTACAAAACTGCCGGTGAAACCAAAACTTGAGTAAAGCTTCTGTGCCGCAATGTTCGATGCCCTTACTTCAAGAAACACACGGCGCGCGCCTTTATCATAGGCGCGTTTGACGGCAACAAGCACAAGTTGACGGGCAATGCCCTGGCGAAAATAAGCAGGGGCAATTGCCAGATTCAGGATGTGCTGCTCGTCTTCGACAAGCCAGTACACAAGGTATCCTATTATGATGCGCGATGAGGTGTCCGGAAGAAGGGCCACGAGAAGCGTTGAAATGGTTGGGCTGCGGAACTCGGACAGGAAGAGGTTCTTAGACCAGGGCATGGTGAAGGATGCCTGTTCGATGGCGAGAACCTGGTCGATATCCTCTTTTTTCATGAAGTCTATTTTAACGCTTGCTTTTTTTCCCATGCGACCTCGGCCTCCGGCCTGCGGATATACAGCGGGATCAGGCCGTCAGGATCCGGTTGCGTTCCTGTTTGTATCATGTTCATGCCGATTTCCGCGACAGCCGCAGCAGAAGGAACTATTGCCGAACGAGGTGCGAAGACCGCCCTCGCTCCAAACTGCTGCACGATCTGCTCCCGATACAGATGAGATCCTTCTCCGGTGAACAAAATTGCCCCCGGCAGGTGCACGCCGAGTTCCTTGATGAGAATCGTTCTCTCGGCCAGCATTTGCATGAGATTGGTTCCCTCGAATTTATAAAGCCCTGCATAGACCTCATTCTTCCGGGCGTCAAGCATGGGGCAAATTGGATATGTTGCGAACGGCAGATTCCAGGCGAGCGCCTGGAGCGTAGGAACCGCGGCGACGGGCTTATTCGTGGAGAATGCCAGCCCCTTGACCGTGGCAAGTCCGATCCGGAGACCGGTGAAAGAACCCGGTCCGATGGCAACAGCGAAACCATCGAGATCAGCGATGGTAAGACCCGTGTCCTTCAGAACACGGTCCACCGTGGACATAAGCCGTTCGGAGTGCGTTACTTCGATGTTCAGGGTATATTGCGCGACAACGCCCTGTTCGGTAACAACGGCAACGCTGCCGGTCTTGGTGGAGGTTTCAATGCCGAGGATGCGCATAGAGGTACCTTATCGCAAAAGAGATGCGGTGTCAAAGCAAAATACATATCACCATTGCGGTCGCTGCCATCTGCTGATGTGAGAAATGCACATGTATTCCATTGAGGTAAGACTGCTATGATCATCAAACGGATTTTTTGCCTGCCTTTTCAGCTCCAATATGCTATATTCGCACCATTATCCAAGAGGAACATCATGATCATCGGCATTCCGCGAGAGATAAAAAAAGAAGAGTTCCGTGTCGGCATAACACCCTCAGGCATCCAGGACCTGGTACGCGGCGGCCATACGCTCCTCATTGAAACCAGGGCGGGCGAGGGAAGCGGATTTTCCGATGAGGAATATCTTAATGTTGGCGCGAAGATCGTCACCAAGGAGATTGCCTTTCAGGATGCAGAGCTCATCGTTAAGGTTAAAGAACCCCTTCGCCAGGAATATGATCTGCTGAAAAACGGTCAGGCGCTGTTTACCTACCTGCACCTTGCCCCGAACAAAGACCTGACTGAAACTCTTCTGAAAAAACAGATAACCGGCATCGCGTATGAAACATTGACTAAAGACAATGCTCTGCCGCTGCTTGCGCCCATGAGCGAGATCGCGGGACGTATGGCGCCCCTTATGGCGGTTTATTTTCTGCAGAAATTCAAGGGCGGGTCCGGCGTGCTCGCCACCGGCGCAAGCGGGGTCAAGCCCGCAAGGATTGTGATCCTCGGCGCAGGTGTCGTGGGCACAAATGCCGCGCGCGTTGCGTCAAGCCTCGGCATGGAAACCGTGGTCATGAATGCAGGAGCGGAACGGCTCCAGAAAATCGATGAGATGTTCATGGGCAGGGTGGAAACGCTGCCGCTCACCGCACAAACAGTCGCGGATGAGATAAAAAACGCTGATATCGTCGTCGGCGCGATCCTGGTGCCAGGAGGGAGAACTCCCGTGTTCATAACACGCCGAATGCTCGGGAGCATGAAAAAGGGGTCGGTGATCGTGGATGTTGCGGTTGATCAGGGTGGGTGTGTGGAAACATCACGGCCGACCACGCACGATGACCCGGTCTATGTCGTGGACGGCATTGTCCACTACGCTGTCGCGAACATGCCCGGCGCGTACCCGAGAACATCAACGCTGGCGCTTACGAATGTCACGCTGCCGTACATAAAGGATATTGCCAGCAAGGGGATCGATAAGGCGGTCAAGGATGATCCAATCATCGGAAGTGCGCTTAACACGTATCAGGGGGAAATAATGAATAGTGCGCTCGCAGGGTCGCTCGGGCTTTCGGCAGGACGGTAAGTGATCGGGGCCGGCTACGTTAATCCATATAAATCTTCAGATCGATGTGGGCTGCATAGGGATCGATGGTGCCGACAACAGAACGTTTATAGCTCCCGCCGACGGTCTCAAGAAGGCTGACCTCAACGCCTGATGTTTTTTCCGAACCATCGAATTTTGTGAGCAGAAGAACATGCGGACGCATAAGATCGCGAGTCTGATGCGTGACCAATCCCACCTCGCCCGTATTCAGTTTCAGCAGCGTTCCCATGGGAAACAAGCCGATCATGTTGACAAAAGCCTTCACCAGCACGGGGTTAAATGCGGACCCGCGCTTTTTAATGAGAATCCTGATGGCCTGGTCCTGCGGCGTTTGAATGCTGTAATATACCCGGGCTGCGGTGATGGCGTCATAGGCGTCTGCGAGGGAGATTATCTGCGAGAACAGGTGCTGACGCCGTTCCGGGACTTCGGGATATCCCCGGTCACCATGCTGATGATGCTCGAACGCCGCCACGATGGCTACTTTAGAAATTCCCGTGACATCGGCGAGCACCAGCGCCCCCTCGACAGGGTGCCGCTTCAGCACCGCCCATTCCTCATCGCTCAGTGCGCCCGGTTTGTTGACAATCTCATGCGGGACCGTCACTTTGCCCATGTCGTGCAGAAGGCCGGCCATGCCCAATGCCGCGACCTGGGGTTTCTCAAAGGAAAGGAAGGTGCCGAGGGCGGATGCGAGAAGCGAGGTGTTCACCGAGTGCGCGAACGTGTATTCATCATACATTTTGATGTTGGTCAGGCCAAGAAATGCGTCGCGGTTTTCGATGATGCTGTCGACCATGGTTTGCACGGTCATGTTGATTTTTCGGGCATTAACCGTTTTGTCAAGATGCTCGGCCTCCACCATCTCCTTCATGGTTTCGATGGCATCCATAAAAACCTTCGTGGCTTTCTTTTTACCTTCCTTAATAACCGTCCCCATCTGTTTATCAACGATCATCACGCGATGAAGCTCGATATGAGGCATGGATGGTGTTTTCATGACCGCGGTTTCTCCGGCCGGAGCGGCAAATGCCGTATTCGCCTTATTCATTAGATCCGCAAAGTCAATAAGCTCGGTAGTGAGAATACCCGGCTTAAACACAATGCCGCCAATGTCCTTGCCGGCGAACTGTTCCAGAAGCACAGCCAGACTCTGATCGATCGGGACCGAGTCTTTCTCGAAAAACAACTCTCCGCCTACCAGGTAGAAGGCGACCTCTTTCCGGTCAACCAGCAGCTCATTGACCTGACGCACGAGTTTGTCCGCGGAGGTATGCAGAAAAGGATGGGATGCGGGATACAGGGAAGCGTTCTTCAGCACGCTTGCAAGCAGCTGGAATGTCGATTTCGCCGCATTGATGAGCTGTTGCTTCGCAAAAAAGGATTGCCGCGCATCTCCCCGGCTATCTTTTGGTTCTTCCGGCATTTGCCTGTCTCCCCGTTATTTCGTCAATGGCCTGCAGCGATGCGGTGCGAAGTTCCGCCTGTAATGTCCGCTTTTTCCACCATTTGATCCGGCCATAACGTTTCAAAAAATCCGCCGACTCTCTGCCGCCGATTCTGCCGAGGACACCGATGGCTTCCAGCGTCAACTTCTGTTCCTTCTGCCTGAGCGGCCGATATTCAAGAAATTCCACCACCTGCTGCGCCTCCGCATCGCCAAGACCCTTAAATTCACCAAGGCTTCGGAGCGCCATGCCCTGCATGTCCACATTGGTGTCTTTTAGGAACTTCCCCACAAGACTGGCCGCCTTTTTTCCTCCAATGTGAATCAGCGCCTTCATCACTTCCTCGCGTATCCGTATGTCCTTGTGGTCGATGATTTTGTAAAGGAACCCGATGGACTGCTCTGTCCCGGTATCTCCCATGATGCGCACCGCGTTCCGCACAACATACCAGCGTTTGTCAGCGAACTGTTCTCCGATGAGCGCGATCTGGTTCTTGCCCAGGTCCTTCAATATCGTGATGAGAAACAACCGCGTTGAGCGGTCTTCCTCTTCTGCCAAAAGATCAAGCAGCAGCATTGTAGCTGCACGATCGAGGGTCTTGAGATACTCATATGCCGAGCGATACTCCTCGGACTCCGGCGCGTGCGCCCGCATATCCTTGACCATGCCAATGATGATCGGTTTGGTCACCAGCTTTTTCTGAGCCTCACCCATGCGCTGCTTGAAAGCCGGTTCCACCGGCTCGTGGAAGGCATGAATAATGACTGCCGCAAGATCGTAATCCTTTTTCTTTTGAAGATAACCAAGAAGGTCCTCAAGCTGACGGATGATGCCGGAAAACAGTTTTATCTCCTTCGGTCCCGGTGCTTCCTGATACGGTTTTTTCACCAGGGGGATCAGGTTGATCAATGTGCGCACCGCTGCCTGGATGATCGCCGATTCCGTTCCCGCCTCGCTCATGGCCTTCAGTTCTTCCATTTCTCCGGGTGTATACTCAGCCATGTCCTTCGCGATCACTGAAACAAAATCAGGGGGAATCGGCGTTACCGCAATCGCAACACGGTCCATCGGCGTGGGCGCTAAAGCAGCTGCTTTCCTCGCCGAATTTCTTTTCAGGAGTGTTGCGACCTCCTGCACATTCCAGGCATTGGAAAAACGTCCTGTCTGGATCTCATGAAACTCATTGGGCAGTTGACCTTCGATATCCGCCACGTGTTCGGTTGCAAGCTCAGAGTCAAGGTTGGCATAAAGCTTACCCGCAACAAGCCCTTCGCGGAAATGCGGCTCAAGGGAGAGGACGGATTTCGCCAGGCCTTCGAACAGTTCATCGCTCTGATCCGCGTGTTCTTTCGCTATCTTTTGGCCAGCTTCCTGATACAGCGTATAGAGCCGGTCTTCAACACTTTCATGATCGGCGCGCGTTTGTTTTGCAAGTTCCACCATGCTGGCGCCGAACCCCTCCGGATCCGCCATGAGCGCGCCGAGGACCAGGGTTCGTCCCGCGAACATATCTGTCTTCTTTTTTCCGGCGGATTCTTCTGACTTTGCCGCAGATTCCTCGGGTGACTTGGCGCCCCAGTCATTTTCTTTTTTCGATGAAATGACCTCGTCCAGCCCCGACTCGGTGACCTTGATGTGCGTTGAGCCATTCTCCCACAGAACCGACGAGATGCCGCTCCTCATGGCCAGATCTTCCGTAGGAAGGGCAAGGGCCTTATAAAAAGACAACAGCTCCCCTTCCAAAAGCCCGTTCGTGAAAACGACCTCCCGCAATTCCTTGGCGAAAAGGTCCTGAGCAATGGTTCTATTGAGTTGCGCATCTTTTTCAAATGGCGTATTGCGAAAAGTGAATTGGTTTTTTTGGACACCGAGTCGGTATTCAGAGCTTGTTTTAAGGAAGCTATCGAGCACTTCAAATGATTTTTTTATAGACTGGGAGTAGTTCGGATTGTTGGGAGGATACAGCTTCACTGCCCTGATCGCGGAAATCATGTACCGCATGATGTCCTGAACGTCATTTGAAATCCCTTCTTTTTGGCTGGTATCTTTTGACATGCTTTAGAGTATCACAAGAACGAGGTCGTGTCAAAATGGTTTACGGTTTACCGAGAGATCACCTATGGTTGCTGAATAGTGAGATCACGATCTCCCTGCTCCACCCGAGACAGAACCTCTCCTTCATGCAAACGAGTCTTGATCATATCGCCCGGCATGACCTGTGCCGCATCCTTGAGGATGGTTCCTTCCGGCATCTTTCTCGTTACACTGTAGCCCCTTGAAAGAATGCCGAGCGGATTCAGATGGGAAAGCCCGGCGACAAGCGATGTGAGAAGCGCCCGGTCTCTGCGCACATGCTGCCTGAGTCCCGAGGCGAGCCTGTTCGTAAAATCATCAACATGCTGAGCGTACTGTTCCAGAATTCTTCTTGGGTCGGTCAGAAGACGGCTGTATTCTCGGAGGGAGGCACGGGTGAGATTGATTTGATGTCGCATGTTTTTTATGAGATTTGATTCCAGGGAGGCAATGAACTCATGAAAACGTTCCTCACTCTGCACCACCATCTCGGCAGCGGCAGAGGGAGTGGGGGCGCGAAGATCCGCAACGAAATCCGCAATCGTATAGTCGGTCTCATGCCCGACTGCGGAGATGATGGGAACGTTCGACGCATGGATGGCCCGGACAACCGTCTCTTCATTGAAAGCCCAGAGATCCTCGAGCGATCCGCCGCCGCGGCCAATGATCAAGACATCGACCAGCTGTTCCCCGTTGAAATAGTGAATTGCCTCGACAATTGCAGGCGCTGCTTCAACACCTTGCACGGGTACGGGATAGATCAGAATGTGCAGGCGGGGATGACGGCGTTTGATCACCCGAAGAATGTCGCGAATGGCGGCACCCGTCGGCGAAGTGACAATGCCGATGCGTTGCGGAATAAGGGGCAGCGGTTTTTTGTGCTCGCGAGCGAATAGGCCTTCCTGCTCGAGTCTGGCTTTGAGCTGCTCATATGCCAGTTGGAGCGCGCCGACCCCTTTAGGCTCGACATAGTCGACGATGAGCTGGTATTCACCGCGCGGCTCGTACACACTGACCCTGCCGCGGCAGATTACCTGGATGCCGTGTTGAAGCGTAAATTTGAGGAACCGCTGGAATGATTTGAACAGGACGCCGCGGATCTGACTTTGTGCGTCTTTTAAGGTGAAATAGGCATGGCCAGACTGGGGAACGGTGAGATTAGAGATTTCGCCCTCAACCCACACATCGGGGAACGTCCCCTCAAGGAGATTCTTGAGTTGGTAGGTGAGTTGTGTGACGGTGACGATATGTGACTTTCCTGACCCCTGTTCCATATCAGGATTTCAAATGGATCCGCTCGATTGAATTCGCTTTTCCGGTTTTGGCGTCAATATCGAGGACCACGGCATTCAGATGGACCCGCCCCTTCGGGATCTCAAACCGGTGCGGCGTATGATAAAGGAAACGGGCGATTGCCTGTTCCTTCTTCACGCCGATAACCGAATCCGTGGGACCGGTCATGCCTGCATCCGTGATGAAGGCCGTACCCGATGGAAGGATGCGCTCATCGGCCGTCTGAACATGGGTATGGGTGCCGATCACGGCGCTGGCCTTGCCGTCCACATGCCAGGCAAGGGCGATCTTTTCGGATGTTGCCTCAGCGTGGAAATCGATGATCACCACGGGCGTTTCTTTCTTTAATTTCTCAATCTCCTGCTCAGCGATCCGGAACGGGTCATCCAAATTCGACATGAAGACCCTTCCTTCGAGGTTCAGGACAGCGGCCTTGCCTGCGCCTGCTGTGGAGATAACCACACTGCCGTAGCCCGCGACCCCGGAAGGGTAATTGGCCGGCCTGATGAGGCGGTCCTGTTTAGTCAGATAGGGTTCTATTTCTTTTTTATCCCAGACATGGTTGCCCGAGGTCAACACGTGAATCCCGAGGGAGAACAGATCCTCGGCGATCTCCGGCGTGATCCCGAAACCACCCGCGGAGTTCTCCCCGTTCGCGATCACAAGATCCGGTCGATGCATCTCGGTCAACTCGCGCATGTTCGCCCGCACCATCTTTCTGCCCGGTTCCCCGATAATATCGCCGATGAATAGGACCTTCAATGAACCTCCAGTAAACAGACGTCAGACAACAGAAGTCAGACTAAACCACCTATATTAGTCTCTGTCCTCTGTCATCTGTCCTCTGTTGTCTAAATCAACTACTTCGCGTATTCCACGTAACGGCTTTCGCGCACCACGGTCACCTTGATCTGGCCGGGATACGACATCTCCGCCTCGATCTTCTTGGCGATGTCGCGCGACAGCTGTGCTGAGTGCGCGTCCGAAAGGTCTTCAGGTTTCACGATAATGCGGATCTCACGGCCTGCCTGGATTGCATAGGACTTTTCAACACCCTTAAAGGAGTTCGCCGCAGTCTCAAGCTGTTCAAGCCGCTTTAAGTAGCTCTCGAGCGTCTCGCGCCGCACACCGGGCCTGCCTGCGGAAAGGGCGTCAGCTGCAGCCACGAGCACCGATTCCACGCAGTTCGGCTCGCCGTCACCGTGATGGGTCATGATCGCGTTGATCACCTTGGGGTTCTCACCGTATTTCTTGGCAAGGTCGCCGCCGATCTGAGGATGCGTCCCCTCAACCTCATGGTCGATCGCCTTGCCCAGATCGTGAAGTAGACCTGCGCGCCGTGCGAGTTTCTGGTCCACGCCGCACTCCGCGGCCATGATGCCGGCGAAATACGCAACTTCGCGCGAATGCATGAGCACATTCTGCCCGTAGCTCGTGCGGAACCTGAGCCTGCCGAGCAGCTTGATGATCTCGGGGTGGATATTGTGCAGACCGAGATCGAAAGCCGCCTTCTCGCCTTCGTCCTTCATCGTGATATCGAGGTCTTTTTTGACCTTTTCGGCGATCTCCTCGATCCGGGCCGGATGAATACGGCCGTCAAGGATCAAGCGCTCGATCGTGAGCTTTGCGATCTCCCGACGGAGCGGATCATAGCACGAGAGGATTACCGCCTCAGGCGTATCGTCGATGATCAGATCGATGCCGGTCGCGGCTTCCAGCGCGCGAATGTTCCTGCCTTCGCGGCCGATGATCCGGCCCTTCATTTCGTCGTTGGGAAGATTGACCACGGAGACCGTTGCTTCCGCTACGTAGTCGCTGGCATAGCGCTGGATAGCAAGGCTGATGATGTTCTTTGATTTTTTGTCCGCTTCTTCCTTTGCCTCGTCCTCGATGCGCTTGATGGATTTGGCCGCTTCATATTTAGCCTCATCTTCCATGGAAACCATGAGCTGGCGTTTGGCCTCCTCAGCGGTCATGTTCGCGATCTTTTCAAGCATCACTCGCTGTTCCTTGAGCCCCTTCTCGAAACGGTCCTCTTTCTCGATTGCCACCTTTTCCCGGGCCGAAAGCTCTCGCTCGCGCCGCACGACATCCGCTTCGCGCTTATCGAGTACATCAACCTTTTTATCAAGACTCTCTTCCTTCTGGGTGAGCCGCCGTTCCTGGTTTTGCAGTTCCTGTCGCTTGTCCCGCGTCTCTTTCTCGAAGTCTGCCCGTGCCTGGTAGAACTTGTCCTTGGCCTCGAGCACAGATTCCTTGCGCTTTGTCTCTGCTTCACGCTCAGCGGTCGCAATGATTCGTGCGGCCTCCGCGTCTGCCTCCTTGATCTTGCCGGCAGCCGTTTTCCCCTTGATCATCAGGCCCAGGCCGAATCCTCCGGCGAGCCCTAACACTAACAGTACGATCTCTAACATTTTCGTTCCTCCTGATGCTTTATCTTCAGCCAGGCAAGGCGCTCTTTGATTCTCTTCTCTTCGCCCTGCTCAGTAGGCCGGTAATATTCCCGCTTCTGCGGGAGGTAAGCCTGGGCCGTATAATGGCCCGGGTAGTCATGCGGATACTTGTAGCCTGTGCCCCTGCCCAGCCGTGTCGCGCCCTTGTAATGGGCATCCTTGAGATGGTCAGGGACAGGCATGAGCGCTCCTTCTGCTATGTCCTTCATTGCTTCGTTGATGCCGAGGTAAGCCGCGTTGCTCTTGGGGGCCGATGCCACATAGACCGCGGCCTGCGCGAGCGGAAGCCGGCCTTCAGGCATACCGATGCGCTCCACGGCCTGGTATGCGGATACAGCGACAAAAAGAGCCCTCGGGTCAGCATTCCCCACATCCTCGCTCGCCGCAATCACGATCCTGCGCGCGATGAAAAGCGGGTCCTCGCCGGCATAGATCATCTTCGCCATCCAGTAGAGGGCCGCATCGGGGTCGCTGCCGCGCATGCTTTTGATGAACGCCGAAATCGTGTCATAGTGCTCGTCCTCGTCATAGGCGAGCGCTTTTTTCTGAATGGATTCTTCTGCTGTAGGCAGATCAACGAGAATGGCACCATCCGCGCGCGGGGGGGTCGAGTGCACACCGATTTCAAGCGCATTTAACGAGCGCCGCGCATCGCCACCTGACCGTGAGACGATGAACTCCAAAGCCTCGGGCGTGAGTTCTACCTGCAGGTTCCCGAGCCCCCGTTCCTTGTCCGCAAGCGCGCGCAGTAAAAGCGCTTTGAGGTCCTCATCCGTGAGCGGCTTGAATTCGAAGATCTGAGAACGCGATGAAAGCGCGGGGATGATCGCAAAAAAAGGGTTTGATGTCGAGGCGCCGATAAGCGTGATGTTCCCCTGTTCCACATCAGGCAGAAGCGCGTCCTGCTGCACGCGTGTAAAGCGGTGAATCTCGTCTATGAAAAGTATGGTCCGCTTATTGTTTTGCGCTCGTTCCTTTGCTGCTTCCTGCGTCACCTTGCGTATATCTGCGACACCGGCGATGACCGCGTTGAGAGACGCAAAACACGCGCTGCTCCGTTCAGCGATCAGGTGCGCAAGCGCGGTCTTTCCCACGCCCGGAGGGCCATAGAGGATGAGCGACATGAACCGGTCGGTCTCGATGGCCCTGCGCAGTAGTTTGCCAGCACCCAGAATATGCTCCTGTCCGACGAACTCCGACAAGTCTCGAGGCCGCATTCTCCAGGCCAACGGCGACAGGGATTGCTCTTCTGACAAGACATCAGGATGCATTGGTTTTTTGAGATTCTTTAGACCCAACGTAATGCTTCAGAAAGGCATGGGTGAGGCGGCGAACAAGTGATAGTGCGGAATCGATCAGAACTTGACAGGACAGGGCATACTGCAGGGTATCTGACAGCCGAGGTAATCTCCCTTTGCCACCGGGCCATGATGAGCAAAATACTGCTGCCGGTATGCATATCCTGGAGAACCTGTTGTCAAAATTGCAATCTTGCGTGTATATGTATGTGCAAAAATACCCATCTTCTTAATATGTTCCCCTGTCAATAAAGCGATCTTTGTGCGAAACCGGTCATATGATCCAGAGATTACCCTGCCTGATGTTTTTTTCATGTAACCCGATTACCGCTGTTCCTTACTGCTATCACAAGCGCCGGAGCCTTACTTACTTGCCGCTCCTTTCTACTGCGCGCTGTTGTAAACTGATGAACTGATTTACTCTTTTATGATTCCCCGTGTTTCATAACCCTGATCTGATAAAATCCCCCGCTTTTGCCGTGTGATGAACTTGATTCCTGGTCGTAACCAGGTGGGCGCCATATTGGAAAGTTTAGGCTTCCCAGTCGTATCTGGGCATGCACACCCTTTCCCGGAACAGCTCCCTATAATTTTTTTTCACGAGGAACAAGTTACATCTATCACGCGCAAAGCAGGGGACTATGTAAGTTAATAATTATATACCAGAATCAAGAATAAATGGCAAGAGGAAAAATAATACCCTGTTTTAGGAGAGGAGTCTATATAGCAATATTTTCAATATGTTATTAAAAAAGAAGCTTACCCAATACCCTGAAAATACCCTGCCAGAACGTTCTCCGATCATGTCGTTTCAATCACTGAGCTCGTAATATCCAGTAGCCGCTTTGCCGCACTTTCGGATTCCTTTTCAAGAATTCCGTATTTATCACGCAACTGATAGAGTTCCTCCGAGATGGTAAGAGCTGCAAGGATGGCCACACGGTGCGCATCAACCGTGCCGGTCCCTTTTTGTACATCCCGCATTTTCGCGTCAACAAATGAGGCCAGCTCGCGAATATACACAGGATCGGCCATCCCCTTGAGATTGTACACCTGACCGAAGATTTCTACCTGTATGTTCTCCATTCCACCTATCCGCTGAATAATGCCAAGGTTCGAGACAGGGTGCTTCTCAATGTAAAAATTTGTAATCCTCTGTCCCTACAGCAGTGCGTCAACAAATTCCTTTGGATCAAAACCCCGAAGATCTTCGATCGTCTCTCCGATACCTACAAACTTGACCGGAATCGCGAGTTCCTTGTTAATGGCGAAAACAATACCACCTTTGGATGTACCATCAAGTTTAGTGAGCACAATGCCGGTAATTCCCACGGCTTCATGGAACATCCGCGCCTGCGTAAGTGCATTCTGTCCAGTGTTCCCGTCAAGCACGAGAAGAGTTTCATGAGGTGCGCCCGGCATCTCGCGCGACAGTATCCGCCTCACCTTCTTGAGTTCCTCCATGAGGTTCGATTTGGTATGCAGCCGGCCCGCAGTATCGACAATAAGAACATCGATCTCCCGGGCCCTTGCAGCCGAGATAGCATCGAACACCACCGCGCTCGGGTCAGCCCCTTCCTGGTGTTTGATCACGGGAATGCCTGAACGCTCACCCCAGATGACAAGCTGCTCTGAAGCCGCAGCGCGAAAGGTATCTCCCGCAGCCAGCATGACCTTTTTGCCCTCCGATTGCAGACGATGCGCCAGTTTGCCGATGGTCGTTGTCTTGCCGGTGCCATTAACACCCACCACGAGCACAACGGAGGGAGACTCAGCAAGGGACAGGCTTGCTGTACGCGCAACAAGGATCTCCAGCAGAAGCTGTTTGAGACGTTCTTTCACCTGTGCAGGCGTGGAAAGCTCTTTGCGCTGAAACCGTTCCTTGAGGTCCTTAAGGACCATCGACGTTGTTTCGGACCCGACATCGGATGATATCAGCGCTTCTTCAAGCTCGTCAAGGAAGTCATCGTCGATCTTGTCGCCAAGGACAAGTGAACCAATCTTGTCAGCAATATTTTTTCTGGTTTTTGCCAGGCCTTCGCTCAGGCTTTTGAGCACACCGAACATGAACACCTCATCTATGTATTATGTAAATTGCAAAATCAAATTAACAGATTATGAAAAAATCGGCGAATACGAGCATCGTCAGCCTAAGCACAACGAAGAATCTCGGTTTTCCAAAAATTTCAAATCTTTCCCTTCGTTCAGGATGACTACCTAAAATACTTTCAACAGTTTATTAAATATCAAGTGGCAGTTTACCGCTTGCTTCTTTGCCTGCCAGTGTGGCTTTTTTCTGCTTGTCGGATGCCGGTGTCACCTTGTCCAATATTTCCGAGCCCTCAGCCTCCGCATATGCCGCATGGCGGTACAGGTACCGTTCATGCATCTTGCTGTAGCCAGTCCATGCGCCCTCGGCAATATTTTCCTTTTTCAGCGTTGCCTGGAAATTGTTGATCTTCGCGGACAGGTCATCGAGGTAGTTGATAATGATCGCTTCCTGGATTTTCGGCCGTTTGGGGGAACCGAACTCATATTCACCGTGGTGCGATAGCATGATATGCTTCAGCAACATCGTAAGTTCCGCGGGAAATCCGGGCAGCGTGTGGATCTTTTCCACGATCATTTCATATCCCAGGGAAATATGCCCGATCAGTCTTCCCTCGGTGGTATATTCTATCGACTTTCTGACGCTGAGTTCCTTCACCTTTCCTATATCGTGGAGAAATGCCCCGACGAGCAGCACGTCCAGATCAACAGAGGGAAAATGTTTCGCCACATCCTTTGCAAGGGAAACAAGCTCCAGCACGTGCTCGAGCAGACCGCCGATGAAATTGTGGTGCAGGGTCTTTGCCGCAGGTGTGCGTTTGAGCGCCTCCATAAATGCGGCGTCCTTCAGAAACGAATCCATGAGGCGCTTTAGATGATCGTTCGATAGGCCGGCCGTCATTTTGTGCAGTTCCCCGATCATCTCATTGATGTCGCGTTTGGAGCACTCGAGAAAATTGGCAATATCCACGCGGGAATCGTCCACTTTTTCCAGCGTCTTCATCTTGATCTGCATGGAACCCTGATAGTTAGCGGCTATTCCTTTTATGCGTACAAAATCATCTTTTTCGAAACGACCCGCTACGTCATCGGCGTTGTCCCAGAGCCGTCCATCGATCTCGCCGGTCTTGTCCGTGAGCTTCAGTGATAAATACGTGGCGCCGTTCTTGGCCGTGGACACCTGCTTCGACGTGCAGAGGAATGTTTCCTCCACCCAGTCGCCTTCTTTTAACGCCGCTATGGTCTGCATCGTACTCCTCTCGAATTTCATCGTGATAATAAACTATAGGTACAGGCTTGTCAAACGGAAAGGGGGAAATGGAGGGATAGAAGTTAGCAGAGAAGTTGTCGTAGATCAACGTCATCTTGTCATTATATTTTTCATCTGCACAATGTGTGTCGGGTAGGGTATTTCTATGCCTTCATGTTTTAGTCGTTTAAATATTCTCTTGTTTAATTCGTTCATCACCGGTTTCTGGTCAGTGACATCCTTGATAGAACATGCAAGAGTGAAATCAAGCGACGACGGACCGAACCCCGGGACAAGGAATACCTGCGGTGCAGGGTCGCTCAGAAGGCCAGGCACTTCCTGAGCTGACTTGTTCGCTTCTTCAAGCAGCGCCTTTTCGACAATATCGATATCCGAATCAAAGCTCACACTCACCGGCAAGTTGATCACCATTCTGCGCTCGGGCAAGTAGTAATTCATCGCCACGCTTTGCGAAAGCTTGCTGTTCGGGACAATGACCATGTTGTTTGAGACCATACGGACCCTCGTGGTGCGCCAGCTGATATCCTCCACAAAACCTTCCTGCCCCGTTTCCAGTTTGATAAAATCACCAACACGAATCGTGTGTTCGGCAAGGATGTGGATCCCAGCAAAAAGGTTCGACAGCGTGTCCTGAAGCGCCAATGCCATGGCAAGCCCGCCCACTCCCATGGCGGTCACGATCGGCGCTATGGATACACCGAGATAGTTCAACATGATCAGAATACCAATGGCATACACCAGCGTTCTGGTCACGGCATTCAGCAAGCTGGAGACCGATATCGGCAATTCGGCTTTTTTCAGGAAATAGGCGAGCAACTTGCCGCTGATGTTTGCGATACCCATCGTCATGGTAAGCACTAGGGACAGGTACATGCCCTTTATGGCATATGGCGTATAGGTATCCGGCAGTCCCGATAAACGAATGCTGATATAGAGGGCGAGGGCAATAACAAGGAGCAGAGACGGTTTTTCCAACCCCTCGATCAGGAGATCATCTATTTCGCTTTCTGTTTTTTTCGCGAGGTGTCGTGATAGGCTGAACAAGGCCTTCCGAAGCAAAAGAAGCCCCGTCATGATGCCAGCGACAATGAGGAGAGAGATGGAAAAATTATAATATGGGGTCATGACAGGTCGTGTAATAAAAAAGATTTTCTATTTTTTCCGCACAAAGGAATGATACTCGCCGTTAACTGTTGCGACGCCGAGATACTCATTGCCCGTACTCCTGCACCAGGCGGGCATGTCTTTTATAATCCCATCGTCATCGGATTGCACTTCAATGACCTGGCCAGGCAGCATTTCCTTGAGTTTGTTCGAGGTCTTCAGGATCGGCATGGGACAAAGCAGTCCGACGCAGTCCAGAACCTCGTCTGCTTTTATATCTTTTATTTCCATAACCGCAGCCTGCTCACTCCATTTCGTTTTCATGCCCGGCATCGGGGGATAATTTGACCGGAGAAGACTTCCCCTGTTTTTTGTAATAATCATCAAGTGCGGATTTAAGCGCCTCCTCAGCCAGCACTGAGCAGTGCATCTTCACCTTAGGAAGGCCTCCCAGCGCCTCTGCCACTGCCGCGTTCGAAATTTTGAGCGCCTCATCAAGCGTTTTGCCCTTTACCAGGTCCGTCACCATGCTGCTGGTGGCGATCGCGGCACCGCACCCGAACGTTTTGAACTTCGCGTCGGTAATAACGTTGTTCTCTACTTTGATATAGAGACGCATCACGTCGCCGCAAACAGGGTTGCCGACCGTGCCGACGCCATCTGCGTTCTCGATCTCGCCCACATTGTGGGGTTGTGCAAAATGTTCCATTACCTTTGAGCTATACTGTTCCATACATCCTCCTTATTTACCCTTTTCTTTTTTAATCATATCTTCATACAGCGGCGACATGTCGCGCAACCGTTTCACAATCGGCGGCAGTTTCTCGATCACATAGTCGATGTCCTCAGCGGAATTTCCCATGCCGAGCGTCATAAGCAGCGTACCGTTCGCTACGGCAGCGTCCGTGCCAATGCAAGTCAGCACGTGCGATGATTTGAGCGACCTCGACGTGCATGCGGATCCGCTGGAGACAGAGATGCCATCCATGTTCAGGAACAACAGCATGGATTCCCCTTCAACGAACCAGAGGGAAAAGTTCAGATTATGCGGCAGTCTAAGCGTGGGATGGCCGTTAACCACCAGGTGGTCGATCTTTTCGATCAAGCCCTCCTGCAACCTGTCCCTGAGCGCGGTGAGGTAACTCATCCGGTGTGGAATCTCCTCAACAGCGAGTTCAGCCGCCTTGCCTAATCCTACAATGGCGGGTACATTCTCGGTGCCTGCTCGCCTTCCATCTTCCTGTATCCCACCCTCGATCTGCGGCTTGATACGCACGCCTTTGCGAACAAACAGCGCTGCAGCACCCTTGGGTCCGTAGAACTGGTGTCCGGAAAGTGAGAGTGCATCCACACCAAGCTTTTTCACGTCGACAGGAATCCAGCCTGTGGTAGCAACCGCATCTGTGTGAAACAGGATGCCCTTCTCTTTTGTGATCTTCGAGATCTCTTCGATTGGTTCGATCGTTCCAATCTCGTTGTTCGCGTGCATGATGGAAACGAGAATCGTTTCTTTGGTAATTGCTTTTGCTACATCATCGGGATTTACCAGCCCCTGTTTGTCCGTCGGCAGATAGGTAACAGTAAAGCCTGACTTTTCCAATCCTTTCGCGGGATGGAGAAGCGAAAAATGCTCTATTTGTGAAACGATTATGTGTTTTCCCTTCTGGTTATTCGCCTGCGCCAGGCCTTTCAGGGCAAAATTGTTCGACTCCGCGCCGCTCGATGTAAAAAATATCTCATCAGTATGTGCCCCAATGAGCCCGGCGGTTTTGGCCCGCGCCTCTTCTACAGCATTCTTTGCTTCACGCCCCACATCATGCAAATTCGAGGGGTTGCCGAATTTCCCCATGAAATACGGCATCATGGCCTCCACAACCTTGGGGTGTGCGGGTGTCGTTGCTGCATGGTCCAAATAAACTTTTCTCACGTCAACATACCCCCTTACCAATCATTGCAATCTTTTTCTTTGTCTTTAACAGTGCCGGCTCTTTCTGCTGCTGATGCAGGAGATCGTCAAAGGTGATACTGTCGAGTGCTTCTTCTATTTTCGCTCCCACCTTTGCCCACACCATCCGGGCCACGCAATCGTCAGTCTGGGAACAATCACCGGATTCTCCTCCCGGCTCAAGACAATGGGACAAGGCGATCGGTCCTTCAAGCGTACGCACGATATCTCCGATCGTAAGCTCAGCCGGCTTTTTTGCGAGCAGATACCCCCCTGCCGGACCGCGCACACTTTCGATGAGCCCTGCCTTGCCGAGTTTATGCAGAATCTGTTCGAGATAGGAAAAAGATATCCCCTGTCGTTCAGCAATCTCCTTGATGGAGATAGGTCCCTTGCCGTAATGCCGGGCGATCTCAACTACCGCCCGCACACCGTATTTGCCTTTTGTTGACAACTTCATACGCAATTCTCGCCTGGGTTTTCAGGCCTGTTTAATACAGGACTATATCTATCTTCTAAATCCCTTGTTATAACGATAACAAACTTGACTATTCTTGTCAAGTATATTTTTGCCTCCTTTTGATTGTCATAGTACCCATTTCTTGTTTATGCTATACTTCCGTTCATGCAGCAAACCAGCCCTCACAACCCCCTTACGAGCAAAGACAACAGCGTCGTAAAACATCTTCGTTCTCTAGCCGATCCGAAGCATCGCAAAAAGGAAAACGCCTTTCTGATCGAAGGCGTTAAGATGGTCGAAGAGGCGCTCAGAGACAACTTGGGCGTAACGATGGTTATTGCATCACTTTCGCTTGTTCAGCACCATGGCAAGGGAGTGCTGAAACTAGCGAAGAGTAGCGGCATTGATATCCTATGGATATCGGATAAGCTGATGGATATCGTATCTGAAAGCAAAACACCCCAGCCGGTCATGGCATTGGTAACGATGCGGGAATATTCTGAGGATGCACTCCTCGCGCAGGAAGCCGATCTGATCATTGTTCTCCACCAGCTCCAGGATCCCGGCAATCTCGGCACCATCATCAGGACTGCCGAAGCCGCAGGCGCATCAGGAATTGCCATATCATCCGGAACCGTTGATCCCTACAACTCGAAAGCAGTCCGTGCTTCCATGGGCAGTGTTCTGCGTATGCCGATCGCGCTAATAGCAGACGTCTCTGCGTTCATTAAGGTCTGTAAACAGAGGGGATTCCAGACAGCGGCAACAGTCCTGACCGGCCAACAGACGCATTTCGAGATTGATCTCACAAAACCTACCGCGATTATCCTGGGACAGGAAGGCGCAGGACTTCCTCAGGCCATCGTGGCTGACATTGACCTGAGTATACGTATTCCTATGGCTCAGACGACAGACTCGCTGAATGTGGCGACAGCCGCGGCAGTGATTATGTACGAGGCAATGAGGCAGAGGATGAAAAGCAGCTGATAGCGCGGTTCAGACCCTTACGATAACTACTCACTTACTTTTTCGCTGGGTGCTTGCGTTTGCCCTGCTCCAGCGAATCAAGATATTCCCGGACAGGCGCGGGATCATGCTTCCGCATCAACGTTCCGATATACTGCATCTGACGTTTTAGCGGATTGTGTTTATTGATGGTCTTTGCCATTCTCACTGCATCAAGCACGTTCTCCGGCAGCTTGATTCTCTTAAGCTGCTCGTCCGACAACTTCACAAGACGCTCACCCAGTTCCTGCAAAGACAATGCTGCCTGTTTTTTTTGCGTTTTGCTCAAAGGCTCTGTCTGCTCTTCAGATGCCTGAACAGACGATACTGCTTTTCTCATTTGTGATTTCGGCACGAGCCCCATACATCGATCCTTAATAATTTAATTTAGCGTTAACGCTGCGTATGCTTTTTAAACTGCTTTTTCAATTTATCGACTACCACCTTCGGAACAAGACTTGATACATCCCCGCCATAGCTCGCTGCTTCCTTGACGATCGTGGAGGTGATAAACGAGAACTCTTCATTCGGCATCAGGAACACCGTTTCGATATCACTGTCCAAGCGACGGTTCATCAGCGCCATCTGCATCTCATATTCAAAATCCGAGACAGCCCGCAGGCCTCGGATGATGCCTACCGCCTTCTTTTGCTTAACGTAATCGACCAGGAGACCGTCGAATCCTTCGATCACAACATTTTTGTATTTTGCGGTAACCTTTTTGAACATGCTGATGCGATCTTCAAGTGAGAATAGTGGCACTTTTTTCGGATTTTCCGCAATGGCGATGATCACGACATCAAATATTCTGAGGCTCCGTTCAACAAGATCGATATGCCCCTTGGTAACAGGATCGAATGTTCCTGGATAAACGGCAATTCGCTTCATGATTACATACTCCTTACAAATTCACCTGCAGTTTGTAAAAGGCCAGAACCGTGTCCCCATACCGCGTTTCCCGGTAAAGCGTTAGCTCGCCTGCTTGTTCAACGGATACCTTTTTCTTGAAATGCTCGGCAATAACGATAGAGTCCGGCTTCAATCTTCCCGAGGCTCCGATGATCGTGAGAAGAGGTTCCAGATCAAGGGCATAGGGCGGATCCAGAAAGATGAGATCAAATATTTCTGAAGTTTTATGAAGAAAAGACTCTGCCTTTGACGGAACAACCTGAGCCCTGTCGCCGAACCCCGTGAGCTCGATATTTTGTTTGATGACCTGCAGGGATTCCCGCGCATCATCGACGAACACGACACGCCCTGCTCCGCGGCTGAGCGCCTCAATGCCGATACCGCCTGTTCCCGCATAAAGATCGAGAAAGAGGGCGCCGTCCACCTTCTCACCAAGAATATTGAACAAAGCCTGTTTTACCTTGTCCGATGTGGGCCTGACGCGCTCTCCCGCGGGCACGTTCAATTTTCTGCCTTTTCCTATGCCTCCGGTAACTCTCATACGATGAATGCATTCGATGCTACAGAAAAAGCTCTTTCAAGTCAAGCGATTCTTGACACTCAACTGCATTGCGTATATACTTTTTTTAATTAGTCAGGAGACATAGATGCGTAATAAAAACCTGCATGTTCTGCTATTTTTCTTCCTTCTGTTGTTGTTATTGATCGCAGTTCGCTCTCTTTTCGCGGATTCCTCACCAGCAATCAAGCCTTCACCGGTCTCTTCTTTGCCAGGCGTCTCTTCGAACAAAGTTTATCTCATCAAGATCGATGCCGCTATCACCCCTGTGGTGACCGAATACATCAACAAATCCATAGAAACCGCTTCGCAAAACAAAGCAGAAGCTATACTTATTCTATTAGACACACCCGGCGGCCTCGTGGACTCCATGCGCGAAATCGTGAAGAAGATGATGTCTGCTGATGTACCGGTGATCGTGTATGTTGCGCCGGCTGGTTCGCGTGCAGCCTCGGCCGGAGTGTTCATCACGCTCGCTGCCAACATATCGGCCATGGCGCCCAGCACCCATATCGGCGCAGCCCACCCGGTGACCATGGAAGGCGCAAAGATGGATGCAACCATGGAAACGAAGGTCGTGAACGATCTGTCGGCCATGATGAGGGGAATCGCGGAAAAACGTAACAAGAATGCAGCATGGGCGGAAAATGCGGTCAGGAACAGCGTGTCGATCACGGAGAACGAAGCCCTGAAGGATCACGTCATTGACCTGGTCAGCCCCGACGTCCCGGCGTTGCTTAAGGCGATCAACGGGAAGACCGTAACACTTATGCTTGGCAATCGCACACTTCACACTGCCGGGGCCGAGATCAAGGAAATCAGCATGGGTTTTCGGTATCGCTTGCTGGAGATCATCAGCAATCCAAATATCGCATATATTCTCATGATCCTCGGCTTCTACGGTCTGTATTTCGAGCTCGCGAATCCCGGTGCTATTTTCCCCGGCGTAGTCGGCGCCATCAGCCTGATCCTCGCATTCTATGCGCTGCACACGCTGCCGATCAACTATGCAGGGCTTATGCTGATCATCCTCGGCATAGGACTTTTCATAGCTGAAGCATTCATCACCAGTCACGGAGTCCTTGGACTGGGCGGAGCAGTTGCCATGCTTTTCGGCTCGCTCATGCTGATCGACTCAACAGCGCCAGTTCTGCAGATTTCCTGGACCGTGATCATTCCCGCAATCGCCATGTCAGCTCTATTGTTTATCATCACGGTGACCGTGGCGATCCGCGTTCAGAGGGAAAAGGTTGATACCGGGAAGGAAGGCATGATCAACCATCAGGCTGAAGCGAGGTCAGATATCCTTACCGATGGCCAGGTATTCATCCATGGAGAGTATTGGAGCGCCTGGAGCGACGAACCCATTCAAAAGGGAGACAAAGTGATTGTTCTTGGCATGGAAGGGCTCAAACTTAAAGTACGGAAAATATAGCATTCCCCTTTCAGCAACATACATCTACAGCAAAATACACTACCGATATCAAGGGAGGTTCCTATGCAAGCAGCTGGCGTAAGTATCATGTTTTTACTATTTCTCCTGGTCATGTTCTTGTATAACACGCTCAAGATCCTGAAACAGTACGAGCGCGGCGTCATCTTTACGCTCGGCAAGGTCAGCATGGAGCACGGCGTCAAAGGGCCAGGTATCATTGTTCTGGTCCCCGGCGTCCAGAAGCTCGTCCGCGTCAGTTTGAGAACGGTGACTATGGACGTGCCGGCGCAGGATGTCATTACCAAGGACAACGTAACTATCAAAGTGAATGCCGTAGTGTACTTCCGGGTCATTGACCCACGCAAAGCGATCATCGAAGTTGAGGATTTCTACTATGCCACCTCGCTTATCGCGCAGACCACGCTCCGAAGCATCCTCGGTCAGAATTCCCTCGATGACCTGCTTTCGAACCGGGAGGCCATTAATGCCGAACTGCAAAAAGTGATCGATCTCCAGACTGAACCCTGGGGCGTAAAGGTAACGACGGTGGAAGTAAAAAACGTCGACCTGCCGGCTGAGATGCAGAGAGCCATTGCGATTCAGGCGCAGGCGGAACGAGAACGCCGGGCAAAAATAATTCATGCCGAAGGAGAACTTCAGGCTTCGGCAAAGCTGGGTGAAGCTGCTGCGGTCATCAGCAAGAACCCGATCGCGCTTCAGCTCAGATATCTCCAGACCCTCACCGAGATCGGCACGGAGAAAAACACAACCATCGTGTTCCCCCTTCCGATCGAGTTTATGTCCGCATTTCAGAAGCTGATTGAGAAGAAGGATTAGCTTAAGTAACTTCCTCGCCGCCAGCAGCGAGGTATTGAGAACCGTATCAAGCCTATAACGCCGCTAGCCACGGGGAATTGAACCCGAGTAACGATTAAATCCCGCGTGTGCGGCGATTTCACAAAAAAAGGGGACAGGTCGAATGACCGGTCCCCTTTTACATAAGTGATTGCTCCTTGGCTATATTTCGTTGATCGTGATCGCCTGCTGCGGGCAGTTTTCCACGCAGGTCAGACAATTGATACACTCGGACATGTTCACGGGATCGGCCTTGCCACCCTCGACTTTGAACACCGACTGCGGACACACATTCGAGCACGTGCCGTCACCGTCGCATTTGGCTTTGTCTACTGTAATCATGTACATGTGGTCTGTTTCCTCCTTCTATAAAATAGAAATCTAAAACCGCGATATAGTACCCGCTCTGGCTGAGAAAATCAATAGCTAAATCTGCCATCAAAAAAAGGGTCTGCCAAATCCAGGCAGACCCTTGTGACGTATCACGTTTACCTACTGCACCCTAATGATCGATCTCGACCCCGGCTGTTTCTTCCCTGACCGACACTGCAATCTTATAAAGGAAGGTGAGGATCAGGAGGCCGATGGCCCAGATACCGAGCGAGATAATCGACTCCTGCCGTGACGGCCAGTACGGCCGAACCTGCTCCAGCATGTTCGGCACAAAACCACCGATGATCAGGCCGAAACCCTTATCAATCCAAAGAGAGATGAACAGCATAACGCAAGCGAAAGAAAGAAGTCCTTCATTCCTGCGGATGGCGGGAACCCAAAGCATGACAAGCGATACGATGGCGAAAACGCTCGAGATCCACATCATGGGAACCAGTTCCGTGTGCCCTTCAAGCCCTTTATAGAGATATACAAAGGAATGCGCATGGCCGGGAATGCCGCTGTAGAATGCTGTGAAAAATTCCAGCGCCAGGAAGAACACGTTCGCAAACATGGCATACGACACAATCCGGCCGAGCGCCTGAATCGGCTCCTTGCCCGGATCGAATTTTGTGACCTTCCGCACGATCAATGCGAGGATAATCAGAAGCGAGGGTCCACCGGCGAACGCCGAGGCCAGGAAACGGGCCGCCATGATCGCGCTGAGCCAGAAATGCCTGCCGGGTAGACCGGCATAAAGGAATGCCGTGACCGTGTGGATGCTGACTGCCCAGGGTATGGACAGATAGATGAACGGTTTTATCCACTTCGGCGGCGGAACGCCCTTCTTATCAGCACCAAGAGTGACCCAGCCGACCAGAAGATTAATCGTGAGATAACCGGCCAAAACTATGAAATCCCAGAACATGACCGAACCCGGCGTTGGATGAAGCATGATATTCATTGCACGCGAAGGCTGGCCCATATCCGCCATGATGAACAGAATGCACATGATCACAGCTGAGATCGCCAGAAACTCCCCGAGAATAACTATCTTGCCGAATTTTTTGTAATCATGCAGATAGTAGGGGATCACGAGCATCACCGCCGAGGCGGCCACACCGACCAGGAAAGTGAACTGTCCGATATAGAGGCCCCAGGAAACGTCCCGACTCAGACCGGTTATACCAAGACCATAGCTGTACTGCTGAAGGTAATAATAGAACCCGGACAAGGCGAAAAAACCCAGGAAGCACACCCATGCCCAGTATTTTTTACTTCCATCTAATGCTTTTTCAAGCATGTTCGTTCCCTCCTATCAGATAGTAAACGCTCGGCTCGGTCCCAAGATCCGGTTTGCGCCGGATCGTGTAGCGTGTTTCAACGATCTTCCGGACCTCGGAATTTTTGTCATCCAGATCTCCAAAGATAAGGCCACCCTTCGCTGCTTCAACGCACGCCGGCTGCTGTCCCTTGGCAAGCCGCTCAGTGCAGAATGTGCATTTTTCTACCACACCCTTGGTTCGTGTCGGGTATTCCTTGTTCTCGGTCTTGATGAACGGTCGAGGATCTCTCCAGTTGAAACTTCGCGCGCCATAGGGGCATGCAGCCATGCAGAACCTGCAGCCGATGCAACGATGCATGTCCATCATAACAATGCCATCGGGTCGTTTGAACGTCGCCTTGGTCGGACAGACCCGAACGCATGCCGGTCTTTCGCAGTGGTTGCACAATACGAGAAACGGCATCTCCTTCAGCTTCTCGTCCATGAACTTGTTGTCCTGGCCCGGGAATGCGTGTTCGTACGTTTCTTTCCAGATCCACTTGATTTCATCCTTAATGTTGCCGAAGTCCGGGACATTGTGGATGCTGTGGCACGCGGTAACGGTCCGCTGGATGTCTTCCTCGGTCTTGAACTTGCTCATATCCACGACCATGGCCCAGTGCTTTGCTGTCAGTGCCTCTTTGTTCGTCTCGACCTGCGGCGGTTCCAGGCCTTTGAACAAACTCGGATTGGCCGCGGTTGCCACTGACGCGCCAAGCCCAAGGATGGAGGATATTCCTGCTAACTTGAGAAACTGTCTCCGGTCCATGCTCATGATTTGTCATCCTCCTTCGGGGCTATGTGGCAATCCCAGCAGTATGGCTTTACGGACATATAATTGTGGCACTCGTCGCAGAACTTCTTTTTGTTCGAATGGCAGTCCATACACGTGTTCTGAAGGCTCATCCGATGGTGCCTGCCGTCCGCGCCGACATACACACCATTGGTGTCGCGCACCACGGAATCGCGCCAGTTGTTCAAAATCTGCATGTGATCACCCCGCATAATCTCCTTGGGCTCCACACACTTTCTCTCCGACTCCGGCAGGCTCAGAATCTTCGGCGTATTCAGCTTCGGTTCCGGCTTGGCGCCGGCGGTCCCCATGTTGTAGTAGAATGGGAACATCGCAAACGCGACAAAAGCAGCAAGTCCGATTAGTATTTTTCCACCGTCATACAGTTTCATTAGGCTTGGTCCTCCTTCTGTTCAATTCCCGGAAGAGGTTCACCGCGCAGGTTCGTTGTTCTTTCCTTTTCACCGGTCATGATGAGTGCGTTCGCCACCAGCTCGTGGAGACCACAGACGCCTACACTCGGGACCCAGTATTCCATGAGGGCTTTCAGTGATGCGCGGTCAATAGCACACACATTACCCAGCATGTTCACGCCATGGTGATCTGCAACATACTTGACCGCGTTCGCGCGGGGGAACCCGCCCTTCATCCTGAGTTCCATGTTTTCCGAGGCGTTCAGGCCCGTGCCGCTGCCGCAGCAGAAGGTCTTTTCGCGGATCGTATCTTCAGGCATCTCAACGAAGTTATTGACCACACTCTTCAACACATACCGCGGTTCTTCCAGCATACCCATGCCGCGGGCCACGTTACAGGAATCATGCCACGTGACCTTGAGGTTGTCGTTTCTCTTCGGATCGAGCTTCAGTTTGTTATTCTTGATCAGATCAGCCGTGAACTCCGCGATATGGACCATCTTCATGGATTTCGCATTTTCGAAAACCGTGCCGGTAATCGGCGATTTCGGAACTTCAAGGAAGTCCGCGGGTCCGTTCCAGGTGTCCATGTACTGGGAGAGCACCCGCCACATATGGCCGCATTCTCCGCCAAGAATCCACTTTACGCCAAGCCGCTTAGCCTCTGCATAGATTTTGGAATTGAGCCGTTTTCCCATCTCATTCGAGGTGAAGAAACCGAAGTTGCCGCCTTCAGAAGCATACGTGCTCCAGGTATAATCGAGCCCGAGCTCTTCGAACAGCATGAGATAACCCATGGCCGTATAGGTGCCGGGATCGGCAAACAGGTCGCCTGACGGCGTAACGAAAAGTATTTCTGCACCCTTGCGATTGAACGTGGGCTTGATCCGTTTGCCGGTGATGGTCTCGATATCATCCAACATATATTCGAGATTGCCGACGATCGTATGCGGTTCGAGGCCGAGGTGGTTGCCTTTCATATAACAGTTCGAGACCGGCCCCGCAATCCATTCGATGTTCAGGCCGAGCAGGTTGAGAAGCTCGCGCCCAATAATCGTGATCTCGGCCTGGTCAATGCCATAGGGACAGAAGACCGAACAACGACGACATTCCGTACACTGGTAGAAGTAATACCACCACTCCTTAAGAACATCGATGGTCAGTTCGCGAGCACCGGCCATTTTGCCGAAGATCTTACCGGCCACCGTGTATTCTTTTCGATATACTGAACGTATAAGCTCTGCCCGGAGAACCGGCATATTTTTGGGGTCACCGGTACCGATGAAAAAGTGGCATTTGTCGGCACACGCGCCGCAACGTACACAGATGTCCATGAAGAGACGGAACGACCGGTACTTTTCGAGACGCTCTGCGATCCCATCGAGAAGGATCTGCTTCCAGTTCTCGGGCAGTTTCCAGTCCACATCAGCCGGCCTCCAATCCCGAGGATTTGGAAAGCTAACAAGCTCAAGGCTTTTCGGCTTCGAGCCATGACAGAACATGCCGTCCTTGAGCACCGTGGGCGTATCCATCCAGTCTGTTTTCGGCGGTGTGTAATCAATCTTTGACAGTTCTTCTGGTTTCGGAAGTTTCGCCATGATTACTCCTTTTCTACCGGCAGGCCGGCACCTTTCATTTTATCCCGGAAATCATTTTCGTATTCATCGTAGCTATGTACATGGACCGGGTAGTTCCACGGATTGATGTGACGTTTCTCACGGCTGTTGTTTGCCATATTACGGGTCGGACTCAAGAAAACACCGCCCATGTGCACAAGCTTGCTGAACGGAAAGTAAGCGAACAGGGTACAGAGAAGGAACAGATGAATGTAAAAAATGGAGCCAATCGCGGGAGCCGGCTGGCCGGGATTGAAGCTGGCCAAACCCATCGCCAGGACCTTTACACTCACAATATCCGTTTTCATAAAATACCGCATCAATACGCCTGATATAGCGATGCCGAGGATCAAAAAGAGCGGGAAATAGTCAGCGATCAGCGATATATAGCGTACCTGGGGCATACCGATTCGCCTGAGGAAAAGGTACGAAACAGCCCCAATCAGCACTGCGTCTGTCATATACATGAGCGGGACACCGATCTGGAGAAAACTGTCGAGGCTTTCGATAAGTTGAACGGGCATGGGAACCTGAAGGGTGAAGAACCGCAGATGTCGGATAAGAATCACAAGAAACGACCAGTGGAAGGCAAGGCCGGCAGCCCAAAGCCATTTTGCCTCGCCATAGGACAGCTTTTTGTCCTCGCCCAACTGCGTTTTCAAGTTCCTGAATAAGGAGCGGAAAAACAGGACTTCAAGTGCCATCCGTCCGGCAACACCTAGCAAGTTTGAGGGGTTTTCAAGTTTGCTTTGCTTGATCCAGGGGAGGGACTTCTGTTGTCCGCAGGTTGTCGGGATGCGGAACGGCACCGGCGAACTTCCCCATTTCAGAACACGGGCGATCATAAAAACAATAAATATTGCAACGGCGGCATAGGGGATAATGACCGCGAAGAGTAGGTTCAGCTTTAAAACCTCCACCCCTACGTAGGCAACCACTACCAGGAGCAAAACTGCGATGAAAGAAAATAATGCTCTCATTTCGTTACCTCTTTTCTTTAAAGGTTAGCAGCGTCAGCATCCCACCCTGTCTTAATCCTGATTGTCAACGATGAGTTTCGCCTGCTGCAATAGCCTGAAGGTCATGTGTCTCGCTTCATTCGCCTTAAGATCGTAGATCTTTTCCCGGCATTTTAGATAAATGTCGAACGAGAAGAGCGCCAGGTCGTCAATGGCGGACTCAAATGCAGTCAGTTCTCCGGCAATGCCCTTCTGACGTATGACTTCTTCGCCGAGCTCTTGCCTGATAACCTTCTTGAGCTGAAAAATGAAGGCAATGGCCTCGGAGGGCGCAAACTCCTGGATTGCCCGAATCCTGATCATACTATCAAGAAACCTTGCAACCGTGTCCGGAATCATACCTTGAAGAAGCGCGTCAAAGAGTCCATCCATCCCTTCAGCCAGGGTATAGCCAACAGGATTCGTGAACTGGGCTTTCTGTTTTTTCAGAAAACCAGCAGTGTCGCTCTGATAAGAATCCGCAGCAGCATCAAACCATTTTTTCAGGATCGCTGATTTTTTTTCAACAAGATGCTGATTGAGATTCATAATACCTACCGGTTCGGCGAAGCAAAAGTCCTGCAGACGTTGCTGCAGGACTTTTGTGAATACACCTAAAAGAACAGTACGTGTTTCACGCTGTCCATTTCCTTCTGAACTTCCGCAAAAGAAACGAACTTCGTTTTAAGATCAGCGCCCATATCTTCTGCATCAGTAATAATTTGGTCCTCTTTGAGACCGAGTCGTTCCATGTCTTCCTTGCATACCCAGACCGGCAGGTCGATCATAAGGCAGCTCTTGATATGATTTTCCGTGCTCGTTACACCATAGATCTTCATAGCCTGCTGATTCTTCACTGCATTCAAAACTCCGTCACCCATAAATACGATTATCGGGACGATCGAATCGCCGTCGTCCATATATATCTCCGCAGTCTGGCTCGAGATGGCATGGGTGAGCGCAAGACGCGGATTTTCGCTTTTGTACGGCGGCCTTTGCACAACGAATAATACATTCACGGCACCCATTTACTCACCTCCAATGTGAAGCAACTTGTCGGTCTTAACCATCTTGGCGAGGTACCAGTCCATGCTGGCACGCTTCATCCCCGCAGGAGTGTCTTCCTTATGGTAGCCCCGCGCCTCAGCACAAGCTTCGCACACAGTGATCTCCATTCCTTTGCCGACCAGCTCCATCATTCTTTTTTCGAGAAACGAATAGTCCTTAAATGACTTCTGTCCCTTCTTAGCCATCATTACGGCATTGCCGGAAAGCCACATATTTACCTTATGTCCTTTGGCCATCCCAGCCTCGGCAAGCTTAAATGCAAAATCAAGCGACATCGAGCCGACCAGAGAGGGGAAAACTCCTAATGTTAACTCTCCCATTCTATCCTCCTTAGATTAATGACAACGGGTACGATCCTGCCGCAGACATTCTGCGTCTGATGCAGACGTATTAGAGCCAGGCAGACTTCTCGTAATCGTTCATGATGAGATCAACGATGTCGCCGTAGCTGACAATTTTTACTTTTGCATTGACCTGCGCTGCCGTGTAGCCCCGGGTTTCGAGGTCATCAGACAGAACGTAGAAGCTTGCGCCTGCCTGTGAAAGCACAGGGGAATCCTTGCCATTTTCCTTGGTCACTGCGTGGTAAATCCCATTCTCCACGAGAATAACTCCCAGTTTGTCGGCCTTCAGTCTCTCGAGGGTGTTTTCGGTCCTTCTCCAGTCGCTTAAAAATACCGCTAACTTCATAAGCTCACCTCCCTAGCGTTCTTTATGCTTTTTAATAAAAAACAGGGGATTAGTTATTCAACTATCCCCTTTTGGTATGACAGACATTTACCTCATTAGATCTCAGTTACCGTAATTGCCTGTTGCGGGCAGTTTTCCACACACGTCAGACAATTAATACATTCAGACATATTCACCGGATCGGCTTTGTCATTCTCAACCTTGAACACCGCCTGCGGACAAACATTTGCGCAGGTTCCGCAGCCGTCGCACTTACTCTGATTAACCGCTACCATGTACATGCCGCCACGTCCTCCTTGGGAAAATCGGAACTATACGCAGCCAGTCGGCTTGGGAAGACCGGCAATTTTACATGCCTGTTTCGCAGGACCGCCGGGATAGAGTTCATAAAGATACTTGGTATTGCCCTTCTCCGGCCCAAGTTTCTTGCCGATTTCCTTCACGAGGATCTTGATCATCGGGGCGATCTGATACTGTTTGTAGTACTCGCGCAGAAAATTCACGACTTCCCAGTGCTGTTCGGTCATGTCGATGCCTTCAACCTGAGCGAAATAGTTGGCTACATCCATGTTCCATTCGTCCAGATTCTCCAAAAACCCGTCTTCATCCACTCCAATAGTTTTGCCTTTTACATCAATCGTCGCCATTGCTTGTTTCCCCTTTCGTTAATATAGTCGGGAGCTCACCTCAGCCACCCTTTTCTTTTTTCCGTCGTCCGCAGATTTATCGTCAAACGTTCTTTGTTTTTATAACATAAAGCCGGCCGCTCCCGTCCATGAAACCGGTCGGCACACCAGTAGAACGATGCTGTCTTACATCGTAACTGAGTATTATATCCTCATAATCCTCATCAGGAACCATGGTTGAAACATCTTTTGACAGCTTTGCAGCCATAATACCCAGCGCCTGCATCATGACTTCTCCCACATTCTTGCTTGTGGGATCGACGACATACAAAGCACCGCACGACTTACAGTTCCCCCCAAGGATGCTTTCCATTGCATTGATGACCATGTTCGCCGGCCTGTCCAGTTTTGTTTTGCAGAATGGACAAAGAGGCTCCCGTTCTTCTCGTGGTCCTTCCCTCAAGGTACGTCCTACTTTCTACCCACTCAATCTGAGTTTTCTATACTCCGTGGCTTTCTTCACCATGGCTTCTGCCCACCCTGGTGTTGCCAAGGCATGGAGATGCGTATACGCTGCAAGAACATTTTTATATACGTATCCATCGCCAATACCGTCTAACCCGTGACCTCGGGTCATGCGATACGCTGTCGGCTGCAGATTGTCCGTATTTGTCGGTCGAGAATAGTGGAATTCGTGACCTTTAATTATAACGCCCTTGTCAAGGAACGGACTCGCACTATTGGCTTCCAAAACGGTATATCCGTGGGCCTGAGGCTTTTTTTCGAGAACAAAATCTATCGGCAGAACTGAAGCCATGGGATATATTTTGCCGTCGACCGTTAAACTTCTGCCAAGATAGATCAGGCCACCACATTCCGCATATATAGGAAGACCGTTTTCCGCGGCATCTTTGATCGATCTGCAAAAATCTACGTTTTCGGTTAGTGCCGCTGCTTGTGTTTCAGGAAACCCCCCTCCTATATATAGAGCGTCAAGTTCAGGGAGTGTTCTGTCATGAAGGGCATTTATTTCCTTAATTACAGCCCCATGTTGTTCAAGTGCTTCTAAGTTATCAGGATAGTAAAATTGAAAAGCAGTATCTCTTATAACTCCTACGACAACGCGGTTTTTTTCTTCCACGATACCGGAGGAAGGATCAACGCTCACCGGAAATTTCTGCTTTGATGCCTCACAGGATATTTCCCACAATGCGTTAAGATCCAGATATTTTTCCGCCATTGCAGCAGAAACAGCGATTGCCTTTTCAACTTCAGGATGTTCTTGAAACGGTGTCAATCCCATATGTCGCTCGGGAAATTCACCCTTTCGCTGCCGGGGTACTGCACCGATAACGCGAAGCCCGCTGCTCTGTTCAATTGCTTTCCTGATAACGGTTTCATGCCGTCCAGGAGAAACATTGTTCAGGATGACGCCACCGATGGCAACCTCTGTATCGAATTGACGACACCCGAGAACTACCGCCGCTACTGTGCTCGAAGACTTGGTACAGTCAACGATCAGCGCAACAGGTGTCTGCAGCAATTTTGCCAAACGAGCTGTACTGTAGCTACCGGACTCATCAACGCCGTCAAAAAGCCCCCTGTTTCCCTCAATCAATGCTCCATCAGCACCATCTGCATGAAGGTAAAATGAACGGAGAATACGCTCCCGTTCCATCATGAACAGATCGAGATTATAACACGATCTGCCGGCAGCGGATCCGAGCCATCCTGCATCGATAAAGTCAGGGCCTTTTTTAAAAACAGCAATCCGCCGGCCAAGCTTCCGCCAGGCGGCGGTTATTCCTATGGAGAGGGTCGTCTTTCCGAGCCCCCCCCGTGTGGCTGAAATTACCAGCCTTGGTATACTCGGCATTACGATTGCGGATTAGCCGAACCTTCCGTATGGGGAATCTCGACAGCTGTGCCGCCGAAATACGAATACACCAGTTTTCCGCCATCGATCAGGACACGAAGCGCCGCCTTTGTCTCGGCCTGGGTTGCACCTTCAGCCTCCATGGCATTGCTGATGTCTTTGGGTTTCAGTTTCTTCTTCCCCTGACTTTTCTCTACCAGGGCGTATACTTTAGCTTGCAATTCTTCTTCAGTCATTTTCCCCTCCATTAGGTTGTTCACGTCATTGTAAAAAACCGGCCCCGGTCTCTCACCGGGGCCGGAATGACATTAGTCTCTTGTTATTCCCACTTGAAGGTCGGCGTCATTCTGAACGTCTCGCGTGCAAAGGTGAAGTCATCGATATGCTGGTAGGTGAACGGTATGCCCGTCATTTTGAAGAACCGCTCCCAACCTATGCGCTCGATCCATTCGCCATAACGTTCATGCTTCTTGGCATCCTTGGCGTAAACCTCTACCAGGTGCTTCACTGCAGTGACGACTTCCGGCCAGCGCGGCGGATTGTTCGGAAGGAACGGGATGGCCAGCCGTGACATGCGTGCCGGACCGCGTGCATTCGAAACCTTGCCGCCAACATAGATGGAGATACCGTCGCCGTGTGCATCAGCAAGCGGAAGGGACGGACACATGGTATAGCAGTTTCCGCAGTACATGCAGCGCTCTTCCTTGATCTTCACGGACTTCGCTGCCGGGTTCGGGGCGATTGCGCCGGTCGGGCAGGAAGCGATGGTCGTGGGGATCTCGCACTGGTTCCCGATGGTCTTCTCGTTCACCTTCGGCGGCTTGCGATGAATGCCCAGGATCGCGATGTCCGAGCAATGCACTGCGCCACACATGTTGAGGCAGCAGGCAAGAGCGATGCGTACGCGCGCCGGAAGGCTCTTGGTGGTGAAATATTCGTGCAGCTCATCCATCACGGCCTTTACGACGCCGGAAGCGTCCGTTGCAGGGGTGTGGCAGTGGATCCAGCCCTGGGTATGAACCACATTGCTGATGCCATAGCCGATGCCGCCAATCATGAATCCACGCTTCTTGAGTTCCGCCTGAATAGGTTCCACCGATGCTTTGTCAGGAAAGAACTCGATATTGTTTCGGGTGGTAAAGCGGAGATGACCGCCGCAGTACTTCTCGGCAACGTCGCATACCTCGCGAATAAAATCAGTGCTCACCAAACGGGGGGATGCGACACGCACGGTATAGAGCTCGTCGCCTGTCTCGGAAACGTGCTTCATTAATCCCTTGCTGATTTGTTCGTGGTACTTCCATTTCCCGTAATTCTTTTTGATCACAGGATGTAAAAATTTGCTGAAGTGAGGAGCTCCAATATCAGTTATTCTCTTAGGTTTATCGGCCATTTTAAGTTATCCTCCTTGAGTTATTTCACGTCTTCTGCTGACCAGAAGACATACGGGTTCGACCTGGGGGCTTTAACCATCTGCGGCACAGGCGGCAGACCGGTTGATTCAAGCATGGACCGCATGCCGAGACGGTCGACAAGTTCACCGATACGTTCGCGGTTCTTGCCATGATCGTCCCACCACTCCCACAGCTTGCGAATCAGGTCCTCAAGGTTATCATAGGGTGCTTCAAGCTTCATGAAGGGAACAATGACCCAGCTCATCAGGGCTCCGGTCACGATCGGGGCTTTGCCGCCCATCATGATGGTCGCGCCTTTTTCCTTGCCGGGACGAAGTGCCTTCGGCATTTGGTTGATGCAGTGCATGCAGCGGTTGCAATCACTGCCATTGATCTTGAGCGTGCCACCCTCATAGCTCATGCATTTGGTCGGGCACATATCAACGATCTCGGCCTGGATATTCATCTTCGTGGAATAATTCTTTACCTCTGCCTGGTCCATCTGGATGGAATCTCTCCAGGTACCGATGATGGACATATCAGCACGGGCAACTGCCGCAGTGCAGTCGTTCGCGCAACCGGAAACCTTGATCTTGAACTTGTAGGGGAATGCCGGACGATGGAGCTCATCCTGGAACTTGTGGGTAAGGGTATCGCAGATTTCCATAGAATCAATGCAGGCAAATTCGCAACGGGACATACCTGCACAGCAGCTCGGGGTGCGGAGGCACGAACCGGAACCGCCGAGATCCCAGCCCTTTGCCGTTGTTTCAGCAAAGATCGGCTCAAGCTTGTCCGTCTGCGTACCGAGGAGGACCAAGTCACCCGTGGAACCGTGGAAGTTGGTCAAGCCGCTGCCATACTTATCCCAGATATCCATGAGCTCACGCAGTGCGCTGGCGGTATAATAAAAACCCGCGGGCTGATTGATGCGAACTGTGTGGAAATGAGCAACACCCGGATATTCTTCAGGCAGGTCGCAATAACGACCGATAACGCCGCCGCCGTATCCGAGTACGCCCACGATGCCTCCATGTTTCCAGTGGGTTACTTTGTCGCGGTACGATCTCTCAAGGATATTGAGCAGATCCTGAGCAGTGTTACTTCTCACTGCAGCCTTCTTGATCTCTTTCACAAAACTCGGCCATGCGCCTTTTTCCAGGTCATCAAGCATTGGTGTCTTACTATCTTTGCTCATTTAGGAAATCCTCCTTATAGAATTATCACACGGGATGTAATCTGTTGTTATGGGGATGTTGCAATCTGTTACTATTCTTTGCTATCTGGAACAGAGGGGACACCGTACCGGTTGACCGAATAAGTCACCTGATACGATATCAAACTAGAAGTTAATGGTATATAATCCCCCTTTCTCTTGCGAATAAGGTATTAATTCTTCAGACAGGTGAATCGGATTACGAGTACCACTCATTTAATATTTGAGAGATGTAATTGTATGGGTACCGCTCGTTTTAGTCAAATAAAAAAAACTAATCGCACCATAATTCATGATAATTTGCACGATTTAGAATATATAAAATATTATTAACAATTCAGCGATTTACCTTAAATTGAAGGCAATTTTGATTAAGTTTTATGTATTCATACTACTGATTATCTGGAGCTAAACGAAAATCCCCACAAAGCGACGTGTAGAATTAAACCGTCCTGACACCTTTCCTGGTCAAATTGCATGAAAACGAGGAGCAACATGAGAACCGGACACCGAACAAAGCGAGCATCAACCAACTCCGTATTGACACGCTGTTTTCCATCTGATAGCATAACGTCATTCAAATTCGCTACCGGCTTGCAAAGCTCACATCTTACATTGCCGCTGCAGTTTCATAAAAAGGAGGCACCATGGTTGAGGCAAAAGTAACACTCGTGAACGACATGCTGTTTTCAGGCAAAGCCACATCAGGCCACACACTCAACATGGATGCTGATGAAGCATCGGGAGGGCATAATTCAGGTTTCCGCCCTATGGAACTTCTGCTTGTGGCTTTCGGAGGATGCTCAGGCATGGATGTCATTTCCATCCTCAGAAAAAAACGTCAGCAAATAACGGGCCTCGAAATAAATGTCAACGGTGAAAAAACCGACTCCCCACCCAAAGTTTACAAGGAGGTCCACATAGAATACGTTGTCAAGGGCTCGGGAATCCAGACTGAAGCGGTCGAACGGGCAATTCAGTTATCTTTGGAAAAATACTGTTCTGTTGGCGCTACGCTGAGCAAAGCGGGAAGGATCAGCCACAGCTACAGAATTGTTGAAGAATAAGTGGGCGGGCGCTTCTTTGGGGAATCATTTTCCCTGCATCATGTTCGCTGTCTGTTGTTAACCGCATCCAATTCTTTTTTCAGCGCATCGATCTGAACCTGAAGATCTATAAGCCGGTCCGCGATCGGGTCGGGAATATGAATATGGTCCATCAACGCCTCATCAGCCACCCGTTCGTCTTTTATCCGCACGATCCTACCCGGGATCCCGACCACGGTTGAATGGTCCGGAACATCCTGCAGAACAACGGAGTTTGCTCCTATCTTCACGTAATTTCCGACGTTGATCGGCCCCAGCACCTTTGCCCCGGCACCCACGACCACATGGCTCCCGATGGTGGGATGGCGTTTGCCCCGCTGCTTGCCGGTGCCCCCGAGGGTCACGCCCTGAAACAGCGTGACATTGTCCCCGATCTCGCTGGTCTCTCCGATCACCACCCCCATCCCATGATCAATGAACATACCTGACCCGATGGTCGCTCCCGGATGGATCTCGATGCCTGTTACGAACCGGGCGAATTGAGACAGAGCGCGCGGGACGAATGGTATCTGCCATTTCCAAAGCCGGTGAGCCAGGCGATAGAAAAGCAGCGCATGAAAGCCGGCGTAGGTGAGGATCACTTCTACCCTGCTTGTTGCCGCGGGGTCCATGGACAATGCCGCGTGGAAATCCTTTTGTATTTTGCTACAGGTCTCGCTCATGTCCCTGCCCCAGAATTCGACATCAGATTGCAACAGAATTTCGCTATGCTCCTACTCCCTCAACCACCCCGGCGGCACCCCGGCCTTGCGGGCACGTTCCGGGATGACGACGTCGATCATGTTTCGCGCTTCATCGATCTCCTGTTTCGTTGTTTCCATTTCCTGCTGGATCTGCTGCACCTGGAGCTTCGTCTCCGGTGGTGAATATGCCGCCCCGCCCCATCGTCCATACAAGGTCTTCCACTGCTGATCCAGTTCCTGGTAGTGGTTCTCCGCCCGCGCCAGTTTGCTTTTCCATGTCTTGATTTGCTGCTGCCACTCGGCTTTTCCGGCCTCTTCGGCATCTTCAGCTTCTTCACTGCTTTCGGCATCTACGGGTGAGTTTTCCCGCTGCAGCTGCTGTCCACCGGTGCCTTCTCCGCCTTTCCCGGTTTCCATCTTGCGGGCTTTTTTTCGATACGCCTCGGGCACATTGTTCAGCGTATCGGTCATGTGCATCACACCCTTGTCATCAGTCCACTGATACAGGTAGTTCTTCTTGTCGATCTCGTCGGAGAATGCGACTGCTGTCAAAAAAACCGCAATACCTGTCATGGCAATGATATATCGCATCAGATATTCCTCCCGGGTTTCGCAGAATTATCCGGCGGTCAGAGAGCTGCGAGAGTACAGACTGCGTAAGCCGCTATGCCCTCGCCTCTTCCTGTAAAGCCAAGCCCCTCGGTTGTCGTTGCTTTGACATTGACCAACGGCCGTTCAAGTCCGGTGGCAGCAGCAATATGTGCGATCATTGCGGGAATATGCGGCGCCATTTTCGGCTGCTCCGCCACGATCGTGGAATCGATGTTATGCACCCGGAAACCCGTCTCCCTGACCAGGCGGCAGACCTCCTCAAGCAGCGTGATGCTTGAAATACCCTTATACTTCGGCGCGGAATCGGGGAAATGCCGCCCGATGTCGCCGAGCCCCGCGGCGCCGAGCAACGCGTCGCAGATCGCGTGAAGCAGCACATCCGCGTCCGAGTGTCCGAGTAATCCTTTGTCATAGGGAATGTGCACGCCGCCCATCATGAGCTTTCGGCCTTCTACAAGGCGGTGAACGTCATAGCCGGTCCCGATCTTCATGTCATCGTCTCCTCAGGATTTCCTCGGCGAGAAGCAGGTCCTCGGGCGTCGTGATCTTGATGTTCTCATAACTCCCCATGATCACGCGCACCTTGATCCCCGCCCTCTCCACGAGCGTCGCGTCGTCGGTACCGTAGATCTTCCGGGCGAAGGATTCCTCATACACGCGCTTGAGCGTCTTCGCTGGAAAGGCCTGGGGTGTCTGGATGGACCACAACCGGTTGCGATCAAGCGTATGCCTGACGAATCCGTCCGCATCCACCTCTTTTATCGTATCCTTGATCGGCACACCCGCGGCAATGCATTCTCCTTTTTTTGCCAGGCGAATGGCTTCTTTGATAAGGTCGGGGGTAACAAAGGGCCGCACGCCGTCGTGGACGAGCACAACTGCCGTGTCCTTCTCGATCTTATGCAGACCGTTGGCAACGGAGTCCTGCCGCTCCCTGCCTCCCACTACGAGCGTCTTCACCTTGGAAATATGGTAGCGCTCGATAATATCACGGAGGCAGATCTCCATGTCCTCCTGCGAAAGAATCGGGATGATCTCGTCAACCTCCGGAAGGTTCTGAAAGGTGAGAAGCGTATGCGCAAGCATGGGTTTGTCGCCGAGGGGGAGAAATTGCTTCGCCACCGTCTTTCCCATCCGTTTCCCCATGCCTGCAGCGGGTATCAGCGCGGTAACCTTCGACATGCCCATCCTTTGTGAAACTCAGCCGGCAAGCTATTTCCGTCTGGCGACGTCAGTGTTTTCTCAGACTTTTAACAACGATCTTGAACCGTTTTGCCATGGGTGCGTCCATATCGATTGCGATGCGAAGCTGGAACTGGTCTTCTTTTTCCCGCGCGAATATGCCGAAGGGAAGGATGATCTGACTGTCTTCCATGAACGGCTTCCCCAGGTCCACGCGCACACCCGCCTCAACAGCTTCTTCAAGCGCAATCATTTCCGGTTTGGCCTCTGCCATGGACGGGCCGTCGACCGCCGGTTCGACAGAAGCGGGAGCGGGTTGCACCTGCGCAAGGGGAGCCTCCGGAACTATTCGCGGTTCCATGTCGTTCCGGGAAATGATATCGCCGATCGTGAAATTATGCCGGTCGGGATTCTTCTGCATGTCCTGGAGCACCAGCTTTGAAATGGAGGTGAACGTCTTGAGAACTCCTTCCCCGGTCATGGCAACCGCCTCATAGACGGGCATGTTGCGGGGGTTCAGCGCGGCGTTCAGTTCTTCGATCGACAGAACGTCGGGCAGGTCGCGTTTGTTGTACTGGATGACCATGGGAAACGCATCCAGGTCGATGCCCATTTCCGCGAAGTTGTCGCGCAAGTTCGTGAGGCTTTCGAGATCGGCGTCGAGCATGGTCCGCTGCGAGTCGGCCACGAAGATCACACCGTCCGCCCCTTTCAGGACCAGCTTGCGCGTGGCATTATAGAACACCTGTCCGGGCACGGTATAGAGATGAAAGCGAACGCGGTAGTTCTTGATGGTCCCGAGTTCGACCGGAAGAAAATCGAAGAACAGCGTCCGATCGGTTTCCGTTGCGAGTGAGATGAGCTTGCCCCGCTGTGAAGGAGAGATGCGATGATAGATGAGATGGATATTGGTCGTTTTGCCGGAAAGACCGGGGCCGTAGTATACGATCTTTGCGTTGATCTCGCGCTGCGTATGATTTACAAGTGCCATGGGAGCATAATTGCATAAAAAGGACGCACTGTCAATACTGCGACGAGACGATATTATCCATTGTTCGTCAGTGCGTTCAACGCCTGCACGTGCAGCCGCTCGTTTGCGCATGCGAGCAGCGGCATCGTCCTGCCCAATCCGACGACAATCTCATCAAGGGCGACACCGGAGAGATCCGTGATCACGCCGTCGGCCTCTTCGACGATCAGCATGCCCGCGGCATAATCAAAAGCGCGCGAGGCCGTGGCGGTAGCAAAGACGCTGATCGCACCGGACGCGAGGTAGGCAAGATCGAGGGCCGTCGATCCGAAGCACCGCGTGCGCTTCGCCTGCTGGATAAGCGGCATGATGCCGGGAATGTCGGTTGCGGGGTGCGAGGCCTCGTACGCCAGTATGACAAAACCTTCGGACGCCGAGGTTCTGATGCGGACATTGTTCCGAAACGCCCCTCCCCCCCGTACTGCCCAGAATTCATCGCCCTGGGCAAGGTTCATGACATATCCCACCGCGAGATCGGAAAGTTTATCGCTGTTCAAGAGGGCAATCGATGTGGAAAAAAATGGGATGCCGGTCTTGGCGTTGTTGCTGCCGTCGATGGGGTCCACCAGCACGATCTTTGTTCCGTCCCCGAACTTCCTGACCCCCAGCTCTTCGGAGATCAGGGTAAAGGTTTCTCCCGCAGCATGAGCCTTTTCCAGCGCTGCAATGATGATGTCCTCGGCCCATTTATCCACGAGAAAAGTCCGGTCCCCTCCAGCGCCTTTGCCCAGAGGCACCTTGCCGTCTTCCCTCTTCAGAATTTCCACGATCCCCGCGCGCAGTGAAGTGCCGATGTTTCTGAAGACCTCAAGCCATTGCTGATTATCCATCATTGGTCCTTCCCTTCGTTCTTTTTGCTTTTTCGTGAGATCATGACATCCAAATGCCGGGCGATTTCCCCTGACGTTCTGCTTGTTTCCAGGAAATCAGCCTGTCCGATATATCCCCTGTCGCGGGCCAAATGCAGATACGCTGCGACCTCCGACAACGAGCTCTTCGCGTGGGTCAACAACTCTTGACGCATGGTGCTTCTTTTTTTTTCATAACTCCCTGCAATATCGCCGATGATCGACTTCATCGTTTGCCGCAGTTTTTCCGTCAGGCCAAGGGCCTCTTCCCCGGGAAACAACTTCGTCAGTCTCATAATATCCTTCATCAGCTCATTAGCCAGAGACAGGACGATCGGCTTTCCGACTCCTGTCGACGTTGGTTCTGATATTACCTGCCCTTGTTTCCTGCCCACAGCTTGTCCGGGAACCACCCCGAGCATCGCAGCGGAGAGGGGTGACATCACCTTGCCCGCCAAAGCGCGAACTCGATAATAATAGAGGGATCCGGGTGCTGTTGTGGTGTCGTTATACCTGAGGGTGCCCTGAGCCGTTGTTGCCAGAATAGTGTAGGGTCCGTTGGCATCATCTGCGCGCACGACTTCATACCCGGTCACACATCCCGGGTCCTGGGGTGATGCTTTCCACGCAAGGGAAAGACCTCTTTCCGCAGCCGCAACGGCAAGGTTTACCGGCGCGTCAGGGCCGGTTGAAACACCGGGATCATCCCGCCATGCCCAGGTGAACACGCTGAAACTGTCCGCTGTTCGCCGCCATGCATAGACATCCCCGTTCGATGCAATGATCGGCTCGCCAAACTCCTGCACAACCTGTCGGTGTTCTATATCCGGCTCACCACTTGATTCTTTGTCAGGGAATTCGAACCTTGTTAGGGGCAGTCTCATCTCACCCACGAGCTTGCCGCAGAAGGAGTATTTGTTCACCTGAAAGACGCCGAATTCCTCGCCCCGATCTACTTTCGCAATACCATACACCAAACCCGCACGGTCCCGGGCAAATCTACTGAAAAGTTCCTTTGCCTCGATCACATACGTCTTACCCGGATATTTAAGAACATACCGGTAGACAGATAACCCATACTGCGCGCGGTCCGCGATACCCAACTCCGCCGGTTTGCTCAAAAAGTTCTTGCGTTGTTTGCCATCGTCAGAGTAGGCGTATCCGCTTTTTCCGCCATCCCAGAGGATGATGTTCCGATTCACCACAGCCACCTGCATGGATGCTGAGTTGAAGGCCCTGGTCCTGTCAACCCAGAGCCACTCACCCTGGTTTAGGCTCACAACACCGACCCGTTCGGTCTTTGCAATATCGTCCCATTGAAAACCGACGATCCTGTCCGCATCCAGTTCAAAAAAGAGAGGACCGGGCCAGGGCAGGCTCTTCATGAATTTCCCATCGGGCTGATACAGTTTTAGCCGGTTATTGATCCAGTCCTCGATGAGAATACGGCCGTCGGTCATGACCATGATATTCCTGGGGAACAGGTCCGCAACATCGTTGGCGCCAAGTCCGAACTCATCTTCAGCGATACCCCAGCTGCCCTGTATGATCACCTGCGGCTCCGACCAGGAAGCATGGGTGTAATCGGGGATGCACAGGAATACGAGTATAATTCCGACTGAAAGTGATCTTTTTATAAACTTGAACACTCGTTACTCCTAACGAACACAACGGATCAAAACCATGTAATTGCTAAAGCGCGAACGTCGAGAAGAATATCTTGAGATTAAAATATATCCCTCTGTTTATAATTTGGTGCGGCGCGTTTGAGAAACGCGCCCTGCAATAACCTATTTATGTTCGTAGGGACCGTTCCCCGAACGGTCCGCACGATTTCTTACCTTTGTACGCCGCACCTGGTTCTTTGGAATCTTCATCTCAAGGTCCCGGAACCACCTTGAAAGTGACTTAAAATTTCCTCTGCAGCCTTCTTCGTCATCCCTTTCACCGCTTTTAAATCTTCAGCCGTCGCCTGTTTGATCTTTTCCAGGCTCCCGAAATGCCGGAGCAATGCCTTCTTTCTCACCGAACCAATGCCGGAGATATCATCCAGCTCGGACCTCACCGCCTTCTTCTCGCGCAGCTTGCGATGGTAGGCAATGGCGAACCGGTGCGCTTCGTCGCGTACGCGGGCGACCAGATGCGTAATCGCGCTTGTGGGATCAAGAATGATCGGTTCGTCAACGCCGGGAAGGAATACCCGTTCGAATTCCTGCACGCGCCCCTGCTCCCCGGTCCGTGCCTTGGCAAGCCCGATGACGTCAGGACCCGTGATGCCGAGCTCCTTCAGCACATCGAGCGAACTGTTCAACTGGCCTTTACCGCCATCGATCAACACCAGATCAGGAAGTATACCCTCTTCCTTAGCTTTTGTATATCGCCGCCGGATGACCTCCGCCATGCTCGCAAAATCATCCTGCCCCTGGACCGACCGTATCTTAAACTTTTTATAATTTTTTTTATCAGGCAGGTTATTCTCGAATGACACCATGCTCGCCACGGACTCCGTGCCCTGAATGGTGGAAATATCAAACGCCTCAATCCTGCGCGGCAGGTTCCTGAGGCCCAGTTCCTCCTGAAGCTGCAGCAGGATCCGCTCCTTGCTCTTTCGCGAAAGCATATGTTCCCTGAGCTGCTGGCTTGCATTGTCACTGGCCATCTGCACCAACTCACGCTTACGTCCGCGCTGCGGGACCTGCACATCAACGTTCATGCCGCGCTTATCCGTGAGCCAGGCCGTGATCACTTCCTGGTCCGGCACCTCCAGCGGCAGGAGAACTTCGGCAGGCATGATCATGTCTTTTCCATAAAACTGGTGCAGGAAGTCCGCAAGAATTTCTTTTTCCGGCATGCCGTGGACATCCGAAATATAAAAATCCTTCCTGCCCAGCAGCATACCGTTCCGGATAAAGAGTGTCTGAATATCCGCATGGCCTCCTTCTATCGCGATGCCGATAACATCCTGATTTTCGAATCCCGGAGAAAGCACCTTCTGCTTTTCAAACGCACCCTCGATCCGTGCGATCCGGTCGCGAAGCTCGGCCGCACGCTCATAGTCCATGTGCTCCGATGCAGTTTCCATACGCTGCTTCAGCAGGCCGACCAGGTCCCTGTTTTTACCTTCAATAAACAGCCGAACCTGATTGACCATATCCTTGTATGCGGACTGGTCGATCTCTGATGAGCACGGCGCCATACACCTCCCGATCTGGAATTGCACGCACGGCCGTTCCGGCTTGTCCTTCTTAAATTCTTTTTTACACGTGGCCAGCGGAAACGTACGCCGGATGAGCGAAAGGAGCTCCCACATGCCGCCTGCCGGGACATAGGGGCCATAGTAATGCGCTCCGTCCTTTTTGAGCCTGCGGACAACCTCGAGCCTCGGATATTCGGACCGGACATCAAAGCGGAGATAAGGATAATTTTTGTCATCCCGAAGGACGATGTTGAAGCGGGGATGATGCTTCTTGATGAGCGTTGCTTCCAGGATCAAAGCTTCGAGCTCGGTGTGGGTCACGATGGTCTCAAGGTCCGCGATCAGCCGGACCATGATCTCGGTCTTCTCACCTTTGGACCCCTTTTGGAAATACGAACGCACCCGGTTCCAGAGGGACACGGCTTTGCCGATGTAAATGATATGCCCCTTCGCGTCCTTCATGAGATAGACGCCGGGCGCATCAGGGAGGTTCTTGAGTTTTTCTTCGAGGGTCATGGCAGGATTATTTTACCACGGATTGAGTGGGATGGACAAAGGAAAGAATGGCCGAGGCCGATACAACATGCACAACCGATTAGAGAGCCGGGATCATCAATCTTGTTTACTCATCATTTTTTGATTTACTTATGAGAAGAAACGTATCCTCGTAAATACGTTCGCGAGGACCTACTGCGATGATGGCGAGCTTGTTTTTGTCGGTGTCAAGAAAACGTAATGTCACCGTTTTTTACTGTCTTGTGTTCTTCGTCAACCATTCAACGGAGAATCAATATACTTACTATTGGTAGTCAATGCAATATGTCTTGAATATCACGAGGAGAAATGAAAATGTCGAGGGACGATGTTCTGCGGTTCTTGTCAACCCTCAAGCATGAACTTGAGCGCAACTTTGGAGCGTCAAAATATGCCTGCTCGACAGTTATGCCAGGGGGGCGACCCGTGATGGATACAAATGACCAGCCGCATAAAAGGGCGGTGCCGGTGAGGAAGGCGCTCAAGAATATCGGAATTCCCAAGGACATGATGGTCAAAACACCGGAGGAGTTTTCCCGGTTCAAGGACATCGTAGGCTCGATCAGTTATTCAGCCGCGCATGGGGGGAAAGTCCTTAATGAGCGATGACAAACTGAGAGAAAAAAATCCACATCCTTTAGCAAAACTCTCCTATTCCCCTACTACCACATTCCTCAGCCGCTCCGCCGCATCCTCCGGACAGATCGTATTCACGAACAATCCTGACCCGAGTTCGAACCCCGTGGGGATGCTGGTGCGCGGACAGATCTCGATGTGCCAGTGAAATGACGGGGCGCACGCCGCATAGTCCTCACCGTGCGGAACCGAATGGAAAAAGTAATTATACTGAGCACCGCCGAGCACCGTGTTGAGCCTGGCCATGGTCCTTTGGAATATCCTCGCAAGGTCGGCAAGATCATCGGAGCTCGCATCAAGGAAGTCGGCGCTGTGATGCAGCGGCAGGATATGCACCTCCCACTCGTACCGGCTTGCAAAGGGTTTGATGGCTATAAATCGTTCACTGCGCTCAATGACGAACTGCCCCACACTGATCTTCCGCCGAACTTCGCCTGAAGACCGGTCGTACACCGTGGTCTCGAACGAGAGGGCTTCATTAATGAGACTGCAGAAAATGCAGCCTTTGCCCGCCTGATGGTACGCCTGGCTGTTCCTGACCTCAGCCTGTACATTGTCCGGCACAACGGGCATGGCAATGATCTGACTGTGCGTGTGGCCGATGCTCGCGCCCGCGGCAGGGCCGAAGTTCTTGAAAACCAGAACGTATTTCAGCCGGGGATTGGAGTGATACAGCTGGTCCATCCGTGCTCGATACGTGGACAGCAAAAGCACAAGATGCTCTGCTGTCATCTCATGGATCCGGATGCCGTGTGAGGAGTGGTCGATCACCACCTCGTGACGGCCATACCCGTCGATGATCTGCTGCAGACCAAAAGCAAAATGCGGCGTTTCGCGATCATCACCGAGCACGGGATAAAGGTTCTCAACGATCCTGAGCTGCCAGTCACCCTGTGATGGAATCTGGGCGATCGCTGCAGGCGTCATTGTTTCGTTGCCTTTACAGAACGGGCAGGTGTCTACATGGGGACGCGTGTCAAGCACCGCAGGCGGTTCCTCTTTCTTCGGCCGCATGCTGCGCGCAGTGGCAACCAGCACCGACTGGCTCGGCACGATCGGATTGATCCGTATCTCACGCATTGGCTTCCCCAGCACTGGCAGCGTCTCTTTTGGATTGTTCATGTCTCGACTCCCTTCACTGGATATACAGCTGGGAAAAGATACCGCAATGCGACAGGAACTGCAAACAAAAACCTTTGCTGTTCGGCGCGTTTGGGAAACACGCCCTACAAAGACGTAGGGTCCGTTCCCCGAACGGACCGCACCATGGAAATTAAAAAGTCCAGTGTGAAAAAAGCTGAAATATGCTATTCTTGAACGGCTACCTGAACTTCTCCCTTTACAAAACGAGGAGGTCCATCTCCCATGAAGTTGATCCTCACACACCTGCGCGGCATCAAGCGGTTGCTGACCATCTGCTATATATTGATCAGGCAATACATGGTACTCGTTCCCTACCGATTGCTCTTTGCCCCAAGCGCAAAATTCGAAAAAGCTATCGGCAAATATTTATCCACGGAACGTCCGCGGATCAATGCGGCGGAAGTAGCAAAAGAGACGCTTGAGAAGCTTGGACCCACGTACGTAAAATTCGGCCAGTTCCTGAGCGTCCGGCCGGACCTTATTCCCCAGGATTTCTGCAAGGAATTCAAAAAACTTCAGGACCGGGTCACGCCCTTCCCTTTTGCTCAGGTGCAGCAGGTGCTGTGGAACGAGTTGAACAGGGACTATACCGAGGTCTTCAGCGAATTCGATGAAACGCCCATGGCCGCGGCCTCGGTATCGCAGGTCCACCGGGCGCGGCTTCGGTCCGGGGAAGAGGTGGCGGTCAAGGTCCAGCGGCCGGGCATCCAGGATGCGATGCTCTCGGACCTTTTCATCATGCTGCGTTTCGCCTACCTTATCGAGCGGTTCGTTCCTACGCTCAGGAAGAACCGGCCGGTCATGCTCGTGCAGGAGTTTTCCCGGTGGACCGCACGCGAGCTGTACTTCAGGCAGGAAGGAAAAAACTCCCTCCTCTTTATGCAAAATTTCAAAGACCATACAGGCGTAAAGATCCCGAAGGTATACCGCGAATTCACAACGAAGAAGATCCTTGTCATGGAACATGTCCAGGGCGTCAATGTCCTTCATGCCACTGATCAGGGCTTTGACAAAAAAGCAGCAGCGCGTCTCATTGCGGATTCCATGCTGAAGCAGATTTTCATCGACGGGTTTTTCCATGGCGATCCGCACGCGGGAAACATCATGCTCGTGGACAGGAACACCATCGCGTATCTTGATTTCGGCATCGTCGGCTATTTGTCCGAGGATTTGCGTGCATGGATCTTCGACATCCTCTACGGCATGTCGAAACGGGATGCATCAAGGGTCATCGGGTCGTTTTTGGAATTGTGCAATATCCGGGAGGATGAGATCGACATGGTACGGTATCGCCGCGAAATGAACGAAGTGCTTGCCGAGCTGCCCATTTATGAAGAAGCCGGCATACCCTTTTCGTCGATGATGGAGCGGTTCCTGAACACGAGCCTGGATTTCGGCATCCGCATCCCCCATGACTTTGTGCTGGTATCCAAAGCGCTCACCACGTTCGAAGGCACCTGCCTCGCGCTTGATCCGGAGATCAAGATCGTCGAGCATCTGCGGACCTTTGTCCAGAAATATATGACCACCGGCCTCTCCTTAGAAGAAGGTCTGAAGCAGCTGCAGGCGGCCCCGTTTGAGTTGGAGCGGCTGAGGCGATTGGTACGGAAGCACGGGGCCAATGCTCTCAAGTTCTTCGAGAATCCGACGGTGCGGATCGCGAGCGAGGGAACGGGAAGTATTGCAAACAGCGGAGACAATACCGGGGTGAACATAGCGAATGGCTTCATCATCGCGGCGCTGATCATGTCTGCGGCCTTCTTCAGGAATGAAAGCGATCTTGAGCGATGGTTGAAGTCACTTTTCCCGCTCCCCGACCTGCCGATCCTTTCCCTGGCGAGCCTGGCGGGCGCTGCTGGCTTATGGCTGTGCCTTGTGCTGATGAATCGTCTTAAGAAAAGCAACGTATAAGTATCAAGATCTTTCGTTTTCCATCAACCGGCAAACTTCAAGTCATGCTTGTTCAGTCAAGATTCATGAACGCGCAGTGGAGACTGCCGTGTTCTTCAGCAAGATGATCGGGTATGGAAATGACCACGTAGCCGGAGCTTTCGTATGCCTTTATGATCATCTTGTTCAACGATTGCTGTTTCCCATTCACCAGAACAGTTGCATCCGGATATTCAGGAACAAATACATATCGTTTGTGGTCCCGTTTATTCGTGAAAGGAAGGACATTGACCGGTGAAAGAAACGACGCCATTCTCTTCGTGAGTGTCGGAATGAATACAATCTTGAAACCGGCCTTTTTCAGCACTCTTCGCGCATTTTCCAGCAATGCCTTATCGTCCTGATTCAAGACCTGACGGTCAAGCGGATCAATGACCCCCACAACTCCTTTATCAAGAAAGACCATGACGGTGTCAAGGTGAAATAGAGAACTGTCGTTCGGCAGAACATAGTACTTATCGGCCCCGGTCAAGGCTTTCAGAGTGAGAATATATCCTTCATCGGAAGGGTAGGAAAATATCGCATTGTAGAAATATGTGCGATTATACTCCAGGTCATCCTCTCCAAAAAACATGACACTCTCTCCGCGCTTTGATGTGCCGAGCAGGATATTTCCTCCGTAAAAAAAGAGGGGAAGCCTGATCACCCTCTGGTCCGCAGTCTCCATTTTCTTCAGAAAATCGACATCGGACCGGTTCAGATCGTCGATCTGGCGGCTGGCAACAGGGGTAAAGATGTATTTCATGCCCTGGGCATCGACAGCCGTCTCGAGGAGGTCCCGTACCCACCGGGTATTGGTGTGCATCAATTTTATACCGCCCTCTTCCTTTTCCCACAACGCAACAGGAAACACCTGCGTGCGCTTGCCGAGGTTTAAAGCATCGACTTGCTGCCTGACCGGAGCAACGAGATTTTGAGGAGCAAAAATGTAGATCTTTGTGTAATCAGGAAGATTCTTGAGAATGGCTTCATGTCGAAAGAGCGGATTCCCCAACCGTTCCTCGGATTGATGCACAGAGAGAACGACCGTGTTCATTTCACTGTCATATTCCATGGGTGAGTGAAATTTTTTCGTCGCAAGAAGTTTTTCAACGTCACGGGCGGCGCGTTGCAGGATCTCAATGTTTTTCTGTCTATACTTGAACTTCTGGAGGAATTTTTCGCGGGTCTGCGGCGGCAGTGAATTGAAGAGTTCTATTTCTCTCGGCATATCAAGACTGAAAAAATAATTTTCCACGGTATAATTGAATTTCCAGGGGGCCTGGGGGGAAGGGATGTTTAATGCCTTGATCAGCCAGCCCTTGCGAAAAGACTGCGCTTCATCAGGATAGGAAGGTTGCACACCGAAAACAAGCAGGATGAGTACGATAAAAAGGAAACTGCGCTGGTGGCCTTCTGAATACTTCATAATTTCTGGCATTGCCGTCGCATGACGAGCAATAGTTAGGCCCTCCGGGAGATGCTCCGCTGCCCGCTTTTGAACGGGCAGTTCACTCGATAATTATAAGCCTTTACCAGTTTTTTATACAATGATTTTCAACGGACGGGCGGGACAGGAGTGTTGCAGGATGCAGCACGACAGACGGTGGAAAATATTTCGGGGCCACTGCCTCCGGCGACGAACTGAATACAATTGATCATTGCAGGCAACATCGGGAGTCACGCAACATGCACTATTACTCCACCTTCACCCCCACTGCCATCTCTTGCTGACGAAGCGATTTGATCTTATCCCGCAGCTCGGCAGCAGTCTCGAAATCCAGTTCTTTTGCTGCTGCGCGCATCTTTTTATCGAGCGACGCAATCAGCGCCGGGATATTTACAGTCGGCACATAATCGCCAGCGTCCTCCGCAGCAATCGGTACGGTGAAGTAATCCTGTTCGTATACGGTTCGTAGCGTTGCCTGAATGTTTCGTTTAATGGAGGTTGGCGTAATGTTGTTCTTCCTATTATACTCTTCCTGGATCGTCCTGCGGCGATTGGTCTCCGAGATCGCCCGCTGCATGGAATCAGTGATCCGGTCGGCGTACAGGATGACCGCTCCGTTCACATGCCGCGCCGCGCGGCCCATGGTCTGGATCAGGGACCGCGTGGAGCGCAGAAACCCCTCCTTGTCCGCGTCAAGAACAGCCACGAGCGACACCTCGGGAATATCGAGGCCCTCCCGCAGCAGATTGATGCCGATCAACACATCGTACTTGCCCATGCGCAGATCGCGAATGATGTCCACCCGTTCGAGCGTGTCGATGTCCGAATGGAGGTAGGCGACCTTCACGTTCAATTCCTTGTAATGCTCGGTCAGGTCCTCCGCCATGCGCTTGGTGAGCGTGGTGACGAGAACGCGTTCCTTCGCATCCGCGTGTTTCCGCACCTCGTTCAGCAAATCGTCCACCTGCCCCTTCACCGGTCTGATCGTGATGGTCGGGTCGGTCAGGCCCGTGGGCCTGATGACCTGTTCGATGATGCGGTCGCCCGACTTCGCGGTTTCGTAGTCAGCCGGCGTTGCCGACACATACACGGTTTGATGCACGCGCTCCTCGAATTCAGCGAAGTTCAGCGGCCGGTTGTCCAGGGCCGAGGGCAGACGGAACCCGTACTCCACGAGATTCATTTTCCTGGCGCGGTCGCCGTTGTACATGCCGCCGATCTGCGGGACCGTGGCATGGGATTCGTCCAGGACCAGGAGAAAATCCTTGGGGAAATAATCAAGGAGCGTCGGCGGTGGTTCCCCGGGCGACCGACCGGATAGGTGGCGCGAGTAGTTCTCAATGCCGTGACAGTAGCCCATCTCCTGGATCATCTCAAGATCGAACATGGTCCGCTGCTCAATGCGCTGCGCTTCGACAAGCTTGTTCGCTTTGCGGAACTGCTGAATGCGTTCGCGGAGCTCTTCGTGAATGCCGTCGATTGCGGCTTTCATGCGGGATTCAGGAATCACATAATGACTCCCCGGATAGATGGCCACTTTGTCGAGCTTTTTCAGCGGCGTGCCGAGCAACGGATCGAATTCCGAGATACTGTCTATCTCGTCGCCAAAAAGCTCCACCCGCAGCGCCGTATTCTCATACGATGCGGGAAAGATCTCGACCACATCACCTTTCGCACGAAAGGTCCCGCGCTGGAAATCAAAATCGTTCCGCGAATACTGAATGTCCACGAGTTTCCGGAGAATATCGTTCCGGTCGATGTGCTGGCCCTTTTCAAGAAAAAGCAGCATGCCGTGATATGCCTCGGGCGAGCCGAGACCGTAGATGCAGGAGACCGAAGAAACAACAATGACATCGTTCCGCTCGAACAACGAGTTCGTTGCCGAGTGGCGCATGCGGTCGATCTGTTCGTTGATGGAAGAGTCCTTCTCGATATAGGTGTCGGTGGTCGGAAGATAGGCTTCGGGCTGGTAATAGTCATAATAGGAAACAAAGTATTCCACGGCATTCTCGGGGAATAGTTCTTTAAACTCATTATAGAGCTGTGCTGCAAGGGTCTTGTTGTGGGCGATCACCAGCGTCGGACGCTGGACCCGCTGCACAACGTTCGCCATGGTAAAGGTTTTGCCCGAACCCGTGACGCCCAGTAGAACCTGGTTTTTCAACCCTTGCAGAAGGCCTTCGGAAAGCTTTTCTATCGCCAGCGGCTGGTCGCCGGTAGGTTTATATTCTGACGTAATCTTAAAAAGAGGCATGAGTAAATAGTACTCCAGAACCGGAATAAGGTCAAATGCTGGGAATGTTGTGGATTTGAACGTAAGCGGAAGGATCCCAGGGAAATGAGCAGGAAAACGTCTGAGCAGGTATCAGGGGACCGGTATTTCTACCTCACCAGCATGTAGAGCAGCACCATAAAACCGAGAAACACGGACACCGCGGTCTCATGTTCGGAGTTTTCCTTCAGGACGTCGAAGCTCCAACCGTTCGATCCATGGCCGGCATATGGCCTGCGGCGGGGGAAATACGCCGGGACGGCTTTATCATACTCCACCCACGCGTCGCCAAAATTATTGCTCAGCTTCCTGTTTTCCTGTTTCTTCTTATATGGGACATAGTAGATGAACATCCAGACAAAACCCGCGAGTATGATCAGGACATTTTTCGCCATGGCGCCGGCGCCGAGGGTGATAAGGAAGGTTCCAAGATAAAGCGGGTTTTTGACGTAGGCATAGGGTCCGGTGGTGGTCAGCATCTTGTTCTTTCTGAGATGTCCGGCTGCCCAGATCCTGAGCGCTTCACCAATAAAAGCAACGATCGCTCCAGGAATGAACCAGCGGATCTCCGGTTGCGCTACATAAAAAAAAGTAACGCCCACAACGATGACCGCCGCCGCCATCTGCGCCGTCACCTTCGTGAACCGGTAACTGATCGTTCCTTTAACCGCCATGCGAATAGTCCTTTATGCGAGGTTGAGGCGCCTGCGACGATGGGACGGGAACACGAAAGGTTCCGTCACCACGTATTCGGCATGAACCTGTTGCGGAACTTGAGCCACTTCCGCTCCTTTTCCGTCATTTGCTCCGGAGCGAAGATATTCTTTATTTTGATAAGGGAAAACCGGTCAGCCAGGCTCATCAGGCGCGTGAGGCATCTTCCGACGAACGGCACGCCGCCGGGATGAAACGCTGAAGCAAGGTCCACAATGTAGACAGCTCCATTGACCATCAGAATGTTCGATCTGCGCTGCAGGTCAAGATGGACCCATCCACGTTCATGCAGATCTTCCACGATCCGCTCAAACTGCCGGATAACGCCGGGGCCGATTTCTCCCCGCTCCACCCTGCCGAGGTCCCTGCCGTCAAGGTATTCTATCGCAAGGGCAAAAGGCGAAAGCCGCTTGAACCGCGAAGGCAACCCTTCGATCCCGGCAAGCGCCTGATAGGCACGGACCTCGCGGCTGATCAGCAGACGTCCGACGAGATTTCGTTCCACCCGCCCCTTGGCGGTAAAATCCTTGACCACGAAGCGGTGGCCCCGGGACAAAACAACGAACACATCGGCCTTAAAACGCTTGCCTGTTATCAGCACCGTTTCGATGTGGGACGCTGCATGATCGTAGGTCAGGTCCTGGTCCATATCCCGTTGTGGATCAGCAAAGTGCGGACATTTTAGAAGCATGTTGTTTCGGAGTCAAGTTTTTTGTGCCGGTCATTTCCCGGCAGGTCCGTTTCCCGTTGCTGCGTAGTCACGAAGGAACTGCGTCAGCAAACGCATGCCGATGCCTGTTGCGCCTTTCGGTGTGTACGGCCGGTCCTTTTCGGTCCAGGCCGTTGCGGCGATGTCAAGATGCACCCAGGGATACTTCTGGACAAATTTGGAGAGGAGCGCAGCGGCCGTGATCACACTGCCGTCCCTGCCGCCGGCGTTTTTCATGTCGGCGATATCGCTCTTGATCAGGTCGTAGAAACCCTCCCAGAGCGGAAGTTCCCATACGCGTTCGCCGGTCTTCTCACCGGCCTCGCGCACGCGCTGCTTGAACTCCTCATTCGTACCGAGCATACCGCTGGCCTCCTGGCCCAGGGCCACTCTGCAGGCGCCGGTAAGCGTAGCGATGTCCACGATCACGGCCGGCTGGTATCTGCAGGCATAGGCGAGGGCATCTGCAAGAATAAGTCGGCCCTCAGCGTCGGTATTGATGACCTCGATCGTCATACCGGACAGTGTGCGAAGCACATCTCCGGGTTTTACCGCACGTCCGCCCGGCATGTTCTCCGTGGCCGGAAGCAGCCCCACGATATTAAGCGGCAGCTTGAGCGCGGCAGCTGTTCGGATGGCTCCGAGCACGGCTGCTCCGCCCGCCATATCATCCTTCATTTTGTCCATGTTGTCGGGAGGCTTGAGCGAGATGCCGCCCGTATCGAACGTGAGCGTTTTCCCCACAAGAGCGATAAAGGGTTCCTTCCCGTTGCCCCGATATTCAAGGATGATGAACTTCGGCGGCTGTGCGCTTCCCGCAGCCACACCGAGGAGGGCGCCCATACCGAGCTTTTCCATCTGCTTCCGTTCAAGCACCTGGACCTTGAGCCTGAATCGCTTTGCAATATCCCTGGCCAGGGCCGCCACGATCGTCGGCGTCATGTCACCGCCGGGATGGCTCACCATGTCGCGCGCCATGATGGTGGAATCCGCTATCACACCGCCGGTTGTTGCACCCCGCCGCAGCAGCTTAACCTGCGCCGGTTTGTCCGCAACAAGCGTCAGGGTCCGGAGGTCCCGGCGAATATCACGTTCGTCGTTCGTTTTGTATTTCAGAAACCGGTAAAGACCGAGCATGCACCCTTCCGTCAGCGCCTGCGCAATATCCTCAGCCGGAAAGCCGGGGACATCCGCATCCAGTGCGATGTTCCGCGCACCGGTTGCCCGCGCAAAAGGCGCTGCCTTGCCGACCGCAAGACGCAGACGGTTCAACGTAAACTCGCTTTTGTTACCCAGCCCGACGAGCACCAGCCGCTCCGCAGCCATCCTTTTCTCGGGATAGATGAGGTGAACCGCTCCCACGCGAGGCTTGAAATCGCCCCGTTTCATAAAGCGCGAGATCATGCCGCCCAAGGCCGCATCTATCCGTCCCGCAGCCTGGCCGAACTTCTCCCCCTCAAAGAGGAAAAGGACCGCAGCATCGGTTTTCTTTGACTCGAGTTTACCTGCCCATATCTCTGTTTTCATACCCCTACCCTGTCCGGACAATGTATGCGCAGCAGGCAGGCCGCCTGGTTCTTACAACCCGCACACTGCGCTGAAGTCAATCTTTCCTAACAATGATCGGCTCAAGACCTTCGAGCGTCAGCTTGCCCGCGATCTGCTCCGCCCGCTCCGCTGACGCATAGGAGCCGACCCGGACGCGATAGAATTTCGCCAGGTTCGACTCATACGGCACAATGGAGATCACCTCGTATTTTTTTGACAACCGCTCTTTCAGCAGCCAGGCGTTCTCTTCCTCCGAGAACGTCGCCGCCTGGACCGTATAATGAGCCGGTTCGTTGATGACCTCGAACGTCTCAAGATTCACCCGTGTGATGCCCTGCGCAACAAAACCAAGTTCCCGTGCGGCTCCATACGAGACCTCCAGAATCCGGTCACGGACAAACGGGCCGCGATCGTTCACGCGAAGCTGTATGCTTTTGAAATTATCGAGGTTGGTAACGCGAATGATCGTGCCGAGCGGCAGGGTCCGGTGCGCGGCGGAGACGCCATTCATGTCGAACTCTTCTCCGCTTGTCGTTTTCCTGCCCTGGAATTCCCTGCCATACCACGAGGCCAGGCCGGTTTCCCGGTATACCTGGCCGGGGATGGGAATGGATGAAGCAAGAGGGGCTGCAACAACAAGTTCCGCTGGGACTTCCCTGCCTGCACAGGATGCAGACAGAGCCGTGACCGCGAGAACAACGACAAACGCGCTGTCCCGCACTACGCTGTCCCACGAACAATACCCCATCCGCGAGGCCTATGCGGACGCTGACGCCTGCTCAGCCGGCTTGGCCTCGCCCGCTGGTTTCCCGGAGGATTTATATGCCTTGGCGGAACGAAGTTTCCTCTGGGCCCGCTTCACCTGCTTGCGCGCCTCGCGAACGTCCTTGTTCTCAACGTTTCCTTCGGACTTGGACAACTGCTCCGTTGCCGCTTTTTTCAGTTTCTCGATCTTCTGCTTCAACTCTTCCTGATTTACTTTGATCACCGTGTACATCCTCCTGAATTCCCCTAAAGGTAGTTACTCTGCATCTCGCTATGATGGAACGACCAATAATAAATCAAAGTTGCCGACAAATCAAGGGATTTTACGGGCAGTATGCGGTTTTTCATGATTCGCTTCTTCGCAAGGATGCGCTTCAAACAAGATATTGACTACGCACGTAACACCAGCCTGCTGCCCGTAAAATAAAAAGGGAGCCACCGTTTTCGGTGACTCCCGAATAATGCCTGAGAAAAAACTGCTTAGCAGCCTACTGCTGCGGCCTTCTTCTTGGGTGCTGCCGCTGCTGCGGAAGCCTTGACTTCTTTCAAGGTATCCTTGTCAATGGAAGCCTCAACCTTGTCGCCTGCATTCACTTTGGTGAGATCCACGGCCTTGTCAGCCTTGAGCGTTACATCCTTGCCGCCATCGGCGCAGAACACCACGGTGCCTGCCTTTGCATCAACACTCTTGATGGTACCCTTCACTGCGTCTGCTGCGAAAACCATTGAAACGAGCGATACGACCAGAACCACGACTGCCAGAACTGCTGCGAACTTCTTCATGTTTGCCCCCTCCTGACTAGAATTGAACTGCATCGGATACGTACATTACCATAAGCGTGGCAATTACTCAATTTATTTTTTAAATAATGTGATTTAAATAATTTGCATCCATAGTTTCGAGATTCTGCACTTATGGGAAAAGATTTTCTGTCTATGACGGGGCGTAATCAATTCCCTTCTCTTGCAACAATGCTTTCACTTCAGCAATCTTTTCGTTGTGTTCCTTGCACTCCTGATCATATTCCTGCTGCATGTTCTGGGCCTTTTCAGCACCGATATGCACAGAGGTTTTTACGAACGTGAACGTATGCATGTCCTCCAGGTCGCAAAGATTTTCCTGGAGCCGCTTGAGTTCCGCCTGAAGTTCGTCGATAGACATTGTTTTTATTTCTTTTCCCATGGTCTCCCCTCTTGTTCAGAACAAAGGTAATGTCATCTCATTGAGTTTACACAACGCCTCCTGCCGATCTGTCAGCGTGCCCGCGGCCTGAAGTTCTTTTATGTTGTCCAGGATTTCACGATACCGCGGCCCGGGCTTCAGCCCCAATTTCATGAGGTCTTCGCCGGTCACCAGCGGCTTTGCCTTGACCTTCAGGTATTTTCCATAATAGTAGTCCAGCACCAAGGTCATGGGGCCCCGGGTGTCGGTGAACTGCTCCTTCGGCATGATCTCAGACGTCGCGCGGGCATCGGCCTGTGCCAGCAGCAGACTCTCCGGCACGGCATCGCCGAGATCACGGCAGTAGCGATACAGCGCATTTTTACTCGGGCCTCCGGGAGCGGAGAGGTTGAACAACCGCATATGGTGTTTGATCACCCGGGTCACCATCATTTCCGTGTCCCGTGAAAGTCTGAAGCGTTTGCACGTTTCCTTTGCCATCAGGGCGCCCAGGTTGTCATGACCGTAAAAATGAAGGTGCCCGGTCTCATCCCGGGAAAAGGTCGCGGCCTTCCCGATATCGTGCAATAAACAGGCAAACCGGAGCGCGGCCTTACGCGACACAAGGTGTTCCAGGTTCTCCGTAAGGTGCGCCATTACCTGAGCGGCATGGGGGGCAGAGAGCTCCGGTATATCGTCCAGAACATGGTCAAGATACCCGGCTGTCCTCAGGGAATGGGTCAGGACATCATGGACGTGATACCTGCCCGGCGCGAACCCCCGGAGGGCGTCCAGTTCCGGCAGAAGCGGGGACAGCAATCCGAGGGAGTCCAGGAGACCAAGATGCTTCTCAGCATTCCGCTCCGCGAGGATCAAAAAGAGCTCGTCACGTACGCGCTCGGATGAGACCCGGGCAAGTGACGCTGCACACTGCCGAATCCGGGTGTGGGTCTCCTCCTCGATCGCAAAACCGAGCGTGGCCGCAAATCGCACAGCGCGCATTAGCCGAAGCGGGTCTTCATCCAGCACCTCCGGTTTCACCATGCGAATGGTCCGGTCGCGTACATCGGATTTTCCGTTGAAGGGGTCGATCAGTTGATCCAACGCTCCGTTGGCGATGAACACCCGCAAATCGATCGCCATCGCATTCATGGTAAAATCCCTGCGCCCGAGGTCTGCGATGATGCCGGGGCCTTCAACATTGGCAAAATCAAATTGCAGGATCCCGTCGTCAACCGGTTTTACGACCCGCGTGACCTTTCGCACTTCGTCAAGAAAGAAGAAACTGCCGTTGATCTTGTCGGCAAATGCGCGTGACACAAGCTCGGCCCCGGAAGGCATGACCAGGTCGATATCCTTGATGTCCGCGTTCCTCATCAGCAGATCCCGGATGGATCCGCCAACGAGGTAGATATCACCGGGTATGAGGGCGCAAAGCTGCGCAGCATACGGTAAAAAAGAGGGATTCATGTTCGATCGGATGTCATCATGAGAATGGGGTACGGCGTATGTTTTTCTTCCGTAATCTTCGTGACGGGAACGCAGCCGGCGCTTAAAACGAGTTCAGCATCATCCTGGATATTTTTCTGATATCCACACCGCGATACTTCCCGGACTTAAGAGCTTGCGTGAAATTGTCCTCGGTCACGTTATCGTCGAACTCAGTATAGCACGAGCCGACCTCGCTCGACGTGTGCGCATCGGACCCTCCGGTGAACGGGAGCTTCCGCAGCTCCGCCGCTGCGATCGCCTTTACATTGAAGGCGTGCATATTGCAGCCGTTGTATCCTTCGAGCGCGCAGATCCCGCTGACGTCCCGTACAAGGTCGCCCAGGCTATTCACCGACCGGTAAGGATGGGACGGGATTGCCACACCGCCGGCCTGGTTCACCTTGCTGACAACCTCCGTGATGGAAGCGTATTTCATGGACAGCGTGTCCGTGTCCACACCGAAGATAAGACAGTGTCCTTCCGCAGTCGAAAACTCCACCCCGCGGAAGATCCTGATGCGGTCACGATATTTTTCCCGCAGGACCTCCGCATGCTCTGATGCCGCATAATAGTAATGCTCGGTGAAGGCAATGCCGTGCAGCCCCTGTTCAATGGCCCTGACAACCGACTCCTCGGGATCGGCATCGTTGTCCGTGCTGTATTTGGAGTGAACATGCAGATCGATCTTATATTTCATCATGAATGGTTTTTCCCCGAACGAAGTCTCTCGCCTCCGCCATGCATCAATTGATCATCTTGTCGGCTTCTCGCAGACGAAATGCCATGTTTCTCAGCGTCTCAAAAACGAACTCCGGGAACTCGGTCATCAGGTTGTTGATGTTCTCACTGTTGATCACTACCAGCTCCACGTCTTCACGCGCCACAGCGGTCGCAATCCTTGGTTCTGAAAGCAGAAACGCCATCTCGCCAAAACGCTTTCCTTGCGGTATCATGGCGATCTCCCGGCCGTTCTTGTGTATGGCCACACTCCCGGCCGTTATGAAATACATTTCCCGGCCCTCGTCTCCCTCAGTGAATATAACGTCGCCTTTTTCGTAGCGCATGCTATAGTGCTCGGCAACTGATGCCGGTACCCCGCCTTTGCCCGCAATCAGTCTTTTTATGAATACCGTCTCCAACCTGCCGATGCTTGCCGCGATCTCCGCGCCGAACAGGAAAACTGCGAGAGATACATAGATCCAAATGATGACGACAAAAAGTGACTTAAATGAGCCAAAGGTGAATCCATAACCGGGATTATACGTGAGAAAGAGATGAAAGGCCGGCCTCATGGCAAACCAGAGACCCGCGGTGACCAAAGCGCCGATGATAAGATCCACGGTCTTCATCCGGGGTGAGAATACGAAGTACAGCGAGAAAACGACAACGCTTACGAAAAAAAAGGGGACAACGCCCACAAGGTATCCGGGGAGAAGATGGAGAAGGCTCGTTTTCTCCATCAGACTCAGGAATATTCCCGCTATGGTAATGACAGCGATGCCGATAAGGAAAATGATAGTGATCGCCACATCGAAAAGTTTCTCCAGGAGAAACGGCCTGCTCGGCTTTTTCCGGAAGATCGTTCCGAGCACCATCCGCAGATCGGCAACCAGGGGGGTTATCGTCCAGAGAAGCAGCAGGCTGTTCACCACGCCGATGGTCCCGCTGTGGTTCGTGATGAACCGAACCTCTCGGAGGATATCCTGGCTGTATGCCGGGATCATCTGTGTCAACAGATCCTGGGTCCTTAACAGCGCTTTAACCGATGATCCGATCGCGGCGCCCAACAACGAGGTGAGGAGGAACAATGCGGGGATGAGCGCGAGGGTCGCGGAAAAAGCAAGCGAGGAGGCGGAGGTCAGTCCGTTGTTCTTTCTGAAAGAGACAACTGCCCCGGAAATGACGATTCCCGCTTTCCTTAGATTATCAATGCCCAGTCTCTTCATCTGCAGGATTCATTATAGATGGTTGCAAAGAGAATTTCAAGGTACGGATATGAGGAAGGTAATAATATGAAAAAGACACTATGAACGAGGAGGGAAATCTTCCATCAGTTGCTTCGTTATATATGTCCTGAGCAGGTTTTGCATATCGGAACTGATATTGATGAACTTAACACCCATTCCCGGCTGTTTGAGCGGTCCATGGCCGGCGGTATAACTGTACAACACTATTCCCTCCAGCCTGAGATTCTGATTTTCCACGGTGATGCTGACGGGAACTGTTGTGCCAACGGGAAGTGGATTGAGCGTGCTGATATACATGCCGTTCTCTGACAATGCCGTGATGCATTCAGAGGACACGGTTTCCTTGTCGATCCCCTCCCCGATCACCATCGTCATGCAGGTCTTGAGCCGTATATACTGCCTCGGAACGGGCTCCGTTGCATTCTGGATTGCCCGGTAGAGCGTGTCAGGTTCAAACGGTTTGACGAAATATGCCGCACACCCCTCCCGCCGGCAGAGGTCCTCGATCTTTGGTTTGTTCATGTCGGTGAGAATGATGACCGGGATGCTTCGGGTACGGGGGTCCTTCTTTATATGCTTAAGGAAATCAATGCCGTTCATTCCGGGCAATGTTAGCTCGGTAATGATCAAGGCCGGCACAATGACGGAGGAGACCTGGATCGCCTCTTCCGCTGAATTCGAAGTATAAATATTGTAATCGAGTTTCTGAAGCAGGATCCCGATGGAGAGCAGGTCCCTGGGGTTGCCGTCCACCAGTACGAGAAAACGCTTTTTTTTGTCCGCCAGCTGTGTCCCCTGGTCAAGGTCTTTGAAATTCTTCATTCCATTACCTGATCGTCCCGATCATACCTGTCCGTTGCGCGCTTCCGCAGAAATATCGCGAGTAAGCTGTTCGCTGATGAAGTGACGAACAAAATCGCGGTCGATCGGTAAGATCTCGGTAAACTTCATCCCCATGCCCGGTTCATGGAACGACCCCTCTTCCAAGGGGGAACTGTAAAGCACGATTGCCTTGACAGTTATGTTCCGGCCGGGAAGAAGCAGCGTAAGCGGAACACACGCACCCTGGGGCAGAGGGGAAGCCATCCTGATGAACGCCCCTCCTTCGGACAGGGCTGTGGCATATTCGGTCCTTGCAGTGCCTCCCGGTGCAGTACACTCACCCACAAGGACCTCGATCGAGGTCGTGAGACGGATGTTCTTCCGGGGGATGCTTTCCGAAACGGCCTGCAGTTCCCGATACAGCACATCAGGCTCGATCGGTTTTTTGAGGTAAGCAGCGCACCCGATTTGAAAACAGGTGTCCTTTAATCCCGGATCTGTTTCCGACGTCAGGATGACCACGGGTACGCCTTTATACTGTACCGTCTCTTTGATACGCCGGAGCAGATTGATGCCATCCAGGCCCGGCAGGGAAGTATCGGTGATTACAATGGAGGGGACGGATGCCCCCATGATACGGAGGGCATCGATCGCGGTACGTGCGGTGACGACGCGGTATTCGAGTTTTTTCAGCAGCATCCCCAGGTAGAACAGCATGGAAGCACTGTTATCCACCAGGAGGATTGTTCGGGTTTCTCTATCCATAGTCTCCTGTCATGCTCGATACGATCTGAAAACCAACTACGGAAAAACTAGGTAAAGAATAACATCTCTGTCATGTTTGTCAAGGAAAACAGCAACCGAATGATGCAAAGGAAGTATCACGTGTGGCAAGAAAAACTCCGGAGAGGCCGAATAGCCGGAGTTTGAGGGAATTACGAGAGAGGCCCGGGGATGTGAGCGTCGTATGAATTTACAATCTTACCAGCAGGCAGAGCAAAGGGACCGTGCGTACTCGTTTCATGCGTGCGTAATTTTTTTATTACCTTACAATGCTTACTGAAATCCCGAGGCCGGACCCGCAAACGGGTACGGACCGGCCCGGACATTCATCAGGTGCACAAGAGAGTTTCTATCTACTCCCCATGTTCTTTCACAAGATAATCGGCGATCTTGTCGCGCTCATCCTCGGAAAGAACACAGGTATTGCGCTCCATCCTGCTGAGGATCAGGTCCCAGCTTTTACGATCATTATGCTGATCCTGGAACTTTTTGGGTTTGTGACACTTGAGGCACTTTTGCTCAAACAGGCTTTTCCCATCCAGCTGTTTCTCCTTTGCAGCGCCAAAAGCGCCCGGTAAGTTCAGTGCCATGACTGCCGCTGTAAAAAAGATCAGCATCGCCAACCCACGAATTTTCATAAACCTTTTCATTTCATCCCTCCCCACCCGTTTATCGCAGTGTAATGTATCTTACACCTGCTTGAAACAAGATAGCAAGATGTCAGTATAATGTCAACTATCTGCTGCAAAACAGCCCCCATTCACGGTTATAATTTCATGTTTGCGCAACTATGGATCTCAGCACGGACCTCTCTATTAATGCGCAGCCTCCTGCGGCGCTGCGCGCTTTTCCTGCAAACCGAACAAGGTGGCATGCAGATCAGCCGCTCACACGGCTTGTTTATGCTATGATAAAAACAAATACGCTTAACGGAGATTTCTGATGATAGCTCGCTTGCCTTTTCTGCTTCTGCTGTTCCTGACGTTCTTGGCATCCGCCTGTTTTCAGAAACAGGAAGGGTCGATCGAGGGATCTGTTTCACCAGCGGCGGCATCCACACGCATTGCCGTTCTCCAGAACAATAACGAGGTGATGAATGTTCCCATTGGTGCGCAAGACGGCAAATTCAGGATTTCACTCACCGCCGGCATGTATGCGATCAAGGTAATTGCTGCTGATGCTCCCTATCCGGTTCACGTTAACGGAATAGAAGTCAGAAAAGGAAGGACCACAACACTTCCGCCCATCGAATTCATGACGCGAAAAGGCAGCGCAATGCTGTCCGGCAGGATATTTCCTCCCCGTCCGGATGCGGATATTACTCTCGTCTATGAAGGCAGGGAGCGGGCCTCTATGCACCCGGACCAGACGGGAAACTATGAGATGAAGGAACTGCCCGCGGGCAGGTACGAGGTGCAGATAAACACGCCGGGGCATGCGGGAGCTTCCACGCAGGTCGTGGCCGCTGACGGCCAGAAGATCGTACAGAATACCCTGCTCTTTCCGATCGCGCCGATCGACGGCGTTGACTGGACCACCGGCAAGATCCATGCTACCGGCATCGGACTTCCACCACTGGACGCGCCGAGCGCACCCGTAGCCAGGGAGTTGGCAAAACGTGCGGCGCTTGCGGATGCCCAGAGAAACATGCTCCGAACCATAGAGCAGATCCGGCTGAATGCCGACCAGTCCGTAAAGACCGCCATGAATAATCCCAACGTTGCACTGCGGGTCCAGGGTTTTCTGAAAGGGTATACCGTGATACGTGAACAGGAGTTGGACGGAGGCAAATTCGAAGTCGTGCTGGAATTGCCGCTCTATGGGCCTGCCGGCCTCTCGCGCTTTATTACGGAAAACGCAGAATGACGTAGCACGACTTTGTTTGAATTCCCCTTACGTTCGCGCGTTCGCGTCAAATTGGTCCCGGCCCATCCAGCCCAGATTGGACATTGGAAATCAAACCACCTCTTCGCCCCCATCAGGAGGGTCATGGTCTGAAGCAGTACTTCGTCAGTTGCCCTTCGCCCGTTTTCGTTGTTGCTTTGCCTGATATATGATCAGGGAAAGATATCCGACAATTCCCGCATTCACGATCAGAAGAGTAGCTTTCGGCCAGGTAATTCCACGCGCGATCTCGAACAGCTCGAGAGGAACGTACATCACTCCCGTCAGTAGACCAAACCATTCGGCCCAGCGCCGCTGCAGCCAGAGACCGTATGCTTCGGCAAAACGAACGAGCGCGTAGAGGAGGGCACAGAGCGCCATGAACCAAAGCTGACCGTCAGTCGTGCGATCGGCCAGATCAAGGAATATTCGGGGAAAGCGGCTTGCGGGATTCAGGTGGAAGAGGCGGACAAGCCGCTCCGCAGCGACATGCAGGTCCTTATGGATGTACACCAGCAGTCCGGATCCGGCCAAAAGAACGAGCAGACCCTTGGCTGCTTCAAAGACGGAAACGATACGAAGACCGCGTCTCATTCCAATCCGCCTGCGGAAGCGCCGATCCCGGCGATAAACATCGCGCTCTCTTCCGATCGGTCCTGTTCAACCGGAGGACCCGCTACCACGCGGCCGGTCACTCGTCGAGACAAGGGGGCTGTTGGTCGTACGCTCTTCCCGCCTGTGGCTTTACGCGGTTTTGCGCCCTGGGTTGAACCCTTCACGCCTTTTCTTGCTGGACGTTTAACCGATGGTTGTTTTTTGACCATACGTTCTCCCGCTGTCAAGCATCCTTTGTTGAACCATTGAAGATGCGACATATTAACACATTGATCATTCCTTGCGTAAAATCTCACCTTTATCATACACTGCCGGGTTAGTCATGCTTTCCCGACAGCAGGAACTCAGCACATTTCAGAATCGGTTGCCCATTTTCTCTATCTCGGAGAGCGCTTGTTATTCCTCGACCCGGTAGCCGAGCTTTTCGATGCTATCCTTCGTTATCTTTGAAATCCTCTCCTCTTCTACAATATTTTCATCAAACATAATGGCTATCTTCCCCAGCTCCACGTCGATCGACTCCACCCCATCCATACTACCGACAAAGCGTCGCAAAGCCAGGGAACACTCGACACAGAGATTATTACGTACCTTAAACAACGCAACCTTCATAGCGTTACCTCCCCTCGCTGGTTGTTCACGTCCTTGTTCTAAGTATAGTGCGCTGTCTGACCTGTTTCAAGACTGGAGCAAGGATTACCGTTATTAGCTGCTGATCCGAGGTCATGGGAGAAGTCAGAATAACGCCTGCTGAGGAATCCTTGCAGTGTCGTAATTCTTAAGGAAGGCAGCTCTGCGAGCTTTCCAGAGGACACAGCGAAGGCTAAGAGAGGTGATTTCAGGTCCGCAATCTGAAAAATTGCTCGCATTGTGGAACAGGCAAACGGGAAGGTAAATTGCATGTTAAATGAAAAGGAGCTACCGGAAACCGGTAACTCCTGAATTTGCATGGCGTCCCCAGGGGGATTCGAACCCCCGTTATCGCCGTGAAAGGGTGTTTAGGGGATTTTCTTTAACTCCTTGCTTTGCGAATGGTTTCCCGTTTTTTATTGCATTTCAGCTGGTTGTGCACGTTCCATCTATTACGTTCATTACGATGATTATATCAGTTTCGGATGAAATTAGCACAAATTTAGCACAGTGGAATTGACTTAATATTCCTCCGGCAGCAGGATCGTGAACCCCTCATATTCCGAGAAACACAGCCAGAGTGTGACCGTAGCAGACCGGCGAGGGTCGGTCTGATAGATCACGTCAAAGGGCACGAGTGTCTTATCCCCTGCCCGCTTGAACGCCGCTGCAGCCAGGAACAGCGTGTCCCACAGCCGCCCGCTGTAATCTTGCCAGCCTGAAAGCAACTCCGGCACTTGCGCGAGCGCATGCACACCCACGGTAAGGCAGACCGGAACACGGAAACCCGCTTCTTTCGCCTCGGGCGTTTCGCTCACATCAACCAGCTGACCATCCGCAATAGCCTGCTCACGCGTGTACATATGAATCACGCCCCACCCTTCTACATGCTGCTTGTCCATTGTGCAACCTCCTATTTACCGCTTGAGATTAATTCCGGCTCAGAGAACCGGAAAGACAGCTGAGGATCTACCGGGAACAACCGCGCCAGGGCACACCTACCGCACTCCGCGCAGGCCGGGCCGACCTCGCACCAGCCGGAAGGACCGGCGACCTGGTTGAGGACCGCGACGACCTGATCCACAAGACCCACCTCCTTTCAGGAAAAACTCTAAACCACCGGCCTCTACAAGCGGCAGGCCGGGGTGTAGAGTTCCAATACTCCGACTGCGATTCACTTGGCTTTTCAGGACGTGCGTCAAGAAGGAAATGCGGTCGGCATGACAGGGTTTCTTTCCCTGGCATGACAACTGCTCTTCTTGCACGGCATGAAAAGTCGCAGGCGGGCCGTTGACGTTGTCGCTATCAGAAAAGACCCCGACCTTTCGAGCAGCTTGCGCTACGCGCTTCGCCTTCGGGGAGCCCAGAGAGGGCGGACGGGAGCGCGGCGAAGTCTGCCAAACGAAAAGAGGGCGCGAGTTTGCCGGAGCTTGCAAAGCGAGTGACCGATGGTAGAGAGGCAGTCTTGGACGCGCGGCGGGTGGGTGGGAGATCGAGCGAAGGCATGGGCCTTGCCGGCTTTTGCAAGGGTCATGACTGAGCGGACAGAACGGGCTGGTGCAGGAGCGAAGCGGAGGCACGAGCCCGATACCACAAAGGGTCCATGGTTTTGTCTTTCGGCGGAGGATGCGGGGAGCCCCTGGGGGCAGACGGGAAGCGAAGAGGCGGGAGGCCGTCGTTATCGTCTTCCGTTTCTTCGCGGGGATGGGCGGGGGGAATAGCGAAGCGAACGACCGTGTGGGTGGAGGAGTGCCCGCTCAGCGCGATTGCCTGAGCACGTCGGAAAGACGGATAAGCCGCGCATGCGACGCGGGACGATCCATTCCGCGCCGCGCGTTTGCGGCGCTCTGCGATAGCCGACCCGGGCCGGATGCCAAGGGGCTTTTAGCGCATTGCGGGCACGACGGAACCCACCGGGCGCGAGCGTAGCGGGGTGTTGCCGTATGATGCTGGTGTTGCTGGTGACGTTGCTGTTGCTGTAGTTGTTGTTGAATTGATGGATAGAAGATGTACTTCCTCGGAGCAACGGGCGTTCGCTTTGCGGTTTTGTTGCAAAGCGAATGACAGTTGCGACCCCGGGGGTTCGGGGGTGAAGCCCGGCATGTCTGGTGGGCGCGTCTTTGTTGTTTGCGCCAACCATGCTTGCCTACATATGCGTAACCCCCGAGGTGTGGTTTTGACGTGTTGCCCCCGGCGCAAAACGGTCCCCGCGCCGGGGGTCGGGGCACGGAGCCCGTAGGGCGAGGGAGGGCCGGACCGAGCCGCAACTCCCCCCCAAGAGTGCCCCCGCCCCCCTGGGAGTTCCGAAGAGGGGGGGGATGCCGGGGGGTTGGGGGGTCCAGGGGGGAGGGGGAAGGCGGGGGGGTGCGGCGTAGTGCCCCGGAGTCGTTGGTTTGTCGTCGGTTGCTTCGAGCTGGGCGTCGGATGCGATCGGTCGCGGAGCGGCGACGCATCCGGTGCCCGGCGAGTTCGTCGATAGCGATACCAGGCGGCGGGAATACCATCGGTTTTGCATCGCTCTTGGTGGTCAAGATTGTATTGAATGAATGGGTCTTACCGCCGCGCGGCCGCTACGCCGCGCCAGCCGGCAAGTGAGCAGAGCGAAGCGGAGCGCTATGATAAAGCTCTTGGTTCTATCAAGCCTCTCAGCTGCCGGTCAGCCGCAGGAAGGCGTCCCCTGCCTTGCTGCGGATGTCCGGCCACCGATTGCGAAGCGTGCGGTCTTCGCCGCACCTTGGCGAAGTCCGCGTTTACGCGGAGCTGTCTCTGTCACTAAATAAAAAGATGCGAGGCGAAGGCAGGACGGCGCACGCAACGGAGTAAAGCGAGCGGAGCGGCACGGAGCGGGTTTAGCGGAGTGCGCGGAGTCGAGCGGAACGAAGTGGAGAAGCCGTGGTGACGGAGCCGAGCCTCCTCATGCGAAGCGGTGCGCTCTGCGACGACTTGTGGCGCAGTGCGCGTTTGAGCGGAGCGGGGTTCTTTGCCGTTGATTCGTCGTTGTCTCTGTGGTGTACGGTTTAGCGAGCGCACCCCTGCGAGCGCTATGATGATCCTAACGCCCCCCGGCGCGGGGAACATTCTTTTGAACGTGTACCAGCCCGCGCCGAGGGGGCGTCCTGCGAGCGAAGCGAGTGCCGCCGTGCTCGGCGGCGAGCTTCTCGCGGGTAATGGCAATACCAGCATTGAGCGTGGCGCCGGGGGGCTTCCGATAGGGTGTTATCTTCCTGTGTAAATCTCTTAATGTTCCTTGTGCATCAGTCATTTGTCGATGTATGAGTGCGAAGTCGGGCGAAACGAAGTGGTGAAGCCATGGTGACGGGGCCGAACCACCTTGTGCGAAGCGGTGCGCTCTGCGACGACTTGTGGCGCAGTGCGCGTTTGAGCGGAGCGGGATTTTTACCGCAAAAAAGCAAAGCGCTACGATGATGATCCTCACCATGTTGATGCTTTTTAGTATCCGGCAATATGAAACGACCATAAAGTAGCCACTATTGCATGCAAACTTTCGCCATAAAAATACTATGTGTAATTTTGATCTTATGCTATATTTATTAGACAAGAAGTACATCCTGAAGCTGTTGAACATCATACGATAAGAACAAAGGTTTCCCTCATGCCCAACGAACTTTCCAAAATAAGGCAAGAAAATACCATTCTTAAAAAGAAACTTTCTGATCTTGAGTTTCAATTTGAAAAGAAGTCGCTGCAACTCCAAAAAGCATCTATCAATTTGGAGAAAGAGTCACTGAAATTTGATCGACAAAAGTTCAAGTTTGAGCAAAAAATAGCTTCCCTTGAAGCTGAAATAATCTTTATCAAAGAGAATCAACCTCCGACACTCAGCGAGTTGATGTCTCATGCGGGTAAACAATTAAAAAGAGCCGAAGAAATTAAAAACACTAAGAATAGTGATACTCCCGAATAGGTGATAAGTATGGGTGCTTTCGCTACAAAATCCTTCTTTAAAAAGAAGCTGAAAGAATTTTCCGATTCCGGTTTCGACTATTTTGAAGTAGGTCCTGCACCAGACTGCTGTCCTAAGTGCGAGGCAAAAGCAAACAAACTAACAGCGATCTCAACGGCAACAAAAGACGATTATCCTCCTTTTCACAAAGAATGCAGATGTTCTATACTGCCTCGTAACGCCGACCAACCTGCTGGTTTCTTAAATGATCTCAAAAATAAATATGCTACAGGCGCTTATCCAATGAAAAGATGTCCTCATTGCTCCGAATGGATTGAAGGTAATGCACCCAACTGCAATCATTGTGGAAAATAGTTATAACCAGGTGGGACGAGAGGGTCGCTGAGAACCGAGCCCCTCACCCCCGCGTGATGAAATAAATGAAAGGAATATATTATGTCTGAAGAGAATGCCTTGGGCTATACTGAAAATGAATACTACAATATTTCTTCAAAACATGGCTTACCCAAAAGATGTCCTATCCTAAGAAAATGCTGTCGCGCAGTCCTTACGCGTTACGAAATTGGCCACAGGCTCGGCGGAAGCGATCTGACATTTGATGAATTCTTACATTCTCAAGGGCAATCATGGGATCCGGAAAAGATGATAAAAGAAATCGAAGTTATATCATGGGGAGCTAACGCCATCATATGTTCAGTAAGAAATGTTTGTCCTGAAGTTTCGCTATTCGAGCCTGATTATCTTCCTCGCAATTTCAGACAATCAGCTTATGGATATGGAACTTACTATAATGACACTCGTCGTTTTGAAGCAAAACCGAAGCATTATACCGACTGCGCTGAATTCTCAGAGTATTTGTTCTTTTCATCAGGAAGTAAAAGCAAAGGTCTGGTGACAAAGGCATCCGTAGATCAAATACCCGAGAAGAAATTGGAGGATTATCTTACAAACAACATCGAGGTCCTCGAACCAGGACTGAAATTCATTGAGCGCCAAAAGTCCATAGGCAGGTGGTCAGTAGACATTTTTGCGTCAGACGCAGAGGGAAACGACACTTTAATTGAATTGAAAGCAAAGAATCTAAATCGAGATGAAATTCACAAACTAACCGGCCAAGTATCAAAATATTTTAACGGACTAAAGAAAATGACGCCAAATTTAAGACTGATAGTTGTTCTTCCTCGCAGTAATAAAGAGAGAGTTGAAGATTTATATAAGGGTCTACAGCACTGGATTGAAACCAATAAAGTAAGCATTTACCAGTTTGACTATCTTTTTTACGAAGAGAAATTTGTATTCAGCAAAATCATTTTCTGATTAAGAAGGCGAAAGAGAAGCACACATCAAGGCAATCAAGCCAACTACCTCCCTTCATACCATTCCGAATGCTCCTTGTGCCTCTGCCAGTTCTCGATGTAGGTACCTGCAAGCTCCTTCGACCTGATCACAAGAAGGTTCTCGGCGTTCTTCTCCTCTGCGGCCTTCGTAAAGTTGAAGCTGCCGGTAATGACCACGGCCTTGTCGATGATCATGACCTTATTGTGCGCGATCGCGTGGGCTGCGTCAATGAATGTTGGAATCCCGGAGTGTGCTGTGAAGTCGGCTGAACTGTAGCGCTCCTTCCGCTGCGACCGATCAAGGACAATCTGAACACGCACTCCGCGCTTATGCGCTTCGACAAGAGCCTTGGCAATGGGTGCGGATGTAAATGAATACGCCTGAACGAGGATCTCCGATTTCGCCTGGGTGATCGCGTTCACGACGGCCTCGGTGCATCCGCCGCGCGGACTGAAAAATACTTGGACAGACAGACTATCACTTGCCGCTAAGGTCGTGAATGCCGATAGAAGCAGTATGCTCGTTATGAAAACAATCTTACGCATCGTGAACCTCCTTTTTTACCTCTGCCATGTGCCGTGGCCCTGTTTCTACCCTCAAAACCCTCTCTTTTTGTCTTTTTTACTTTCGTTGTGCTATATAGAGTAGTGGTATAGATTCAATGCAGCGTGAACCGCTTTTCCTTGTACTCCCGCTTGTCGATGGTTCCCTTCTCTTTCAAATCCAGCCAGGAGGGTGGCTTTGGCTCCGATGATGCAAACGGCGAGTAGCCGATAAGCACAAAGGCAACGAACGCAATCAAACCGGCAATGATGTACTCTCCCGGCCTCCCCGTCCTGATCTTTCCGCCGAACAGGGTCAAACTCTTCGAGTTCTCGTCGAACACTGGAACGCCGGTTACAGTAAGCGCGTCCATCAGAAGGTGCCCGATGCAAACGCCAAGGATCACGGCCCTCATCTGCGGCTGATTCCAGGTCAGGAAAAGAGTGATCGACCAGAGGGCGAGCGAGTGCGTGAGTCCTCGATGCGCGACCTTGCCCGGCAGCAACCGTTCAGCGAGGTCCGGCAGGATCGAGCCAAAAGCCGCGAGGTAGTAGTTGAAACCAAAGAACTTAGCCGTGGCCGTGCCGACAGCAATGTGACTGATCCATGTCATAACTTGCGACCTCCCATTCTGATACCCTGAAATATGTAACGAATTGCAGCCGCGACAAAAAGCAAGGAGGAAAGACCGAGGATGGCGATTCCAACGATGAGAATGACAATCAGAAACATAGTAGCGTCATAGGTGTCCGCTCCTGCGCCAAGGTTCTGCATCCTTGCGCCCTTGAGCCGTACCTTGAGTTTCGGGTTTAACCAGGAGAACTGACTACACCCGACGACTGTTCCCCGCGCCTTCTGCATCAATTCCAGAAGCACCGTGGTCTTCTTCGAGTCTGTGAGCTTCTCCGCATTGTCAACGATGAGATAGTAGGTGTCCGGCAGCGTGCGCATATAGATGTCGATGCGTTTGTCGATGTCCTTACCGAAAAGCTTCCATGCCTTGACCCAGGTGGCCATTGGCTCCATAGCGTCGATGTAGACAACGTTTTCCCCTGCCCTTTTCAGCTGCTCCGCCAGCCGATTGATGAAGGATGTTTTCCCGGTCGACGGCCCGCCCTCCACCACGAGGCATTCGCCGTCGCGGACAAAATGCCATGTGTCTTTCCCGTTCTGGTGCTTCCGGAAATAGACGTACACGCGTTGGCCGGCGCGGGTGGCCTTTGAGACGATCTTGGGATAGAGCCGTGCGAACATCAGTGCCACCTCTTCGGGAACTCGGTAATGATCGGCTTATGACCGGAGATATCCAGTGACCGGACCTGCACGGGAAGTATCCCGTAGCTCCAGACCGCTGCCGGGCGAACCTGACGAAGCATTTCCTGGTATCCAGCGAGAAACTTATACAGCACATCGCTGGACCGCACGTCGGGCGGTGAAATAGCAACAGTTGAACCGACCGGGATGCCCTGAAAGCAGAACGAGAAGGAACTCTCCCCCGCCCAGCCGACAGTTGGAATAACGGTGATACCGTGCTCCTGCCAGTACCTACCAAGCCACCGGCTGCGGTAAATGTTCCAGAGGTTGACTGAGAACGGCCAGTCAGTGTAGAGAGAGAAATCCGGCGTGAGAGCGACCGGGAATTGACGGAGTCTTGGAACGTAAACAGACGGCCTGTTCCAGACCCGCTCAAAACGGTAATCGTCCAGAAAAAAGTGACAGGCATGCTTCGGACGAGATCCGATGCTGGTGAATGGGACAAGCTCGTGGACCTCCGGGGCCGTCGTGGGCCGTAGCATTGGAATCCCGTAAAGATTGGCGGTAGGGAACAGCGCGTGAGTGTTCAGCGCGTCCCAGCCGCCCGGCATATTCGCTTTCCAGTTATTGCTGCTTCGAGTCGCCATTATTTCCCTCCTCCTCCGTTTCCGCTTCCGCCCTTAGGCGCTTTGCCGCCTCGTCCTCCCATATTCATCACCACCTTTCCTTGAGCATTGTTCGGAGCTGCTGCCTTGAGCCCTCTTCGACCATGCCGAGTAAAGAGTCGGTCAGGGTAACGCTGTGAGCGTTCGTGATATCCAGAGTCTCCTGCTCCTTCATGAGCAATAGCTTTTCCTTGTACAACTCCTTCTGGTAATCCACTCCCGCGTCAACGCGCTGCTGTAGCCACGCGACGTAAGCCGTAAGCTCCTTCATACGAGCTGACTGATCCCGAGCCGTAACCTGCTTCTCCCGGAGTTGATTAAATACGTTGAGCGCCGCTTCCCGGATCGACTGAACAGTAGTAAGCATGTCACGTGTGCGCTCCCGGGTCTCTCGGAAGTCCAGGAGCGGGATAGAAAGCGTGATTGCTGCCGTGGTTCCAGCCTGGGTGGTGTCGGTCGTCGTGGTGTAATCCGTGGTGTTCTTATCCGTGCCGTTGAAATACTTCTCCGTGAGTGTTCCGGTCACTTTCGCATTCTGGAGCACCCGCATAAAGTATCCGGCATCCGCCACCTCCCGCGCCTGCTGCGCCCTGGCGTTGTGCCTGACGACGAACTCGACGATGGCTACGCCGTCCTCACCGGCAAAGACCGGGACGACCGGAAGCAGGAACAAGGATGCAAGAATCAAAATGAACGTAAATCGAATTCTCATCAGGCAATGCCTCCCTTTCGAGCAGGTTTAGCTACGCTCTGTCGACTTTTGGAAAATCCTCCGAGAATGGATGGTCCATGAGATACCAGGTGATCAGCATGATCGCGCTTTCGAGGGAGTAGCACACGATGACGGCGTAGCCTTCTTCCCAGAGGAGCTTATGGACACTGGCTTGTTCCGGCGATACCCTGCCGTCAGGGGCTTTCATCTCGATGAACAGACCGTGTGACCCTCCACGAGTGCAAGGCAGAAAGATATCCGGGATTCCGCGCTTGACTCCCTCTTTCTTGAGCTTCTGAGCCGTGGGCGAGAACCAGCGACCTTTTCTGTCCTGCCGCTTCTCGCGCTTCCCGCCATTCGGGATCGCAAACATAAGGGCAAGCTCGGGATAGCAGGCTGTCTGGAGCTGCGCCCAGGTGAACAAAGCGGACTGGATGTCGTGTTCGGTACAACGCATGGTTTTAAGGTTCAAACTGATACCTCCTGTAACGCGCGATTGCGCGCCCGGATAGTTGCTTCTCTTTCCAGATACGGCGTTATGTCCTCGTCGCGCATGGCGATCAGGAACGCCGGAGGGCTGCGTATCTCGTTCTTGCTGATCTCGCCGAAGCGAAGTTTTGCGAGGAAGAGATAAGCCCGCTCTGTAGGAACCACATCCGGCACTGTGAGCGTCGGAAAGAAGCGTTTCAGATCTTTACAAACAATCTCTCTCTCAGGCAAGCTTAAGCGTTGTGTTGAGAGAGAGATTTCTTTAATTTCTTTAAATCTTTCTTTAGGTGCCTGTAACTCGCTGATAGTCCGAGTAATAAGTGGCATGTCTGGCACCCTTTTTGGTGCCAGCTCTGACACCGTAAATGGTGCCAGTTTGACACCCTTTTGGGGGCCACTGCTGGCACCGTAATTGGTGTCAGATTGCTCGACGGAACGAGCAAAGGACCTCCAAAGATCATAGTTTTTCTGGACGCAATAACCGTCTTCGGCCTGGCTTATGATCCTATGGGCGATGAGTGATTTGAGTGCCCTGTGAATGTGTCCGCGCCGCACACCCGTTAGCTCGGCAAACCACGTATAGGATATCTGCGCGGTTTTTCGTTGCCAGCCGTAGGTTTGCCGTATGATCACATCAAGCAGCTGACGCGCTTCCCCCGGTATCCGCGTCCTGGCGAGAGCATCGAGCAACTCATTTGCAATAGGCGTGAACCCGTTCTCCTTCTGCGGTGATGCCATGACACTCCTTAAACGTGCGCTGCTTCAAGTTCTTTGCTCTCGACCCGAGCATCAACCGGGAACGGCATTGACACCTGGGCTTGCTCAAACGAGGCTTCGAGTACCTCGCCCTGCATCTTGATCAGCTCGAACACCCGCTCCTTGCCCGCTCGGTCGGCGGCAATGAATTCGAGGGTCAAAGAGACTTTCAGGTCTGAATCCACGACAACTTTCTTGAGATTTACGATCTGCTTCACGAGCATGATTTCCCCTCCATTGTTTTTATTGCTCTCTATAGCTTACAGCATCAACAAAGAAATAGCTCTCACTGACCCTCAAAGCATACGCCAGTTTTGCGACAATACCAGCGGTCGGCATGGCTTTTCCATGCTCTACCGAACTCATATGCGTCCGCGTTATATCGGCATACTGTGCAAGTTTCTCTTGTGTAATACCAAGCCGCTGCCGACGCTCCTGGATCTTCTCCGGACTAAATACCCGCATGTCATCACCTCCTTACTGGTTGCCATAGCTTACAATAAAAATACTTGCATGTCAAGCCTCACGTAAGCTATAATGACCACATGGATAAACCAATCAAAACAAACCGGGTTGGAAAGTATCTCAAGGAAAAACGCGATAAAGCGGACTTGTCGCTTCGGGAGGCGTCAAAGCTGGCCGGTGTGTCGCACACGCACATCATGGAGATCGAGGAAGGGAAAAAATCCCCTACCTTCGACAAGGTGATGAATATCCTTCAGGCGTACCGTGCGGACGCTCAGGAGTTTTTGAGAGAGACTGGTTATCTGCCGGTGAACGTGGAGCCCGCCCCCCTGGGAAAGATGCGCCGTATTCCGATCATCTCTTCGGTCATGGCGGGCAAGTGGGGAGAGGCAAGCGATGCTTTCCAGCCCGGTGATGCGGACCAGTGGACCGAAAGCGATGTGAAGGGGCCGCATGTGTTTGCGCTGCGGGTGAAGGGCGACTCAATGGCCCCGGAGTTCAACGAGGGCGACATCGTCGTTGTCAGCCCGCATAGTCGGGCCGCGTCGGGCGATTATGTAGTCGTGAAAAATGATGAGGAGGAAGTCACGTTAAAGCAGTTCAAAAAGTACGGAACGAAAAGGATTCTGCATCCGCTCAACCCCAAGTATCAGGACATTGAGCTGTCGGACAAGAAGCAGTACCGCATTGTGGGAAGGATCATGGAGAAGCACAAGCGGTATTGATTCTCAACCCACTAAATCCGAAATACGCGGACATCGTCTTGAAGAAGAACATGGGATTTTGGATTATCGGGGTGGTCGTTGAGAAGAAAAAAAGATATAGATAATCGGTCACAAGGATTTTACCTGCAACAAATTAGGCTTCTCACCCCATCAGCCTACCCGCCTATACACCCCAGCGCGCAACCACACTGCCCCTGCTGGCTCCAGTCCTTATGGCGGCAATAAACCAGCGTCGCACAATCGCCATTGGCAAACTCGCGGATCATTTTCCATTGAATGGATCCCAGAATACTTTTTCTGAAAACTCATGAGTACAACAAAATCAGCCCTCTTTTCCATTTTGGTAAGAGGGCTGATTTCGTTAACGCGACAACATGTGAGATCGTAGTATGTGGTTTTATCTTCTTGTTTATTGTAATTGGTAGAAAACCGCTGAAATCTCACCATTTACTCCGGTAGCAAAGATATTAATAGAAGCACTAGTTAACGCTTGTCCTCCGCATGTGGTGGGAATGGTGATAGCCCCGGAGGTGGCTGTGATTCCCAGAATTGATCCATGTACATAACACTGAAGCGCGCCTGGACTACCGTGTGCTCCTACATTGGCTTCAGCTTGAAGCGATATCTTGGAGATGGCATACGTTTTCGGAAGCGTCCAATTCACTGTTAGTGGTGCACCGATGAATGCTGAAAGCGAACTTCCGGTCAGATTGGTGATGCTGATCGACTCGTTGGTGAATGCATTTAGGTGCTCTGTATAGGATACAGATCCGCCAGCCGCCTTGGTTAAGTTAAAGGTAAATAGTGTTCCAGCGCTCGGCAATGGCGCACTCAAGGGCCCGACAACAGTGGCATATTTATCCATGTTGCCAGTAATTGAATCAATAATTGTTGAATTAAAAGGCAGTGTTATTGTCGACATACTGCTACTCGACACACTGACCGCTGTAACGGTGCCTTGCGTAGAATTATTTACCAAGTCAAGGTAAGGACCACTATTAGATGCATACGCGCCCTGATTTGTGCGCATTTCTGCTTGCACAGTAACGCGAGCAATTCGCTGATTGCCCGATATTAGCCAAGTACCGCCTGACTTCTTGAAATTAAATGTTAAATTTAAGCTTTGCGTTTGACCACCTTGGCTCAACGTTGACAGTATTATTATTTCCGCAACATTGTTCGTAATATCGAGACTCTTGATCTGCTGGATGGCAAATGTCACACTACTGCCTGCGCTAAATATAGCCGCAAGTTGCGATGCAAGCTGAGTCTGGTTAGCTCCGTCATTCAACAGGTTCGGATCCAGATAAGGCGTTATATCGCTGCCTTGCAACGACGCGCCTTTGGCATTAATCACAGTAGCGAGATTGGTAAGTGTTGAAAGTATACCGTCAATCGCCATCTGCTGTGCATTCTGTGTGGTAACAACTGTACTTGCCGCACTGCTGCTGGTAACACCTCCGCTTGTGGTCGTCGTTGCTACGTCGATGGCACCTGTACTTGTCACCACAGCGATTGTCGTATTCTGGGTTGTCGTTCCGTCGCTTATCAACAATGCCTGACCTGTTGTGTTGATTGTAACTGAGCTCCAGTCAAGTACCTGATCAATTCCCGTGCCATTGGCTGAGAAAGCCGTGGAGATCAAATTGAAATTCGATGCATCAACACCTGCCTTGTTCAGCCATAATTGAACGACATTCATAATAACATTGTTAATTATCTGCACTGAAGTCGGTGAAGGAGCGGGGTTGGTTCCCAAATTCGCAAATGCCGTATCAATTGTAATGCCTTGCACGTTATACCAAGCGCGTATGATCATATCGGTAAGAGGCGTAACATTTATGGTTGCCGTTGAATTACTATCTGCGCTGACGCTATAGAGCTTTGTACCGGTTCCTGTTGTAACCTGCAGCAGAAACGGCGGTGTAAAACCAGTTGTGTCAAGTACGAATTTCCCATCAGTACCCGTTGTCGCATTACTAGTATGTCCGGCACTGTCTATGATAGTGATCGCGAAATTCGCAAGCGGCGTGCCAGCCGCAGCCGTACCGCTTACCTGATTATGCACTGTAGTTGTTGTAACAGCGGTAAAATTAACAGCAGTAATATTCGCTCCATTCACGGTCTGTGAACTGCTCGCTGGCGTGAGCGTGTATCCTGTCATGCTCGGTGTGATTGTATAGCTTCCATTTGCTAATCCGGGAAATGAGTAATTACCACTTGAATCAGTTGTTGCCGTCGCAGTGCTTGCACCGCTCAACGAAACCGTAACGCCCGACATTCCCGTACCTGATGATGTAACGGTACCCGCTATGCTGTAGGTAGTTGTGTTATTGGATGGGGCAGGGTCTGAACCGCCACCACCACCGCCACCGCAAGCTGTGACAATAAAAACTGCCAAAAGCACTGTAATCAATAATCCGATCTTTTCCCTCATGATAACGCCTCCCTTTTGTTGCGAAAAGTGATAGGCACTGCTTTATTGCGCCCAGATTTCCTAATAAATGATTTCTTTGTATACTATGAATTCATTGTAATGTCAATCAAAATAGCTATAGTAGTTCGCATGAAGAAAGAGGTCATTATTACCGCCAGAGTTACCCCCGAAACCAAAGACATCATCCAATCTCTCGCGGACAAGGACGAGCGTACCCTTGCCTGGATGGTGCGAAAGCTTTTGCTTGAAGCATTGGATACGCGCGGACTCTTGAAAAAGCAGAAGTCGGGCAAATAAAAAACCCATATATCCTTAAGTGGACACATGGGTTCGGTAATCATTAAGCATATTCAGGCACGCGCATAAATGAGCGGTCGTTTTTTTCGTATGCTTTACAACAAGGGTATTTTTGACTGACTGACTGACTGACTGACTGACTGACTGACTGACTGACTGACTTTGCAGGAATGATGCCATTAGAGTATTTCTCCTCAATCGTAGTTCGCTACGCTCCTGATAATACAAATGGCTTAAAGTGCGGCTATTTTATCAACGTATTTTGGGGAATGCAAGAAAAATCTCGGCAGATTCAGTGTATTTTAAGGGTATGTGGATAAGTCGGAATTCAGGGGTCGGAAGTCAATGAGCAAGGGGCTGTGAATCAAAACGGTGTGACAACGCGAAGCGCGGGAATTTTACTGAAGTCCTTTGCGTTTTCGGTTATGATCTCATTCACATCATTTTCCAGCATCGTTGCCGCGCGATCGATATCTATGATGCCTTCGCCACGGCCGTCCTCATCCCTTTTTTAGCAACCAACCGCCCCCGGTGCTTCTGCTCTTTTTTCTGAAGTTTCTTGATATACGCATCGAGCCCGCCGGCCTCCTTTTGGAGCTGCTCCCTGGTCTTACGTACCTCAGCGACAATCGGGTCTTCCCATTTCATATTTATCTCATCCCTTGTTACTGCCAATTACTCAAAAACTCCAATCTATTGACCAGGTCCCCGCCGGTCTTAGAAAACCATAATTTCATGAAGCGCCGCAACGTCAGACCGACAGGAAGTTGATCGGCAACGACGATGCCGGAATGAATTTCCCCAGACCGCGCATATTCATTATGAAGCAGAATGAAGTCCCTTTTGTTGTGGGTTATGATCGTTCGGCCTTGTCCTGAGGAGAATACCAGCTGTTCCGCGTCGGACAGCCCTTTATTACCGGCCTCCTGCGTCGTGATGCAATCAACACCTCTGTTGCGGAGCGCCTGCGCTAACGATAAGGGCACATCTTCATCAACATATGCCCGTATCCTCATTTAGACGGCAGCCCCTTCAGATTGCCTTCCAGGTCCTCTTCGTTCTCGCGGTCTATTTCTTGGTTATGCTCGTAATAAAAAGAAAGCGCGTCATGAATCTGAGATAGCGATAGATGAGGAAATTCGCGAGCAAGTTCTTCCGGGGAGAGACCGAGTTTGTAATAGGCAACGATGTTTGCTACCTTCGTTCTCGTTCCCGCGATAATCGGCCTCCCGGCGCCGATATCCTGCCGCGAGGCAATGTAGGGATGAACAATCTCAGTAGGCATATTGATACTCCTTATCTCAAGCGGCGATCAGTTTACCGGGCCATAGAGGTCTACCCGATTGGTATAAAGCTTTTTCCCAAGAGAGAATCCCTTGTCAAGAAGTCTGAGCTGTCTGTTCTGAATATCTTTTTGCGTAGCCTCGGAAAGAGTTTTCAACGTAACGAGAGCGTGCGTCCCGACGGAAAAACCGGTGGCCTCATCAAGGTGAATGACATTCCCTTCGATCGTGCCTCTATAGATTTTCTTCAAAACGTCCACCTCCTTTGATCCAGCCATTACAAGTATACACTAAAGCAAAACGAAGGAAAACAGATATTTCATCGCAGCAGCGGTTGAAAACTCACAGCAGCTCATAAAATGGTGTAAATCGCACTCGTGTTTTTTCCAGTTTCTCGTCCTCATGCGCTCCAAGAGACACAATCCACGCTTCTTTCGGCTGATACTTCGCGACAAAGCCCCGGAGCGAGCGGCCGATCTCCCCGCCTTTCATCTCCCTGCATTTCACCTCGACAGGAATTACGCCGTCATCGCTATTGATGATGAAATCCACCTCGGCCTTGTCTTTCGTCCTCCAGAAGTGGACCGTGCCGCCCTCCTCCTGTGTCCTCTCAAAAAGAAGTTGATGGATAAGATTTTGAAACAGGAATCCCGTCTCATGAAGCGCCGTGTATCTACCGAAACGGCGGAGCGCGAAGTTCCGGAGTCCAAGGTCGTTGAAATACATCACCGGTGATTTGCTGATCTCGCTTCTCAGATTCTTGAACCAGGGCGTGACCCTTCTGATGATGAAGGTCTTTTCCGCGTAGGACAGATAGTTTTTCACGGTCTGCACGGAGATCCCCGCCGTGGAGGAAAGCTCGTTGAGGTTGATCATGCCGCCGATCTGGTCGGCGAGCATGCGTATCAGATTTCCGAATGCATCGATCCGCTCCACGCGCAGGAGAAAGGCAATGTCCTTTTCTATGTAGCTCCGGTAAATCTCATCGATGATCGCCGACTTCTCCTTTGTGGTGTCCTCAAGAATCACCCTTGGATACCCTCCGAAGTTAAGATATTCCATCAGAAAACCCTGCGCCTCGGACTTGTTTACCCTGAAATATTCGGCGAGCCGATCCTGATATTTGTATGAGGTCCGGTAATTGATGAACTCCGCAAGCGTAACCGTGGAAAGCTCGAACATCCTCTTTCTGCCTGCGAGGGATTCATGCACCTTTTCCTTTAATTCAACGCTTCCCGAACCGGAGAGGATGAATTTGTACGGTGTCCGCATATCGTAGAGACCTTTGAGAAAGATACCGGCGTTTTCTTTTCTCTGTATCTCGTCGATGAAGACATACCCCTTCTTGTTGCCGAATTCCAGGCGCAGCCTGCTCAGAAGCGCCTCCTGGTCCGCGAAATGGGGCTGGTCTCGTTCGTAATCAAGACTCAGGAAAAGCGTCTTATTGCCTTTTTTTTGCAAATCATCCTGGAGATGCAGCATCAGGGTCGTCTTGCCTGCTTGACGAGGACCGACAAGAAGGGTCATCTCTTTCTTGGGTAGGTGAGCTTGGAGCTCTTTCAACAGATTTCTTTTTATAGGCATGCCTTATTTTATATACGAGAAAACACAAAGTCAAGATTATTATTGCTCGCCATAGGGTTATACCTGCCATGGTCCAAGTTACGATATTTTACCGGTAACTCGGTCTCTATTGATTTTACAGGAGATTCACGAACACGATCTTCTTGACATTCGCTCTGCCTTTATGTACGCTATTGCTTACTAATGGTTGAGGTGCGTAATGGAAGTTAAGATTCTCATGAAGAATGAAAATGGTGAACCACTCGCGGCTACATGCAGAGTTTGCGGGAAGTTCACCCTGGACACACGAGACTTTCTCTGTGCCTCCTGCACCTTTGACCATTTCATGCTCTCTTTTTTTGCCCCTACAGTAAGCTATAGCGAACAAACAACGACCAAGGAGGATGACAATGTTTCAAAAAGCTGAACGGAAGAAAGCTCGCCTGCGGCTGGCGCTCTGCGGCCCGGCAGGTAGCGGAAAGACCTACAGCGCGCTCAAGATCGCCCAGGGCCTCGGCGGAAGGATCGCGCTGATCGACACAGAGCATGAAAGCGGTTCGCTCTACGCGGATCTCTGCGAGTTCGACACCGCTGTGATTACCCCGCCTTACACCCCTGATAAATACCGCGAGGCCATCGCCGCAGCTGAGGCAGCGGGCTATTCGGTTCTCATCATCGATAGCTTTTCCCATGCTTGGGCTGGAGAAGGTGGACTTCTGGACATGCACGACAAGGCCGCTGCCGCTTCTCGGAGCGGGAACAGCTTCACAGCCTGGCGGGAAATCACGCCGCAACACAATGCCCTGATTGAATCTCTCCTCGGCGCACGGCTCCACGTTATAGCCACTCTCAGGACAAAGACGGCCTACGACCTGGTTGACGACGGCAACGGCAAGAAGAAGCCCGTCAAGATCGGTCTTGCGCCGGTCCAGCGCGAGGGCGTGGACTACGAGTTTACTTCTGTGTTCGACCTCAGCATTGATGGCCACGTGGCAACCGCGACGAAGGATCGTACCCGCCTCTTTGACGGAAAGCATTTCGTCCCGCGCGTTGAGACAGGTCAGGCGCTCGTGACCTGGCTGGAAACCGGCGTTGACGCTGACGCGAGGGCTGCTGCTGCGCGGGACGCGCTCGCTGCCCGGATCAGCGCGATCGAGAATCTGTTCGAGTTCCGCAACTGGTGGAAGAAGCACCAAGCCGAGATCGACGCGCTCCCGATCATTGACCGGACTATCATCATCGACCTCAAGGAGCGGAGAAAGACCGAACTGGAGAAAGGAGAAGTGAAAGATGGCGCACTTGTATGAACTGAGCACCGAACTTGCCTTGATCAATGACGAGATCATCAGCGCGGACGGCGAGTTGACGCCGGACCTGGAGGCGCGGCTTGACTCCGTCGCCCTCGACTTCCGCGCGAAATCGCAGGGCATCGCAAAATGGACGCTGGACATCGCAGGCGTCGAATCCATAATCGAGACGGAGATAGGCAGACTCCAGCGCAAGAAGAAGGTTGCGGAGAATCTCCGGACGCGGCTTATGGCCTACATCAAGGGCTGCATGGAGCAGGCTGACACGCAGAAGATTGAAGCTCCGACCATAACACTTCGTATCCAGAAGAACCCGCCGAGCGTGGAGATCCTCGCGGAGGATAAGCTCCCTGCGAAGTTCATCCGCATCAAGCAGATCACTGAACTCGACAAGACCGGGATGCTGGCAGCGCTCAAGAACGGCGAGGACGTGCCGGGCGCACGGCTTATAACGGAGAGAACCCATCTCCGCATCAAATAGGAGGCATTACTTGGAACAGAAAGCGCTCTGGATCATTTACATAAATCCTGATTACCCGAAGAGCGGCGACATGTTCACCGCCGTGAAGACGACACCGAGACTGCTTGAGAAGGACATTGCGTTCGTGAAAGCTCAGCATTCCTGTCAGGTCTTTATCGCGCAGGGGGTCGCGCTTCGATGATCGTGCATCGCGCGTTTGATCTAGACTTTCATTGTCCGGCCTGCAATATGGTCTGGCTTGTTGCGTGCCGTGCGGACAACGAGGATGGATATCCGACGCCATGTTATGAACCCGAGACTGTATGTCCGCTCTGCGCAACACCCGGCGAGATGGGAAGAAGGAGGATCACAAAAGCATGAATCCGCTTGGCGTGTTTTCCAATAACATTTTGGTCGCGGCATTAAGCGCGTGGTGGATTTCTCAGAGCGCTAAAGTACCGCTGACCTACTTCAAAAGCCGTCGATGGGACTGGTCGCTTCTCTTCCGCATAAGTCCGGGCGGGATGCCGAGCGCTCATTCCGCAATGGTAGCGGCAGCGGCCCATGCGGTAGGTCTTTACATCGGGTACAACACCGCCACCTTTGCCACCGCTTTTGTTTTGGCAGTCATTGTCATCTATGACGCAAGGGGCGTTCGGCTACAGGCCGGGAAGCACGCCCGCATCATCAATCTCATGACACCGGAACGAGACGAACCATTGCAGGAAGTGATCGGCCATACACCGAAAGAAGCATTCGTCGGAGTGCTCGTCGGGATCGCGACGGCGCAGTTTGTCTGGCTCGTCTGGAGATAGCACCACAAGAAAGGAGAACTATGAAGATATACGATCTGCTTTGGAAAAGAACTGAGGACAAAAACGGAAAGGCGAGATGGGAGAAGGTCGGCGTCCTGATGGACAAGGACGACGGCAAGAAGTCGGTCAAGCTCGACCTCGTGCCGGCCACCGGCTGGGACGGGTGGCTTGTTGTAGCGGAGCGCAAGCCGAAGGACACGAGCAGTGAACAACACTCAGCGCCTCTCGACGAGGGCGAGATTCCATTCTAAAAGGAGCTATACGAATGCAGAATTGTGATTACGTGGCACAGAGAGACGCACTCATCCCGGCTGCGGTCCGGCATGCAAACAAAGCAGCGGGAGCCAACCCGCAGAGTAACACTGATCGGGAGGCATGGAACCGAGCTTTTCACGGAAAGATGAACGACCTTGCCCGGCCACTTACCGCAGGTGAATCCGTACAACGCACAAGAACAGTTAAAGGGAGAGCATAAAGCCTATGGCCCTTGTTACGATCAAAGACCTGTCCGCCTATCTCACTGTCAAGGAATCCACGCTCTATTCCTGGGTACACAACGGCACGATCCCCTTTCACAAGTTGAATGGTCTGATCCGATTTGATCTGGACGAGATACAGACATGGGTCAAAACATCGAAGATTACTTCAACCGATTCAATTGGTTCATTGAAGAAAAAATCATCATCGCATGATGTTGAAAGAATCGTCAGAAAGTCTATTGATAGCGCCAAGGGTATTGGCTATAATATATCAAACGGGAAACCAGGCCAAAGACAAGGTCTCAGAGAGGAGGTTTAATGGGACTGTTTAGACGAGGCCAGGTCTGGTGGATGAGATTCAGTTACAAAGGTAAGCAGATCAGAAGACCGACAGAAACGACCGACAAGAAGCTGGCTGAAAAGATTTATCACAAGGTCATGACGCAGATCGCAGAAGGCAAGTGGTTCGACATCGACGAGGGCAGCCAGAGGACATTCGAGGAACTTGCAGCCAAGTACGAAGCTACGGAATTCAAAGAGCTGAAAAGCTGGCAATCCGTACAAAGCTATTTGAAGCAGCTGAAAAAGTTCTTCGGCCCTCACACTCTGACGCAGATCACACCCGCGCTGATCGATGAATTCAAGCAGAAGCGCAAAGCCGAGAAAGACAAACCGGCAACGATCGTCAGAAAGCTGAATATCCTGAAACGGATGTTGAACCTTGCCAAGAAGCGCTGGATGTGGCTCAAAGAGGTGCCTACCATCGAGATGGAGCGGAACGCGGATACCAAGCGGCTCCGGTATCTCTCATTTGAGGAATACCACAAGCTCCTTAAGAACTGCGAAGGGTGGCTCAAGGGCATCGTAACCGTGGCGGCATGGACAGGATTAAGGAAGGGCAATATCCTTAACCTGAAACGAAATCAGGTAAACATCTTCGCGCGCAGCATCTCGCTCGAAGGCTCACAAATGAAGAATGACGAGCCCCTGATTATCCCGATTGCCGCCCCTGCTTATGAAGCCCTGAAAGAAGCCATGAAGGTCGCGCACCTCAAGAGCCAGGTCGTGTTCTGCCAAGTGGACGGAAAGCCCTATACGCCTATGCAGGTCCAGAGGGCTTTCAAAGAGGCGTTGAAGAATGCGGAAATAGATAACTTCCGGTTCCATGACCTTCGGCATTGCTTCGCGTCATGGAACAGGCAGGCGGGGGTTGATCTCGATACTCTCGCCGACCTCATGGGCCACAAGGACACGCGTATGACCAGGCGGTATGCTCACATCGGCCCGGCGCACCTTGCCAGCGCAATCAGCCAGCTTGAGAAAAGCTACATGGAAATTAGCACAAATTTAGCACAGTCAAAAGAAAAGGAGCTACCGGAAACCGGTAACTCCATGATTTGAATGGCGTCCCCAGGGGGATTCGAACCCCCGTTATCGCCGTGAAAGGGCGGTGTCCTGGGCCAGGCTAGACGATGGGGACGGATGTGTTTCGGATTGCGGATTCACTGCGTGCCTTCACCATTCAATCCGAATTCCGCAATCTGCAATCCGTAATTAAAAACTGGTGAGCCGGCTGGGACTCGAACCCAGGACACCCGCCTTAAAAGGGCGGTGCTCTACCAACTGAGCTACCGGCCCATCGACCTCGATGGAAGAGGCGTATCTTAGCAAAGATGCCGTATATTTGTCAACAGAAAACACTTATCGGGCTTTCATTTCGCTTTCTTGAAGGGCTGTGCCAGGATGATTGTTTCATCGCGTCGTGGACCGGTCGAGATGATGGATGGTTTGACACCGCAAAGCTTGCAAAGTTTCTCCACATAAGCCCGGGCCTTTTTGGGGAGTTTTTCATACTTCTTTATGCCGACCGTTGTCTCTTTCCAGCCCGGCATGGTGATGTACTGCGGAACACCCTGCTCAAGCACTGCCAGTTCCGACGGCATCTCCTCGTAAAGTTTGCCCTTATGTTTATACCCCACACAGATTTTAAGCTCATCAAGCGTATCGAGCACATCAAGCTTGGTGATGGCAGCGCTGGTCATACCGTTCACGCGTACGGCATGACGGATGACAAGCGTATCAGCCCAGCCGCACCTGCGCGCCCTGCCTGTCGTGGCGCCATATTCCTTGCCTCGTTCGCGGAGCAGTTCACCCAGACTGTTTTCCTGTTCCGTGGGGAAGGGACCGCTGCCGACACGGGTGGTATACGCCTTGACGATACCCAGCACTTCGGTGATCGTATTCGGACCGATGCCGAGGCCGGTGCAGGCACCGCCTGCGGTCGGGCTTGATGAGGTTACATAGGGATATGTCCCGTGGTCCACATCGAGGTGAGTACCCTGAGCCCCTTCGGCCAGAATCTTTTTCTTCTTTGCGATTGCCGTGTTCAGGACGAGCGTGGTATCGGTGATGTATTTCTTCAATCGCTTCGCATAGCCCATATATTCGTCGAAGACGAGGTCCTGCTGTATGAGCGGCGCATTATAGAACCGCTCAAGCATAAAATTCGCTTCGCCGGTATTGTTCGCAAGCTTTTCGCGGAAGGTCGCCGGTTCCAGGAGATCCGCCATGCGAATACCTCTGCGGTTGATCTTGTCTGCATAGGCAGGCCCGATCCCGCGACCCGTGGTGCCGATCTTCTTGCTTCCCTTGAGCCGTTCACTGGCGACATCGAGGGCCTTGTGGTATGGCATGATCAGATGAGCGTTCTTACTGATCATGAGTCCCTGATCAAATTTTATCCCGCGTTTGATAAGTCCGTCCATCTCCTCGATGAGCGCAGCAGGATCCACCACCACGCCGTTCCCGATAATGCATTGTTTGCCCTTATGCAGGATGCCCGATGGGATCAGATGCAGTATGAACTCGTTCTTGCCCACTACCACGGTATGGCCGGCGTTATGTCCGCCCTGGTAACGGGCGACCATGTCCGCCCGCTCGGTCAGCAGGTCTATAATCTTCCCTTTGCCTTCATCACCCCATTGGGCTCCGACGACGACTAAAACTGGCATTGCATCTCCTCAGCCATACCGGCACAACGAACGTTGCCGATACGCATTCTTACCGCTTATATCTTTATGAGTTTCACCGACAGAACGTTTGAGAGCGTCCTGATCTTTGCCATCAGGTTGTCCGGCACCGTGCTGTCGATGCTCACGATCGACATGGCCTGGCCGCCCGCTGTTTCACGCCCGAACTGCATACGGGCGATGTTGATCCCATTCTGGCCGAGGATCGTGCCGATCCCTCCGATCACTCCGGGTTTATCATTGTTCATGAGCACCAGCATATCGCCTTCGGGAACGGTTTCCATGGGGAAGTTGTCCACCTGCACGATGCGGGGCTCTTTTCTGCTGTTCAACGTTCCTGCCACGGACGTTTCCTTGCCTCCGGCTTTGATCTTGATCGTGATCAAACTGGTGAATTCCGTGGTGTCGCTGGATGTCGAGACCTTTACTTCTATGCCACGGTCCTTGGCAATAAGGGGAGCGTTTACATAATTTACATTCTCGTTCAGAATCGGCGTCAGCAAACCCTTAAGCGCCGCTAGAGTAATCGGTTCAAGCTTGAGATTCGACACCTCGCCGCTGTACTCAACAAGGACCTGGGTCAAACCGCCGTCACAGAGTTGGGACTGGAACAGACCCATGCGTTCTGCGAGATTGATGTACGGGGAAAGCATCGGAAGCTGGTCTGCGGGAACAGACGGCACGTTCACCGCATTGCGCACGGTCCCGGCAATAAGATAATCCACGATCTGTTCGGCCACAGCCACGGCCACATTCTCCTGGGCCTCTTTGGTGGAAGCGCCCAGATGGGGTGTAGCAATAAAATTGTCAAGGCTAAGAAGCGGATGGTTCTCCGGCGGCTCCTTTTCAAACACATCAAAGGCTGCGCCTCCGACCTTGCCGCTTTTCAGCGCCTCGTACAGGTCCTGCTCGTTCACGATCCCGCCGCGGGCGCAGTTGATGATGCGGACCCCGTCCTTCATCTGGCTGATCGTGTCCTTGTTGATCAAATTCGCTGTCTCTTTGGTCTTCGGAGTATGGACGGTGATGAAGTCCGACCGTTTATAGATCGTGGAAAGGTCAGCGAGTTCGATACCGAGCGACTTTGCTTTCTCCGTGGAAATGAACGGATCGTACGCCAGGACCTTCATGCCGAGTCCAATCGCGCGGTTCGCGACCACGCCGCCGATGGCGCCCATGCCGATGATGCCCAGGGTCTTGGCATAGAGCTCGATGCCCTCGAACTTCTTTTTCTCCCACTTGCCTGCCTTGAGCGACGAGTAGGCCTGGGGGATCATGCGGGCACAGGCGAAGATCATGCCGATGGTGTGCTCCGCCGTGGTAACCGTGTTGCCGCCGGGAGTGTTCATTACGACCACACCCTTCTTGGTGGCAGCCGGGATATCCACGTTGTCCAGGCCGCTTCCAGCGCGACCCACGACCTTGAGCTTGGTGGCTTTCTCAAGCAACCCGGCGTTCACCTTGGTGGCGGAGCGAATCACCAAGGCATCGTAATCGCCGATGATCTTTTCGATCTCTTCAACGCTGGTTTTGCTCCGGGCGTCCACTTCGAGCCCGGCTTTCTTCAATATTTCCACTCCCACGGGGGAGAGGTTGTCGCTGATCAGAACCTTCATGGATCCTCCAAAAAACGAACTCGCCACACAAACACAGAGTTCCGAGAGAAGAGACAACCGCGTGAATCCATTCTCAGAGTTCTCGGTGGTCTGCGGCAGCAATAATTATTTCATCAAAATTTCCTGTGCCGCACCCACGCCAGTACCAAGCTTCACCGGATGTCCCAGGCCTTTCAGCACCATCTCGATGCCGGCGATCGCAGTGATCACATCAAACGTGTTCGCATAGCCCAGGTGCGCGATGCGGAAGATCTTGCCCTTGAGGTGGTCCTGTCCGCCTGCGCCGGTGATGCCGTACTTTACGCGCAGTTCCTTGTAGATCGCCTGGCCGTCCACACCTGCCGGGGCTTCGATGGCCGTGAGCGCATTGCTCGGGCTTTCCTTGGGGAAGAGCTTGAGGCCCAGCGCCAAGGCCCCTGCGCGAGTCGCCTGCGCGAGCTTCTCGTGGCGTTTGAACACGTTCTCGAGCCCCTCGTCCTGAAGCATTTTAATAGCGGCATTCAGACCGATGATAAGCGTCACAGGAGAGGTGAAGAGCGTCTGGTTCTTGGCCAGGTTCTCACGCTCTTTCTTGAAGTTGAAATAGAACTTCGGCGTCTTGGCCGTATCAGCCATCTTCCAGGCCTTGTCGCTCACGGAAACGAAGGCCAGTCCCGGGGGCAGCATCACGCCCTTCTGAGAACCGCCGATCATGACGTCAACACCCCACTCGTCGGTTTTTATGTCATGGGCCACAAGCGCCGAGATCGCGTCAACAACGAAGAGCGCGTCGGTCTTCTTGACGACCGAGGCGATCGACTTGATATCGTGGTACACACCCGTGGAGGTCTCGTTGGCCTGAACGAACACCGCTTTGATCTTCGGGTTCTTCTTGAGGCTCGCTTCGACCAGCTCCGGCTTTATCGCATATCCCCATTCCACCTTGATCTCTTCCACTTTCATGCCGTAGGCCTGGCAGATTTTGGTCCAGCGTTCACCGAACTTTCCGCCGTTCAAAACGAGGACATCATCGCCGGGACTCAAAAAATTGGACACGGAGCCGTCCATGCCACCGGTGCCAGTGGAGCACAGGATCAGCACATCATTTTTTGTTTGGTAGAGCCACTGAAGGCCCTTCTTCGCGGAATCGAGCACCGGCAGGAAATCCGGGGCACGGTGATGAATGATCGGCATGGCCATGGCCAAAAGCGCCTCGGGCGGCACAGGGGTCGGTCCAGGGGCCAAAAGATATTTTTTCTGCATAGGTATCCTCCAAAACCAAGAATAATTTACAATTTGTAGTGAATTTTATACGTTAATTACGCGGCTGACGCTCGACGTTATTCGTCAGTTAAGAAGTTATCGTCCCGCCGGAGCGGGACCTATGCCCGGGGTTGGCATGTCGCTGGGATATTGCGGATGTCGATGTTGTTTCACAGGTCGTACTGCCTCTCTGATAATATTTCCAGCCAAAAAGCCTTGTGACAGTAGCAAAACCATGAAAGCTTGTCAAGAAAATAGTGCGTCGGCCCCCCAGCCTCATCTTGGCTATAACGGGTTTTTCTCCTGCTGTTTTTTTTCTTCCTTCTGCACAGGCGGAATAACATCCAGAGATATCGTGAGCGGCAGCACGGGGGTAACCCGGTCGTTCGAATAAACGGTGACGTGCTTTACCAGATATCCGACCTTTCCGGTCGTATCAACGGTTGCTTTTACTTGTCCGGTTTTTCCTGGTTCGAGGCGATTAGAACTAATCACCGTGGCGGTGCAGCCTCAGGAGGACTGGACCTTATCGATGAGCAAAGGCTCCGTGCCTGCGTTCCGTATCTCGAAGACATGCGTGACCTGCGTCCCCTGGACGATCTTGCCAAAGTCGTGTTTGTCCTCTTTGACTTCGATCACCGGCCCCTTACGCTCCTGGGCCGGGAGTGAGGCGGCAGAGAGAAACGCCACGCCCAGCAATATTACCATCATGGTTCTCTTCATCATTTCGCTCCTTTTACATTACCTTTGATCAGGATCCGACAACTTTTACCAGAATTTCCTTCTCACGCTGTCCATCAAACTCGGCATAATATATTGTCTGGTACACTCCCAGATCAAGGCTCCCCTCGGTCACCGGGATCGTTAAATTATGACCAGCGAGCAGGGACATAAGATGCGCCCTGGCGTTTTTTTTTGCATCAATAAGATCATGTTTATATTCCCCGCCAGGAACAAGATGCTCCATAAGCGCCATAACATCCTCGGTAAGACTTGCATCCGAATCGCTCAAATACACTGCTGCGCTTGTGTGATGGGGAAAGAGCAGCACCAAACCTTCCTGGATGCCGCTTTTCTCAAGGATCTGCGAAATCTCCCGCGTGATATCCCGTACCTCCACTTTTTTTTCCGTGGTGATCTTTATAAAATCCCGGTACGCTTTCATAAGAACTTTCCATTCCCCATACTCAAAGTCGCATCAACAAAGGCTGACGTGTAACATTCACATTTCATAGCCCGATTTTTTTCTGATACACCATCCGGATGAACTCGTCGCGGGTAATCACGCCCTTTTCTATGAGCACGCTGAGGAGCGCTTCAAAACGGACTTTCGCATCCTGAACCGCCTGCTGCGCAACCTCTGCCGAGGGCAGAATGGAAGCCGAGGTGTCCGATTCCAGTTCCCGTTCCATCGTCAGATCGCTCCCCCGGATAAGCTCCATTTTGCCCGGTGCAGGTGTCTTTCCAAAAACCACCGTGTTTTCCTTTCGGACAATATTCTCGCCGTCATAATATTTTCTGATGGCATCGGTGATCTCGGATCCCAGTGCCAGGGCCGGTTTAATGGTAAGCCCGGTTACAAAACGGATGCCGTCCATTGCATCCATGTCCATGGGATCCGACATTGCCAGCGTAAGAGCCCCGCCTTCTTTTTTATACGGCATCACCTGATATTTGCGAGCGACCTCAGGTTTGATAAGTTTCAGCACGGCCTCGGGAATCGGTGGTTCGAACAGGTCCGCATAGGGAAGCCGCAGGGCATCCGCCAGCACCCGTGCAACATCCGACTCGCGGACGAACCCCATCTCGATCATGATGCTTCCCAGTTTACCGCCCCAGTTGCGCTGGTGCGACAACGCCGACTGAAGTTGGAAATCATCGATGAGACCGGCTTCTTTCAGGATGTCTCCAAGCTTCTTTTTTTCAGCCATGAGGCCTCCCTCTCCGGCATACATCTCATTAATGGGTGATTATAAGCCACAGTCCCCTAGAAAGTCAAAATCTTTTTATCGCATGTGCGTTCGTCCGTCTCGTAAGAAGGTGCCGCTCATCTACATCGCCAAGGGCGGCAAGAAGACTGGCTTTGACACCCGGCCTCTCCTGCTCAAGACGGGTAAGAAGACCCTTTATCTTTACCCGCTTAAGATCAGGATCACCGCACGAGGGACAGGCGCAACAGGTGATGGGAAATCCTGCTGCCGAGGCATAGCGAATGATGTCATCTTCGGCAACATACACCAGGGGACGGATAACCACATTTCGCCCGTCGTCGGCCAGAAGAAGAGGCGCCATGGCCTTAAGCTTGCCGTTGTAAAACTGATTGAGCAGAAGTGTCTCGATAAAATCATCCCGGTGGTGGCCAAGGGCGATCCGGGTGCACCCGAGTTCGGTCGCCTTCGTATAGAGCACCCCTCTGCGCAACCGGGAGCACAACGAACACGGGGTGGCGCCGGGCGCAAGTTTGTCAAGCATGGCGCGGTGGATCGGCGCAGGCACGATGCTATATTCAAATCCCTGTGATTGAAGAAAGGTTTCTATTCCGGCTGTTTCAAAACCGGGAAACCCCGGATGAATGGTAACGGCCACCAGAGAAAAATGGATCGGCGCCCTCTTTCTCAGACTCTCCAGGATATGCAGGAGCGTCCAGCTGTCCTTCCCCCCCGACAGCGCCACAAGAATCCGGTCATTATTCCGGATAAGTCCGAAATCCCCTATTGCACGACCCGCATCCCGGCGTATTCGGCGTTCCAGATGTTCTACCGTACGCATAGCGGCACTTTAATGCCTGGAGCCCTTGCTGTCAACAGTTTTATACCCTGCTGGTCTCAAAAAAAGAGCTCCCGGAATATCTGTCCGGGAGCCGTGTGCTGTCAACAATGTGCAGTTATCCTCTTCTCTTTGATGCTTTCTTTGTTGATTTTATCTTGCTCGTTTTTTTCGTTCCTGTTTTTTTAACTGTTTTTTTCTTTACAACCTTTTTTGCCGCCTTCGTTACTACCTTTTTTACCGCTTTTTTTACGACCTTTTTCTTGACTGCTTTTTTCTTAACGGCTTTTTTTGCCTTCTTCTTTGCTGCGGGCTTTCTGGTAGTGGTTACGGTCGATACCCTGCCCTGCGCATCGAGAACCCCGATCTCGCTGGCTTCCAGACTGCAGCAAAAAACCGGTTCCTCGTATGCATCACCCGTCCTGGTCACATCTATCTTTCTCCCGCATACCCTGCACTCATACTGAATGATCCTCTCCGTAGCCATATACATCGTCCTCCTTCATGAAGAAACTGTAACCCCATCAGGGGCTTAATCACAGAATTTTGTGGACCAGTAAATTCACCGCAATAAAATGTCAATGTTATGACCAGATGCGAGGCTGCTTTTTAGCTGCGTTAATCATGGCCGTTCTTCTCTGGCTGGCCTGCCTGAGTTCCCATATCTGCTCCATTCCCTCGATAGCCGCCGTAATCGCTTCTTCCGAGACCGCGCCATCCCATTTTTTGGTTTCTGCGAGCCGATAAAGCTCCCGTATCACATCGTCCAGTATCATATGTTCCCCTTTGACGCTTCTCCCGTGTTATTGTTAAAATCGCAGCGTGTCGGCCTATCCCGGGTATATAAAAAAACCGGGAGAATAATCTCCCGGTTCGGAACTACCCGCACTTCGAGAAACCGCATCCCCGACAGAAGGCGCAGCCTTCTCCAAATTCCAGAAGACCGCCGCAATCAGGACATTCCGGGCAAATACCAAGATGGTTTTTGCTGCCTCCCTGCGTACAATCTGACGAGACATAACCAACCGTTGCCTGGGCGGTCTTCGGCTTATGGTGCTGACGATTGCTCATGCCATCCTTGTTATATCGCTCAAGTGCCCGGCCAATGGCATCGGGGCAGGAGAGGATGGAACCGCCCTCCCCCCAGGCCGGCGACGGGCAGCGAATTCCCTTCACCTGCTTGATGATGGAATCGATGGATACGCCTGATCGGAGAGCAAGCGAGACCATGCGGGAAACCGCCTCGGACTGGCTCGCGGCGCAGCCGCCTGACTTGCCCATGGTCGAAAAGACCTCGCAAATACCCTCTTCATCCTCGTTGATCGTGATGTAAAGGTTGCCGCAGCCGGTGGGAATCTTCTGTGTGACCCCATGGGTGAGCAGCGGCCGGTGGCGCGGTTTCTTGTCCTCGGCCAGTTCAGGAGACGCCGAAGCGACCGTAACGTGCTGGGCAGCGGCCTTGCGCGCTTTTTCCGTGGCTCCGGTGGAAAGCACCTGCTCGTCCCGGGACCCGTCGCGATAGATGGTCACTCCCTTGCAACCGAGTTTATATGCCATCATATATACTTTTTCAACATCTTTCTGCGTGGCGCTGTGCGGAAAGTTCACCGTTTTGGAAACAGCGTTATCGGTATATTTCTGGAACGCCGCCTGCATCCGGATGTGCCACTCGGGCGTAATGTCATGGGCGGCAACGAATACCCGCTGCACGTCCTCGGGGACTGCGGCAATGCCGGTACACCCGCCGTGCTCGGCGATCTCCTTCATGAGTTCGTCGGAATAGCAGCCGCGCTCTTTTGCCGTTCTCTCGAATACCGGGTTCACCTCGAGAAGTTCCGCGCCGTCAAGCACTCTCCTGATAAAGGTGAGCCCGAAAAGCGGTTCAATCCCGGAGGAGCAGCCGGCGATGATGGAAAGCGTGCCGGTCGGCGCTATCGTCGTGACCGTCGCATTCCGCACCGGCGCGAGCCCTGGCTTGTCGTAGATGCTCCCCTTGAAGTTCGGGAATGCCCCGCGCTCCCGGGCAAGCTCTTCGCTCATTTTCCGGCCTTCGTCGGTGATGAACTTCATCACGTTTTCTCCGATTTTAACCGCTTCATCCGAGTTGTAGGGGATGCCCATCTCAAGCAGCATATCGGCAAACCCCATGACGCCAAGACCGATCTTGCGGTTTGAACGGGTCATCTCGGAGATCTTTTCAAGGGGATACCGGTTCACATCGATCACGTTGTCGAGGAAATGAACGGCCTGCTGCACCGTGTGCCGAAGCTTGTCGTAATCGATGGCCTTGCCGTGCGGTGCGAGCATCCGGGCCAGGTTGACCGAACCCAGGTTGCAGGACTCATACGGAAGCAGCGGCTGTTCGCCGCAGGGATTGGTGGATTCCACCCTGCCCACGTGCGGCGTAGGATTGTACTCGTTGATGCGATCGAGAAAAATAATGCCCGGATCGCCGTTCTTCCACGCCATGTTCACCACCGTGTCGAACACCCGGCGGGCATGCAGACGCTTGACCACGGCCCTGCCGCGCGGAGACACCAGGTCATACTCGGTATCCTTGTCCACGGCCTCCATGAACGGATCCGTCATGGCAACAGAGATATTGAAATTGTTCAGCCGGTCATTTTGCTGCTTGCAGGTGATGAAATCGAGAATGTCCGGATGGTCCACCGAAAGGATGCCCATGTTTGCTCCCCGGCGGGTGCCGCCCTGCTTCACGGTCTCGGTGGCGGCGTCAAATACCGTCATGAACGAGATCGGGCCCGACGAAACACCCTTGGTGGATTTCACCACATCATTTTTGGGGCGAATGCGGGAAAAGGAAAAGCCCGTGCCGCCTCCGGACTTGTGGATGAGCGCCGCCTGCTTCACGGAATCGAAGATCTCTTCCATGGAGTCTCCCACCGGCAGCACAAAGCAAGCCGAGAGCTGGCCAAGTTCACGCCCCGCGTTCATAAGCGTCGGGCTGTTCGGCAAAAACTCAAGGGAAGTCATCAGGCGGTAAAACTCGGTAGCCGTCCGTTCAACATCCTCGTCGGTTTTGCCATAGGTCTTGTCCGCCGCGGCAATGGTCCGGGCCACGCGCGTGAACATGTCCACTGCTGTTTCGATAACGGTCCCATCCTCATTCCGCTTAAGATAACGCTTCTCAAGAACCGTGAGGCAGTTCTCGGACAGATTGAGACCCTTGCCGGATGCTGGTGCAGAGACAGATGACGCGCTCTTCATAAACGTCCTCCTCAAAAAATAAATTGTATGATAATTGCTTTAAACCACAACGGAAGAACACCCGCAAACCGCTCATAAAATAATGCTGCGTGTTTGCTTGTCGGATATATGGTTGACCAGGCACCCCACTCTATTTTGTGGAACGGGAGCATTATAGCCACAACATGTTGTGCTTGTCAATTTTTTTCTAAAAAAAGTTTGTTTTTTATGATATTGATTTGAGGCTGTATTTGCGCGGTTTTTTTCACGTCGGTAGTGTTCGGTGAGCATGACGCAAGGCCGGGATAAAACTTCGTTTCAAAACCGCAGGACTGTGGCTTGCCAAATCGTCATCAGGCCGGCAAACAGGGTTTTTTGAGGAGGGGTTCGGTCTGATTTAAACTTCGCACAGGGGGAAAAGAACACCGTTAGCGTGGAATTGCACTTGAGCGTTTTTCATATTACTATTCTGGAAATCCTTCGAGTCCTACGCCCCTTTCATTACTTCGGAAAGCGTTTTGCTGAAATTTCCCATGTCGTAGGGTTTGATAATGACTCCCTTGAACCCGTATTTTTCGTAGTCCGCCATGATCGGATCATTCGAATATCCGCTGGACACGATGGCCTTCACCGCGGGATCTATGGTGCGCAGTTTCTGGATCGTTTCCTTGCCTCCCATGCCGCCGGGTATGGTGAGGTCCATGATAACAGCATCAAACGGTTTTTTCGCTGCTAATGCCGCCTGGTACTGCTCAATGGCCTCATTGCCATTCAAAGCATATGCGACTTCATATCCAAAAGCACCGAGCATTTCACCGCAGATATCCCGGATCAATTTTTCATCATCCATGACCAGGACACGCCCCTGTCCAATCGCAATCGTTCCCGCTGCTGCCGTCTTGGCAATCGTCATGTTTTTTGATGCTGGCAAATAGATATGAAATGTCGTTCCCTTGCCGGGCTTCGACTCAAGGGTAATATGACCGTCATGCCGTTTGATGATCGAGTAAACAGAGGTGAGACCGAGACCGCTTCCCTTCTGTTTTGTCGTAAAATATGGATCAAAGATCTTGTGAAGATGCTCCTCGGGTATGCCGGTCCCGGTATCCTGAACAGAGATCTTTACGTAGGACCCTTCGTGCAAGGGGATGTCGGTATGGTCGGCAAGCGTGACATTGCTGGCTGAAAAAACGATCTTGCCGCCATTCGGCATTGCCTGGACCGCGTTGATGATAAGATTATTGAAAACCTGGCTCATGTGTCCTGGATCAACATCGACATTCAAGATATCTCCGTTGACGACAAACTCCGGTGCAACATGGGTCCCGGAAAGCGTAAAACTGGCCGACTCCCTGATGATATCGATAATATTGGTCGTTTGTTTGACCGGCGCTCCGCCTTTGGAAAAGGTGAGAAGCTGATAGGTCAAATCCGTCGCCCTCCGCGTCGCCATTTCCGCCTCGGTCAATCGTGCCTGGGCCTTGTGCCCGGGATCGATGTACATTTTTGCAATGCTGATATTGCCGAGGATCGCCGTGAGAATATTGTTAAAATCGTGGGCAAGGCCGCCGGCAAGCAGGCCGATGGACTCCAGTTTCTCTATTTTGAGCAGTTCTTCCTCTATCTTCTGCTTTTCCGTCACGTCCCGGAACACCAGGACGATCCCGACTATGACGCTGTTCCTATCCCGTATGGGGGCTGCGCTGTCCTCGATGGCAATCGTTGTCGAGTCTTTCCTGATAAGCACGGTATGATTGGCAAGGCCGACAATGAGCCCTGACTTGATGACCTTCTCAACGGGATTCAGGCATGGCTCGCCTGTCCGTTCATTTACAATATGAAAGACCTCGGGGAGCAATCTGCCGATGGCCTCCCGGGCGATCCACCCCGTGTGGTGTTCAGCGACTTTATTGACAAGCGTGATCCTGCCTTCAATATCGGTGACGATCACCGCGTCACCGATGCTGCGCAGTGTCACTGCAAGCCGTTCCTTTTCCTCGGCGAGCGTTGCTTCCCGTTCCCTGAGAGACCGGCTCATTTCATTGAACTCGGCGGACAACTCACCGATTTCGTCGTTCGTATTTACGGGAACAGTCTCCGGAAAGTCACCTTCCTTATGTTTAGTCATTGATGTATGGAGATGAAGAATCGGCTGAAGCACGTACTTTCCGATGATTCCATTTAGGATCAGAATGGCGAGGATGGTCAGCAGTACTGCAGAGAGAATATTGCTGAAAACCGCGGCTGAGACAGCGTTACCAACCTCCTCGGTCGAGATTCGGAGGCGAACGTAACCGATAAGCATTTTAGGCACCCTGGCATCATGGGGGTCGAAAAAAATTGGGAGATAGACGTCGGCCCAGGAGCTGTCATGGGTGGTAAAAACATCATGCTCTTTCTTATGTGATTTAAAGTATTCCAGTGCGGCAGAACTTGGCGGCACATTCAACTGGTCATAGGGAACAGCAGCAACGCCGAGCCAGAGGCTTGAAAATACCTGGGTGAGAATCACATCCTTCGTATGGACAATATCCTCAACATGTTTCATCAGGTTCAGGTTTTCCATGGCAAGGCCTTCGTCCACAGACCTCGACAAGGCTTCGGCCAGCGCAATCCCCCGCTCAATAACCTGCTGTTCAATGCTCGCTTTATTGGCGGATACGGATAGGAACGTGCTGACAGAACTCGTGGTGAGCACCACAACCGCAACGATCGCCATCACCTTTGTCTTGAGAGAAAGGTTCATTTTTTCATGTCAGCCAGCGATGGCATGCCGTAGGAAGAGATCAATGCCTGCCCCCTTTTACCCACTACAAAATCTACAAATTTCCTCGCCTCCGGCCTTGTGTTTTTCTTTACAACGAGAAAAAGCGGCCTGCGCAAGGGATATTTTCCGGAAATAATATTCTCCTTGGTGGGTGCTACACCATTCACCTGCAGCATTTTCACTTTACGCTTTCGGGCGCTGCCAAATCCGGTGCTGGCAAACCCCTCAGGCATTTCCTCTACCAGTTGTTCCCAGATAGCAACTGAAGAAGCCTGGAGGGTGGAATTTTTTTGCGGCACGGGGCGTTTTCCGTTCAAAACATACTTTTCGATAGCTTCCCCGATGCCTCCGAATCCTTTGGTGGTCGTTATTACCGAGATGAGATTCAGATCCGGTCCGCCCAGCTGTTTCCAGTTATTGATCTTACCTCCGTAGATGTCCCGCACTTGTTGGATAGTAATCGTGTTGATGGGATTTGATGTATGCACAATGAAGACCAGCGCATCCCAGGAAGCGGTGATATATTCAAAATCCTCCGGATCATTCGCGGTTTTCGACTGGCATGAAGCGGCAAAATCCATCCTGCCCTCCTGGAGATCAACCAGCCCCCTTATACTGCCTCCCCCCAGGACAAGCACCTTAACGCCTGTCTCTTTTTCGTAGTCTTTGGCCAGGTCCGACAGATATCCCGGAACGCTCACGGAGCAACCGCTTCCGGATATGGATTCGGCAGCAAAAACATGACTGGGAAGGATCAGGAAGCAGAGAAAAAACAAGGAGACACTTAATCTGTGCATTCTTTTTCCCCCTCATTATAGAGATTGAACAAAGTGGGTCCGAACAAGATTATTTTATCATAAAAATAAGCTGAAATTAACGAAACGTTAATTAATGATAGCAAGAAGCTCCGGATGATTTTCATCAGGATCTCGATGCAATAGCTACAGCGTTCATCCAAAATCACATCTTTAGCTTCAGATACATGCCCAGCGCCCGGTCCGAGTATTTGATGTGATTGATAAGCCAATCCACGCACAATTCCTTGGTCTCCTGGGCCAGCGGAGGATTGATGCCCTCCATCAGGAGCCGGTCCTTCAGCTTCAGAAAGGATTTTACAAACTGCTCGTGCTGGGCCTTGTGCGCGGTAGTGCTCGAGTACTTGTAGTACGCCATGTGCTTTTCCTCCGTCCCGAAATGGAACACCACGTATTCGGTCAGGTATTGGACAATTTTCGCCACTTCTTCCCGGGCGACCGTCCCTTTTTCGAACGCGGTTAGCAAACTATTCACTCGATTGAACAATTCTTTATGCTGGGTGTCGATCTCATTAGATCCCGATGCAAGATTATCGTTCCACTGTATAGCCATTCGCTCTCCTTTCCTGATGCCCTTCAATACAAAATGAACTCCCCATAAAACATTTTTCACTATAGCATATTACCTCATGCAGGACGATATCAATCCGAAATAAACTTATTCCACCACCCACACTGCGCAGTTTTTCGCCTCATGGATAAGCCTGTTTGACGTGCTGCCGAAAAGAAACTCCTCGGCCTTGGTCTTGTGATGACGTCCAACGACCACGGTGCAGCAGGTAAGGTCGCAACGGGTGTCCAGAATGGCCTCGGACAATGACTTGACGTCCCCGACACACGACCGGATGCGGACCTTGTCGGGTTCGAAGCCCGCCTGGATTAATATTTTTTGGTACGTATTGAGCATTTTATTGGCCGCTTCCCTCTGGTCTCTGATCCAGGCGTTTTTTTCCTCCTCTTTGTCGAAGAAATCCTCCTCCGGCTCCGGAATAATGGACAGCAGCGTAACCCTGAACCCGGGGATTCCGCCGAGGAAATCGGCTACATACAGTACGGCCCTGCGTGAGCTGTCGCTCTGGTCAATGGCTACCAGAAGATGTTTATCCTTGATCAGGCTCCCGTTGTCATTCGCCATGGAAATGCTCCTTTCCGCTTAAGCATGTTTTCATCGTTTGAGATCCGCCTTTGCCTCTCCCAGATCCTCAAGCAATTCCCTCGTATCTTCATAATAAACCGGCGCGCTCATGGAAAAGTGCATCAGCACGCGGTTCAGTTTCTCCGGGATATACGGATAGATTTTCCTGAGGTTGTTCACGCGGTTATGGAATACGATATTCACATCGTCATCGGCGAGACGTTCGAATACCTCAGGCATGTCGTGAAAGAGACGATTCGTTGTTATATCCCCCTTTCCGGTGATGAAAAGCAGTACATTGCCCAGGCCGAAAAGGTCGTACCCAAACCTGCTTTCGCCATGCCAATAGTTGAAATCAAAATCGATCCAGCGATAGCGGCCGCTGGCGGCATCCTTGATGATGTGATCGCGTCGGACATCTCCGTGTTTTTCGTTGTGCTCATGCAGGAAACGAATAGCCTCAACAATACCGATGAATTCGTCGAGCAGGGCGGGATAAAAATGATAAAAGAAATCCTCGTGGCTCTTGCCCTGCTCAAGGGTGAGTTCCCCGAGCGTTCTGCCTTTGATGTAATCCAGGATTCGGAGCTGGTTCCCCGATGAATCAAGAACGGTTTCGCCCTGCATAAATTCCGGCCTGCCGCGCACGAGTTCGAGGATCCGCGCCTCTTTCTGCGGACTTCTGACGCAGTCGAACACAAGATTGCCGATCCTCGCCTGGAACCGTTCTTTAAACACCCACTTCAGGATCTTGACCTCGCCGGTCAGAAGATCGCGGGCGCGTTTGACCCAGAACTTTTGCTCGTCCTCTATCCCGAAGCGGCCTTCGCGTTCATTGTTCCGGATGAAATAGGGGGTATCTCTGAGAATAACCACATCATCGTAGTCCACGCGGAAAAAATCCGACGTTTCTTTGATCTTCACACGCTTGGGCACCCGCTCACGCGGAATCCATTTGCGGATCATGTGAAGAAGTTCTTTTTCTGAATAGCCGCCGGGCTCATGTTTCATGACAGTTCTCGATCATGAAAACAGTATATCAAGTTCTGGACTCAAGGGGAAGGAAGGTGCTAACGAGTGAGGATACCGTTCATTGCAGATACTGGTTGTGGCAACTATGATGGGGAGCAGCTAAAGGGTTCTGTATTCGCTATCATGGCATTTCGATGCAGGACGCGGGAAGACCGGTGTATAAAACCCCGGCCTGTACATTGAAAGAGTACGATACCGACAGCTCAATAAATCAGCTTTCTAATCGTCCGCGCTTTTTTTCCCTTCAAAAAGCTGGGGTGTCTGTTCGTTGTTGTACATTTTTCGCGATATCCGGGAGACCTGGGGTTTTACATAACTGAACAATTCCTGTATTTTCAGCGACCCGTCCTTGTTGATAACATCCTCCTCCTTGAGGCCTTTCAACAGAAAATAGGTGAATAACCCGTGCCCTTTGTCGTCGTAGGTGGAACTGACCTGATCGCCGTTGGAAGCTGACATGACAACAACTCCCTTGGAGAGGGGCGCCGAGGTTTGCAGGTTCATGACCAGGGGCCGCGCGCCTTTAGCAAGGACCGATCTGCCGCCAGCTCCGGAAAAACAGGAATCCAGCGCCACAATCGTTTCCCTGTTCTGCAATTTATTCAAAACGTCGTAAACCTTCTTCAAAGGGTAACCCGTCTGCTTAATGAAGGTCGGATCTCCGTCATACGGCACGAGGAACGCACCGCCGGTCTTGGGATCAGGGGCGCCGTGGCCCGAGTAGTAGATGAACACCGAACTCTGCGGTTCAACATTGTTGGCGAGCCACTGCTCGAAATATTTTTCCATGTCGCTTTTCAAAGCGCGCTCGTTGATCAGCATCACGACGTTCTCCTCGGGATAGCCGAGGACGTTGATCAGATAATTTGCAACGGTTCGGGCATCGTTCGCGGCGAAATCAGCGTGGGGAAGTTTCTGGCGGTACTCTTCAATGCCGATTACAATGGCGAACGCATCCTTCCTTGTTTTCACCGTACCCGCAGGGAGCCGATCTACATCGGAAAGACCCGCCGTCGATGGTGAAGAAGTTTCCCGTCCGGTGCGCGAACCTTCATACGCTTGTGATTGCAAGGGAGAAGACGAATTTCCGCGGGCGTTCCGGGCAATCGATGCGAACGATGGGGCATTCATCATTTTTCCGACAAGCGCCGCTGCGGCATCTTTTGCATATTGCTCCCCTTCCTTCCCGTAGGTCTTGAACTTTCCGCCGCGGGCGTCTGATACGTAATCGACGCGCAACAGGACTTGTTCATCCTGCACCAGAAGAAGCGTGGATTTTTTAAACAGGACCCAGGCATTTACCACCGCATAGGACACTTCCGTCTCGACAACAAGTTTGATTTCCACATCAAACGGTTTATCAGGGGAACTGACGACTTTAAAGCCTTTGTTGACGAGCGCTTCTTTGACTTCACGCCGAAGGTCCACGGCCACCTGGGCGACAGTTTCGCTGCCTTCGCCCTTCACGTCGGCTTCCTGAGGTACGAGCAGTCTCAGCAGCGAGGTGTCAGGCGGGCTGGCCAGCGACAAAGTTGCGCATGACCCCAGGAAGAACCAGAGGACAACGCCGGCCATCATGAAAATGCGAGGCAGTTGCAGGTTGGCAAAACGAAAACTGGTACGCATGGCGTTCCCTCCGGAGTTATATGCTCGTCCAAAATAGAAAAGGGAAACCGGCCGATGTCCAGCCTGTTTCCCTTGATTGACTGTTGCGACGCGGTTTTGGAATTAGAATTCTTCTTTGAAATTATCCGTCGCCTTGATACTCTTGACGGTACCTTTGTAGCCAACGACCGTAATATTGAGCGTATCGAACAGAAGATAATTGTTGTCTTCAATTATATATTTAGGGGCAACGATCACATCAGCTTTTGAACCTGCGACCGCATTATATGCCGCACCGGCCTTGATTTGTCCCACAGACCTTTCTATAAAATTAAAATCCAGCCGGGTGGGGAACCAGGAATGATAATAATTGTACTCTACACCCTCGGCGAACTTTTTTGGCAATCCTATCGGAAGACATCCGCACAGAAGCGTGCCGGATGCTGTACCCGAGATCTTTTCGCCGACTTCAATGTCCGCTTTCATCGGTGCGGCCACCTTGACGCCCAGAGGACCGCTTTGCTGACTCTGACTCACATACGTACCACAACCGACCATAACCACAACAGCAACCAGCAGCGAACCCAACAGAAAAATCCTTTTCATATACCCCTCCTTATAAATTATTAAGGGAAATCGCCATTTCCTCTGTGCGGTAAAACAAGAATAGTAAAAACTGGCCTGATTGTCAAGTATTTACCATAATAATCAGCAGATGCAATCAATTGAGATTTTTTATCCTCACCGAGGATGGAAGGGATGGCTCCCGAAACAGGTCATCGGATAATTTTTTATTGACCATGAAGTCGCTCAGATAAATCGTACTGGTGGAAAAACCTTCCGGGTTGCCATACACAATATGAATTTCACGGGGCATCCAGAAACCGGCGGCAACTTCAATAAAACGTTTCGCATCCGTCCGCATGATCAACGCTCCTGACTGATCGAAGAGTTCGGAATGCATCAGCGCAATCCGGACGGGATCGATGTCCAGGATATATTTCGGAGACGCATATTCCATACGGATGACATTGTTCCCCTCCCGGGTGACCCGGCTTACTTCTGCAGGCTGTCTTTGAAAACTCCGGTGTTGTTCGACGGCGAGCCCGGGCACTGCGATCTGGGACATGATGCCTGCCAATGCTTGGGAAGACTTCTCAACAGACAGCTGCGATAGCGTAATCCTCGAAGCCAACCCTTGTGACGGGATATATTCGAAGCAGGCATCTGGACCAAGGATGATGAGCCGTTCCAACGGTGATTCAAACTGTATACGAAGACTGTTCGGCTTCCGGTAGCGGAAGGACCATTTCTCCTCGAACGGACGGCCTTTGACCTCCGAAACTCTCTTGACGGAATAGGTGAGGGTGCTGAGCGAAGAAAATTTATTCACCAGCTGTTCGACGATTTGTTCGGAAACACTATCCGTTGCGGCAGCGGCCGGTTCCCTGCCGAAAAGCATCAGAAGACAAACAACCCACACGGTAGCTGCGGCCATCCGCGTACGCGCGGTGAACGAATCCATGAATTATCTCCTCACGTGGACAAACCACCGGCACCATCGCCGATTGCGATACATCGTCGGTCTACACATGGATCGCAAAAGGCGTCGCCCCACCTATCGGCGCAGAACGTTCAAAATGCAACATGGAGCGACGCAACAATATCCCCGCCGGACATTTGCGAAATCGTGACCCCGTAGCGGGAATTAAGCTGGTCGAAATACTGTTTCTCGGCGCTGCGGTTGAATTTGTGCGCCCCGTTGACGGCACCATAGATATTGCCCGCGTACCAGCCGATTTCGAATACCGCGAGGATGCCTGCGGCGACTCGGTTCCCCCGTCGGTAGGATTCGGTCGCGCCCCAGATAAATCCGCCATTTAAAAGGAACGACCCGAACGCATCACCGGGCCGATCGACATACAACTGGCCCGCGCCCGGAAGGATGGACAGGGTCCCCGCAAGAGCAGGCGACTTATGGGGAAGCGCGGGATAGTTCTTCGATAGTTCGGACAGTTCCTTCCCCTCCCGGGCAAGCGCCGAGTCGGGAGGAAGTTCAAGAAATTCCCGGGATGCGCGCATCCAGTCGCCGGTCCTCAGGTAACACCATCCCAGTTTGATCTGAACGTCATCACGGAGGTCCCCCCGGGGAAACATGCGCAAATAGGCCTCAAGCGCCTGGATGGCCGGGACATAGTCGCCTTTCCGGATTAAGGCGGCGGCCAGCATGAACTGGGATTTTTCACCAAGGGGATCGGGACCCAGGTCGGCGGCAAGACGCTTGAATCCCTCAATAGCCTGTGCGAACTTTTCTCCTTTTACGTACGACATGGCGATCTGAAAGCGCGCGGTCGAAGCAAGGGGAGAGCCGGGAAAGTAGAAGAGCACGCGTTCGTACTCCGTAATCGCGCGGTAGTAGTCGCCCTGATCGTAGAGATGATCGGCAAACGAAAGCATCGCCTCCCCGGATTGATCGAGACAGAAACCCTGCGAAGCGAATGTCATTGCCAGGACGATTGCGAACATCAGTGTACGAGCGCTCATTACCACCTCTGCATCCACCAGAAATCATTATTTTCTACGGGATCGTTAATACGAAGACGGTTCCCGACGGTGATCGCCGGAGACACGCCGCCTTCGTCGCCTTCGTGCATCAGGCGGTCGAACGTCATGACCGATCCGATGATTGCCCCGTGTTTACGGATAGCCAGAATGCCGTATTGGGAACAGGTCGGATACAGTGAACAGCGGTCCCCGTCGATCGGGGAAATGAACTTTTGATGAAAGCGGATGATCCAGAGGAAGGGAGTCGCGGCAATACCGGTGAATTCGGGTTCCGCTGCTGACGGACGCACGGCTTCGCGATCAGCTGCGGTAAGCATGGCCGGAGCGTCGCTCGAAACCGACCATGGACCCCAGGGCTCGGCGCAAACCGCGCGGCCGAGCAAAAGCAGAATAAACAATGGAAGAAAAATCCTACCCAAGCAACACCTCGTATACATGCGTTGATTATACGGAAGCGCGAATCATTGTCAAGAATTTCGATGGCGCAGTTCAAGATACAACCATTTCACGCTCCATCTTTTTGTAGCATAAAACATAGTCTCTCCGTGATAATTGTGTTACTATTATCGCACCATGACATGACTGATTCAGACCGGTTTCAGTTTGATTTTCGTATGCGATCATTACATTAAAAGGCGGACTTCATGCGACAGAGAAAAATACTATGGATCGGTTCGGGACTGGCTCTCCTTTATTGGATGGTCGATGCCATCATGGATGCACTCGTTTTTCATCACACAACGCTAGAATCCCAGCTTTTCGCGCCTACCAAAGATGAACTTTGGACACGAATATTCACCTCGACACTTCTCGTCCTCTTCGCCTTTTTTGCACAGCGCATGATCAACAGACATTTGCAGCTGGACAAGGAACTTCAGAAACAAGGGAAGCAGCTGGCGGATGCACAGCGCGTCGCCCGCATAGGCAGCTGGGAACGGGACCTCGTATCGAACAAGATCACCATGTCGGATGAAATGCTCCGGATCCTCGAAAAAGACCCAAAGGAAGGAACAACGGATTTCACAGAGTACTTCAACATGATCCACGCGGAAGATCGGGATGGTTTGCTCACCGCAATACAGGGAGCTGTTTCGGGAGGGAAGCCGTACAGCATTGATTATCGTCTGGTCCGAAAGGACCAATCTGAAATTACGATCCATGCCCAGGGCGAAGTTGTCCATGACGAAAACGGCAAGCCCGTGCTCTTCAGAGGCACGGCGCAGGACATTACCGAGCGCAAACAAACAGAGGAAGCCCTCAAAGCAGCCATAGTAAGTGCGGAAGACGAGAAAGCCAGGTCGGAGAGCATTATCGCCGCTATCGGAGACGGCATCAGTATTCAGGGCACGGATTACCGGGTGCTGTATCAAAACCCCATTCACAAAAAGATGGTCGGAGACCATATCGGCGACCTGTGCTATCAGGCGATCCATAAAAAAGACCAGACCTGCTCCGGCTGCCCCGTGGCAATGGCCTTTGCGGACGGCGGGATCCATACGCTTGAACGGACCGCAATTACCGACAAAGGGACCATCTATGCGGAAGTCACCGCATCGCCCCTCCGGGATTCAACCGGCAGGATCATCGGGGGCATCGAGTCCGCCAGAAACATCACTGAGCGAAAAAAAATGGAGGAGTCTCTCCTACAGATCAAGCAGGATTGGGAGGATGCCTTTAACACGATCACAGACATGATAACAGTCCATGATAAGGACTTCAACATCATCCGATCAAACAAAGCCGCGGATAAAATCCTCAATTTGCCGTTCTTGAAAACCGCCAGGCTCAAATGCTACGAATTCTACCACGGCACCGGAAGTCCGCCGACCGGATGCCCGAGTTGCCAATGTTTACAGACCGGAGAACCATCGACCACCGAGCTGTTCGAACCCCATCTGAACCGTCTTCTCGAGATCCGGGCAATCCCGCGGTTCGACGGCAATAATAAGCTTATCGGGTTGATCCACGTGGTCAGGGACATCACCCAGCAAAAAAAAGCACAGGAGGAAAACACCAAGCTGGAGACCCAGCTCCGTCATGCGCAGAAAATGGAGTCGATCGGCCTGCTCGCCGGCGGGATCGCCCACGATTTTAACAACATCCTCACCGCGATCATCGGGTACGGCAATCTGCTCCACATGAAAGTGAAGGACAATGAAACGCTGAAAGGCTATGCCGAACAGATCCTGGAGTCATCGGAACGCGCAGCCCATTTGACCCAGAGTATACTTGCCTTCAGCAGAAAACAGATCCTGCATACCCAGCCGGTCGACGTGAATGAAATCGTCGGCAGGGTGAAGAAATTCCTTTCGCGCCTTATCGGAGAGGACATTCATTTCAAGGCGATCCTGACCGGCGTTGACCTCGTGATCAATGCTGACAGCGGTCAGATCGAACAGGTGCTGATGAACCTCGCGACCAATGCGCGCGATGCGATGCCGAATGGAGGCTCGCTGATCATCGAAACATCGAAGGAGGAGCTTCCCGAGGAGTTTGTGCATGCGCCGGCCTATGGTTCTCCCGGCAAGTACGCCGTGGTATCCGTCACGGACACGGGAACGGGCTTTGATGAAAATACGCGTCAGAGAATCTTCGAGCCGTTCTTCACCACAAAGGAGCTGGGAAAATGGACGGGCCTCGGCCTGTCCATTGCGTACGGCATTGTCAAGCAGCACAACGGGTTCCTCAGCGTTGAGAGCGAACCCGGGAAAGGAACGAAATTCAAGATCTACCTGCCGTTCATCCGGAAAGAGGCCGACGAGCCGGCGGTTGCTTCACCCGCTGCGGCGCCCCACCGAGGCACGGAAACCGTTCTCCTTGCGGAAGACGATGCCAGCGTCAGAAAACTCATCAGAATGATCCTTGAGGATTATGGCTATACCGTGATCGAAGCTGTGGATGGTGATGATGCCTTGCGAAAATTCGGCGAGAACAGTGAACGGATACAACTCTTTCTGAGCGATGTCGTTATGCCGGGTAAAAACGGCAAAGAGGCCTTTGACGAGATCCGCAAACTGAAGCCCGCGCTCAAGGTGATATTTGCAAGCGGGTATACCGCCGATGTTATCCATAAAAAGGGCATACTTGAGGAGAACATCGACTACATCACAAAGCCTGTTGCGCCGACAACGCTCTTGCTCAAGGTGCGCGAAGTTCTTGACCGGCCGATGGAGTAGGGGTACAGGGTAGGGAGAACGCAGGGAGCAGGTTTGTTTAAGCTTACTGTCATGATAGCTTGGGAATCGCGAGCAATATAGTCAAATATGCGCTCAAGATCGGAGATTGCCGTAGCACCCAAATCAGTTCCGCCATTTTTTCGACAACCTATTCAGTGCCTCATCGTGCGACAGGGTCTTCCCTTCCTTAACCGCCGCCTCGCCTTCTTCTATCTTCTGAAGAAGCAAGATGCGGTACATGACCTCTTCAATGTCCACGGAGTCAGGCAGATCTTTGATCAGAGTTTCCAGTTTTTCTTTTGCAACATTCATCGTGAAACCCTTCTATCCTCACAGCTGTTACTTGATAAACTCACTATAACACAGTCATTATTATGCCGCAAGAGACACGGGTATCAAGGACGCTATAACACTACCCTGCTTTTAGTAACTTATTATCCTTTGACGTCTTTATTCCGAAGCCCTCATTTATTTGCATTAGTTTCTATTTTTTTATGCGCCGCGATCGTTAAGTTGCTCCAACCGGGCTTGCCGAAAGCACGATCAAGCACGTTAAGGGAATGGCGCTGCATTCGCGAGAATTTCAAGAACGACGGTTTTTTCCCAAGGCGTTTGTAAGTTTCAATATAATCGTCCACCAGATGGGAAGCCGATATAACGTGCTTCGGAAGCGCCTTGGCGCCGACGGCGGAAATCATGTTTTTCCAACCCGACCTGCCGAAGACGTTGTCCAAGACTTTCGGCGTGTGGCACCGGCGTGAGTATTCGTTAATACTCGGACGCCGGCCGAGTGTTTGCTGGAGCTCGAGAAAGTCCTCAATGAAGTGCTTCGCAAGCAAATTCGACGGCCTCTGCCTCGATCGGTTTATTGAGTTTTTTAAGAACCCTTCCCATGCATTCTCGCCAAATCGGTATCTGAGGTCCTTGAGGGAATAACCCGAAAGTTTTAGAAATTGCGTTAAATTCGGCGCGCACCCCAGGTGCTTCTCGAGCGCAAAAAATGCGCTCAACATCACGGCCTTTGACGGGGCTAAGGTTCTCGGCCCGCGATAGTCTCCGACGGATCTTAGCAGGTTGATCCAGCCACCGCCGCCGTACAAATTGCCCAGCGTCGATGCGCTGCAGCACTTTTCCTCATATTCATTTTTGGAGGGAATTCTTCTGAGTTCGGCTTTCAATCGCTTGTAGCAGGCTTGGGCCGATTCCCTTGAAAACTTGTTATAGGGCTTTGCGCCGACTGCCTCGAGGAGTTTTCTCCACCCCGGTCTTCCAAAAACACCCTGAAGCGAAGTAATGCTGTGGCAATACCGCCCATATTCCCGGACAACGGGTTGTCTCCCAATTTTTCGTTCGAGGTTGCGATAATCCTTAATGAGGTGATCCGCGGTTATTTTTGTTTTGCATTTACTCATATTTACCCAGCTTTATGCAACTTATTATCCTTTGACTTTGCAGCTACTTTTGCTTTCGATTTCTTTTCGTTGTCACGCAGGTTGTGAAGTAGGTTTTGGAGATTATAATGATTTTTAAGCGTAATCTCATGGGCGGCGGTGCTTGTCCATCACATCCTGATATGATACCGTTGGGAATAAGACCCGCTTTGTAAGCGGCCAATCTCACTTTACGAAGGTCAGGCGGCGTGGCAACGGGATCATAGAAGTCGGCGAGAGAGGCGTCTGGATGCGCGGCACGGGCATTGAGCAAAATTTGCGCCTGCGGAATAGAAGTTTTTGCCCGAACATATGGAGCAAGGGAGGGCTGCCTCGGGCGGAACTAATCTAATGCGTAACGTGTATTTCGTGCGACGCTACCCCTGCTTGTTGTTATCGTCTAGTCTCGAACTAAGAATGCCGCGCATGGCATACAGAGCGCTTTCCGTCGCCTCGACCGCGCCGGCGGCTTCCTCGACGGTGATCTCGGCGAAATCCTGATAGTCTCCCTCGTGCCGCAGATCCATAAGCGTTTGAATGGCCTTGAAACTGACTTCGGGAACAATGCCGGTTTTGATGAAATGTTGATTGAAGAGGGACGCTACGCCGGAGTGTTTCGAGGAGTCCATATTTTCGAGCGCAAGAAACGCCCGCATTGCATAGAACACTGCATAGTACGCCCTGTTCACCGTCAGCCGGTGGTTCCTGCGCGACAGTTCATCCTGCGCTTCCGTCAGCGTTGTCTCCGCCCTCTCGAACCGATGGCGGGCGAGAGCCGCCTGTTCCGGCGTTACAGCCATAAGCCATGCTCGCGCACAGCATGACCGAAGGGCGAGAGACGGATAACAGGGCTGTCCCAAGTCTTGGAGTCATACCGCACTGTGGAGATCAGCACGTCGAACTTGATGTTTTCACGCGCCGCCATATCGGATATGGCCTTCTTATCGTTCCATGAGAGGCTGTCAAGGACGATCAGAATGTCGATATCGGAATCCCGCTGACCTGTTCCAGCCGCCTTGGAACCGAATAAAATGATGTCCCGTACCGCGGATCCGAAATGCTGCCGCAGCAGTCCCGCGAACTCAAGGACAGCGTCCTTTTCATTCTGCTTCAGGTTTGGCAAAGTTGCGCCATTTGAAATGTCATGTTTTGCCATGATTGGTCCCTTCACTTGCCGTTTTGTTACAGTATAGTCGAACCGAGACCACCGGTCAAATAAAAATCCAGTTGGTAGTTGGTCGGGTAGAGCAGCGCGAAATCCGACTAAGGCTGTTGGGTTGTTCTTCGTTTAACCCAACCTACGGGCTCTGTTCAACCCAACCTACCGGTTCGCCTGTGATTAGAGCTGATGTGGAGCTATTTGCACATATCGCAAAACACCTTGAGAGCAACCGTCCCAATTTATCCAATTCAATTTTGGGGTTCACATGCACCGTTCAGCCCAACTCATTTAGTCTTTCCGGCATTGGTGCCAGTCTGAGTGCTTTGAGGGTTATTTAACTGCTGTGAAGTTTGCGTAGTTGTAGTTGCTGGTTGCATCGCTGGAATAGGTGCGCCTTTTTTCTCTGTTGCTGTTTCATGCCGCTGAAGTCTCGGAATAGTGGCAGCGTCTTGTGCTCGTTTGCTCATTTGTGTGGCATTATTTCTTTCTGCGGATATAGAGAGTTTCTGAAAACTCGGGATAGCTGCACCTTCGAATATTGGTTTCTTCGTCTCGCTTGGCATGGCATTCCCTCCTTTTATGTTTGTTGAAACGAAATATACCGTTACGATAATTCCGACAATAAACAAACCTCCTGAAATATAATTGATAAACTCAGTCAGCACAGCAGGGGTATTGGGTTTATCGAAATACTCCTCCTTTCTCTTCAGATAATATTGTTCCGCATATTTCAGCTGCCGATTGATGGCACGTTGACTTACCGCAAATGATACCAAAGTGGATATGATAGCTGCCCCAAATAACCACCACGACGCTTTTAAGTAAAATATACCGTCCGCTTTTTTAATGGAACGATGTCCTTGATAAAAGCCATGGAAATACCCAATATCCCAGTTGAGAGTGTAAGGATCGCGTTATCGTATGTCTCAGAATTTGATAAATTACGGGAAAGCAGATCTTGTCGGGTACTCGCGTAGATTCTCCTGCGTTCTTCTTGAGTGTCATCATTCACCATAGACGTTGTTCTCCGGATGAATCAACTTTTAAGTCGTTTTTTTTGCGCCGTGGGCGCAGGCAAAAGACTCGTGTACTTATGGTACAGCTCAAACAGAAACGCCACCCGCTCGGCATCAGACGCGAACGTCTTCTTCCCATAGGCGGCATCAACGGCCTTATCCATCGCCTGATGTGCTTTCCGAAGGTCCGGCGGCATGGCAACGGGATCATAGAGGTCGGCGAGTGATGATTCAGGATGCGCAGAGCGTGCGTCAAGAACAACCTGCGCGGCTTCTTCAATAGCGACTTTCTGTTTGTCGGTTGGATCGCTCGGCCACGGGAAAGTGTTGTAAACAAGCTGACTCGAATAGCGATAACGGCTTTCAAGACGCCCGGCTACGGCGCGTATCCAAGCCATGTGCATACTCGAACTAATCGAGCCAAACACAAAAAGAGTTGCATCAGGTATTGTGTAATTTAGGTTGCTTGATATGATAGATTTTGAAACGAACCCGATAGGTAAGTACTGTCTTCGTTCTGATGAAACTTCCGGCACAATGATGTAATCTCGATTTGGCTGCCTATCTTCGGCAAACAGCGTCGGATAAGCCGCCATTTCACGCGTTGGCTCCTTCGCACTCGCGAGTCTCATGTTTTGAACGGCATCCACACGTTTTAAAACAGACGGCATTGCCTTCAACTCAGCAGGGGATATATCTTTGAGCCATAAGCACCACCGGTCAACATTATATAGAAACTCATCTGCACCGAGAAAACGCTTTATATACTTTTTGGCATTCGGTTCGGCATCCAGAAGCTCCGCCTTCTCCTCATTTGTTAAGAGCAGGTGACCGCCGTCTACAGGTTTGCTGCCATACCGCATCTGTGGCACATTGGCCAGTGGTTCATTTCTTTTTGGCAATAGAACATCCGGCGCATCCACAAGATAAGGGTTAACGTTCCTTGCTGTTCTTGCATGCGGTTCGCCATTCAAATCAGGATAATCATAAATCGTTTTGCGGGCTGTATCGTGCAGGGCAAAACCGACGATAACGCAATGAACCGCAGCCTTACCACGCGCTTCATTGCTCCAACTAAATGAACGGTGTGCAAAATGAATCCGCACGCCGAGTCTCATTAACTCAGCCCACAGAACGCCAACCTGCTCACCTTGCGTGATAGAGCTGGTCGAAACGAACGCGATCTTCACACGCTCGCGTGGGGGCTTTGGCATGTCCGAAAGATTATCGAGAAGACTTGCAATTCTATCGTCACCCTTCACATAATGCACAGCTTTCAAATACCACGCTGTTACATAATCAAGCACACCGGCGCCTTTTACTTTTGTGAAAACACTCTCCATGTCGGCCTTCTGCGCCGCGTTCTGAAAGTGCTTGCCTACAAAAGGCGGATTGCCGAGAACGTAATCAACGTGCTCGGCGGAGATGACCTTATTCCAGTCAATCTGCAAGGCATTACCGCAATGAATCGTCGCTGATTGAACAAGCGGTAGACGTCGGAAGGGGTATCCAAATTCCACGGACACTTCCATATTCATCTGATGGTCAGTAAGCCAGAGCGCCACCTGCGCGATCTGGGCCGGGAATTCCTCTACCTCGATTCCGTAAAACTGGTTAACATCAACCTGGATCTCACGCCAGATACTATGGAGCGTTGTCTGCTTTCCATACACGGCGCGAAGAATCGCCAATTCCAGCTTTCTCAGTTCCCGGTAGGCAATAACAAGGAAGTTCCCACACCCGCAAGCGGGATCGAAGAACTTTAGGAGAGCAAGTTTCTTATGCAACTCGAAAAGTTTATTCGTGTTCCGCTTCACCGACTCGAACTCCGCCCAGAGGTCATCGAGAAACAGCGGCTTAATAAGCTTCAGGATATTTTCTTCGCTCGTGTAATGCGCGCCGAGGTTCCGGCGGCGAGTTGACTCCTCCTCGTCCATGACGCACTGGAACAACGCACCGAAGATAGCGGGCGATATGCGCTCCCAATCGAGAGAGCAGCAATCGAGCAGCATCGTCCGCATTCCACTGTCACAAGATGCAATTGGAAGCATCTCCGCGAACAACTTACCGTTCACATAAGGAAACGCGCTGAAGGTCTCTTTGAGATTTTCCTGCCGCTGGCTTTCTTCGGTATTCAATATCTGGAATAACAGTGAAAGCTGCGGCCCCAGATCAGAGCCGTCTTCTTTTGTATTGTTTTCGAGAAAATCACGAAACGATCCTTTAGATTCAAACAACGTGGTGTCTTCCGCAAAGAGACAGAAAAGCAGCCGGACGAGAAGAACTTCAAGGTTGTGGCCGGAGTAGCCCGAAGCCCGCAGCCGGTCATGAAGTTTCCCCATACGCTCGGCGGCTTTGATATTAACCGGATCGTGCGCTGTTATCTTCTGGGTCGTATAACCGGCGATGAAACCGAAAAGTTTGATGTGCTTGTAGAGGTCCTTGAGCGGAAATTCCTCGCGAGTGCCCGTTTCGAGATCGTAGAGACGGATGCGGGCGAAGTCGGAGACTACCACGTAATGGGGCAGGTCCCGTTCGGCGAGACCTTCGAAATACTCCAATGCCTGTTTGTATGCTGAGTCGAGGTCCTTGCCAAGGGACTTATGCTCGGCGATCAGTGTGCCGCGCCAAAAGAGGTCGATAAAACCGCTGTTGCCGCCCTTTTCCTCGAAGCGCTTCCGCGCGCGCTTGACCGGCTCCTCGAAGCTCGCCAGCCGCCTGCGGTTTACGCCGAAGACGTTAAAGAACTCATTCCAGAAGGTCTGGGCCTCGGCCCGCTCGGCCTTTGCGCCTTCCCATTCGCGGGAAAAAGCTAAAGCGCGGTCTTTGATTTCGTTAAGGGATAGCGGCATTGGGAAACAATATTATAGATAGCTTGAAATTGCAATAGAAACGTTTTCTCTTGACTTTTCGGGCAAATAACGCTAATTTTCGTATACTGATTATTCATGAAGCTGCAGCACGGACCCCTGCGCGGAGAGGCATAACCACCCATGTCGTACCAGATCAAACTCGAGATCTTCGAGGGTCCCATGGACCTTCTTCTGCATCTCATCAAGAAGCACGAACTCGATATCTACTCCATCCCCATCGCACTCATCACCCAGCAATATCTCGAATACATCGACCTCATGAAGAGCCTCGACATGGAGATCGCGGGAGATTTCCTTGTCATGGCGTCGACGCTTACGCACATCAAGTCCAAGATGATGCTGCCGCCGCCCGAGCACCCGGAGAGCGACGAGGACGGTGTGGACCCCCGGGCCGAACTTATCAAGCGGCTGCTGGAATACAAAAGCTACAAGGAAGCGGCAACGTCGCTCGAATCCCGGGAAGAAACCTGGTCACAGATGTATACGCGGCCTGCGGAGGCGACACCGGAGGCCCCGTCCGAAGACGAACCCCTGCTGTTCGACTTCCACCTCTTCGACCTTCTCGCCGCGCTCAAAGACGTCATGGCCCGTGTGCCTGATGCGGATTTTGAGATCACAGCTGACGCCGTCTCGATCACGGAAAAGATCTCCCAGATATTGACGCGCCTTGAAACGATCGACAGCCTGCTCTTTTCCGACTTTTTCGACGGGAGCACAAGCAAGGCCCAGGTGGTCGGCACCTTCCTGGCGCTCCTCGAACTCATGAAAACGCGCGTCGTCAAGGCGTTTCAGGTGGAACAGTTCGGCGCGATCCGGATCATGAAGGCCGTGATAGACAAGCAGGACCGCGATACGTCCACCGGGAACCTGTTCGGGTAAAACATGAGAAACATCCGCCACAGAGGTCACAGCGACCGCAGAGAAAAGCTGGCCATACAATAAAGCATTCTGTTTTATGCTTTTCCATCCTCTGTGAACTCTGTGTCCTCTGTGGCAAATGATATGAAGATAGTACACGAGATCGTTATGAAACCAGACATCAAAGCACTGGCATTCGAAAAAAAATTCGGTGAGATCGAGACGGTGGTCTATGAAGACCGTTCGCAGATCGGCGACCTGGTCAAACTCCTCGCCGAAAAGAACGGCGACGTGCGCTCGGGCGCGCTCAATCTGCTTTCGCGCATCGGGTTCGACTATCCGAATGATACCCGGCCCCACCTGCCCGTACTGATCAAGCTTCTTGATGATCCCGACATGTTCATCAAGATCGATGCGGCGAATGCCGTGGGAAACCTGGGCTTCAGTTTCATTGATTCGGCAACGCAGGCCGCGCCGAAATTAAAGGCACTTCTGGACCACGAGCAGAGTCTGGTGCGGCAGGAAGCGGCCTATGCACTTGGCAACATCGGCTTTGCCCATACCGACCTCGTCCGGGACGCGGTCCCGCGCCTCATCCGGATGCTCGAAGGCGGCGATGACGATGAACGCGAAGCCGCTTCCCATGCCCTGGGAAAGGTCGGGATCAATGCTCCGGAGCTTATCCGGGGGATCCTGCCGAAACTTGTGGAAGTCCTGGAATTTTCCAAAGAGGCGACCTGCGGCGGCGTGCTCTTTGCCCTGGGCGCCATCGGGCTGCATTATCCAAAAGAAGTAGCAGGACTGGTGCCACGGCTGATCGAGTACCTGGACAGCGGCCACCCGAATGCGGTCAAGAACGCGGTTGCGGCCATCGGGAACATCGGGAGTTCGAACCCGGAGTTCGTGAAGGATGCGATCCCGAAGATCCGGAAGATCATGGAAGCCTCAACGGACATCGACGTAAAAATGAATGCCAAGGTGGCGCTGGGACGACTCGGCGACCCCTCGGCAATGTAGTCCCTTCTTTAAATTAATCATCTCTTTTATACATTTCCATAACATTAATACCTTTCCCTTCCGCAAATATTCCCCCAGTGGGGTATGGACCAGATATATGAGTTCATGCTACCTGCGGCGCAATATTTACGGAGTTTTAGCCGGCTTTCGCACCTATGATTCAGAATTAGAAAGGAACATCAATAATGAGCAATAAATTCATACCGATAAGAGAAAAAAACTCAAATAGGACAATCGCTTTATTTTTTATTGCGATAATCTGCTTCATATATTTTGTCCCGCACAAGTCTTTTGCCGGCCCTTGGAATGGCTGGTTTTTTCAGAACCAGTATCCCACCTCGAATACTCTGCTCGGCGTAAAGTTTGTAACGCCGAACAAGGGCTGGATCGTGGGAGATAAGGGAACCATTCTCTATACTACAGACGGCGGAGAAAACTGGGAAGAACAGGCGAGCGGGACAGGAAATGCTTTAACGAGTATAGCATTCATCGACGAAAAAACGGGGTGGACAGCGGGGAACGGCGGGTCGATACTCCATACAACCGATGGCGGCAAGACATGGAAGCCCCAGGGCAATACAAAGGAAGGGCTTCATAAAATCTTTTTTTTAAATGAGAAAGAAGGCTGGGTCGTGGGAAATAGCGGGACCGTCCTCCGCACGACGGACGGCGGCAACAAATGGGAGAAGCAGGACATCGGGACAGATCGGAACATAGCATGCGTGTACTTTATTGATACACAATCCGGCTGGGTACTAGCAGGTGATGAAGTATTCATAACGAGAGACGGAGGAATAAAATGGGAGACGAGTAAATTACCCATTGAGAATCAAGGATCGGGTACGGTAGATGGAAGCAGGATCATAGCGGGAATGAGCGATCAATTGTCTTATGAATGGTGGCAAGGAGACATTTATTTCGTGAACAGCAAAAAGGGATTTGTCGTGGTCGGTTTATGGCAGATTCTTCAGACCGAAGATGGCGGCAAGACATGGGTCAATCAGTCATCTCATGGCTATATGTCCTATGGGCTTGGCCATATCTCTTTTAGCGATGCCCAAAAAGGCTGTGTGGCAGGCTCAAGCATTTTCTGTACTGAAGACAGTGGAAAGACCTGGAAAGAGCAGCTCGGCATTCAGCCCGGGAACCGGGGAGATATAAACGGTATCATGGTGTCCATTTGGGGACTGTCCTTTGTCAACCAATCTACGGCGTGGGCTGTTGGAAATGAAGGTCAGATAATAAAAACAGAGGATGGAGGAAAGAGCTGGAAACAACTGTCAAGAAAGTTACTTGCCTCGCCTTATTTTTTTAATGGAAAGACAGGTTGGCGATTTGAACGCGATGTCTTAAGAACCGATGATGGCGGCGATACTTGGAAGGCTCAGTCAATAAAGGAACGGATGGGCGTGGATGACGTTTTTTTTCTCAACGATTCAATTGCGTGGGCTGTTGGAGACATTGGAGAGGGTAAAGTTAAAGGCGGATCGTACAGCAAAATCTGGGGCAAAATAATTCATACATCCGATGGATGGAAAACTTGGACTCTTCAATTTAATGAACAGATTGGCCAAAATGGGCGTTCCGATAGGTTATCTTCGGTCTATTTTGCTAATTCTGACGTGGGTTGGGTAGTAGGTTCAAAAGGTCTTATTCTCCATACGAAGGATGGCGGTAAGCATTGGATACGACAGGCAAGTAATACAAACTTTGATTTGGAAAGTATTCAATTTGTTGGTTCTGAAAAGGGTTGGATAGTCGGAGATAACGGCGCAACTGTTTATAATGGGGATGGGAAAGGGATCATCCTCTACACAGAAGATAGCGGCAGGCATTGGCGTATACAATTAAAAAAGAATGATGTTTGGTTGAGACACATATTCTTTGTGGATAATAAAATAGGATGGGTTACCGGAATAGCATCACAAGGTCATGCCGGAATATTCCTATATACCAAAGATGGCGGAAAACACTGGATGGATACAGGGAGAAAAGAATACGTTGAGAAGTTTTTCTTTCATGACAAAAAACGAGGTTGGATCGAGGCCCGGGAGGAATTTTTCGGAGAATTCTTAGAAGAAAAATATTATTTAACAGGGGATGGGGGCAAGACCTGGAAACAGATAAAAATCGGGCTTCATAAACACCCATGGAGACCGTTCGAACCTGAAGCTGCAAATTCAAAATAGAGCACGAGAAGGAGATGAGCATGTACAAGCGGCCTTTCTTGATTCCAATAGTTATTTTTGTTCTTATAGGATTCTTAACATCGTCTGCTTTCGCCACTCCTCCCACGTGGAACGGTGGACTGTATGTTTGGCCTTTTTGGCAGTATGAACCGGCAGGCGGAGGGATTGAAGCGCCATGGGCAACCGACCCAAATAATCACTATGCAGGCGTACCAGGTAAAACAATCGCTGCAAACGGCTGTTTAATTACTTCCATGGCGATGTTGCTGAGGTATCACGGCCTTAATTTTATTCCTGATAAAAATCATGTTCCGAATTCGGAGCAAAAGCTTGACCCCGGCAGCTTAAATATATGGCTGACGGAAAACAATGGTTATGAATATCGAGTCGACAAAAAACACTATAAAGAAGCAAACCTTGACCTGCTGACGATTCCAAAAAAATTATATTACGCGGACAGCCCCTGGTACAACTGGAATAAGAATGTAAGTCCGGAAATGAGCTGCGCGCCGTATCCTTATGGCAAAGAAAAAAACGGTAAGACAATAACTTATACGGAACACTATGACTGTTTCGATGTGCAGTGGTCTGACTCAAAGGCTGAAACCTTTCTTGTAAATGACCTTTTGGAGGGGCAGCCGGATGTGATAATGATTAAGCATGCTCCAAGCAGCAATTTGGCAGCAAATTTGAAAGATTGGCTTCCTCATTTTGTTTTGGTTTCTGGTTATGACACATTTTCTGCACCTCACCCGTATTATTCAGCCTCTTATCGTGCTAACGACCCGGCCAAGGTTTATGAAGTTATTCCGCCTCCTGGTCTAAATTGGTTTTATCCTCCTTATAATGCATTAACCGGGAAATTTGATATAAACGGCGTCGAAACACACTCAATAGAACGGATATTGCGTTACAGCGCAAAATACAATCGAACACCGCCCGACTTAAGCGGAATGTCCATCCGCGTACACTCTCCAGTGGAAATTCAAATCACGAATCCAGAGGGATTCCTAACCGGCTATGACCCGGATGGCGGCGCACAGCTTGGAGAAAACCCTAACGCCCATTACTTTGAAGACTTCGAACCATCTTTGGATTCTATTCCAGATGAGACTACAAAAACGCTCACAATATATGAACCGGCAGCAGGGAATTATATTCTTAAAATATTCGGCATCGGCGATGGACCGTATACCATTGATTTTCGCGGAACGATATCGGACGGTACCGCTAACCTCGAGACCTCCATCACCGGCACAGCCTTCCCCGGGTTCTATGATACCTACCGTATCAAATACTCACCCACCGGCGAAGCATCTCTTTCACATGACAACCAACCACCTGCGTCCAATGCAGGGCCGGCCCAAACAGTAAACCAGGGCGATGTGGTTAAGCTCGATGCCTCTGCGAGCAATGATCCGGATGGTGATCCAATAACCTATAAATGGACCTTCCAAGCCAGACCCGTCAACAGCATGACCGTGCTTTCTGATACGAGTGCGATAAATCCCAGCTTCACAGCCGATAAGGCGGGTACTTATGTTCTTCAACTTGTTGTCAATGACTATTTCATCGACAGCACGCTAGCAACAGTCACCATCACCGCTAATCCTATCAAGAGCCAGATATCCGTCACGCCGAATTTTAATAATCCCCTGACTACGGGTTCAGGTGTAATTTCCTTCGACGTCAGCAACACTGGAAGGCTCGGCGTCTCCTCCGGCATCATCAATGTAAACCTCGCTGACCCGAATGGCGTTGTTATTTCTACCGCCAGCCAGTCCTTTGCTATGAATATCGGTGAGAGCAAAATCGTCTCCGTTCCTGTAACAATTCCTCCGCTTAAGTTCGGCGCATATACGCTAACCTATACGCAGTCCGATGAAACCAGGACCGGCGCTCCGACGACGACGACAATACAAAATGCAGTTATCGCTACATTCACGTTTGATAAGACATCTTATCGAATTGGCGAAACAGCCAATATTGCTCTAAACGTGACGGATACAGGACAATTCAGCCAGGATAACTTGACGGTTATGGTTTACGCACCTGACGCGGGATTTAGCGATACCAGAAGTGTTTCTCTTGGAATGACACCCGCAACTTTGAATTATACAATGTCTATCCCGGCAACCATTACGGCAGGTCAGCATATTCTCGCCGTTAAATTTACAACTACTGCAGGCAGCACAAATCAGCAAACAGCGAAATTCGCCATACCAGCGTCCGCCTTAGCTGTAAATTATATCGGCTCCACCTCTTTGAATGCCGGAGACTTCGTATCTCTCAGTATAGAAAATACTGGAGGAGTGGATACAACATATACAGCGGAAAAACTTACCCTTACTGACAGCAAGGGGGTACTTATTGCTCAGGCAAACCTAACAGGCTCTATAGCAAGTGGAGAAAACAAAGCGATTTCCGCTGTGCAAATACCCGCCCAGGCAGCAACCGGCACAATATATCTTTACACGTCACTGAAAGATGGAAAAACAGGAAAGACCGCGACCTGCTATCAGGCATTGAACGTGACCGGTGTTCATGCTTCCCTTATATCCAGAACGAACAAGGATGTATACCTGGCTGCGGAACCAATTACAACAATCAGCACACTTGCGACAGGCGACAGCGATCTTGCGGACGCATTGCTGGACATAAAAATCGTCAAACCGAAAGAGCAGATAAATGAAGTCTTCACTCATTTTCTCCCCCTCACACAAAACGGGTGGGCTGAACTTCATTCTCCATCAGACGTGGCAAGCAATACAGATGGTGCGGTATATGTCCTTGACAGTGGCAACGTTTTAAAATTCGACGCTGACAGAACCATGGAAACAAAGTGGGGTGGTTATTGCCCGCCTGCCCAGGATGAAGTAACTTGTAATGGAGGCGTATTTTTGAACCCTAATGCTCTCGCCGTATCCCCTGATGGTTTTGTTTATGTAGTTGACGGTAATCGCATTCAGAAATTTGACAATCAAGGCAACTTTATTGCCAAATGGGGTGCTAATGGAGATGGAGACGCACAATTCAATTATCCCTTCGGCATTGCCGTGGCTCCGAACGGAACAATCTATGTGGCGGATACATACAATTACCGCATACAAAAATTCGACGCTGATGGTGTTTTTCTCGGAAAATGGGGAGTATTTGGAACAGAGAATGGTCAGTTTCAATCTCCTTATGGCATAGCCGTCGGTCCTGATGGTTCTGTATATGTTGCGGATGCGGACAATGCGAGAATTCAGAAATTCACTGGTAACGGAGTTTTTATATCAACGTGGGGCAACTATGGAACAGGTAATGGACAGTTTCAATATCCCTGGGATGTTACAGTTGATAGCACAGGAAATGTTTTCGTTTCCGATATTGATCGTACCATGGTCCAGAAATTTGATTCAAGCGGTGCTTTTATCGCGAAGTGGGGCAGCAGTGGTAGTGGTGATGGGCAATGGTCATATCCTCTGGGTCTTTCTGTCACCGGAGATGGCTTCATCTGGGTGGCTGATCCATCTAATAGCCGCATCCAAAAGTTCACCCAAGCAGGGACGTTTGTTACGAAAATATATGGAGGCAGCGGCAGCGCAGAAGGTGTTTTCAATGAACCGAAAAGTGTGGCTGCAAGTCCTGATGGTTCGGTCTATGTAGTTGATACTCGCAATATGCGCGTGCAGCGTTTTGATGGGAATGGTAATTTTATCTCAATGTGGGGCGGCACTGGAAGCGCGGGCGGGCTATTTCATGACGTTGATGAAATTGCTGTCGGACCAGACGGCTCGGTCTATTCGTATGAACCATATAATAATCGCGTCTGGAAATTTGATTCAAATGGTAATTTTCTCATGGAGCTACCGTCCAAACAGAACATTGATTATTTTGAGTCTATTGCGACAGATTCCGCGGGCTTTGTATACGGCTTGAATGCATACTTTGGATATACAGCGAAGTTTGCGCCAAACGGACTATTTATCAAGAACATCCCGATAGGTAATTATGGCGATGCAATTGCCGTTGGCAACGATGGTTCTATATATATCGCGGGCGGCTACAGCATCCGAAAATATGATAGCAATGGCATTGGCATTAAATCTTGGGGTAGTCCGGGCAACGGCAACGGGCAGTTCGCTTACACCGCAGGCATTACTGTAACGAACGACAATTTTGTATATGCAACTGACGCGGGGAACAATCGTATCCAAAAATTCGACACGAATGGAAATTATATCGCTCAATGGGGTGGTTTTGGGTATGATGACGGTCAGTTTTATACTCCAGGGCGCCTTTCGGTCGGACCTGATGGAACAGTTTATGTGGCTGACGTGAAAAACCATCGTATCCAGAGTATGCATATATCGCATGCTTCGGAAACGCTCTTCAGCGCAAATGTTCCAATCGCCCAGGCAGGCAATGCTGTTCAGGATTATATAAAGGAAGCCGGCACAATAAATACAACAGGTAAACTCTTCTTGCGGACAACATTAAGAAATAAACTTGGTGAGACGCTTGCTACCTCAGAATATCCGTTCTATATCGTACAAGGTAACACGGTTCTCTCCTTCTCCACTGACAAGAAAGTCTACAAACCAGGTGAAACAGTTATAGTAACGGGTTTGGTGGAGAACCACGACGTCGCGGACCTTGCCGGTCTGAACCTTTCATTTGCCGCGCAACTCGGAACTCAAAATCCCGGACAGATATACGTAGAAACGTTCGATGTCCCATCATTAGGCAGGCATCCGTTTACCTTCAACCAGACGGCGGGTAGCGAAGGAATATTTACGCTGTTTGGCGATGTAACAATGAACAACACGTCTCTTGTTAAGATTATCGACCAATACGAGGTAGCCAAACCAGCTGTTACCACTGCTATTTCAGGGCCTGATGTCGTAAACCGGAACCCGTTTGAACTCACGGTTGAACTTAAAAACACAGGGAAAGTGGACGCCTCTCTACAGTATGTGGCCAGTAGCAGTCAGGGGGAATCGATAGACTCCAAACCTCTTATTATTGCGGCGGGAGAAACGCTGGCGGTTCACTTTACCAGGGCGATCGTTAAATCAACAACATACTCGGTCGTTCTATCAGGTGACGTAGCGCAGAGCGCGTCAAAGACCGTGACCTTTGGAGAAGCCGCATATATACGGATAGGAACCCAGGGTGCGGCGACTGCAGTTTTCCCCGAAGGAAAAGCGATCCTGCCTGTAACAATATATAATTTCGGTCAGGTGGACGTTACTTTGGTAGTGACGTACCAGTTGAGTCAAGGGTCAGGTCAACAAAATACGGAGATAAGGACTTATTTTCTACCAAAATCAGGTTCTATTACAGATACTCTAACCTATACTTTTGCACAGGGGATATATAATATCTCCGCAGTGAGCATGTTGCCGGCTGCGTCCGCCGCGGCTTCTATCAAAGTTCTCAAATTAAACGATGTTGCAATGATCACTGTAGTAGGCGATCCGGGAGCTGATAGGTTTATACCCGTGTCAACGATACTCGTGAACAATGGGTACAACGAAATAAACGGGATTGTTCGATTGTCTGTCCTGAACAATCAGCAAGTAAACGTTTGGACTGGCGACGTGTTAGTCTCAGGACTCAAACCACAGGCATCTGGAACAAACTCAGGCGGTGAAGGACAGGCCTCAGGACTCGTATCAGGGTCTACAGGAACATACACGATCAATGTGAACTCGGCCAACATGGTCTCGGGAGGGTATATCGGCAACAATGTTATGTTCAGCACTTCGGGACAGCAGCTTGCATCCAACCAGGCGCAAATCAGGGTACCAGGACCGAGTTTCGAGATCACTTCTTTCCCCGCTAATCCTGTGTTCACAGCCGGACGAACAGCTACCTTGACGTTCGGAGTTAAAAACACGGGCACGCTGGCGGGGCAGATGAGCATTGCGGTAAAGGCGATGGATATTTTGAATCAGACATTAACGGATACGCTCGATATCGGCGCGGAGAAGACATATTCGTTTACCTTCCAAGTGCCCGAGAATGCGGTTGCAGCGGATTATTTTGCGGATTATACACTCTCAGGATCGGATGTTCAGAAAGGGAATGCTAAATTCACGGTTGCCGGTGTGAACGTCGGCGTGACAGCTGCATTGGACAAGCAGGTGTACCTTGATGGAGATGCGGCAGCCTTAAAACTGACAATCGAAAAACAGTCTCAGTTTGAAGACGGCACCTATCTTGCGATTATCCGCTATGGAACATACCATGACATGCGGACTGTTACTATAGGCGCGCTGCCTGCGTCTATCACCTTCACTGTTCCACTCGGCACGATTACGAAAGACAGACTTTTCTACGGTATTTACTTTGAAAGCGGAAGGAAGATACATCAGAATTCGCTCCCTATCAATACGCCGCCGACAGTTGCCGTGGTTTCTCCAACAGCGAACAGCATCTATAATTCCGCCGTGAATATATCCGTGCTTGCTTCTGACGGTGGATTAGGTATTGGCGCTGTCGAATATCAGGTGGACAGTGGTTTGTGGTTGCCCTTGCTTGTATCTGACCCCGCGCAAGGTTTGTACTCAGCCATCTGGACGCCGACCTTTGAAAACAACGGGCAACGTAAAATCAATTTCCGAGCCACCGATATAAACGGGAACTCCAGTTTTCCCGTTTCCGTAACCGTTATTGTTCAGATAGACACCACACCACCGACGGGCAGTATTACGATCAATAACGGAACAGCCTTTACAAACGAAATATTGGTTGGGCTTTCTTTAAGCTGCACAGATACCGAAAGCGGCTGCGCACAAATGTTGTTCAGCAATGATAATACTACGTGGTCGATTCCCGAGGCCTTTGCAACAACAAAGGCATGGCAGCTCTTACAAGGAGAAGGGTCGAAGAATGTATTCGTGAAATTTATCGACAACGTCGGGAACTCGTCCGGCGTTTATACCGCGGGCATTACATTGGATACGTCGCCTCCCATTACAGCGGCGCTACCGGCCGGCGGGCTCTCAAATAAGACCCTAATTGTAACATTAACGGTGAACGAACCGGCAACCTTATTTTACACGATAAATGGGACGACCCCGACAGACACCTCCGCACAATACAGCGGTCCGCTCTCCATATCAGAAACAACGACACTTAAGTTTTTCGCAAAAGATAAAGCAGGCAACAACACTCTAGTGATGAGCGAGACTTACACAATTGACACGCAGCCCCCGGTCTTGAGTCTCTCAACGCTGCCTGATGGCAGTTCTACGAACAAGGCCACATTGAACATAGCAGGGACGGCAACGGACAACATAGGAATACGGGAAGTCACCATCAACAACTCGACAGTACCCGTCAACGCAGATGGCACCTTCAGCCAGGCAATAGTGCTTGCAACTGGAGCAAATACGGTCACTACCTCGGCAACAGACCAGGCAGGCAATACGACAATTGATGTCCGATCCGTTATTCTGGATGAGAAAGCGCCGCAACTTTTGATAACCAATCCATCAGATAACAGCGTCACGAACGCGGCAACAGTGATGGTAACGGGAACGGTTGATGAAACTGCAACTGTGCTCGTGAAGTTAAACACTGGTAACCAAGGGCCTGCGAATATGACAGGCAATACTTTTAACCTGCCAATTAACCTTGAATATGACAGAAACACAATCGAAGTTGCCGCGACAGACCCGGCGATGAACACGAGCACTGACAAGCGAACGGTGATTTATGACAACATCAATCCATCGCTCGCCGTAACGTACCCCGCGCAAGACATCACAACGGACAAGACGGGCATCGTGCTTCATGGCACGGTATCCGACCTTACGGCTGTGACCGTTGCAATCACCTTTGAAGGACTGACGTACAAGCCTATAGTGACCAGTGGGATGTTCCAGCAGGAGCTGACATTCACCAAGGAAAAAACGTATCCGGTTATTGTGACTGCAACGGACGCCGCAGGAAACGCCACGACGGTGCAGCGGAATATCGTCTATGCTATAGCACGGCACAACGCTACCACACTCACTTATACCGGAGCAACATTTATTGCCCAAGGAAGCGTTGTTACGCTGTCCGCTGCGCTGAAGGTGGAAGATGCGGTTGCGCCGAATCCAACGGGGCAGGTGATCACATTCACCTTTGGCACCGGGTCAGCTAATCAATCATGCAGAGGAACGACTGATGTTGACGGTAATGCGAGTTGCACGATAACGCAGGTGACAATACCCACCGGCCCCACCACGATCACGGCGATTTTTACCGGAGATTCATTGTATCTGCCTTCATCCGACAATAAGGGCGTTATTGTTTTTGCCTACCCGGCTTCAGGAATGTTCGTCATTGGTGATAAGAATGCCGCGATCAATACCCCCGTGACCTTCTGGGGCGCCCAGTGGACGAAGAACAACGCTCTGAGCAAAAGTTCCGCGCCAGCTTCTTTCAAAGGTTTCGCAGAATCACTCAGCACAACACCACCAAGCTGCAACGAAACATGGAGCGCTGGCACTGGGAATAGTTCGAATCCCCCTTCGAGCATACCGACTTATATGGCGATTTTAGTATCAAGCGGCGTTACAAAGTCCGGCAGTACCATCTCAGGCGATATCATGAAGATGGTCATCGTCCAGACCTCTGCGGGTTATGGGTCCGATCCTGGGCATGCAGGCGCTGGGATTGTAGTTGGCGTGATATGTACCAGGTAATGAACCTATAAGGCAAATGAACGCGGCAACAAAAAGTGTTTCACTAAATTGGTTAAGTTATGTTATTATATCAACGATTTTTCACGGTAAAGCTTTAGTTGCTAAATATGGCACAGATGAACGGTTGTGTTGTTGTTCTTCCCGCGCTTTGCGTTTTAATGTAGCCAAGGGTCATTGCTCTAGATGTCGTGCTCTTGGCCTGAATAGTATTTTTTTGAGGTGGTGCATACTTTGGAAGATCAAGAATTAAAATCAGCTATCGAAGCCCTGCTCTTTGTAGCGGGCAATTCCCTGTCCGTAGACCGGCTCAAAGGCATCTTCGACGAAGCGACCCCGGAACAGATCGAAGCGCAGCTCGCGGCGATCACGCGGGAGTACGACGACCGCAGGGCCGGCATCATGCTGACCGAGGTGGCCGGCGGCTACCAGTTCGCGACCCGGCCCGAACAGGTCGGCTGGATACGGAAGTTCAAGTCAGTGAAGGTTTCCACCAAGCTTTCAAAGCCTGCGCTCGAAACCCTGGCGATCCTGGCGTACAAGCAGCCGATCACCCGCACCGAGGTCGAAGCGATCCGCGGTGTGAACATCGGCGGCATCATGCGGAACCTCATGGAACGACGTCTCGTGAAGATCGTGGGCAAGAAAGATGTGCCGGGCAAGCCCATGATGTACGGCACCACCCTTGAGTTCCTCCAGTACTTCGGACTCAAGGACCTCTCGGCCCTGCCCACGCTCAAGGAGTTCCAGGAGCTCGAAGCAGGCGAAGAGGTCATGGAAGAAGTCGCCCATGAAGACGCGGACCAGGGCCAGCAGGACCCTGTTGAAGCGGAGGAACTCGTCACCTCCGCCGCGCCGGAGGAAAAGGTGGAAGAATGATCGAGCTCCAGGATGCTCTCAGGAAAAAAGAGATCTGGGCCATCGGCGGCGGCAAGGGCGGGATCGGCAAAAGCCTGATCACCGGCAACATCGGGATCTGCCTCGCGCGGCTGAAGAAAAAAGTACTGCTCGTTGACGCAGACCTCGGCGGCGCAAACCTGCACACCACCCTCGGCATCGGCGTTCCGGAAATGACGCTTTCGGATTTTCTCAACCGTCGCGTCGACAATCTTTCGGACGTGATCATCAAGACCAGCATTCCCAACCTGAACCTCGTGAGCGGGGCCCAGGATTTTCTGGACGCCGCCAACCCCAATTTCGCGCAGAAAACCCGCCTCCTCAGGCACTTGGAGGCTGTGGATGCGGATTACATCCTTCTGGACCTCGGCGCGGGCACGTCGTTCAACATCCTCGATTTCTTCCTCTTCTCGGACCATGGCATCCTCGTGGTGCTGCCCGAACCGACAGCCATCGAGAATGCCTACCGGTTCATTAAAAGCGCATTCTATCGCCGATTTAAAAAGGTCGTCAATAATCAGGGCATCAAAGACCTGATCGACGCTGCCATGGACCAGAAGAACACGATGGGCATCCGCACCCCGTACGACCTGATCGAGCGGGTAAAGATGATGGAGCGGGAGGTCGGGGAGATCCTCGAACTTGAAGTGCTCAAGTTCAGACCAAAGCTGGTCGTGAACCAGGTGAGGACCAAGAACGATATCCAGATCGGTTTTGCGATGAAGAGTGCCTGCCAGAAATACTTCGGCATCAACCTGGAATATCTGGGATATGTCGAGTACGACGACTGCGTCTGGCAGTCCATTCGAAGCAAGCGGCCCCTCTCGATCGAGTACCCGTATTCGCGGCCGTCGCGATGCATCGAACGGATCGTCCACAATCTGCTCAGGAAAGAACAGCTCACGCTCAGCATGCTCTACTAAAAGGACTCATCATGGTTAAAAAAATAGAAGACCTGAATTATTACGAACTGCTCGAAATCACTCCCCAGGCGAGCGCCCAGGAGATCCACCGGGCCTACGAACGGGTCAGAAGGATCTACGAACCGAACTCCATCGCGCTCTATTCGCTTTTCACCCCGGATGAGACCGCCATTATTCATCAGCGGATCGAAGATGCCTACCGCACCCTCGTGTACGAGGACAACCGCAGACGATACGATGCCATGCTGCGCGACAGCGAAGAACTGCCCGAACCTGAGCTGCCACTGCCCCTGCTCATGACAACCTACCAGACGCAGCCGATCCAGCCGGTCCTGCCGCTGCAGACCGAGAACCGGTACCTCGGCGGACTGGAGATGCCGCCGGCACCGGCGTCTGTTGCTCCCAAACCCGTGCAGCAGCAGCCGGCACCGCCCGCGCCAATTCAGCCGCCGGCCACCATAACGGAGTTTACCGGGGCCGTGATCAAGGTCCTCCGCGAGCAGAAAGGCCTGACCATACGGAACGTTGCCGACCTGACCAAAGTCGGCACCCGCTATCTTGAATATCTGGAAGAGGAAAATTTCAAGAAGCTTCCTGCCCGGGCATACGTCCGGGGATTCCTTGCACTCTATGCCAAAGCGCTCGGATATGAGCCCGATCGCCTGATCAATGATTATCTGAAGAGATACGACGCTTCGTTCGTGAAGTCCAAGTAAGAGAGACCACCCGCCACCCGTCCCGTGTATGCATCACCTTCCGGTTTCGCCTTCCCGATGATACGCCGCTGCCTGGTGCATGAATGCTTCTAGCCGCGTAATGGTTTGGGAGTCGCCCTGTCCTTCGTACGCCAGGTTCAGCAGCGGAATATCGTTATGGTCTTCCCGAACGCGCTTGAGCACGGCGCTCGCGATGGTGCCGGGCATGCAGGTAAAGGGCATAACGTTGACAATGCCCGAAACGCCGCGGTTGATGTAATCGATGGTTTTCCCCACGGACAGCACCGCCTCACCCTCAAAAGAATGATGGAGGTAGGGAAGCGCCCTCTGCAGGGTCAGGGCGATGCCGGGTTCATGCAGGCTCCGGAGGTTCCCGTTGAACGCGCTCAGGTACCGGCGTTCATCACGGTGCTGCACCCGTCCGGTCAGATGCGCCTTGAGCAGGGCTTTCCATTCGCGGTTCATGGTCGCCGACACTTTTGCGGTCGTATTGATATACAACAGCCACTCCGAAACAGGCGCGACCCATGCCTCTCCGCCGAGCCGCTCTATCTGGCGCACAATATTCTCATTGCCGAAACGGTTTGAGCGAATATAGATCTCCCCCACCACGCCGATCACAGGCCGGGTGCGCTCCCTGATCGCAATGGACATAAAATCCTCGTATGCCCGGCGCAGAACAGGGACAGGGTCTACCCGCTTTTCTATGGCATGGGTCAGGTGCTCGAGCGCTGTCCCGTATACCCGATCCGTCTGTCCCTCCAGCTTTTCGTACGGCCGTATCTCCCAGAGCGCCTTTTGCAGCATATCCACGGCCAGCACGCCCCGCCAGCTCATGAGCACAAAATTCCTGTCAAGCGAGCGTACCTCATGATGGAGCGACTCGTCCTGCATGGGGGACAGGATCTCGACATGCTCCATCCCCAGGCCGTCGAGCACCTGCCGGTGAAATCGGTGATACTGGCCAAACCTGCAGGGACCCTTGCCGGTAGGCATGAAGAACGCGCTCCGGTCGTGATCGAACCCCGGCCTCTGCGTAGCTTTGATCATGTCGCCGGTCGTCAGCACCAGAGGATAACACTCGCGGCCCGAGCTGTGCTCCCTGCCGGTCCGCACGGTCTCTTCATCGGACTCGGGCAGCACTTCAGCCTCCGCACCGCATGCCCTGAATGCGGCGGCGAGGGCATGGGCATGGTCGGTCATCGGAGGCAGGTATATTTTCTTTGCGGAAAGCGCCCGTGCACTTCTGGTCCGAAGCGGAGGGGAGACAACAGGGCGCGGCGATGACGTGTTCACGTTGTCCAGGCTGTCAAGAAAGGCTTCGATCCTGGTGATGGCGCCGGCGTCGGCGCTGTGTTCATCGATCTCGAGTTGCAAAAAGGCCGCGCTGCCCATTTCGTTGCGGAAAAAATGGGAAATAAAGGAATCCGGTCCGCACCCGAAGTTCGTAATGTACACCGGCGCGATCGTGGGGTGCCTGCGGAGGACCTTCACCGCCGCCATGATCTTCTGGCCGGACCGCCAGTACATCCGTCCGTGTTCTGCCGGATCGACATCATGCAGCGGAAGAAATTCCATGGGGATCGCCTGGACCCCGAGTTCGCGGATCCTGGCCGGCAGGTTCATGTTCAGGCCGGAATCGCAGGTATTGTACGTCCTCCCGATCAGCACCAGGGCCTTCTCTCCCGGCTTGAGCGCCGCAAGCACTTCACGGCCGCGCCGCTCCACTGCGAGATGGAAATTCTCCTGGGCACGGGTCGCGATCCGCTGCGCACGACCCACCGCCGCCCTGCTCTGGCCAAGGGACCTGCCAAGGGACTGCATGCTCTTCTGAAACTGGCGCTCATTTTGGAGGAACAGGACCGGCTCCACAACCTTCGTCGAGCCGAACGTGATCGATGCCTTCGCAATATACGGAAGGGCCTGGGCATACGGACAGGCCTGGGTGTTCTTCACCTGATTGCGAGCGGCCGGAAGCCGTATGAAACTGGGGAGGAAGAGAACATCGACTTTTTTGTCCACAAGGTCCATCAGGTGTCCAAGAGCGACCTTGGCCGGAAAGCACGTTTCCGCTGCCGTCGCCCCGAGCGAACGGTTGATCAGGGAACGGTTGGTCCGCTCGGACACTACCACGCGATAACCAAGTTCGCTGAAGAACGTCTGCCAGTACGGCAGGTAATCGTTTACATACAGCATACGCGGGATGCCGATGGTCAAGGCGTTATTGCCGGGTGCGCGGGTGATCACCGAGGACAAAAGCAGGTCCTCACGCTCTTTGAACAAATCGGGCAGCGCATCGGATGACGGGGCTGTTCTCCTGACGTCGTACTTTTCGCACCGGCTTCCGTAATAAAGAGGCTGCTCCCGTTCGAAGGTGACACGACGGATATCGCAGCGATTCGCGCATTCAGCGCATGCAAAGGTCGTAACGGAATATGCGCGTTTGCCGAGATCAAACCCCTTGAACGCGGTTTTCCCAGCCGCCAGCCGCCGGGCGAGCATGGCGACGCCGATCGCACCGGTCACTTCATGATGGGGGGGGACCGTAATGGTCTTGCCGGTGATCGCCTCGAACGCCGATACCACGGCCTTGTTTGCTGCAACACCCCCCTGAAAAAAGATGCGCTCGCCCACCCGTTTTCCGGCGACCACCTTGTTCAGATAATTATACACAATGGAGTAGGCAAGACCGGCGGTCAGTTCCTCCACTCCCGATCCGGTGTTCATGGAGTGCACCAGGTCCGACTCCATGAATACGGTGCAGCGTTCGCCAAATCTGCACGGTGCATCGGACAGGAAGGCGCGGTCCTCAAAATCCCGCTTGATACGGATCCCGAGGCGCTCCGCCTGTTCTTCGAGGAACGATCCCGTGCCCGCGGCACAGGCCTTGTTCATTTCAAAATCCACCACCGCTCCGTTCCGGAGACTGATGAATTTCGAGTCCTGACCGCCGATCTCGAAGATCGTGTCCACCCGGGGGTCGATTCCGGCAGCGGCCGTGGCTTGTGCCGTGATCTCGTTTCTAACCACATCGGCGCCGATCATGTCCCCCGTCAGATACCTGCCCGAGCCGGTCGTGCCCGCACTCATGATCTTCACGCGGCCGCCGATTTCCGCACCGACTTCCGCAAGCCCCTGCCGGACCGCCTCGATCGGCCTGCCTGCGGTGGGCAGGTAACGCTTCGACAGCACCCGCATGTTTTTGTCGATGACGACCACGTTCGTGGACACCGATCCCACATCAACGCCAAGATACGCCTCGATCAGGCCGTCCTCGCCGGGTAGTCCGTCATGGTCCGGATTCGCCATAACATTGCCGGGTCTGGCCAGGGGGCTCATCCCGGTAGCCCTGTTCGTTGTACCGATCGTACGGTGAGCGGCCAGGGCCGCCATGCCGCGAAAAGAAACCGTTCGCGCGGACGGCTCTCCCGCCATGAGTGCGGCGCCGATTGCGCCCGATGTATTGAAGTGCTCAGGCACCAGGAGTTCTGCACTGGACACCTGCAAAATGTCGCAAAATGCCCGGCGCATGCCGGCATTGGCCGCAACGCCGCCCAGAAACAACAGGGGAGGATGAATCTTTTTGCCCTTCCCGACCGTGGCCGCGAAATTCCTCGCCATGGCATAGCAAAGCCCGGCGACGATGTCGTGGTCCGGCGTTGCAATCTGCTGCAGATGGATCATGTCGCTCTTGGCGAAAACGCTGCATCTGCCCGCAACACGCGGCGGCGTTTTAGACGCAAGGGCTCTATCACTAAATTCTTCGATCGTAAGATTGAGGCGCGACGCCTGCTGGTCCAGGAACGATCCCGTACCCGCTGCGCACGCCGCGTTCATGGAAAAGTCCTCGATCCTGCCTGCCGATGACGGCGTAGGAGGGCTCAGGGTGATGAGCTTCGCATCCTCGCCGCCCATCTCGATGACCGTGCGGGCATGCGGATGAAAACGACGGGTAAACGCGGATTGCGCCAGAATCTCGTTGATAAACACCGCGCCTATGATGTCCGCCACCTGCTTGCCGCCGCTGCCGGTAATGCCCGCGACCCTGACCTTGCTTTCCGGGAATCGCGTTGCATGCGCCGCAAGCTCCTCCTCCAGCGTTTGCAGGGGATCGCCTTTGATCCGGGTATAGGTCTCCGCGAGAATGTTACAGCGCTCATCCAGCAGCGCAATCTTGAGGGTCACCGAACCGATATCGATGCCGAGAATGTGCGTGTTCCCCATGTGCGTTCCTTGCTTGCGGAAGCATTCCGCAGTTCGTGTCGTGCCGAGACATATGATACGACAACGTGCAGTGATTATAAAGAGAACAATTTAGTTAGTCAACACCGGGCAGCGGGCGCCCGGTTGGGCCCGTCATAAGATGATGGGCAGGCAGTGCAGAAAATGCGTGCAGAACAGGAAAATGATGGTATAATAATCGGCAATTCATTGACGTGCACAACGTTTTTTTGTTCATGAGGAGTTTCATGATCTCTCCAACCGGCGATATCAAGGACATGACCGTCCCCTGGCTTCTCCAGGACATCCGCGTTCAATCCAAAACCGGGGTCGCGGTTTTTGAATACATCCAGGGCCAGATGACCGAGAAGGCCGTGAAACAGGTGTATTTCAAGAACGGCGACATCATCTTCGCATCGTCCAGCCTGCATGCCGATCGATTGGGGGACTACCTCCTCCGCGAGAATAAAATTACCCAGGTCCAGTTAGACGCCACCACGGAGATCATCCAGAAAACCGGCAAGAAGCAGGGCGCCATCCTGATAGACCTGGGGTTCATCGCCCCCCAGGACCTCGTGGGGAGCGTCAAGAAACATGTCAAGCAGATCATCATGAGCCTGTTTTCCATCAAGATGGGCACGTACCATTTCAATGAAGGACCGCTTCCCATGGCGGACATCATCCCTCTCCAGATGAGCACGGGCGATGTCATCATCGACGGGATACGCGATATCGACTGGAAAGGCGTCCGCAAATCTCTCCCGCCCATGAAGACCATCCTGCGCCCGGCGATCGAACCCTCGAACCTGTTCCAGAGCGTTCATCTCGATCAGGACCAGCGGGCAGTCTTCGCCCTTATCGACGGCAGTAAAAGCATCATGGAGATCTGCAACCAGTCCGGCATCGGAGACTTTAACACGCTCAAGGCGATTTTCGTGCTCCTTTCTCTCCGCATGGTTGACATCGGGGCCATAGAGTCCGAGGAGGACAAGCGCTTTGTGCGCGAGGTAGTTCGCGAGGCCGTGACTGAACGGAAGATAGAGAAAAAAGCGGAGCCGACAGTCGTGAGGCCCGATGAACCGGAAGTCATCGTTACCCGGGAAATGATCCAAACGGCTTTCAACGCATTGCGGGGACAGAACCATTATGAAGTTCTGGGTGTTGCAATCAATGCGCCGGTCCCCGATATTCGGCATGCCTATTTCCGCCTTGCAAAACAATACCACCCCGACCTGCACTTCGATCCGGCCATGTCCGATATGAAACAAATTCTGGAAACGCTTTTTGACCGGATCCATAAGGCATATGCCGCGCTGAGCGACCACGCAAAACGGGCTGAATACGACCTCACCGTATCGCAAATAAAAGCGCAGGCCAAAAAAGCTCCGGAGAAAGCTCCGGAAACGAAATCACCAGATGCCGACGAGCAGGGACCCGAGAATGATATCCAGGAGAACTACAAGGAAAAATCGGAACGGGCCCTGCAACAGTTCAATAACGGCATGAAGGAATTCAAGGTCGGAAATTACTGGGGGGCTGTCGAGGCATTCAGCTGGGCGACCCGCCTGGACCCCATCAAAGCTCAGTATTTCTACTATTTCGGCCTTTGCCTGAGCCACATCCCGAGGAGAAAGCATGAAGCCGAGGAAAATTTAAGGAAAGCCATTGAACTCGATCCCACGAAAGCGGACTACCATATCGAGCTCAGCGACCTGTATATCAAAAGCAGTCTCAAACTGAAGGCGCTGAACGTGCTGAACAACGCCCTCGGCCACCTTCCGGGATCGCCGAGGATACTGGAAGCGATCATGGCTGCCGAGGGACGCGCTTCAACTGCCGCCGCGGAAGAGAAAAAAACCAGTGCTGTTCGCAAACCTTCGCAGGAGGAGCCAGATGAGGAGGAATTCCAGAGACCTGACAGTGCAAAGGCAAAGCAAGCGCTGGAGCAATATAATAAGGGTATGAAGGAGTTCAAGATCGGCAATTACTCGGTGGCCGCGGATGCCTTTGCTCAGGCTATCAGGCTGGATTCCCGCAAAGCGGTGTACCACTATTATCACGGGTTGACCGTCTCCCGCATTCCAAGAAGACTGCAAGAGGCCGAAGACAACTTCCGAAAAGCCGTTGATCTGGACCGCACTAAATTGGAATACCACATGGAGCTCAGCAACTTCTATGTGCGGAGCGATTTGAAGGCAAAGGCCCAGGGAGTGCTAAACAACGCCCGCATCTATTTCCCTGATGCGCAAAAGATCAAGGATGCGCTCAAGGCCGTCGGGGGCGCGGTCGTTGAAGCAGCGCCTGAGGAGAAAAAAAGCGGGATCTTCGGGAAAATCTTCGGTGGGAAAAAATGAGATGACAGTTCGTCGTTTTCTTACGTGGTTTCCGCTTTGACGATTTCCGCTATACGGTGGTCCGCTTCTTTCAGCCTGCCTGATTTCAGAAGATACAGCACGTCTGATTCCACAACCGCCTGAACAACCTTTCTGCGCAACCCCTCGTCATTGATCTCAGCCTGCAGTTTCCTGCGAAGGAGCGACATCCGCTCCAGGAACAGCCCGTATTCCGGTCCATACACTTTCTCAAGATCTTCGCGTATTTTTTTCGCCAGCGCCGGGCTCGCGCCTTCCGTGGAGATGGCAATCACCAGCGCCCCGCGCTCTACCACGGAGGGAACAATGAAGGTGCTCTCCTCCGGCGGCGAGGAAACGTTGACCAGGATGCGTTTCTGTTTGCACAGCAATGCGACCCTGCAATTGACCTCAGAGGAATTGGTGGCAACGATCACCAAAAACACCCCTTCCAGGTCCTTGTCTTCGAATACTTTATTACGATGTGATATTTTCCCGGAGGTAGAGAGTTCTTGCAGTTTCAGGGCGAGCGTGGGGCTGATGACTTTCACTTCGGCCCCCGCCTCAAGGAGAGAAAGGGCTTTGCGCTCGGCGACCTTTCCCCCGCCGATGACGAGGCAGGACCGGTCGCGCAGATCAAGGTTCATTGGATAGTATTTCATTTGGGCTGCAGTTTATGCAGATAGGGAGCGACAGCGCCTGCCATGGCAGGGTACTTTTTCACCAGCATATCGAACGATCGCAGCGCCTGCTCACGGTCCCCGAGTTCGACATAGGACTGTCCCGCAAGATAGAGCGCGTCTTTTTCAGCTGCGATGCCGGGATATTTCTTCAGGATATATTCGCACCTGCCCGCTGCGGCCTTGTACGAGTCCTTTTTGTAGTAAAACCGCGCGACATACAGCTCGTATTCAGCCGAGCGGTCCCTGCAAATCGCGATGTATTTTTTCGCCTGTTCCTCATAGGGATTATTCGGGAACTTCTGCAGCAGGTTCTCAAATTCCCTGATCGCGGTATGCACAGGCTCCGGGTCGCGGTCAATGGTCGTGAACTGTTCGTAGTTGCACATCCCGATCTGATATTGCGCGTAGGGAGCGTCCTTGTGCACCGGATGGTAGTTCAGAAAGGCCTGGTACTCCACAAGCGCTTCCTCGTATTTTTCCTCGCCATAATACGTATCCGCGATCCTGAGCATGAGTGCGGGATCGTAGCTCTTGTCCGGCGCTTTTTCCTGGATCTCCTGATAGGCTTTGCGGGCCTTTTCAAAAGACATGTCCTTCATATAGATCTCAGCTTCCTGGAACTTGGCCGTTGCATCGAACGGCTCTTTCTTCGACGCACAGCCGGTTGAGAGGATCAGGAGAAGGAATATGATAAGCGTTTTTTTCATGGGAAGCAGTTGTCCGTGATCTTAAAGAATATCCTTGTAATGTACGAGGTGGTTGAAATAATTTATCATACTTCACCTTCGCAATACAGCAACAGAGCGGGCACTATAACACATGGCTCTTTGTATTGTCAATGACAGCCTGCTGGCATCAATGGCAACGAGCGATCCTGCTGATCACGGCAGGGTCAAAATGATCAGTTCAAAATCAAAGCGAAAGCAATCAATTCAAAACACGACCTCATTAACACATTAAATTTTCACATTTTTAATAATGGCAGCGCTTTTGCTATTACAGAACGTAATAACTTTATTCCGGGTAAGCAACATCAAGCAACGAACGCTCGGATCAATAAGTCCCTGCAGGAAGGAGGTCTACGATGTTACTGTTAAAAATTGCAGTTCAGGTAATGCTGGCTCTTGCACTATTGATGTTGGGTTTTGCAGTCGGCTTTCCCATCGGTCAACGCAGCGGATTCACAACAGGAAGCGAGTGGTCGCTCATGCATGCCAACCTTCTCGCGCGGGAGGCAGGTGTGTTCATGCCGGTCAGTTATAAAGATGGAGCGTTTCATGTGGTTGTGAAACAGCCGCGGCACCTGTACAAAAAGGCCCACCAGCTTGCCGACAGGTATGAAGAAGAGGCACTTGACGCGCATGCGGGTAAAGGTATCAATTTGGCGGAGCGTATTCAATTGGCACAAGGGATTTCACTCACACCCTAGCGCCGTCGATGGCCCCCGCTCGTATATTGCGCCCGTTTGCGTTCCCGGAATTTCCTGTTGCAGGTCATTTGCTCAAAACGTCGCATTCTGACGCTTCATCATAAGTTCACCGAGATAGGAACCCGGTTTGACCTCCGCGTTCTTGATCCACTCGGCGCCCTCAAGTCCATACGGCTTCACGCATGACGCACAGATATAGAACTTGCAGTCAAAGTCTTCCACCAGGCTTTTCATAAGCTCGGCGACCGGAGAGAACCCTTTCTGCCAGGTAACTGACTCCGCGAACCCTTTTTTCGCCAGATGCACGCCCTCGTTCATCAGGAAAAAATCTATTTTCGCGTCAAATGCCGCCATATTCGTTGCAAGCTGGAGCGCGGCTGCAGCACGTTCGATCGCGTCGTACGAATGAGTGATCACAAATACGAATTCCTTGTTTTCCATGGTAGTCTCCTTATAAGTAAACAACACAGGTGGATCGACTGAAGGTCGAAGGCTGAAGGTTAAAGATAAAAGCTGTATTCACCAGCTTTACACCTTCAGCCGTCAGCCTTACTATCTACGGCCTTTTTTAATGCGCGCATGCGCCGTCTTTGCTGTGTCCTCCACAGCAGGCGTTAAGGCTCATCACCGCAAGGCTCTTTTGCAGAAATAGATCCATATTCCCTTTTACCGTCTCCGCCTGTGAGCGATACACCGTGATCCCCATCTGGTTCAGCCGGGTAAGCGCTCCTGCGCCGATCCCGCCCACGACGATCGCATCGACCTGCTGGTTATCAAGCGCTTTCATGGGATTGCATGCCCCGTGGGCATGGTGCTGGTCCCGATTATTGATTGACGCCACGCTGTTGGTCTCCGTATCCATGACAAGAAATATCGGCGCTGAGCCGAAATGGTTGTAAACAGCACTCTCGATGCCATTATCATTCTGAATTGGAAAACAAATTTTCATGCGGTGTTCCTCCTGATATTGATCCGACGATTTTTCGAAAACAACGAACCGACATGTGGTCGGGCTTTGCAACGTAACAGGACACGAGACTCTTGTCAAGATGTAATCATCTGAGATCCCCTTGCCGGGATTACAAGCGCTCCCACTGATCGGTATCAGGATTAAAAGCCTCGCTGAATGCGACCACCTCTTCCTTCAGCCCGATATCGTAGCCTTCGTTCAACCCGTAATTTATGAGCATCTTAATGGATCGGAGCGAACTCAGGCTGTTGTTGCCGATCGTGTTTGCGAGCCTGATCGTCTCTTCATCCAGCATGTCAACCGGAACGATCCGGTTGATCAGCCCGATCCTGAGCGCCTCCTCGGCATCGATCACGCGGCCGGTAAAAAACAGCTCCTTTGCCCTGCCGATGCCCACGGTCTTGGCAAGACGCTGCGTGGACCCGAAAATGGGCGGCACGCCATACTGCGCCTCGGGAAATGAAAAGACCGCGTCCGATGCCGCTATCCTGATGTCCGCGGCGAGCGCCAGACCGAGACCCGCTCCGATCGTTTCTCCTTTGAGCGCGGCGATCACTGGCACGGGGAGGTTCTCGATATGCTTCAACAGGCTGTACCCTACCTCGGCATAATGACCGGCTTCCTCCTTGGTCATTTTCACGAAGCCCGCATAATCGATGCCTGCGGAGAAGTTTCTTCCCTTTGCAGTAAGCACGATCGCACGGAGCTCTCGATTGTTGGCGAGCTGCTCGCTCACGACCATGTTCAGCTGTGACAGGATCTCCTTTGTAAGATAATTATCAGACGGATTGTCAAGCGTAAGCGTGCTGATCCGATTGTCGCTTTTCACGTGCAAGCATGTGGTTGTCATGATCTTCTCCCTGTCGTGAGCCGCTTGATACTCATGCGTTCTCCCAGTTCCGTTTCTCCAGAATATAATAAAACACCGGAATCACGATCAGCGTAAGCGCTGTGGATGCCATCATCCCGAAGATGAGCGCAAGCGCCAGACCGGACCACACCGGGTCGGTCACGATCACGGCGGAACCGAGGATCGCCGCGGCCGCGGTCAGCACAATGGGACGGGTACGGATCGCACCGGCCTCAAGCAGCGCCTGCACGAGCGGCATGCCTTCGTGCTTTTTGTCCAGAATGAACTCCAGCAGTACGATCGAGTTCCTGACCACGATGCCCGCCAGGGCGATCACGCCGATCATCGATGTTGCGCTGAAGTACACATTGGTCATGGCGAAGCCGGGCATGATGCCGATCATCGAGAGCGGGATCGAGGCCATGATCACGATGGGGATGGTAAAGGACCGGAACCTCCCCACGAGCAAAAGGTAGATGGCGATAAGCGCCACACCCATGGCCGCGCCGAGATCGCGAAACACGTCGAGCGTGAGCTTCATCTCCCCGTCCCACGTGATGGCATAGCCCTTCGGGAGCGGATGTTTCCAGAGATACTGCATCATGTCGATCACGGCATATACCTGGCTGCGCTTACCCATCTCGCCGTACACGTAGGTCACCGGCTCAAGGTTCTTGTGATACACAGCCTTGTCCATTTCAGCGGGCACAATCCTGACGACCGACGAAAGCGGCACCTGGCTGCCCTGCGGCCCGGCCATATAGACCTTGTCCAGGTCGGAAAGACCGCTGCGGTCCGCCTTGGGCAGGCGCAGCATGATGGCAATGGGGTTTTTGGCCGCAGTGCTGTGCAGAGTCGATATCGCCATGCCCGCGACCGAAAGCCTCAACGTCTGGACGATCTGGTCCGTCGAGATGCCCATGAGCGCGGCCTTTTCCTTGTCCACGACGATCTTGTATTTGTCCTGTTTCTCCTTCACGCTGTCGTCGATGTCCACCACCTGATCGGTACGGGCAAAGAGCGTCCTGATCTCAGCAGCTATCTCGCGCTGCTTCGCGTAATCCGGACCCGTGATCTCAGCGACCACGGTGGCGCGGACCGGCGGTCCCGGCGGGTCTTCGACCAGCTTAATGTTCGCGCTTAGTTCCTGCGCTATTTTAGTAATATCGGGCCTGATCTGGAGTACGATCGCCTCACTCGACCGTTTCCGCTCTTCTTTGTCGATTAGGTTCACGCGAACATCGGCGAAATGACTGGCCTCGCGGAATGCTCCGCCCCGGAGCAGGCCGTTAAAGTCCATGACCGAACCGGTCCCTACAAAGGTTTCATAGTCCTTCACCTCGGGAATATGCCGGATATACTCTCCGACAGCGCGCGCCACCCGGTCCGTATTCTCGATCACCGTGCCCGCAGGCATATCAATGGACACGAGGAAGGTGTTCTTGTTCGCCTTGGGCAGCATGCGGAACTTCACCCATTGCATCAACGGGAAGCTCATGGTGATGAGAAATACCACGCCGATGATGCCGAGAAAAACTCTCCGCTTTGTCGCATTCTCAAGCAGCGGGGCAAGCACTTTTTTATACAAACGATAGCTCTTTGTCTCCTCCAAAGGCACCTGCAGTGTTCCATGACTATCCGGCTTCATCAGCCGATAGCTTGCCCAGGGAGTTACCACGAACGCGACAACGAGCGAGGTGACCATCGCCACCGGCACGTTAAAGGGGATCGGCATCATGTAGGGCCCCATCATCCCGGTCACGAAGGCCATGGGTATGAAGGCGAGCACAACGGTCAGTGTCGCCAGGATCGTGGGCATGCCGATCTCGTTCACCGCGAGGATGGCACCCTGCAATCGTGAATGCTGCTGCAGTTTATAGTGGCGGTGGATGTTCTCGACCACCACGATCGCGTCGTCCACCAGAAGGCCCAGGGACAGGATCAGGGCAAAGAGCGTGATCCGGTTGATGGTCTGGCCCGCCACCATGCCCACGGCAAGCGTGATGAACAGCGTAAGCGGAATGGCAAGCGCCACGATCGCGGCCTCTCTCCACCCGAGGGTAAAGAACAAAAGAACGATGACCACGATGATCGAGACCACCAGATGAAACACCAGTTCATTCACCGCGTCATTCGCGGTCTTGCCGTCGTTCCGGGTTATGGTCGTGACGACGTTGGACGGGATCTGCGTTTTCTTCAAGATATCGAGCTTTGCAAGGATCTCGTCCGATATCTTGACCGCGTTCAGCTTCTGCCGCTTTGCCAGGGCAATGGTCACCGCTGGCTGATCAACGATCGCGGTGGATCCTTTGTTCGCGCCTTCTTGCGCATGCTCGTTGATGGCAATGCGGGTAAGTTTTACTGTCTCTTCAAAACCGTCAGCCACATCGGCGACATCGCGGAGATAGACCGGCTTCCCATTCACAACTCCGACGATGGCGCTTTGTACTTCCTGTGCAGTTGCAAAGAAACCTCCGGTCTCCAGCGTAAGCTTTTTGTTGCCATGTTCCAGATCACCGGAGATAAGGTTCGCATTCGACATCGTGATAGCGCCTGCGATCTGTAGCGGCGACAGTCCGTAGCCGGCGATCCTGAGCGGATCAAGCGTCACACGGACCTGACGGCTTCTGCCGCCGATCACCGCTGTATTGCCCACGCCGGGAACCTTTCTGAGTTCGTCGAGAAGATGGTCGGCAACAACCCTGAGCTGCGCGTCGTCATAGTTCGTTCCCAGGGCGGCCGAAAGCGTGATCGCCACGATCGGTACGTCGTCCACGTCGATTGGCTTCACCAGCGGCTGTGACGCCCCGGGCGGCGCGAAATCCATGTTGGACATGAGCTTGTCGTACAATTTCACGAGCGACCGCTCCTTGTCCTGGCCCACGTGAAATTTAACCGTCACCACTGCCAGCGAGTTCATGGACACGGAGTACACGTCCTCGACGCCGGGGATCTCCCACAGCTTGGCTTCGAGCCGTTTGGATACCAGCTCTTCCACTTCCTGAGCACTAGCGCCGGGAAGCTGGACCATCACATTCGCCGCAGGGATCACGATCTGCGGATTTTCCTCGCGCGGCGTGAACCAGAGCGCGAAAAGACCGAGCACCGTCGTCGCCGCCATGAGCAGCACGGTAAGCTGGGAGTTGATGAAGTACTGGGTGATTTTGCCGCTGATGTTTAATTTCATAATTTATCCTAAGTATTTTTCAGAATAACTGTTGAAAAGCTTTTTAAGATGTCATCCTGAACGAAGTGAAGGATCTGTAGTGGTTGTACAACCGAGATTCTTCGCTACGCTCAGAATGACAAATTAGATGGCATTTTAACTTCTTACTAGTTTAAGGTTTAGTTCCCCGCCACAACGACCATTCTGCCGTCAATGCCTGCTGCCTGTTTGTTCACGATGACGACATCTCCTGCTTTCAATCCGGTCATTGCCTCAATGCTGTCCCCGTGAATTTCTCCGGGCTGGATCATCTGGAACACGGCATGGTTATCGCGGGATACGATATACACTCCCGACAGGCCTGACATCTCGACGATGGCTGATCGGGGAACAAGGATTGCCTGACGGCTGCCGGTATTGAAAACCGCTTTTCCATACATGCCGGTGATCAGGCCCTTGTCCGCCGGAACATCTATTTTGACGATAAATGAGTGCGTCCTTACATCAGAAGCGGGCACTACCTGCGCAACTCTGGCTTTGATCTCTTTGCCGGGCATGGCATCGATCCGCACGATCACGTCATTGCCCGGTGCAACCGACTTGAGGTCATCCTCCCGCACCGTAACTTCAAGCCTGAGATGTTGGTTGTCCTCGATCTTCAGGATAGGCTGGCCCGGCATTGCCATCTCTCCCAGGTTGATCTTTTTCTCCATGATCTGGCCGTTGATCGGAGCCGTGATATTGGTATAGCTCTCCATGGCCTTTGCCGCGTTCAAACCCGCCTGGGCAGACTCGAACCCAAGCCGTGCCTGGTCCATCTCCATCAGCGTGGCAGCCTGCTGGTCAAAGAGCTGTTTGATCCGGTCGAACTGGAGCTTTGCATTATTAAACGCGGCCTGCGCCTGATATGCCTGGGCCATGATCTCGCCGCTTTCTATCTTGATGAGCAGTTTCCCCTGCTCCACATGATCGCCCTCATGAACAGTCAGGGACACGACCTTGCCCATGATCTTGCTTGAAAGCATCGAGGTGTTCTTCGAGTTCAGCGTTCCAGCCGCGGAAACAACCGAATCTACGGCTATTGGCTCAAGCGTCAAGGTGTTAACAGCAAGCGGCGCTTCTGTTTTTTTCATTGTTTCTGTTTCACCAGCAGCTTTCCCGAAGGTCAAAGAACCGATACCGAGCACGGCAATCGCCACAGTCACGGAAGCTGCAATGATGACCTTTTTGTCCAGTGTATTGATTTTATCTTTGACAATTTTAAAATCCATCGTAATTCCCCTTTATAGTTGTCCAGTTTCCTTAATTCATAATTAAACATTCACAATTATAATTACGCTTCACAACGTTCCCACCGCAAGTTTCAACTCAGCCTGCGCAATATTATTGTCATACAATGCCTGAAGCGCATTCGTCCTCGCCCTGATCAACGAGCTCTCGGCGCCGAGCACATCGACAAAGGTCGTCATGCCGGTTTCATATCTTTTTTGAACAATGCGCAAGCCTTCTTCCGCTTCCTGTATTGATGAAGTTGATGCCGCGATGCGGTCCAACGAGGCGGTTGAATTATAATATGCCTGCCTGACCTGGAATTGGATTGCTTCCCTGGTCTGATCATCCAACGATCTCATACGGCTGCTCATGGCTGTTGCTTCTTTTACGTTCGACTTCGTTACGAGTCCGTCGAACAGGTTCCACTGAAGTACGGCCATCATTGCCCAGCTCTTTCCTTCGCTGCCCGCGGGATTTTCACTGTTCCAATCCACCTGCCCCATAAGGTTCAAGCTTGGTAAATAGTCGGTGCGCGCCATGGTCACCGATTTATCGGCATTCAGGCGGTTCAGATTCATGGACTGAAGGTCAGGACGCTTCGCTGTTGCCTCCGTAATCAGGGTAGTGATATCGCCTGTTTGCTCCTGTTTAAGTAGATCTCCGGAAACTTCGTACTCCGAGCCTTGAGAAACACCCATGGCGAAATTAAGTCCTGCGCTCGCGAGTTTCATCCCGTTCTCCGACCGGGTCATCATCTCTCTTACCTCCGCAAGCTGCACCTTCGCGCGGAGCAGATCGGATTGAAGCACGGCCCCAGCCTTGTACCGGGCCTCAGCAAGTTTCACGTTCGCCATGCTTGTTTCAAGCGACTGGAGTGCGACCTTATGGTATTCCCTTGCCAGTAGCAGACTGTAGTACGCCTTGATCACGTTATACACCGTTTCCTGGCGCGTCCGCTCCCGGTCCTGGATAGACGCGTCCCTGGCAAGCTTTGCCTGCGTCCGTCCAAGATATTCCTTGCCCCCGTTAAAGATCGGCTGCATGACAACCAGCCTCGTGTTGTAGTTCGAGATCGCCCCGGGATTGTTCATCACCGCTGGATTGAAATCAGCCGGCGTGACGATCTCCTGGTTCAGTTTTGTGCCAAGCGCCATGAGCGGACTGTCGGTCCTGCTCCAGGTCTCTGACACGGTCACTTTCGGCAGAAAGCCCGACGCTGATTTGAGCACGCCCGCATCCGTTGCTTCCACTTGAGCGTCAGCTGCTTTGAGCCCATTGTTGTTTCGGACGGCCGCGTCGATCGCCTGCTCAAGCGACAATGATTCTGCCGCATAACTGTATTCAGCTACCAAAAAGGTCAACGCCAGCATCAAGAGCACATAGAGTGTGAACCAGGTGATTTTGCATGATGTTGTCTTTATCGCGATGCCGTCGTCATTGAAACATTTCCGGACATATTCCATAGCATGATCCCGCCTTCAAGATTTTTTACGTTATATCCCATGCGTGAAAGATATGAGCACGCATGAGCGCTTCTGTTGCCTGTTCTGCAGTACACCACGATCTCTTTATTTTTGGGAAGTTCATCTATCCTGAGCCCGAATTCCTGGAGAGGGATAAGATGCGACCCCTCGATCGCCTGCGCACCGTGTTCCTGCGGCGTACGTACATCAAGCAGAAGAAAATCCTTGTTCGCCTTCATCATATCGTTCAGCTCATTCGGTCCGATGTTCTTGCATCCTGTGCTGTTGAAAAACATACTATGCCTCCTGTTTACGGGTCGTTTCTGGTTTTGAAAGAAGCCCGAACAATGGACACTGTCAGGGGTTGTCCGGAGGGGGGTATGACAGCGCCCATTGTTCATGCTTTGTGTACTTCTATTACAACTTGCATGCCAAACAGATAACAGGCTGGTTTTGCTGGTGTTTATTGTAGATAGGGTTTTGAAGAAGAATATCAGCGGTAATTATTGTCGAATGGGAACGACGGGTAAAGTTGCAGGAGACTGCAAATACTCTGTGTTTATGTGGTTTTCATGCATTCGACATTTTTGTCGGGATAACAAACAGGAGCGACAGGCTTGGTGGAAAATTGTAGAAAATCGGACAATCATGAATGGAATCAAGGATGAGAGAGAAAGCACTTACAGGTTAAGACGTGGTAGGGTGCGCATTGCGCACGAAAACGATCCATCGAAAGTATTCAACGATTATTGGTGGGCGATGCCCACCCTACGAACTTTCCTTTTCTTCGCGACGGATAAGTGGCTCAATCAGAAGCATTAGTGCAGGGATATCAGTCTGAGCGGCATTCCAGACTTCATCGATATCAACATGATCGTAGGCATGAATAAGAAGATCCCGCATGCCCGCTATCTTTCTCCAGGGAATGTGTGAATTGGCTGCCCGGAATGGCTCCGAGAGCCGCTTTGTCGCTTCACCGATGATCTCGATCTGCCGAATGACAGCTGACTGTATCAGCGAACTTCCATCGAACTGTTCTTGATCAACACCCTGAAGAAAAGTACGAATTTGGTTTGCGGCCTGCACAATATCGGTAAGATGGCTGGCATCACGCTGCGGCATAGATAACCTCGGCGGAATTGAGGATTTCCCTGCGGCGTATCTCGTTGCGGCTCCGCTCTATGCCACGGCGGCTGACCAGGTCGACATTTCTTCCGAACAATGATTTCAATTCATCCTGCATTTCCACATGATCGAGGAGGCTCCATTGCGCATCGGAAGCAAAGGTCACGAGTATATCCACATCGCTTGCCGGCCCGAAATCATCCCGGAGCGCGGACCCGAAGATGGCAAATTCCGCGATTTTCCAGCGGCGGCAGAAATCGGCTATTTTATCTTTCGGCAGAGTGATCATCATGATGAAATACAATAGCAAATTAAGCGGATAAATACAAGACGGTAGTGAACAGATCCACATCAAAATCCGTTGGGATGTGCGGCGCTTAACCCAACCTACAAGATGCTATTTTGGTGAGCGATGCCCACCCTACGAATCTGCTAAGACGTATATTTTATGACCAGCGAGCCTGGTCACGCTGGTTCAGGCTTGCAGCCTGAATCAACCATTAATGATTAGGTTCAATCTACAAGATTAAGCCAGCGAAAGGTAAAAGCGGTTGCCGGATGAAAATACGTGCCTATAAATAGCACTTACCGGAAATCAGCGAGTCGGGCTAAAGCGAAAACTCTAAAATTGCTTATTGCCGTACAAAGGTGAACGTGCTGAAAATAGTCAGATTAGTATCAGTGAGTTCAATAGGTAGGGTACCCTGTGTACCCACCACTGTAGTTACACCAGTGGTGCCAAATCCATAGTCAGTACAGGCACCCCCCATTAACTCTGATACGGTATAGGAAAAACTAGCGCTATTGCTTTTATATGTCCCCGCCTGGTAACAATTGCCGGAAATATTATGAACTTTATAATGACCATCTAATGTAAATGCGATGATATCATTTGAAGATCGCCAGAGCCCAACAAGGCTGGTTGTTGGTGCAGTCGATTGACGCGCAGCTGTATACGTGTCAAACAATGTCAAAATCGCATCAGTAACAGTGATGGGAAATGAACCCTGAGAACCAACCACCGTAGTAACGCCGGTAGTGCCAAATCCATAATTGGTGCAAGCGAATTCTGTCACTGCGTATGAGAAATTCGCACCGCTGTGAGAATATGTCCCCTCTTGGTAACAACTACCCGAGATCCCTGTAACCAAGTAGTGGCCATCACGTGTAAATGCAAATATGTCATTCGGATTTGCGGATACACCACGCCAGAGCCCTGTAATACCGGGAGGTGTCGCCGTCTGTGTCGTGACGGTTCCTGTCCCAAATATTTCTTTTTCATACTTTGCAGTGTTTCCGCTATTTCCGCATCCTAAAAGCAGGAAGAGCAACAGCATCGAAACATACCTTAGATGAAGTATCAGCATATGTCACCCCAATAAATGCATTGTAAAAACTACAAACAAACTCACCCAGATAGGGTGATATGAAACCACACCTTGCTAACAATTAAAACGTCCAGAACAACCCGAAACTGTTAACACGGTAATCAGAGTACTTTGCACCGAATGTCGCGGCAAAGTCGTAATTTACGCCGAACTCGGGCGTGAATCGGTACTTGATGCCGATGAACGTCAACCCTGCGTTATTAGCAAACTTCGCATCTGCGCTGTTTACATCGATTGACTCAAATTTTGCGCCGAGACCCGCATAAAAATTATAGCTGTCGCCGCGCATAAATGGATATTGAATACCTGCGTTTAGTGAGTTTCCCCCGATGTCATAGCTATTTGACTTAGCGGCGACATTCCACCTATCCAGATTCACAAAGTAGTATTTATACCAAACCGTCCTCACAGAGAAGCCCGAAAAGCCATTGGTCACTTTTGAAAATACTTTATTTTGCGGTTTATATAAGGAAAGGTCCAACTCAACCTGGAGGAACTCATCATTAAGATGATTCTGCATGCGTGGTTTATCGTCTGCTTCGGTCTTCACTACCTTCTTCTGCTCAAGCAATTTACGATCCTGTTCTGCCTTTGTCAGGCGGTCCTTTTCTGCCTTATCCTTCGCTGTTTGCTCTCCGGCCTTTTTTCTCATTAGCACGTCCTGAACGCTGTCCAGCTGTTTTGGGACTGTCTGCACCATCAGTTTCGCCGCCACTTTTTTGCTTGAATTGATCAGTTCATCGATCTCGCACCTGCACGTTTCTTCCTCAACCTTTTCCGTTTTCCCAGATTCCACGTTCACGAGCGAAAGCGACAGATAATACGTCTGGCCGACGATGCTCACCGTGCCGACGATGATCTTTCCCACGCCGAGCAACTGGCCTGCCTCAACTGCGCAATCCTTTGCCGTGCATCCGGTCATCTGGAACGCCTGCTCCTTCAGGATCTTGTCCATATTGCTGCGGTCGATGATCTCATACTTGCCGGACTGCATGATCTCGCGCCGGACACTGTCCGTGAGCGGGCGGGCAATGTTCTTGTCCATATTCCCGGTCACCTCAAGGTCAAATACGGCCAGGTAATTCGAAACCAGCGTCGGTTTCGTTTTTTCAGCCGCATAAGCAGGAAAAATAGAAGTCAGAAAAGACACCATGAGCACGATATGCGCCATGATTATTTTGTTCATTTGTCCTCCGAACGGATACATAAGTGACGCCGATTTTATCGGAGAACATACACCATGTCAACTGCAAATACGCTTATAATTCTGAGGCCTGATCGGTTGCTCTGTTGAGGGAGGAGTGCATCAGTTAGAGAAGAAAACATCCTTGTCGCAGGGTATTCCATGCAAAACTATTACGTTACCTTGAGGATTTCTCGACGTCATCATCGAACGCAGCGTACAAAAAAACTGTTTGTTTTATCGAAGTGATCCGAAGCACCAGTTTGAAAACTCACTAACCATGCTCTCGTTGTAAGGGTCTCGTGGGTTGTGGATGACCAATAATAATTTTGTTGCGTACTCGGGAAATAGGTGGCATCGATCCTGGGCAAACTTGTCATTACAATAAGAGATTGAAGCTCCGTCAAGGCTGGCAGACGCCATCCGGACAAACCCGCAAGACCCAGTCCGGAGCAATAGGTGGTAGCAGCATCCCATGTCCGCGCTACAGCATCGTCCTGTTTCTGCCACATAAGTCCGGCTGAATCGGTAATGGTACCGTTGCCGTTGTCCTTATACTTCGGCGTCACGCCGCTCCCGCCTGAGCTGCCACACCCGCCACAAAGGCTAAGAAGCAGGATAGCCATAATTATCGAATTAAATTTCGATCTTCGATTCTGCATCTGCTACCTCTTTAAGATAGAATGCGTGCGATTGCCGGTCCTGACCTCAAGCAGACCGATGCTCAGGAGAAGCACAGCATAATTAAAAATATTTTACCACAATGCCGCGCAGGAGGCTACATTGATGTCGTCAAAAATGCCAGCCGAACCCGGCAACCCCCCGTGTGGATTCTTTTCTCCCTTCAAAGAGATTATCGTTACCAACGGCATCAACATGCGTTATCTGAATATCGCCGAGAAGAGACCATGCCTCGGTCAGACGATAATCCGTCAGTACACCGCCCGCAATGCTCGTCCTGCGTTTCTGGTAATCAAGCCTGTCGGTGATACTAGTGTTCTGGTACATGCCGAAATGATGATACGCAACCTCTGAGCTGTTCCATTGCGCAACAAGATCAGGCGTCAGCATGAGCCGCGATCCGATCAGGAACCCGTGCGACACACGCAGCACGGCAGTATCACGTTTTTTATTATTTCCGATGTTTTGAGCATAGCTCGCCCCGACGTCAATGATGGATGTCCTCCAGGAAGCATTCACGCCGCCATCGAACGATGGCCCGCGTCTGCCCCAGCGGTCATAGGAGTCCCCTTGAAATGGGTTGAATGCGGGATGCACCGAAACACCCAGTCCGAGTCGCAGTGCTTTGTCCGATGACTGAAGCAACCACACGCCTCCACCCTGGAGGCTTGCATACGCCCAATCATCATAACGCATGAACAATAGAGGCTGCAGGGACAACCGGTCCTCTGCGTGAATTATTCCACCGTTGAACAGGCCGGCGCCTATCATCCCGTGGAAACCTGTGGTGGAAGTCGTCACTGAGGTCAGGGTGTCAATAGTTAAGGGAAGCCGTGTCAAATCAGCAGCTCTCGACTCTATTGACGTCATGGTCAGAGTGAAAACTCCTGTCATAAGCGTTAAAAGTGTTTTCACATTATGTGATACCTTCATATATTTTTCTCCTCATATCAATGCTTTGACACCCGTGCTAATAATAGGTTTAACGGGATAAAGGATTAAATTAGTGCCATTTCAGGTTGCATCTTGCACCAGTTATTGTCAAACAGGCTGTGCAAAAGCCGTGAGTGCTGCTGTAATCGTCGAATTTTCAAACAGGTGGAGAAGAGCACGGTACGTCATAATGCCGGATCGTTGTTCATGCAGGAGAAATAATTTTATGAGGTATCGTGAGGTCCTTGTATGGCTGGCAGATCGTGGCAGGGTTGTTAGGGGCAGATGAATCCAGAGGGCAGCCTGATGGCTGCCCTCTGGAAACTATACGCTGCTAAAACTTGTACATAACATCAAGGACCAATCCCGAAAAGGTAGAGGTAACCTTGGAGTCGGCACCCTTGGTCTGTTCCATTTTATAACCAACACCACCTTCTAGGTTTTTTGCGAATTCATATTTTACACCGGCTTCAAGACCAAAGCCCGGCGCACTTTCCGACGAACCGCCGTCCGGCTTATCCGTGAACATAAGATATGCCAGATCACCATAGACCTTCAATGCTTCCATAACCGGCGCTGACCCGCGCACACCGACCAGGGGACCCGATGACGTGGATTTGATATCGCCTGAGATCGAAATATTCCTGTACCCGGCATATGCGCCGACATTCGGCATAAATGAATATCCAACGGCGAGATCAATGTCCATGCGGCTGATTTCCGCACTGCTGTCGCTGAACTTGTACTTTGTGGCAGTGGTCATGATCGATCCATCGACAAAAACATTGTTCGAAAACTTTACTGATGCGGCCGGTCCGATCATGATCGCCATATTGGATGAGTCGCTGAAACCGTCGCCACTTGTCTTCGCCGAATTCAACCACAGCTTGCCGCCTGCTTCAATCTCCATCCCTTCTGATGCAAGCACTGCGCCACTCGCTCCTATGGTCAACAACAATGCCGCCACTACACCGGTTACCATTTTCTTCATTCCTTGCTTCCTCCCTATGAGATTGATCGACCCTTAAGTGGGTCGTGTTGCACACGTGGAAAGGCTGCGAACGTCAGAAAGCATCTTCATGGCAATAACCATCATATTTTAGCATACAATAAAAGCAAATACCGCAGTTTGCGGATTAATTTTCCTTAATCTGATATTTCTTCAATTTATACCTCAGGACCCGCTCGCTTATGCCGAGCCTCTCCGCGGCACGCGTCTGTATGCCGCCGGATTGTTTGAGCGACTCGATCAGCAGGCCGCGTTCCACCGTATCGAGCGTCTCATTCAATGAACCGTTCAGCTGCTGCGGAACAGTCGGTCCGTCACCCCTGGCTGTCTGCACATGGATTGGAAGGTCCGTTGCGGTGATGGCCGTTTTCTTCGCGAGGACCACTGCCCGTTCGATGATATTTTCGAGTTCCCGTACATTGCCCGGATAGGCGTAGCGCATCAGGAGATCTCGTGCTTCCGCGGAAATGCCGGTTATCTGCTTGCTGTTTTCCCTGCTGTATTTATTGATGAAATAATCCAGCAGCGCCGGAACGTCTTCCTTCCGGTCCCGCAAAGGAGGGATCACAATGGAAATGACGTTCAATCGGTAATAAAGATCTTCCCTGAAATGATTTTCCTTGATGGCCTGTTCAATATCGCGGTTTGTGGCGGTGATGATGCGCACATCCGCTTTGATCGTCTGGTTCCCGCCGACACGCTCAAACTCGCGTTCCTGAATCACGCGGAGAAGCTTTACCTGCATTCCCGGGGACAATTCGCCGATCTCATCAAGAAAGATCGTGCCTTTCTCCGCTGCTTCGAACCGACCGATCCGTCGCGAGGTCGCGCCGGTAAAAGCGCCCTTTTCATGTCCGAAAAGTTCGCTTTCAAGAAGCGCTTCCGGCAACGCCGCGCAATTGACTTTAATGAGCGCGAAATCCGCCCGTCCGCTATGGTAATGGATCGCCTTTGCGACCAGTTCTTTTCCGGTCCCGCTCTCGCCCCGCAGCAGCACGGTTGCATTGCTCGATGCCACACGGCCGGCAAGGTTCAACACTTCTTCCATGGCATGGCTCGTGCCCACGATCTCGTCAAATTTGTAACGGTCCCGCAGCTGTTCCCTGAGTTCGGTGTTCTCACGGATCAGGTTCTGCCGCTCGGATATCCTGGTGATCAGCAGATCGAGCTGGTCGAGGTCGATCGGCTTGGGGAGATAGTCATATGCCCCCGCTTTGATGGCCTTAACCGCCGTTTCGATCGTCCCGAACGAAGTCATAATGATGACCGCCAGATCGGGATTTATCTTGCGCACTTCAGCCGAGGTTTCGAGCGCATCCACACCGGGGATGTTGCAGTCCGTAAGGAACACCTCGAACCGCTCCTGCCGTATGGCTTTCATGGCCTCCTCTGCGGTCCCCACTGCCAGGACCTCATACTTCTTCCGGACAAGATATTCCTCAATCCGCAGGCGGTCCTGCGGTTCATCATCCATGACCAAGATACGAACATCCTGCATGGCGTTCCTTTCTTCAGAGAAACCCTGTCCCTGACATGCTATTTACAGGCGAAAGGTGCTTTTCTGTCTTTCGCGGCGAATCGCGAATAGTGGGGCGAGGTAAAGATGTCCATCAGCATATGCCTGCTGACGACGCCCACATACTTGTTGTCCTTCACGACCGCGACCACGGAACAGCAGCTTTTCAGCAGCAGGTTGATAAGCTCGTCCGTTGGCGTATCCGCATCGGTGATGATCGGCGCTGGTACCATGATCGCCTCGGCTTTGACCGCATCAAGGTCCTTCTCTTCCCTGATGAGATCAAGGATTGCGTTCTCAGCGACCACACCCAGGATCTGACGATTGCCATCCACCACCGGTATTGCGGCAAGACCGGATGAAATGATCTTCATCGCAACTTCCCGCGCCGTGGTAGCGGGCGTTACGCTGATCTTCTCGCGCATGACGTGCCACGCATTGATTCCCATTGTTCTCCCTCCTTGTGTTGCTGTCTGTTAGTGACGATACATCTGTTGCTTTCTTGAACAGCGGTGTTCAACTGATTATACCCGCTAATCTACTTGCACGATTTGCATGTTGATATTCCGAACAACTGGTAAGGCGGACACCATCCGATCAATCCCGTGGCCAGCGGTATGAGGCCAAAATAGCCCCACATGGTCTTCGGGCCGATAAAAACCAGCGATACGATTCCAAGCCCCGCAACAATCCGCAAGATCCGTTCTATGCCGCCTATGTTCTTTTTCATTATTCCTTCTCCTTTTTACGATGTAATTTCCAGCAACAATAGTTTTGCCACGATCAGTGAGTTTGATGGACCTTTATCCCGGTCATCATTTTGCCGCTCCCCTGATCATCTTCCTGACTATTCAAATATGATAGCCTGGCCTTTGGTCAGCGCTTTCGCAACCTTTTTTCGTGCAAGGGTGAGAATCCTTTGAACGGTCCCCCGCGACACACCCATCCTGTCTCCAGCCTCTGCCTGCGTTAGATCGTCAAGATCGCACAGCTTGAGCGCCTCAAGCTCTTCCCGCAAGAGGGGCACCTGCTCGAGCCTGGACAACGGCGCACAGATCGGCTTGAAGGCTTTGCCTTTGAACTTGCACTTGCAGGTGCGGGGCTTTTTACTTCGCGGCACATTGAGCTCCTGGTTTTGATTTGTGCATATGCACATATTGATAACTCATTGGGTCGTTCTTGTCAAGCGGTATTTATTCATGTCGCACCGTCATTTCTTCACAACGGGCGGCAGGGGCACATTTGTGCCGTGACATTCAATGCAATTCTGTTGCGCCGTTATTCCGACGTCCCTGGCAGGTGTCCAGTTCGCCTTTGAAACATACTTGCCGTCCTTCCAGGCATTCAAGTCCTGCACGAGCTTGTAAGCAACACTGGCGGCAACGCGAGCGCAGCGGTCCTTCCGTTCCGGGCTGGCAAGCGCATATCCGGAAGCCTTCATCCATTTGCCCACGGAAACATGGCAAAGGGGTGATTCGCTCGTCGTCTGTATGATCTTTGCTTTTTGTTTCGGCTCTTTGGGATTATATACAGGCAGCGACGTCTCTGAATACCATTGCAGCATCTCAGAACCGATAAGTGCGCCGTTTTCGCAATCCGGTCCGGCAATACGGGGTCCGATGATCATATTGCTCACGATATTCGCCCCCGCATTCGAGCCGCATACGGTTCCCCAGCCCACCATACCGCCCTCGAGAAAGACAAAAGCATCGATCGGAAATGACTTGTAGGGATCGCCAACCTTCTCTCTGAGCTGGCCGAATACGCTGCTGATCACCGCTGCGCCGCAGAACACCCGATACCATTCGTTATATGCGATCTCCGCTGTCTTTTCAGGGTCAAGCTTTACGTACGGCCAGGGCCATTTTTCCGTGGTTCCGCCCACGGCTTCCGCATTGGACGCAAAGCCGCTGATTCCCGATAAAGCCACACCCGCTCCCAGGGTTCCCGCCATGCTCAGAAGTTCTCTTCTTGTCACGTGTCCGTTCATGTTTGGATCCTCCTTTTCAGCATAATGATTTACATCACCGGCAACCGTTGTCTGCACTATAGTTCTCTCTCTTCCCTGCCAAGCAGACCGTATTCTTTCAGACGGTACTGCAGCGTCCGGAGAGATATCCCGAGGACCTCGGCAGTCCGCTTCCTATTTCCCTGGTAGTGCCGCAGCGTATTTGTGATGGCCTCCTTTTCGCGCTGCTTGAGAACATTTTCATCTGACGCATCCGGCGGCGTATGTTCAAGCAGCTCTGTCGGAAGCTCTTTACGGGTGATCACGTTGCGCGACAGGATAACGCCCCGCTCTATGATGTTCTGCAATTCACGGATATTTCCCGGCCAGGCGTATCGTTCGAGCAGCGCCAGCGCCTCGGGATCAACGCAAACAGGCCGTCGGGTGTTGATAGAGGAGGAATAGCGCGCGCAGAAATATTTAACCAGCTGCGGGATGGCGTCCGTTCGATCGCGGAGCGGCGGCAGAGCGATCGGAAACACATTGATCCTATAGTACAGGTCTTCGCGAAACCGTTTTTCAGCAACCTCGCGCGCGAGATCGCGATTCGACGCGGTGATCACGCGCACATCCGCCTTTATCTGGAGCATTCCGCCCAGACGCTCAAACACCCGCTCCTGCAGCACGCGCAAAAGTTTTGTCTGCAGAAGAACCGGCATCTCACCTATTTCATCCAGGAACAGGGTCCCGCCCTGCGCAAGTTCGAACCTGCCTCGCCTGGCCTGCACAGCTCCGGTAAACGCACCGCGTTCGTGCCCGAACAGCTCGCTTTCCAGCAGATTTTCAGGGATAGCGGCGCAGTTGATCGCCACAAAAGGCGCTGCCTTGCGCGAACTTGTCAGATGTATCATGCGCGCGATCAACTCTTTGCCGGTTCCGCTTTCTCCGTAAAGAAGGACCGTTGCCGGCGTGCGGGCGACATCCTGGACCAGCTTTTTTACCTGTTCCATCGCCCTGCCGGCGAATACCAGCTCCTCGGGCGGCATTCCGGCACGATCGCTTTCCTGAAGAGACAGGGTCAAACGTTCAAGCTCCACCTGTGCAAGAGCGCGTTGCACCGTTGCCAGAAGGCTTGCGGGGTCCTTCAGCGGCTTGGAGAGAAAATCAAACGCACCTTCCTTCATTGCCGCAACCGCTTCCTCCACACGACCAAAGGCGGTTATGAAAATGAACAACGGCGGGTTCGGCTCATCCCTGGTCATGCGGAACAGCTCAAGCCCGTTCCGGACCGGCATCTTGAGATCGCACAGCACAAGATCGAATTGCTCACGCTGTATTCTGCGCAATCCTTCACCGCCATTCTCCGCAGCCGCCACCGTATAGCCGGCCTTGTCCAGAATGGTGCTCAGCAGCTCACGAAAGATCGCATCATCTTCTACAATAAGTATCGTTGCCGACATTGCTCTCCCTCATCCTCATACACCCGCAGGCAAGATAACGGTAAAGACGGTACCAATGTTGACATTGCTTTCCACCGTCAGTCTGCCGCCATGCTCTTCCGCCACCTTTTTACAGAGCGCCAAACCCAGGCCGGTGCCCGTCGCCTTGCTGGTCCAGAAGGGCTCAAAGATGTGCTCGAGCTGCTCCGGCGCTATCCCGCTTCCGGTATCGGATACCTTGATCCGTACGTACTTGCGGTCTTGCCGCAACTCGATCTTCATAGTGCCGCCATTCGTCATCGCCTGCATGGCGTTCTTCATGAGATTCAGCAGCATCTGTACGATCCGGTCAGGCACGACCGGCGCTTCGACCCGCCCGTTCGTCGTCAGCTCAATGGTCACCCGCTGGCTAAATGCCTCGTTCCTGAGCAGGCCAACGCACTCTTGTGCCAATCCCGCAAGATCTGTTCTTTGTCGTTCGCCATGCTCGTCCCGGGCGAACAACAGCAGATCATTCACCAGACCTTCCATCCTGAGCGACTGGACAACGATCTTCCCTGCGTAGCCACGCGCCGTCTCCAGAATGTCCGCGGTCTCCACCATCTGGGCGAACCCTTTAATGCCCGCCAGCGGATTGCGGATCTCATGCGCCATGACAGCTCCCATCTCGCCGAGACGGGCCAGCTCTTCACGGCGCTGCGCTTCTTTTTTGCGCTTTTCTTCCCGCCTGAGCATAACGATCATCAGGATCGTCATGCCCCAGAGAACAAGCAGGAGCCCTGTGACAATAGTAGCACCTGCTGTTGCGCGGCGTATGACCGTATCTGCGCGATAGGTGTGCAGCGCGAGCGTAAGATAAAACTCGTCATGGTCAGGGTGAATGCGAGTGTGAAGAAGATAGACCTCTTCACCCGTGCCGAGCTGCGTCCGCTGTTCAGTAACGGTTTCCTGAGCGTTTTGCGCCTGATGGTGTTCAGTATCGGGTTGACCGATCAATCCGGGATTGGTATGAAAGCGGATCATCCCCTGGTGGTCAATGAGTGAAAAGTAAGCGATGTCCGGGCTCGTGTACTGCGCAAGCGAGCGAAATGAGGGATCGGTGGCAGCCACCTGCTCTAGAGAGGCTGCGATCACAAGGCCTGCCCCACGCAGGTTTTCCGCAGCGATCATCGGTGCTGCATGAAACGCTGACCAGGCAAACCATGCCGCCAGCAGCGTGAAGCCGAGCGCAAGAGCAATAATCAAGCGAGGTGTTTTCAGCATCGTCAAAAGGCGTGGATAATGGCAACGCCACCACCGTAATCAGGACTGCTGTCTGCAATACCGCGTGATCCATACGTATCCAGTGAGGTTGCCGGAGTGATCGCCCAGAGCAGGCGAAGACGCGTCTCCAACAGATCGCCGGATGTGCTCGTTGGAGCTGTAGCGCCTTTAACGATCAGCATGGGACGAAGCGTATTCGTAGCCTGCCAGCCGATCCCGGCGCTATAGCTGTAATAATCCGTGAGCCCGAGGCCGGTCGCCTTGCCCTGATAGTTGTAATATGCGTCCGCGGTCAAGAGCAGATTTCCGTACCATTTCATTGCTTCAAGTCCGCCGCCGAAATCGAACTCACCGGTGCCGGTCCCGTCGGATTTGTCGGCAGTGGGGCATTTCACATACATTGAAGGCCGAAGCTGCGGCAGGTTCTCGGTCTCGAATTTAGCGATCATTCCGAAGCGAAGAATGATATCGCCGATATTCGTGCTGATGCTGCCGCCTCCGCCTCCCTGTTGTGCGAACATATTGGAGGCGGCGTTCTGCTGGGTCTCGTACAGATGCATGGAAGAATTCGTCCCGCGCTGTGATATGATCGGCAGCTCTATGCCCGCATCAATGCGTTCTGTCGGGAACCAGGTGAAGATCAGCGGCATATAGATGCTTCGTATCATTCCGCCCATGCCCTGTCCGCTGGAGGCGAACTCGGCGCCGAAGCTGATGGAAGCGGTCTGCGGGTTGTCCGGCACATTGTCAACAGCAGCTGCCGGGTTGTATCCGATCAGAACAGCAAACAGTATTGCACTCAAACAAACAATATAATGTCTCATTAGTGTCTTCCGCCTCTCATACTACTGCCTTGATTGCCGGGCCTCACAGGTTGACAATTGCCATTCTGCCTGCCCATACCGCCATGGTTTCCGGACCCTGCCCGGGACCAGAGCGGAACGCCATTTTCGGATCTAAGGGTGACTGTTTTGCCGTTACTCCGGTCCTCGATCCGCTGGGCAAATATATAGAACGAGCCGTCTTTACCCTGGGCGCGCGAGCCAGTAACGGTGATTTCCTGATTTTTCAACAGAATGACATTCTGTTGTTTCCAGTACCAGCGCGGTCCGATGATGACCGTAACCTCTCCCTGCTTCGTGGTCATGGACAGCACCGCGGGCTCCTGCGTTGTCCTGTCCTCCGGCGGGTCGAGGACCACGCCGCTCAACGTGGTTATCGTATTCACATCAAAACCTGTTGCAACGTTCAGGCCGCTTTTTGTCTCATTGTCGCTGCTTCCCCAAAACGCCGAGGCATCCTGAATGCAGATGCTCAGAATTAGTATGACAATGGTAAGAAAGTATTTCATCATGGCTTAATTCCCTGTTTATTGCCCCGGCAGGCTGTAAACCTGCCGGGTCTTTTGCTTGCGATCTACTGTGCTGTTGTCTGAGTTGCCGGGGTCGTCGCTGTGTTCCCGTTCCTGCAGGATCCGTCACGGGGACCATTCCCGTAACCCGGCCGGGTGGTTGAGCCGTTTGCGGTTGTTCCGGTGGTCATGAACGTGCCATCCCTGCGCTGCGCCCCTGCCGGACGGTTCGTTGATCCCTGCTGGTTCATGCAGGTCCCCTGTCCGCGGCCTCCCGAACCTCTGCCTGCTGCGAGCAGATCGCCCGCACCCAATGCAACACTGAGCCCCACAACTACTGCCATTACTGCGATACGCGTCTTCATGTTCTGTTCCTCCTTCGCTGGTAAGATGTTTGCTTCTGACCAGGTATACTTCAGGAACCGTGCCAAACAGGCATCAGACTGTATTTACTGATTATTAAGTTGCGCGACCATTGCGATCAGCATTGATTTAATGCAAATTTTGCATCATGAGCTCGGTGATTTGCACGTGATGGCTACTCGGATCGCAAGGCATGAATAGGGTCAAGCTCAGCCGCTTTCCTGGCCGGGTAAATGCCGAAGAACAGGCCGATGGTTGCCGAGAATATGAACGCGAGAACAACAGAAGGGATCGAAACGCTCGTGGGAAGTTCCGATGTCCAGCCGACGATCAGGGAGCCGGCTACGCCGAGCAGCGCGCCGATGATCCCGCCAGCAAGGCTGAGCACCAGAGCTTCCATAAGGAACTGAAGAAGAATGTCCTTCTTCCGCGCTCCCAGCGCCCTGCGAAGGCCGATCTCTTTAATGCGTTCTTTAATGGAAATGAGCATGATCGCGAGAATGCCGACGCCGCCGACCAGGAGTGAGATCCCTGCGATGCCGCCAAGGAGCAGCGTAAAGGTCTCTGACGTTTCCTGTTCAGCGCGCAGGATGTCCATCTGGTTCTGAGTGCTGAAATCATCGTCCTTGCCCGGTTTTATATGATGACGCTCGCGAAGGAGCGTGGTGATGTCGTTCACTGCTTTATCCATGTGAGCTGCATCGCGCGCAGCAATGTAAATATTGTTCACATAGGTGACGTTCATGAGCCGGTGCATCACCGTGGTGATGGGAATGAGAATAAGATCGTCATCGTCCTGCCCGATGGCATTTACGCCCTTTTCTTCCAGTACGCCGATGACCTCGAAGGGCACATTGTTAATGCGGATGATTTCGCCGACCGGGGTGCGGTTCTCGAAGAGGTTGTGAGCAACCGTCTTTCCAAGTACGGCCACGCGCATCGAAGCCTTCACTTCATCGTCACTAAAGAACCGTCCAAGGGCCGGCTGGAAATTCCGTATATCCGGAAAATCAGGCGTTGTGCCCGAAACAATCGTTGTTGCGCTTGCTTCATTATATTTAACAAGAAACTTTTTCCCCTGGAACGAAGCAACACTGACGATCGCGGATGATTCCGAAGCCAGGGCATCGGCGTCGCGCACCGTGAGCGTCGTGATATTACCGGTCTGCCTCGGCCTGCCCGCAATAATGCGAACTTTGCCGGCGGTCACGATGATAAGATTCGTACCGAGACCCTGGATCTTCTTGAGGACCGCTGCCTGCGCTCCCCTGCCGATGGCGACCATCAGCACCACGGCTGATACACCGATCACAATGCCGATCACGGCAAGTGCTGTCCGCATCTTGTGCGCGCCGAGGGTCTTCAAGGCTATTTTGGTTCCTTTGAGTAATTTCATAAGCAAATCCCGGCAGCAAACACCCTCTCCTTCAAGGAGAGGGCTGGGGTGAGGATGGGCCGCTGCTTCCGACGAAGACCCATCCCCACCTTAATCCTCCCCTTGAAGGGTAGGAAACACGCACTATCAACTTTTTAAAGCGATCACCGGGTCCATCTCAGCTGCTTTCTTCGCAGGATGCAGTCCGGCCAGCACGCCGACGAGCGCAGAGAATATGAAGCCAAGGACAAAGGGCTCCCACGAAAGCACAGCCGGCATCTTCCCCTTGCTCATCATGGGGATAAGGATTGCGACAATGAGTCCGATTACCACGCCGATGATGCCGCCCATGACCGTTATCAGAGACGATTCGATCAGGAACTGCTTTTTGATGTCCGCTTTCCGTGCACCCACCGCGCGCCGCAGGCCGATTTCCTTCACCCGCTCCCCCACGGAGATCAACATGATGTTCATGATAACGATGCCGCCCACAATAAGGGAAATGAGCGAGATGAGCCCGAGGAAAAGGCTGAGCGTGCCCATCATGTTCTTTGCCATTTTGCTGATGGACGATGCACCGCTGATCCTGAAGTCTTCAGGGAACCCCGGCTGGATATGGTGCCGCTCACGAAGGAGGTTCGCGACCTCTTTTTCGATCCTGTCCACCTGGCTTGGATCAGCCGCGGTCAATCGGATCAGGTTGATATACGTTGTATTGAACACCCGGTGCGATGCCGTGGTGTAGGGGACCACGATCCTGCTGTCCATGTCCATGCCCATGGGGCTGGTGCCCCGCGGCGAAAGAACGCCGACGACTTTGAAATTGACATTCTCGATCTTGATGTTCGTGCCGATGGGGTCGGTGCTGCCGTACAGTTCGCGGACAACGGTCTTGCCCACGACCGCAACCCTGGCCATGCTCGCCATATCCTCTTCGGTGAAATAGTCGCCACTCTCCGCTGACCAGCCCCAGGCGTCACCGTACTGCGTGGTCCCGCCGTAGATCACCGTGTTCGTATTGTTGTCTTCATATTTCACGGTGCGGCCGACCCGGATGAGCGCCGTGTCCATGGCCTTGATGCCGTGTACTTCCTGCATGATCGCCTGTGCGTCTTCGAGCGTCAGGGTATTGGTCTTTTCATCCGGAGGCCCGATCACCTTGCCTCCGCCCGCGAACACCACCACCGCGTTCGTGCCGAAGTTCTGCACGGTCCTCATCACCTTGGCGCTTGCGCCCTTGCCCACGGACACAATGACCGTGAGCGTGGTAATGCCGATGATGATGCCGAGCATCATGAGGAATGTCCGTATTTTATTCATGCCTATGGCATGAAACGCCAGTTTGATCGTCTTCGCCTGTTTCATTATGCCGCTCTCCTTTCGTCGCTCACGATCCTGCCGTCGCGCATTCTGATGATGCGGCCTGCCCGCAAGGCGATCTCGTCGGAGTGCGTGACCATCACGATGGTCCTGCCGTCCTTGTGGAGTTTGTCGAAAATGGACATGACCTCGGTGCTCGAAGCGGTGTCGAGGTTTCCGGTCGGCTCGTCAGCGAGCAGGATGCTCGGGTCGTTCACCAGCGAACGGGCAATGGCCACACGCTGCTGCTGCCCTCCGGAAAGTTCGCTCGGGATGTGGTTCATGCGGTCGCCGAGACCGACTTCTTCAAGCGCGGTGGACGCAAGGGCGTTCATATCCAGCTCATCGGTACTATAGATCAACGGAAGCTGGACATTCTCAAGCGCCGTGGTCCTTGGCAGAAGATGGAACGACTGGAATACGAAGCCGATCTTCTTGTTGCGGACAGCAGAAAGATTGTCATCGTCCATTTTGTCAACTTCGATCCCGTCAAGACGGTACTCGCCGGTACTCGGCTTGTCCAGACAGCCGATAATGTTCATAAGCGTGCTTTTGCCCATGCCTGAAGGCGCCATAATGGCCACGTATTCGCCCTTTTCGATCTTGAGCGAAACACCCTGGAGCACCTTCACCTCCATGCCGTCGTTTTTCTTATACGTCTTGGTGATGTTCTTTAACTCGATCATTGCAGTACCCTCCGATATGATGTTGTCACTTTATGGTAGGGTGCGCATTGCGCACCAGCGTATTGGTATTATGCTTTGGTGGGCATTGCCCACCCTACTACCTGATGTTTTGGTGGGCATTGCCCACCCTACTACCTGATGTTTTGGTGGGCATTGCCCACCCTACTACCTGATGTTTTGGTGGGCATTGCCCACCCTACCGGATCCACACTCCCAACTCCGAACCACACACTCCGAACTTATTTATCTTTATTGCTCCCGCCGCTCACCACCACCACATCTCCTTCTTTCAATCCTGACGTGATCTCAAGATAGGTCCCGTCCTTCCAACCGGTCTTGACCTCCCGACGAGTTGGCTTCCCGTCCGTGGCCTGCAGCATCACATACTTCTTGCCGCCTTCCCGCACCACCGCCGCGCCCGGCACCGCGAGCACGCCTTTTTTCTTCTTGAGCGTTATGGTCACATTTGCCGTCATATCCGGCTTAAGCTTGCCTTCGGAATTCTCAATACTGATCAGGGTAATGTAGTTGACGACATTCTCCTGCAACACAGCGCGGGGATAAATGGCCGTGACCTTGCCCTTGAAATCCCTGTCAGCAAAAGTGTCCACGGTAAAGAGCGCCTCCTGCCCCACGCCGATCTTGCCCACATCGGTCTCGTCCACATAGGCGTTCACTTCGAGCTTGTTCAGATCGATGATCGTAATAAAGGTCGGCGCGTTCAATCCCGCTGCCACGGTCTCGCCCTGCTGGGTTGTCACCGACGCGATCGTGCCACTGACAGGCGCGGTGATCGTTGCATAGGAGAGCTGCGCTTTTGCATACTCCTGATCCGCCCTGGCCCTCATCACCCGTGCCTTCGCAATATCATGGACATTCTGGAGCGTGTCGATATTCTGCTGGGAGATATATCCCTCCTTTGCGAGCGGTTTGTCCCGTTCAAGGTCGGTCTTCGCCTTGTCGAACCCTGCCGCTGCTTCAAGGTATGATGCTTCAGCCTGGTCCGAGCGTGCTTTCAGATCGTCCTGTTCGAGCCGCACCAGGACCTGCCCTTTTTTGACCCGGTCTCCGATATTGGCATACAGATGCTCCACCTTGCCGGTGATCCGCGCTCCGACTTTAACTTCTGCCCCGACCTTGGGTTTGATAATACCTGTTGCCTGGACGAGCGAACCCATGTCCCGCTTTTCCACAACAGATGTGGTGACGGCTGTGTCCGACTTATCACTACCGGCCCTGGAATGGGCAACGAATGCGACGATAGCGATCACGACAAGTATTGACGCAGCCGCTATGTTGATCTTCTTCTTTTTCGTCACGTCTTTCTCCTGACATTATGAAAAGTAGGGTGCGCATTGCGCACCAACATAAAACATACAAGGTACCAGGACCATGAGCGGTTCGGCGCGTTTGGGAAACACGCCCTACGACTTCAAAATATATCGTAGGGACCGTTCCCCGAACGGTCCGCACTATTTGGTTATGTTTCTGGTTGCTTCATCATTTTGGTGGGCATTGCCCACCCTACCTGTGCCGCGTACCGTTTCCCGACAACACGATCAAGTCTCGCCGATGCATTCTGGTAGTCCCCGACCGCGCGCACATATGCCGCCTTTGCCTGGGTTAAATCTGTTTCCGAGGTCAATACTTCGATATACGTGGCTTTGCCGCGTTTATAGAATTCCATGATTGCCTTGTATGCCTCATCCTGTGCTTCGACCAGTCGTTTCGAGGACCGGATGGAAGCAAGCGCCGTTCGCATATCGCCTAATGCCTGACTAAGATCCACCTGGACCTGGTCATGCATTGCCTTGTCATTCCACTCGATCTCCCGATAACGCGCCCGGGCTTTGCCCACCTGCGCCCGGGTGATACCGCCCTCGAACAGCGACCATTCGAGAAACACGCCGGCTGTCCACTCGTCTCCTGAACCACCCACATCCCGGTCCCGGTAGCCATACGACCCCTGCAAACTGATTTCCGGCTGATAAGAACCTTTGGCTGAGTCAATGGAGAATCCAGCCTGCTCTTTGTATTGCGCGCTCTTTTTAATATCAGGGTTGTTCGCGATCATTTGCGCGAGCAGTAACTCCTCGTTCCCCGCCTCGGCAAATGTGTCCGGCAAGCCATCTGCGATATTGATCTGCGCTGTAACACCGATGCCGATCGTCTTTTTGAGGATCAACTCGCTGATCCGCAGGGCTTCCCGGGCCTGGATCAGACTTCGTTCGGCGTCAAACAGCTGGGCCTCGGCCTTGAGTGCTTCGATACGCGTTGCCTTGCCTGCTTTGTAGTAGCTGTCGGTAAGCTTCGAGAACGCTTCTCTCTGCGATCGTGAATTCTCACCAACCCGGAGTAGTTCGCGCGCTTCGAGCACCCGGTAATAAGCCTGGTTTACTGCAAAAACGGTATCGAGCCGCGTTGCCTCTGCAGAATCCCGCTGCGCGTCAGCTGCTTTCGAAGCTGCACGGCCGCTATACCGGGTTTTCCCGCCATCGAACAAAAGCTGTTTTACTTTAACCTGCCCCAGGGATTCCTCGGTATATGCCATATTTGGGAGGGCGCCGACGCGGTCGCGGTTGGTCCTGGCATAATAAGCGCTTGCCGTGACCTTGGGATAAAATCCCGCCGATGCAATGCGGTAATCGTTTTCCAGCTCGATGATCTTCTCCTGTTCTATCTGGAGGCTTGGATTTTTCTCAAATGCCAGCGCAACGCATTGATCGAGGGACAAAATCTTGATATCAGCCTTCATTTCTTCGGAAACAGTGTTATAGACTGGTGATTTTTCCTCAGATCGTGGTTCTATACGGATTTCGGCTGACCATGCATGAGGCGTCTGATACATAATCAATAGGAGGGAAATAGTGGCAATAAATATGATGCTTGATCGTGGCATGAATGTTTCGTTATCCTTTCAATAGTCCTAATGTGACAGGGACTGGCAATATTCCGTGACAACTACAATATTGAAACCTCGCATATAGGATTAAACGGACATGTCCCGATTTTGTTCCCTATTATTTTCATGTCCCGGCACTTTTTCAGTCATTTCAATATGGTGTTTACAATGAAGCCTTCCCCCTGCTATACTCGCCTCATCTTTCTTTTCAAGAAATAACACTCAATATTAAGGAGATTGGTTTGACGCCGGGAAGAAAGTTGATATGCGGTTTTATTGATGAGATGTTTTTGACCTTGCATTTCCTCATCATTTTTTATATTGTAAGCAAGGTAGCTAGACGATCTTCCCTTAATTATGAATAGAGACTCATTGAGAAATGCAGTGGCAACTGGGGCTATCGAATGGCAGAGGCATTCCTTAGAGAGAATGATGGAACGGGGGATCAGCCGGGACAGCGTAAAGCGGATTTTACTGGACGGCGAGCTCATTGAAAGCTATGCTGATGATAAGCCCTTTCCGAGCGCATTATTTCTCGGTTTATTGGAAGAAAAACCACTGCACGTCGTTGCGGCGCTTGATGAAGAAAGCGGTATGTGTTTCATTATCACCGCATATTACCCGGATGAAGAACATTTCGGTCCGGATTTCCGGACCCGGAGGTAGGTATGGCAAGACATAAAGAGGCAAATATGTGTCCCTTGTGTGGGGGAAATAAAAAGCCCGGAAAGACCACCTTCACGGTCGAACTCGGTTTCGGCGTAGTCGTGGTGCGGGATGTTCCGGCGACGGTGTGCGCCCAATGCGGCGCTGACTGGATTGCCGATTCCATCGCCGCGCGGTTGGAAGAGATCGTGAACGACGCTCGGAAGAAACATCACATGGTTGAGGTTACGACTTTATCGGCATAAGCAACTGCGTTGCAAGCAATGCTAATGGCCATCGTAGAATTCATAACCTCGGTTTCAACTTGTATCGAGTATTAACCGGATGTACCACATGGAGTGTTAAATGACGACCCTTCCGGAAATCAAGAGCGCCCTTCAGCAGCATAAATTGTTACTAGCGGACCGCTTCAAGGTCAAAACAATCGGTGTCTTTGGTTCATACGTAAGAGGCGAGCAGAAGGATGAAAGCGACATAGACATTCTCGTGGAGTTTTCCGAACCTGTAGGTTTCTTCATTTTTCTCGACCTTGAAGAATATTTGGCCGTTCTGCTCGGCGTCAAAGTAGACCTGGTTTCGAAAAAAGCGCTTAAACCCCGCATCGGCAAACACATCCTTCAGGAAGTCGTTAACCTATGACATCCAGTAAAGAGTACGGCGATTATATCCAGGACATCGTCGAATCCATAAACGAGTCGAGCGAATTCGTGAATGGCATGTCCTATGACACCTTCTCGGGCGATAAGAAAACGATAAACGCCGTTATCCGGAGTATCGAGGTCATCGGCGAAGCCGCTAAAAACATTCCCCAAGCGCTGAGAGACCGTTATTCCGAGATACCCTGGAAAAAGATGGCCGGGATGAGGGACAAGCTGATCCATGAGTATTTCGGCGTCGATCACGAGATTGTTTGGCAAGTGGCAACCAGCGATCTTCCGCCGTTGAAACCTATATTCATAAAAATGCTGGCGGATGTTGAGGGAGAAGAGCGGGCGGGATGACAACCGGAACCGGAGGCTTTGCTCGCATGTATGCGCAAGAGCAAGGATTGTGATAGAGTGAACGCAACGAGGCCGGTTGGGAATGAGTTAATCCATTTTGACCGGCTTTTTCTTTTCATGTAAATCCTACTGATATGCAAGGTAGTAAATAACGAAGGAGATCGATCATGGCGGTCCCTGATTTCCAGTCTTTCTTCAAGCCTCTTTTAGGAGTAGCTGCTGACGGTAAGGAGCATTCCATGAAAGAAGCAAGGGAACTCATCGCAAAGCGAATGAATATTCCCGACGCTGATCTTCGTGAGTTGCTTCCGAGCGGGACACAGACGAAATTCGACAACCGTATTGCCTGGGCAAAAAGCTATTTTGTTCAGGCAAATGTTTTAGAATCCCCGAAACGTGGTTGGTTTCGTATCACCGAGCGCGGGCAGGCTTTGCATAAGAAGGGCCACGACCGCATCGATGTGAAGATCTTGAATCAGTTTCCTGAATTTGTCGAATTCCATACGTCAAAGACCGATCAATCAACCTACAATTCCCATAACGATACATCACCTGCTGAAACGCCTGAAGAGATACTTCAAAAAGCATATTTGAATATCCGGGCCGACTTGGCATCCGAGATACTTGAGCGGATAAAGAGCAACTCTCCCCAGTTCTTCGAGCGGCTTGTGGTTGACGCTATGGTATCGCTCGGATACGGCGGTTCGCGTGCGGACGCGGGCAAGTCCATCGGCCAGAGTGGTGATGAAGGAATTGATGGCATTATCAAGGAAGATCGTTTGGGGCTGGATGTGATTTATCTGCAGGCCAAAAGATGGGAAGGCACTGTGGGCAGGCCAGAGATTCAGAAGTTCGTTGGTGCGCTTCATGGGAAGCGCGCAAAGAAGGGCGTCTTCATCACAACAGGCAGGTTTTCCGATGATGCAGTGAAATACGTTGAGAGCATCGATCCCAAGGTGATTCTGATTGATGGAAGAATGCTTGCGGAATTGATGATTGATTATGGGTTGGGGACAACTTCGACGGCAAAGTATGAGATAAGAAGGGTGGATTCGGATTATTTTGCGGAAGAGTGAGTTGATTTGCAAACGCAATAAAACAGTGGTGGCGGTAACAGCATATTAGAGCTCTGTTTTTAACGAATATTTTACTACATGGAGAGAACATGAAGATCAAGGATAGACCTTCGCTAGTGAAAATTGGCCTTTATAATTTTAAAGCTTTTAAATCTTATACAGAGCTCGAGCTAGACGAACTAACTGTTTTAGCGGGCTTAAATAGCTCTGGCAAGAGCTCCCTATATCAAAGTTTGCTTTTACTTTTACAATCGACAGACTCATGGTTCACAGACACAAACGAATTCAGAATCCCTGCTTTGCGGCTCAATGGAAAACTAGTAGAATTAGGTGCTCCAATAGAAGTTTTATCAGATGTAAATTTACGAGTAATCAGTTTTTCATTGTTTTGGAGTAATAATTATCACATAGATTATGAATATATTTTAGCTGGAAATGTTTCCGAAAATAGTACCACCGAGTTCGAGAACAAGTTTTTATTGTCTAAATATAAAGTAATAAACGACAAAAACCAGGTTGAAATCGAAACCGTTAGAAGTGTTACTGGAGAATGGCATGTGGCGGCGAACACATCACTAGGTTTTGAAAACACAGCACTCTTAAAACTAATTGGTACTAATATTGAACATAATCTGAAAAAAGAGTTTAGTGAAGTTTATTTTGACGCTGAAGAGTTCGACCCCTACTCACGCACAGTCAAATTCGATAAGATTCTTAATATTTTATTTAGAAATACCAGCTTAGTAAAATTTAAAATCCCAATATCCGAAATAGTATGCTGCTTAAAAGAACAGTATATAAAGTACCTTGACATTGATGCGCTGAAAAGAGATTTAATTGATAAAAATGTCCCTTCAGAAACTGTTGATTTGGTCAACAATAATCAATTTATCCACGAACAAATTGACTCTGTCGGGCAAATTGAATATATCCGTCCTTTTAGAGGTTACCCAAAAAGAATCTATACAAGCGAAACAGGCCCAAGCCCTTTATCTACCTATCCGCGGAACAGAACTAAAATAATCGCCTACGAATACGATACAAAAATCGGTATTATAAAGGAGGGAACTGTTGAAGACGCTTTGAAATATTGGTTGGTAGATTATTTTAAACTAGCGGAACGGATAGAAGCATATGATACTATATCCGGGTTAGTATCTGAAGTCTATTTATCTATAGATGGAAAAAAAATTGCTATTAATAATGTCGGATTTGGAACAAGTCAAATAATACCAGTTATATATAAAACATTATTGAGTCGATCTGACTTGATAATTATCGACGAACCTGAGATCCACTTGCATGCGTCTATACAATCCAAGCTCGCAACATTTTTTTTCTCAATGATGCTAATAGGGAAAAAGCTGCTTTTGGAGACACATAGTGAGTACTTAATTGACAAGCTGATATACCACAACATATTGGAATCCCATGATGGCATGTCAGCAAAGCTATGGTGGGTTAAAAAAGCTACTAGTTATGCTATTGTCGAAAGAATGCAGCATGATGATCTCGGATATATAGCAAACATGCCTGAAGGCTTTCTGTCAGAAAAAAAATTGTTGGTTGAAGAAATTAACAAGCTGCGCGCTAGGAAATATTAAGAATGGACTATTACAGAATCCAAGCGCACGTAGCACCAGAAATCGAAAAAAGTCTTTCCAGGTATGACTTGGATGATAGCCTCATTTCGTTTTTCGAAAATGCGCGTGTTTTTTTCAATGCGCTTAAACACGTAACAATCTTTTTAATCCCAAGCGAATATAAATCGATTTTTAATTCTAATCGACGGTTAAAGTTATTGAAGGAAGTACTTGAGGTGGATTCCCAGTCAAATGTTTTCTTTGCCTCGGTCAGGAATGATTTGCCGTGTTCCAAAAACACTGAACTGCTAAAACACACTATGCCGAGTTTTGATGACGCAGCAGTATGCAGGAAAATAGTAATCGATCAACTATATAAGAGGAAAGTACCGTTTCTTATAGATCGCTGTAACTATAACGCTTTTAAATTACGCTGCCCTGAATGTGTACCAACTAAATATGTTTGCCACTGCGAAGTTTCTCTTCAAGTAGCCAGCATGCCGTCAACGGCCAGCTTAGCAACCTTATCGGAAGTAATAAAACAGAATATCCATCATTGGCACTTTAAAAGAGACAAGATTACTGGTGACGATCTGAAATGCTTGTCATATCTCAATGGCTTATTCTACGAGATAGCACCAGATAAACTATTATTTTGTATGCAGTTCCGTATCTATCGTGGTTTTCTTCAAGATGTAATGGGTAATCCATCAGCCGATTTTAGCAATATCGCATTTTCCATGCTTAGAGCAGTTGCATATCCAAGTTCACATGCACCTGATCGTCAAAAATATAGTATTGATTGGCACCCCAATGATCCGGCAAGGCTTGAGGGTTATGAACTTGTCAGAGCCGATGTGATTAGTCCCCAAAAATCGGGTATTTCTGGGAGCGGCGCTGAACGCTTGTTGCTTGCAAAAAAGAACGGAGCAATCTATTTTTTACAATATTCACCGACACATGATTTTGCAGTAGCAACAATTGCAGACCGCTTAAGAGATATTGACAAGAATCATCAAATAGTTTTCGGATAAGTCAATAGATGCAGAAAAGATCTGCATTGTAATAATAAATTGAATACAATTCAAACATCACAAATTGAATTACCTGGTCTGGACCGTCTTCAGCATGCTGTTGAACAATTGGCTACGGCAGGCCTTGACGCGCGTGGTGCCGTTTTCACGCGCAGCGAGGTGGTTGAGTTTATTCTGGACCTGACTGGCTATACGTCTACTGTCGCTCTCCAAAAGAAACGTTTACTGGAACCGTCGTTCGGGGGTGGCGCTTTGCTTCTAGTGGCTGTTGAACGGCTAATCGATTCTTACAAGTTACATGCACCCAAGCATGCTGATCCTGTGACTGACCTCAAGGATTCCATCCGTGCAGTCGAGTTGCACCGAAATAGCTGCATTGAAACTAACTTGAAACTCAGGAACCTGCTCAGAGTAAAAGGAATCCCTACAGCTGCCACAGATAAATTGCTTGATTCGTGGCTGATTCAAGGGGATTTTCTCCTCACGGACTTCCCCTTTCACTTCACACATATCGTGGGCAATCCCCCTTACGTACGTCAAGAATTGATACCTGCTGTATTGCTCGCAGAATACCGACATCGTTACGATACCCTCTATGATCGTGCTGACCTGTACATTCCCTTTATCGAAAAATCGTTAAAGCTTCTGGAACCGAAGGGCTCTGTTGGGTTCATCTGTTCTGACCGATGGATGAAGAACCGCTACGGTGGGCCATTACGCAAGATGGTTGCAAAGAATTTCCATCTTAAATATTTCGTTGATATGGTGGATACCGACGCATTTCATTCCGAGGTGAGCGCTTACCCGGCTATTACTGTGATCTCCCGTGAAGAATCGGAAGGCACTCGTATAGCTCATCGTCCGCAGATTGATAAAGATTCGCTTCTCAGGCTCGCTCATGATATGCGCGCCAAGTCATTAAAGCCGAAGGGTGTTGTGCATGAAGTGTCCGGTATCATGAACGACAACGAACCATGGGTGCTTGAGTCTTTTGACGAGCTTGCTGTTTTGCGACGACTTGAAGCGACCTATCCCACCTTGGAAGAGGCCGGGTGTAAAGTCAGCATTGGCGTTGCCACTGGCGCGGATAAAGTTTATGTCGGCGAATATACCGAACTTGATGTGGAGAAAGACCGTAAGCTGCCGCTGATTATGACCAAGGATATCCGAGCCGGCAAGGTGGAATGGAACGGCAAGGGCGTCATTAATCCTTTTAACGATGACGGCAGCCTGGTCAACTTGATAAAATATCCGAAGCTTGCGTCATATTTGAACCAGCATAAGACTGTGATCTGCAATCGGAATGTGGCGAAGAGGAACAGCGACCGCTGGTATCGGACCATTGACCGGATTACGCCATCAATCACGCAGATGCCTAAGCTCCTTATTCCCGATATCAAAGGTGAAGCAAATATCGTATATGAAGAAGGTAAATATTATCCTCACCATAACCTCTATTACATTACGTCAGATACGTGGGACTTGAAGGCACTTCAGGCTGTGCTCCTGTCGGACATCACCCGTCATTTTATCACTACCTATTCCACAAAGATGCGAGGCGGTTATCTTCGCTTTCAGGCCCAGTACCTACGGCGCATTCATGTCCCTTATTGGAAGAACGTTCCGGAAAAGTTAAAAGTGAGACTGAGAGCAGCTGCCGAAAAAAGGGATATTGCGGCATGTAATGCTGCTACCTTCGATCTTTACAAATTAACACCCGAGGAACGAAGCATCGTCGGGCAAGTTGATGATAAAGGAGTGGATAATGCCGCTTGATCTCGCTGATTATGAAGCTAAGGCACGTAGTGCTGTACGGAAGTTCTGGTCAGGTAGGAAGAAGGCCGCAAATAAGCAGCGAACAGGTGGCAAGGCCGATCAGGGTGAACGGAGCGCGGTAACCGCAGGTAGCAACATGAACGGGTTTGTTAATTTAGTCGTGGACATCGTCCATGCAAATGGCCTACCGGACGCCGAAATCATGTTGAAACGGCGGCTTCTTACTCTTCCAGGCTTCTTTCGTCCAACGAAATTATGGGATCTTCTGGTAATTTATCAGGGTAGGCTTATTGTTGCAGTGGAGTTCAAGTCTCAAGTGGGTTCATTCGGCAACAACGCTAATAACCGCTGCGAAGAAGCATTAGGCACAGCTGTCGATCTTTGGACAGCCTATCGCAAGGGGGCCTTTGGCGAAAGCAAAAGACCATTCGCGGGATATTTGATGCTTCTTGAAGATGCTCCAAAATCGCGCAAACAGGTAAAGGACGTTTCTCCGAATTTCCCTATATTCCCTGAATTCAAGAACGCCTCATATGCAGAGCGCTATAACATTTTGTGTAAAAAACTGATGGAAGAAAATCTATACACGGCTGCGAGCGTTATTCTTTCTCCTCGCACCGCATCTAAATCCGGGATGTATTCCGAGATGAGCGACATAACCGGGCTGGAATCATTTGTTACAACACTTGCGGGACATATAGCTGTGGAAGCATCTAAGTCGCAAAGGAAGTAGCCTTAATCAGCACTACTGAAATGCCTTCTGCTCAGGAACTAGAGGACAGACTGTCCGAACTCGCTGTGGATATTGGAGATGCTCCGCTATAAAGAACTTGAAATATTAACCCCGCAGAGCTGACTTCAGGAGGATGACAATGGATGAACCGAAAGCAATGAAGCAACTTCATGCGATTAGAGAACAGAACTATGAGCGGATGAAAAAACTGTCCGTCAAGGACAGGATTGCCGCGATTCACAGGGAAGCGGAACCGCTCAAAAAAAGGCTTTTAGATAAAGTTAAAAAGTGAATTCTAATAGCCGCGCATGACAACATGTGACAAACTGTCTGGAGCCAAGGCAGTATCAAAATCAATTTATGACGCCAATTCTCTATTTTCTAAAGTAATACCTACATCCGCCCCTGCCCCGGCGAACACTGCATCTGACCGCTTCCAAGCATGTTTTTCTCGATAAGATCGAAGAACTTCTGCTGCTGGCCCGCATCGAGCGATGTTTTTATCTCAAGCATGTGGCCGGCGATCATCCGCTGCATCTCTTCCTGTTTTCCGCTGATTTCCTTGATCAAGGCATCAATTGCCTTTTTATCCGGGTTCTGATCACGCATAAGCGTCACCAGTCCTTTTCTCTTCGCGTCTATCTCCTGTCTGCGCCGGTCGATCTCCGCGCGAAAAGGCATTGCTTTGCTTTTCATCGCAGCCATTTGCTCTGGCTTCAGGGACAGCTCTTCGAATAAGAACCTGTCTTTCTGCATAACCTTGCCGAACGGAGACACCCACAAACGGGAATGTGTGTAATACCGGTAGCCAACGGTTGCAACGACCGTCAGATTCAGGACCAGGGAAGCCGCCAGCGCAAACTTGAAGAGGTTATTTTTCATTTCTCACCTCTGTCATGGCAAGATATGCGTTGCCCAGGGACCCGGGAGGATTTGCATCGAACATATCGAGTGAAAAGGAAGACGCTATGTTCGTCGTCTGTGTTGCTGGAGAGTTGTTCGTCATGACCCTTCCCGCGAGAACGCCCACGGTGATCACAACGAGAAGGATGGCCGCTTCGGCGAATCTGACGGAAAACGGAACGAGCCACCCCCTCACCCTGCCCTCTCCCCGCAGGGGAGAGGATTTTTGTTTTGCGGTTCGCGCCATAACCCTGTTGGCAAAACCGTACGGTGCTTGATGCCGTTCTGTCGTGGTGAATGCCACGCGAAGCGACTGCATTTCCTCAAGAGCGTGCGAACAGATTCCGCAGCCGTGTACGTGGGATTCAAGCTCGGTCTTTTCAGTGAGCCCCAATTCCTTGTCAAGGTATGCTGAGATACGATCTGTCTTTGGACAACCCATGTTTAGCTCCTATTTGTTTAAACGGACGTATCCGAATTTTGTTCCCTGAATTGCGACATTAATTTTTGCAGTTCTTCCCGGGCCCGGGCAATGCGGGATTTTACGGTTCCCATTGAAATTTCAAGAGTATCAGCGATTTCCTCATACGATAGCTCCTCGATCTCCTTCAGAATGATGATCGCCCGCAGTTTCGGCGACAGTTTCCCAAGGTTTATTTGCAATGCTCGGTCGATCTGCTTTGACTGATACAGTTTCTCCGGCGATGGAGCGTCAGATGCGCGGTCATGGACAAGCTTCTCCCCTTCCCCGGAATCGCCAAACAATGATTCCCAAATAGGCTTTCTTTTATAATCTATGCAGGTATTGGTCGCAATGCGATAGAGCCACGTATAGAGTGATGCGTCGGGCTCGAATTTTGGAAGGGCTTGAAACGCCTTCAGGAACACATCCTGCGCAGCATCCTCGGCATTATGCGCGTTGCCCAGCATGTGACGACAGAGGTTGTAGATCCTGTCCTGGTATTTGATGACGATGTCGCCGAATGCGGAGGTGTCGCCGTTTTTAAATTTTACGATAAGTTCGTGATCATCCATGTTTTTTGAAAAGACAGAACCATTGGTTTTTTGCTACAACTTGATACCCTATTGCTTCCTCTCCCCACCGGGGAGAGGACTGAGGTGAGGGGGATCCCTCCGAGGGACGTAATATTTATTATTTCGTTTGCATTAAGGCGGGCTATCTTCCTTACAACTTTTGCCGCACGTGCAGGCAAACAAACCTGAACTGGCTTTCTCAAATGCCTCTTTCCCTTCGCGGAAGCAAAGACCGCCGATGACCAGCGCACCAAGAGAATCAAGCCCTCCGATGTCGGTAAGGCGATATCCCGCACTTGCGATAAGCAGTACAACTGAAAGCTGCATACAGGTCCGCGTGCACGCGGCATCAGCCAGGATCGCAGGCGAGTTCAGCTCATTCCCCACACGCACCTTGGCACGTACCAATGCCCACATGGACAGGATGGAAAGCAGGGAAATGACCATGCCCCAAAAAGCGCTCTCTGGCTTATGCCCGCGATAAAGGTCGACAACGGATGTGAGAACAAGGCCGGCAAAGAGAACATAGAATGCCGTACCTGTGATCCTGAGCGTCCGCTGCTCGAACTGATCAGGAGCTTCATTTCCGTTCTGGCGGATCCTATACAGCATGTGCCAGATACCGATGCCGGATACAACCTCCACGAATGAATCGAGCCCGAATCCGAAGAGCGACATGCTCTCGTCCTTAAGCCCGAAATATACGGAAACAATGCCTTCCGCGATATTATAGAAGATCGTGATGAATGCGAGTGTGGAAGCCCACGCATAGAGAGGTGCGTTGTGTTCTTTGTTTACGAAGGTGAGTGGCTGCATATACGATGTATCTTCCCGTACGACGTCGTTTTAAGCGCTTTTAATTCTTTCCTTTGCCTTGTCCACAACACGGCGGACATCACCCAAACATCACCTGCCGAGAGGATGCGTGCTCTTGCATGAGCATGTTCCGCCCGTTTTCTCTGCCTGTATGCGTTCCATGATCAACGATCTGCCCTTGTTTGCCAGCACATCGTTTATGATGTCTTCTTCTGAATATCCAAAACAGTAGCAAATGCGATTCGTCCCCACATCACACCTCGTTATGCACGATCAATTTACAAACCCTGCTTTTTAAGGACCGCCACGATCTCCTCATATGCATAGAATCCAAGGTGCCGGTGGAATTCTTTCCCGTCCTTATCCAGGAAGACCTGCGTCGGGATCATGCGTACGCCGAACCTGCGGCCGGTCTTATTATCCTGCCACACGTCGATAAAGATGACCTCAAGCTTCTCTTTATAGGAATCCCTCAGCTTTTGCATGACCGGCTTCATCTGTTCGCAGGGGATGCAGCCGACCGAGCCCAACTCCAGCATAACTATCCTGCCCTCCGCTTTCGCCTTATTCAGAACGGGATCGATGTCTTCTGCATTACTGTATGCAGATAACGACAGCAATAACAGTATGATCAGCTGCACAAACTTGATCTTCATTGCGCACTCCTCTTCACCAGCATGTCGGCAATTGAATCGGGATCATACACGCACTCGTTGGACAGGTTTTCATGTTCGTTGCAGTACCGAATCATCTTGTCAACAGTATCCTTGAATTCCTCTTTCAGGGTCGTAAGTTCCCCTGTCCCGTCGCAGCCTTTGTGCCGCTGCTTTGCGAGAAGATAGACCTGCGCATACTCCCTGGACTCTTCTAAGAGCGCTGCAAGACATCCATCAGATTTTGCTGTTTGTACTATATGTTCGATCATGTTTTCCTTACGGGCTTCTTCGCTTCGATTGTCGCCGAAACAACGTAATCCTCGATATTCCTGTCAGGCGTCCAGGTTCGAATGAATTCCCTGCTTTCATCCTTCGACTGTATGTGGATATCAATTCATACCCCTGCCTTCTTCAACACAGATTCAATTTCTTCGTAGGAATAAAATCCAACATGCCGATGAAACTCCTTGCCGTTATTGTCCAGAAACACCTGCGTCGGCATCATAACAACGCGAAACCGTCTGCCGGTCTTGCTGTTTTCGCGAATATCGACGAATATGACCTCAAGCTTCCCCTGGTGCGTGTCGCGTAGTTTCTGCATGACCGGCTTCATCTGTTCGCAGGGAATACAGCCGACGGACCCGAGTTCGAGCATGACGATCTTGCCTTCTGCCTTGGCTTTATGAAGAGCGCCATCGATGTTACCCTCATCGCTGCACGATGAAAATACCACCAGGAACAGTGCTGCTAGAACTGTAAACGTTATTTTCACTTCGCCTCCTTCAGCCTCTTTGCAAAATATTCAGGCAACCCGCTCGTCACGATCGCCTGCATCGCCTTCTCTACGTCATAGGCAACTCGCAGGAACTCGACGTCCACCGTTTGAGCGGTTATGTTGATCAGGGTCAAGCACGCCCTCGGGTCTCCGTCCTTGGGCTTGCCCACGCTCCCGGCATTGATGAAGATCTTATTCTCGTAATCTTTTCGATACGGCTTATGCGTATGTCCGTAGACAAGAATGTCTGCATCATCTTTCGCGGCCATCTCGTGATAAAACTTCCCGGGCCGGTCCTCATACCAATAAATAGTATTTTTGCGCGGTGTTGCATGAAACAGCGCTACCTTTCTGTTATGCACGGTAAAGGAGACCTCAACAGCAAGCTTACCGAGGTACTCTCTTGTCTTTCCCGTGACATGTGCCTTTGTCCAGGCAAAAGATCTGTTCGCCATCTCCTCCTGGACCGGGTCTTCGGCTTTGCATCCACAGTGCTCCGCGTTTTCTGCAACAGTCTCATCGTAATTCCCCTGAACGCCTTCTATCGCATGCTCGATAAGGAAGTCAACAACCTCGTTCACAAAGGGAGAATACCCGCCCAAATCGCCCAGATGGTAGATCCTCTCCGCTCCGGCTGCCTGCGCCGCTGCATAAGCCGCCTTCAAAGCCTCTATATTTCCGTGTATATCTCCGAATACTGCGATCTTCATGTTCTCATCCCACTTGTCATACAGAATCAGTTCCCTTGACCCTGCACTGCTCAATACTGAAATACGTACGCTGAAAATATCGGGCCACATTCACCAGCCCGATCATAACAGGAACTTCCACCAGGGGACCGATAACAGCGGCAAAGGCTGCCCCGGAATTGATGCCAAAAACCGCCACAGCAACGGCTATTGCCAGTTCAAAATTATTGCTCGCCGCGGTGAATGCCAGCGTCGTGGTTTTTGGATAATCCGCACCGATTTTTTTACCCAGGTAGAATGAAACCAGGAACATGACCACGAAATAGATCAGCAAAGGGATCGCGATCCGCACAACATCCAGGGGCAGCTTAACAATAGTGTTGCCTTTGAGCGAGAACATGACCACGATGGTGAAAAGCAGCGAGATAAGGGTGATCGGGCTGATCCTTGGGATAAAAACCGTTTCATACCATTGCCGGTCCCTGATCCTGATCAGAATAAAGCGGGTCAGCATGCCGGCGATGAACGGGATACCGAGATAGATGAACACGCTCTGGGCGATCTGACTGATCGTCACCGTGACGACGACGCCTTGTAATCCGAACCAGACGGGAAGAACAGTTATGAATATATAGGCGTAAACCGAAAAGAACAGCACCTGAAAGATCGAATTGAACGCCACAAGTCCGGCGGCATACTCCGGGTCCCCGCAGGCAAGATCGTTCCAGACGATCACCATGGCAATACATCGTGCAAGACCGATCATGATAAGGCCTACCATGTAGTCAGGGTAGCCACGAAGAAATAGTATCGCAAGTGCGAACATCAGGACCGGGCCAATGACCCAGTTCTGGACCAGGGACAATCCGAGGACCTTCTTGTTCCTGAACACCTCGCCGAGTTCTTCATATTTTACTTTGGCCAGCGGCGGGTACATCATAAGAATGAGACCGATGGCAATGGGAATGTTGGTCGTTCCTGCCTGAAAGCTGTTAATGAAGCTTTCGGTTCCCTGGATGAAATACCCGAGGCTAACGCCAATGGCCATTGCCGCGAAGATCCAGAGCGTAAGAAACCGGTCCACAAAAGACAGCTTCTTCTCACCCTTATCACTCATTGTTCATAGCCCCCCTGTGAAGAGATATGTGATCATAGATACCCGTGAAAACATCGTTTAGCAGCAGCAACGAGCTTTCTGTTTCAGAGACACGACCTTGACGGCTTGTTCCTTGTTCCCGATAAAGGCATCCAGTCGTTTCCTGTCCCCTGAAATGGTTCCTTCCTGCATCCGCTCGCACACAGAGAGGATCAGCATTCTTCTGAAGAGGTCTTGTTCGTTCAAGCTGTAATGTATCCATTTCCCTTGTTTTCGGTCCTTGATGAACCCCGCCTCCTTCAGTGCGCTGAGATGGAACGACACCTTGGGTTGCACCATTTCAAGCGCAGCGGTTATGTCGCACACACACAGTTCGCCCTGTTCCAGAAGCTTTATGATCCGGAGCCTGGTCTCGTCGGAAAGCGCTTTGAATATCATGGCAAGATCGCTCATCGTCGTCTCCTACACTTCGCTTTTGATCAGCTCTTTTACTTTTTCCAGACTCGGGAGCGGCTTGCCTGTATGCTTTAGCTTTCCATTCACTATCAGTCCCGGCGTCGATAGAATGCCCTGTCGAGCGATTTCAACGACATCCGCGATTTTTTCGATAGTCGCATCAATGCCAAGCTCTTTTACCGCTGTTTTTGCCATTTCTTCCAGGTTATTGCAGTTTACACACCCAGGCCCAAGCACTTTTATTTTCATAAGACCTCCAAAAGATCCTTCACCATTATCATAAAATCGCGTTAAACAAATACCCCACACCGATGATCGTGACCGTCATGATCGAGATGAATACAACAAGAAGTTTGATCTTAAGCACTTTCCGAAGAATGATCATCTCGGGGAAAGACAGAGCTGTGACCGCCATCATGAACGCCAGGACCGTGCCCATGCTCATCCCCTTTTCCATGAGAGCGTACACGATCGGGATCACGCCTGCGGCGTTGGAATAGAGCGGCACGCCAAGCGCCACGGCGATCGGGACAGCGAACGGATTCTGCGGACCGGCATAGCGTACCAGAAAGTCTTCAGGCACATACCCATGAATAAATCCACCGATGCCAATGGCAACGATCACATAAGCCCAAACCTTCTTCAAGATGTCTGTGGTATTTTCCCGGGCATACATAAGACGATCCTTGAATGTCTGCTTCGCAATATCAACAGCAGCACCCAGGGACTTGATCCTATAAACATAGTCTTCGACCCATTTTTCAAGCTTCAGTTTTCCGATGATCAAGCCGGCGCTGATCGCTACAAGAAGGCCGGTACTCATATAGATCAGCGCGATCTTCCAGCCGAACAGGCCCCAGAGAAGCACGACGGCGACCTCGTTCACCATGGGAGAGGAGATCAGAAAGGAAAAGGTGACGCCGAGTGGCACGCCTGCCTCAATAAAGCCGATAAAGAGCGGCACAGCTGAGCAGGAGCAGAATGGCGTGACAATGCCCAGAAACGCAGCGAGGATATTACCGATAAACTCTCGCTTATGTGTAAGGATACGCTTGGTACGTTCAGGAGGGAAATAGGACCTGATCACGGATACGGCGAAGATAATGACCGAGAGCAGCAATAATATCTTAATTGTGTCGTAAATAAAGAATTCAAGAGCACCAGACAATCGCGCATCCGGCTTCATGCCGAACAGATCGTATACCAGATAGGAAGCAAATACCTTGATCATCCCGACTCCTCACATCAATTAATGTTTATATGTTAGTGAGCGGGGATGGGATTGTCAAGATGTTTTTCTGATCGTGCCTAGATCTCCCACGGATAACCGATAAAGATTTCGGGCACGATGCCTTCGCTTCCAAAACCGAGGTCTCCGCGAAATACGATACCGGACGCAGTAACCATGCGAACACCTGCACCATAGGAATCTCTCCAGGTTGTCCCAAGATCGCTGCGCAAATCTGAGATCGTTCCCGTCTCGTAAAAAACAGCGACCTGAACGGACGTACGGATGTCTTTCATGATGAAGATATTGAACGGTGTCCGCTCGTCGGTCATGTTCCAGCGGACCTCGGTGCCGTAGAACCGCGTGTGAGCTCCTTTGTACCGGCCCTGCGAATAGGAACGCAGCCTGCTGAAACCTCCCAGTGAAGTTGCCGTACCATAGGTGTTTCCGGCGATCTGATTATCCACAACCTCGATGCAAAACCTGCGCTGCTCCGGGTCAGTGATCGTGTCACACTTCAGCCCCTGCTCCTGCTGGAGCTTCGCGAGATCCGTCACCCCCTGCTTCCGCACAACCGCATCCGAACGGAAGGAGTTGAAAGCCCAGGTACTGCGCGGACCGAGGGGCAGGTACGCGGTCGTGTTGAGGTCCACCACATAGAAGTCCGGCCCCGAACCGCTCTGCGGAGATTGCGATCGGGAAACATCGACCCGGATTCCTCGCCGGGGATCATTGAAATCATCTGTCACGTCAAGACGGGCGCCGAAGAGTGCGGTGCGGCCCCGCTCACGGGGCGAATCAGAGGCCTCGATGATAACGGTGCCGTCCCGGTCCCGAATGCTCTTCAACCTCATTGCCCCTTCATAATAAGCGCCGTAGACCTCATACCGCCGGTCCAGGAAGGAAGCGTTCATGCGGCCGCCGAAGAATTCCGTATCGCCGAATTCGATCAAACGATAATCGTTCCTGTCCGTACCCATCCCGCGCTTTCCATAGCTCTGGATCGTTGCTTCGCTCACCGTGCTATAGCCGATATCCAGGATCAGATGGCGGGGTATGATATGCAGATCCGCCAGACCAAACGATGTGCCCCGGACATCACCGGTGAAGATGATCCCGTAAGCGTCCGTGTATGTGTCGGCAACATTCATAACGCCGCCGACGAGCCCGACACCGGATCCGATTCCCGGCAGACTATAGGGATAGGGGAAAAGGGCGTAGCCGAAGTCCTTGGAGAATTGTGATTTGCGCCGATCAGGCATAAAGGAATACGGGGCGATATCGTCATCCGCTCCGGCAGCAGAGCATAGGACAAAGAAAGAGCAAACTGCAGCCAGGAGAACGTTAGATATATACGACATACGGCGTATTCCCTTTTGTCACACGTTCATGACAGGGTGGTCAGTTTCAGCCGGAATAACTGCAATTTTCCACGGGGGTTTCCTTTCGATTGTATCACCAAATATGGTCGTTGGGCGGTGTGCGGCATATTTTTGAAGAAATGATTACGTGGGGGAGGAGCAGTGAGAAGAATCACCTGGTGAGGAAGGCGCGCGATGCAATCGATGTTTTTTAACTGGTTGCGGTGTATTCAGGCTAAGTTAACCATTTTCATTTGCACGGATGCCATCAGCGCACAATCTGATACACGGCCGTTGCTTCGGTCCATTCCGTCGGATCGAGCTGGTTGAGTTTTCTTACCAAATCGCTGATCATGCCTGTTGACTTGCCGTCGTACACCTTCAACATTCCTTCCTGAAAGCCCAGAGGCACGATCGCTTCTTCTTTTTTTGTAGCAATGACCTTGATCCGCTCCTCGGCGACCTTCCCCTGAAAACCGGGAAGAAACATCGCCTGCAAACGCAGCGGACCGTTCGCCGGCGGAAATACATACGGCTTTGACAGGATCATCCGGTTGTCTTTGTTCAGTGAGTTCGGAAGAAGCAGGGTCACGGAACCGTCGGCGGCAATAGAAAAAATATACGCGTAACAATCGCTGTTCGACTGATAGATGATCGTTGTTTCTTCACCTTCCTTGAGAACGGATTTTGAGAGCGCCAGCTTCAGGGACAGGCCCTGGCCTTTTTCCGGGTATACGCGGTCGATCAGCGCCTTGATCTTCACCCGGTAGAGATTTCGGTCCTTCTCATCCCAACCCTCGCTAACGATCTCCATTTTCTCGATCTTACCGCGCACTGCCGCGTACGCCAGATCTTCAGCGATCTGGTTGTTCGAAACCAGGGTGTGCGACTTGATGAACACACCCACCGCCTGCTCCACGGCCTTGCTCTGTGCGTCCCGCTTCGCGCGTTCCTTGATCTCCTTCATCGTATCATAATCGCTTTGCGATGCCTCTCCTGTGGCCTCGATCCAGAGCGGGGACTCCGCAGCATGCGACATCAGGGGGAATATGATGATGAAAGCAAATAGTATATATTTCTTTTTCACGCATTGCTCCTTTGAATACTGTGCATACTGCATCCCTGGTACGACAGTTCCCATTTGCTGCAGGGTAACGCAGTATATCTATGCACCTGCAGCAATGTCAAGAATTATGTCGGAAAGGACCTTACCCGGAAGCGTTTTGCCTGGCGCCTTTTCCTTTTTTACTCGTGGTATACTCAATAAAATGGTTCATTGGCCGTTCGCAGTGAACAAAACGAGCTTCAGCAGAGAGGAGGATATATGATGGATTCTGTGGTTCACTTTGAGATGCCGTACGACGATCGGGTTCGCATGGCGAAATTTTACAAAAGGGCTTTCGGCTGGCAGACGAGAATGTTTGGCGAAAAGATGGGCAATTACGTCACCGCAACAACAACGGAAACCGGCGAAAAAGGCCCGAAGAAACCTGGGGCGATCAACGGCGGCTTTTATCCGAGAAAACCGGATTGGCCGGCACAATATCCATCCATCGTCATAGCGGTCGTTGATATTAACAAGGCAATGAAAAAAGTTATCGCCTCTGGCGGCAACGTCCTCGGTGAACCCATGGCAATTCCCGAGGTGGGCCAGTATGTCTCGTTCATTGACCCTGAGGGCAATCGCGTAAGCATGCTTGAGCCCATCCCGCACAATTGGCATGCCCCGAAAAAAAAGGCGAAGGAACCCTTACGAAAGACCGTTGGTTCCAAGCCGCGATCAAGGCGAAAGACCGCCTGACGCAATGCCAGGTCTCCGAAAATGTTGGGCAATAGGCGGACATCTGACGATAGGAAACGGAAGACCGGGACAGGTTATTTCTTATACTCGATTAAGGTTACACGTAAGGAAAGGAATACACGGTGCGGTTGCAGTGAGATAGATTATATACTTCCGGGCGTGGAGCCCGGAAGTTGTGCAAATCAAGATGGTGCCGAAGGGGGGATTTGAACCCCCACAGGATTGCTCCCACTGCGCCCTGAACGCAGCGCGTCTACCAATTCCACCACTTCGGCACGGACTGTAATATAAAGAGAATGCTTTGGATTGTCAAGGATGATTTTGTTTTTAGGATGTTTTTTGCCCTACAGATACAGGCTCCAGGTCAATTTCACTTCCGACTGATGCTGCTCGAAGTTCTTCTTCTCTGAAACCGATAGCCGTAGGCTGTTGTTCGTTGCAACGCTCACGTTCTGCTCGAATGATATCTGCGAACTCTGATGCCGTTCCCCCAATTCATAAAACATACGTTGCGCAGCGACATGTATCTTCCAGAAATCCGTGACCGTGGCAAGGATTCCGGCTGATGGACCGACGCCAAGTGAATAATTATTTTTGAATGTGCTGCCAAGCGTAAGATCTGATTCCAGCAGGACATAGGCCAGGCCGTGGCTGCCCGCTTTCCAGGCAAGACCGCTGCCGGGATTAATGCGGTACACCAATGACTCCCCGCCATGCGGCATGAACTCCCGGTCAAATCCGGTAAGCATCTTCCACGAGACCGGCTTGAAAAAACGATCGCGGGGCGCTAGAGACGTGATGTCGATAAAATGAGCGCTCTGAAGCCGAACAGATTGCTCCTTGAAATAATACCGCGTTCTCAGATCGAAAAAGCTTATTGCAGCGCCTTCCACATATCCCTCATCCGCATCAAGCAGATCATGATAAACCATGCGCCATGCGATCTCGGTAAAGGGGGATTGAGCCGCATAACCTGCGGCTGCGCTGACCTTGCCCGGGAGATGCCCCTTCTCAGGCGAGACCGGTGGCTTGATCTCAGTGGCATCTGCGGGCGAAGTACCTAGTTCACTGCGCGCTTTCAGAACCGGCAGAAACTGCTTCAAATACTCTTCCTTCGCCAGTTTTCGGCTCGAGTACCGATACTGAAGCAGTTCAGCGGACAGATCGAGGATCTTTTTCCTGCTCTCCGGCGTCGCTCCTCTCTCCGCAACGTCCTGGGGCAGGATCTTTTTATCGATCACCTCCAGCGCCAGTTTCTGATCAGCAGGTTTCAATTCGGATGCAATAAATCGAATGCGCGTGGCCTGGGACGGGCGATACCTGATATCTCGTATCATGCCGCTTTCCTGCACCACCCGAATAGTGTCAACCGGAATCACCCAGAACTTGCCTCCTTCCCAGAAAACATCGGTCAGCCGCACTGAGGGACGCGCCGCCTCAAGAAGGAACAGCAGATCGAAAGAGCAGTTCTCGTCGACAAAATAATAATCAGAGTAAATGTCCTTGAGCTCCCATATATGCAGGACCATCCTGCGAATCTCGTCCTCGTTCAGGTTCAGGGAATATTCCCATATATCCCTGTGCTCTATACCATTATACTCACGCACTTTTTCATAGTAGGGCAAAATGGAATATTGGCCTTTGTAATACCCGAAGATCCCCTTGAACGCATAGACAAACCCGTTGCTGTCCTCGGCTGAGGCCGCGTAATTGACCGCGTGGGAAAGCAGATCGTTTTTGAACCCGCTGTCGATCCGGATCAGGGTATGGCCGAACATGGAAGCGGGACCATTGCCGTGGGCAGCGGGAAACACAAGCACGGCCGAGGTGTATTTGATATTGGAGAGCGCTTCGTCGAGCTTTGCGCAGGATGCGGGGGGGAGCTTTGTTTCGTCGATCTGCAAACGTTCTTTAAGCCAGTCATACCGCGCAATGAATCTGCACCGGGGATGCTCCTCCTTCTCGCGCGCCTCCTGAAAAAAAGCCCGGAGCGTTGCTGCGAGCTCCGCTTCAGGATCGATCTTTCCAGTGGGCGCCAGAAAGAACTTCGGATCGTCGATAAGACTTTTTTTGCCTGCGCCTGAACGCTTATAATGAACAAGAGTGTCCCAATACGGGTCGCGGGAAATATTTTGTTCCTTCGCCTTGTCAACCAGTTCCTGTTGATAAGGATCGGGAATTGCGGCCGGAGCGGCATCAGACACGAGAAACGCGCTGAGAAGTTGAAAAGTAAAAAAAAGGTACGCGGGGAAAACACACCCGCATACCTTTTTTGACAACCAATGTTGCAGGAGCATGCTAATTAGCGGTAACCGTGACGACATTATCCAGGACATCGGCGAGGACCACGTTCTCTGACGTGAAGATCTTCGCGAAATTTGACTGCAGTTTGGCATTGAACGCCGTACGTTCAGATGAAGGGACCTGCATCAGTTCCCCAAACGCGTCAAGCGTCTCGCCGCGTCCCAGGGAAATGTCTTTCGCGAGGTTGTCCATGTTCGCGACCACAAACTCGTTCAGCCTTTCATTCTTGGCCTTCAGGATCCCTGAGCCGCAGCCGAGCGTACCGGAGGTGATGCCAAACGTCTGGTTTGCGCAAAGAGCGTAGTTCAAAAAAGTCGCCACCAACTGTACGGCTCCCGGCTTGTCGCCGATGAGCGTACCACCGAGACCGCAGCCAGCAACGCCGTAACTAGCAGCGAAGGCGGTGCCAGAGACCGACAGCATAACAACCAAAACCACGACGAGCAGTTTCTTCATAAAGACCCTCCCTGTGTTGAATTTAAAAACTATTCGTAATTAAACAGCAAGTTCTTCTCGTTGTCAAGGATTTGTACTGATATTTTCAATACCGCATACAGTTGTACGATACAGGTTTGTGGCTCTGCAGCCCCCTACTTCCTCATAACAAATCTGCCTTTCGCATTACTCGTCGCAGGTACCATACTCGGCTGCTGTTGAACATTCATGCTCTTGGCTTCATCTTCCACCTGCGGCTTAAGTGCAGCATAAATGTCAGCAAGGTCGTTTTTACCATCTTTGATCGCTTTGAGGAAATAATAGGTAAAAACGCCGTGTCCCTTTTCAGGTGAAGACGTGCTGATCTGGCTGTTCTGTGTTGCAGAAAGCACGACCATGTTGTCAGGCAATGACGGAGCGTGCGGCGTCATGACAAGGGGCCGCGCGCCTTTGGCAAGAACACTTCTTCCGCCGGCGCCCGAGAAACAGGAATCAAGAACGGTGATCACCTCATTTGCTCCAAGTTTGGAAAGTTTATCATACATCCTGCGGAGCGGATACCCGGTAACCGAAAGATAATTCGGATCGCCATCGAAAGGCACGATATAGGCGTCGCCGGTAGATGGCTCAGGGGCTCCATGACCCGAGAAATATATAAAGACCGTACTGTCCTTCTTGATCCGGTTCGGGAGCCAGGCTTCCATCGCCTTCTCAATGCCGGATTTTGTCGCCCGCTCATCCGTTATAAGTTCGATGTTCCGTTCCTTGAAACCGATCGCCTTCAAGTATTCTTTCACGAGCCGTGCGTCGCTTACTGAGTAATCAGATTTTGGGATATCCTGATAATTCTCAATTCCGATCACCACGGCAAGGTCATCCTCTCTCAACATTGCTTTGAAATTTGGGATATGATCAATGTCGGAGCTTGACTGTTTCTGCACAGCTGCGGAAATAGTAACTGTTTTCCTGCTTCTGCCGGTTTCCACCTGAGGTTCAACTTTACCTTGCTGTGCTGAGCTTATAATAAATGAGGATTTTGACCCGAGTTCCTGAACTGCCTTTTCCATGGTTTTTTCCAGGGCAGCGGATGCCACTTTGCCCGCAGAATCAGAACAATAGACAAAACCCGAGAATTTACTCTCGTCAGGTGATTCGAATACTGATTCCCAGATGGTTTTTCCATTATTGCTTAACGTAAATTTGAGCTTTAACGAACTGTAATAAAATCCCATATCATAGCTCAATCTGAAGTCTTCAATATGAGGTTCAAGCATCAAGGCATATTGCTGAGCCTCTTCCCTGCTTGTGGTGATGTACGAAGTTTTGAATGTGCGGGCAAATACATCCCTGCTCGCCTTTTCCAGGGCAGACCCCAGCATTATTTCATGTTTCATCCATCCGCACCCGAAGGTGCCTGGTTCGGTGTTATACGTATAGTGAACAGTTTCAGGATCCAAAAAGATCGCCGTATCCAAAGGTATCTTGGAGTTAACGCTGATCTGACTCAGATCCGGATTCATATTGATGATACCGGCGCAGCCGTAAAAGGATGCTAGCAGCACAATCAGAAGAATTACACGTATTCCACGATTTGCCATTAAGTATGCAGACGCTCTGTTCATTTTTCACCATCCGTAATTTTCCAAATCCTGTTGTTTTTTTGCAGGAGATGTAATAAAGGGGACCTCATGAATTAGATCATGAGGTCCCGGAGACCTCAGTGTCCGTACACTTTAACACATTGCTGATTTGCAATAAGATAGTTATTTACTTTATACTCAACTAAATCTACTCGTGAAAGCTTGCCATTATCTACCGCTCGTTTAATCGATTGATCGCCAAAGGGTCCAAACACCTGCAGGATAAATGTCGTGCATGCTTCGCCGGTCTTGTTGATTTTTGAAAAATCAATTTCGTTCAGACGAATTTCGTTTTGCACCGGCATAGCAGACATGGTACATCCTGATACGGCAACAACAAGAACCAGCAGGCCTATTATACATGAAAATCTATTTATCATTTGTCTTCACCTCCCCTCACGGTATAACCCGCGTAATACTCTCGCACACTAAAGAGCATAATGCAGTCCAAATATCCAGAACCGTAGTAGATTTAAACATTTTATTAGTGTGGTGTCAATAAATAATTGTTTATTAATTTTATTGCCATTCCGGATGCTATTACTGCGAAAAGTTGCTATATTGACTGCTATCCGCTGTAAGGCCGTACACAATAAATCATGCACATAAAAGTTCAGCAAATCATCGACCTTAAAGGCCTCACTCCCTTGCACATAGAACGTTTTTGCGAAGAGGAGCTGGGACAGAAACTGTCCCAGGGAACCCGGCTTGCCGTCCGCCTGTTCCGGAAGCGGCAGGAAGATTTCGACGACATGACGGACCTCAACCGGCCGTTCCGCGAGCTGTTGAAGCAGAACTGCCGGATATCCCGGCTCGCGATCGAACAGCAAAGCATTGCCGATGACGGCACCGTTAAGCTCCTCTATCGACTGGACGATGGCAATACCGTGGAAGGCGTTCTTATTCCCGGCCCCGGACGGCTTACGCTCTGCGTTTCATCCCAGGTCGGCTGCGCATCGGGCTGCAAATTCTGTCGCACCGGCGCCGGAGGGCTCGTGCGAAACCTTGGTCCTGCAGAGATCGTCAACCAGATTTTTGCCGCTGGCAAAATAGCAGCCGGTGCCCTCACCAATATCGTGCTCATGGGCACCGGCGAGCCGCTCAGCAATTACGAGGCGGTCCGGACGTTTGTTCAGATCGCAACGGACAGAAATGGATTGGGGTTCTCAAACAGGAAAGTGACGATCTCCACCTGCGGGCTGGCGCCTGCGATAGAGCGGATGGCGGAGGACAGCGGAATGCAGGCGAGCCTTGCCGTGTCGCTCAATGCCGCCTCGGACGAACTGCGCGACCGCATCATGCCCGTGAATAAGACCTATCCTCTTTCACGGCTGATGCAGTCCTTGCGGTATTATACCGGGAAAACAGGAAGAACAATTACCGTGGAGTATGTGCTGTTTAAAGGTCTGAATGATTCCGATGATGACGCCCGCAGGCTGATAGAACTGCTGCAGGGGCTTCCCTGCATGATCAATGTACTGATGTTCAATCCTTTCCCCGGAACCGGGCTCGAACGACCCGGGGAAGAACGGGCGTACACCTTCAGGAACATCTTGCTGCATCATGGCTTCGTGGCTGTGGTCAGGAACAGCCGCGGCAGGGACATCAACGCCGCGTGCGGGCAGCTCCGGGCGACATCGTCTTCTGGCGCTCGCTGATGTTCGTCCAATGGAAAAGGCAGCCATTCGGCTGCCTTCAAAATATATCCGCTCTGAAAATACCTTTTTACTGATAGTCGGCCAGAGACTTCCCTGCAGCGATGATCTCCTGCGCGATATCGGAACGCCTGATCGTAATTGAGGACTTCGTCAGGACCAGTGTGAAGCGGTCCATATCTGATTGCAGCGCCTTGTCGTTGATATCCGTATCTTCCAGTTTCTTGCACGCCCCGTTCACGCACCAGTTCACGTCCCGCTTGCTGGTCCCTGACGGAGTGAGCCCGTTGAACACTGTCTCTTTAAGCGACACGGTAAAGGCATCGGTCCTGCCCGCATCATCAGTATACGAGAACGATGTTGACCAGTCCTTGACGCAGATGCCGGAATCGCACAGCAGAACATCCTTTTTGGTCTTGTAATATTTACCGGTCTGTTTTTTCTGTTCCGCAAATTTGGAAATGATCTTCTGGCTCATTTTATGGCTGATAACGATGTCCTGCTCCGAGTCCTCAATATAGAACTTGACGATGTTCAGATGCAACTCGCGGCGCTCCTCAGCTGAATTCTTCTGCTCCGTCCGGGTCACCTCGGTCCTTTTTGTTTCCGACTTCCTCTGCTCTTCGGTCCGTTTGGCCTCTTCAGCCTTCTTTTTCTGGTCTTCCAGACGCTTTGCTTCCGCCTTTGCGTCTGCCCTGGCCTTCGCTTCCTGTTTCTCGGCGTCGGTCTTCGCCTGAAGCTCTTTCTTCTTCCGCTCAGCCTCGACACGCTCCGCTTCCAGAATATCAACGATCTTGCCGGACTCGAAGAGCGCCTTGATCTTTAATGTCTCACCCGCGCGCACCGTGAAGGTATCAGATACCGTCTGGCCTGCCGCCCGGCAGGTGATGGTATGCTCACCAGGGATTACATTTTCGATGAAAAGATCGGCATCACCCTTGTAGGTATCATCAACATAGACCCGCGCGCCGATGAGCGAACTGGTGATTTCCAGATTAGCCGATTTTTCTGCGGCTTCGGCAGTGCATATCGCCGTCACGACCACCAACCCCGCAATCACTGCTCCAAGGAAGAAGCCCGTCTGACGCATTTCATACCCCCCTGTTTGCGAGTAGCCCAAACTCAGCCAAATATAGCAGATAGCGAAAAAAAATCAAGGTAAAATAACAGGCAGTATTGGTGAAAATGGGGTTTCGCGGTTCATGCGCCTTCCCTGCTTCCGTCCTGTGCGCGCGGTTTTACCCGCAAACGTACGAGCACCTCCTCCATGTCCTTGGGCGGCGGAGCGCTGAATGTCATGGGATGTCCGGTGTCCGGATGCATGAGAAAGAGAGACTCGGCGTGAAGCATCTGTCGGGGAATCGACTTGTCATTAAGTTTGACGGCCTTTGCCCCTCCATAGACCCGGTCTCCAAGGACCGGATGTCCGACGTGCGCCATATGCACGCGGATCTGGTGGGTGCGTCCTGTTTTGATCTCCACTTCAATGAGCGTGGCGTTTTTGAGGCGTTCCCTGACCTTGTACAGGGTGATTGCCTCGCGCGCGTGGTGGGTATGGACGCTGATCTTTTTCCGCTCTTTTACGTGTCTGCCGATGGCATCTTCGATGGCGCCGGAACCCTTTTTGATAATGCCGGCGACCAGCGCAACATATTGTTTTCGCACGACCCGGTCCTTGAACTGGGCCGACAACACTCGGAGGGCGTCCATGGTCCGGGCAACGACCATCACTCCCGAGGTGTCCTTATCGAGCCGGTGCACGATGCCTGCCCGCTCCTGTCCGCCCCCTTCGGCAATACCTTTCGGTGACGGAAGACTCCCATAGTGATACAGCAGGGCGTTCACCAGCGTGCCGGTGAAATTTCCCGGCGCGGGGTGCACCACGAGCCCCGGAGGTTTGTTCAGCACAATGATGTGAGCGTCCTCGTAGATGATGGAAAGCGGAATAGGCTCGGGAAGGACTTCGTGGACTATTCTCTCCGGAAGCTCGAGGGTGATAATTTCACCAAGCTTTACCTTGTACCCCGGTTTCACCTTATTACTATTGACCAGTGCAAGTCCATCCTTGATCAACGTCTGAATGCGGTTTCGGGAAAGGTGGGGCTCATAGTGGTTGATGAAAACATCCAGCCGCTTGCTGATGTGCTTTTCGGTGACAAAGTGGGAAATTGTTGTCATTGTTTTAGCTTTTGTTGTTCATCGAGGTGAACATATATTTCATCATTTTCCCATCCTGCAGGATTGCTTATAATGTAATCTCGAATTTTATTCAATTCGGTTTCATTCCGGATTACTCGTTCATAATAATTGCGCTGCCATAGCGTGCCCTGAAACGGGGGCCAATTATGCTGATGGACTCCATGACGATATTCCGCCGTCGTATATGATTTGTATCGATGCACCACATCCGGTAATCCCATCCCCGTAGGGGCAAACCCCCCGTGGTTGCCCTGATTCTCGTGGTTGCCCCGGTTCCTGTGGTTGCCCTGTTTTCCGTTGTTGCCCTATCCTTGTAATATTTCTTGGGCCTGACAAAGGAGGAGTGCAGGCACGGGGGCCTGCCCCTACGAGTACGATGATGCCATGGACATGGTTCGGCATAACAACGAATGCATCGGCCTCGAAACCAGGGTATTTGGCAGGCAGGTCGTTCCACGCACGATGAACCATTTCCCCGGCATCGTTTAATAACATTTTTCCATTAATAATATTTCCGTATAAACATTCCCGGTTTTGAACGCAGATGGTTACGAAATAGGCCCCTGACTGAGAATAATCATACCCCTTGAGGCGTATTGACCTGCGGTGATGTTTATCCGGGTTGAATGTCATTATCGACCCCGTAGGGGCAACCCCCCGTGGTTGCCCTGATTCCCTTACCCTGCTTCCTGGCCCCATCGTTGATATTTCAAACGAATATATTCCCGATTCACACCGATGTCAACGATAACGATTAGTTAAACGAGGGAAACCGCCCTCGATACCGGAAGAGAAAATTGAAAGCCCATGCCAAAGAAGCCGGCATGGGCTTTCAAGATAGTATCAGGTTGTCTTTCCATGCGACGTCATTTCGTTATGGGCTTTTTCCGGAATTTCCACAGCATCGCGATCGAAACAATAACCATGACGATCGATATGATCTGCGACGTGGAAATGTGACCGCCGAAGTACAGACCCCGGATTGCGTCCCCCCGGTAAAATTCCATCACGAATCTGAGGAGCGAGTACAGGAGAGGATAGGACCAGAAAACCTGGCCATCGTATTTTCGGTGCCGCCACAGAATGGTAAGCGCAAGAAAAATAAGGAACTCGCCGCCCGATTCCATGAGCTGCGTGGGATACAGCCGAACGCCCAGCGGAGCAAGTGAATGCGGGTCGTGAAAGGTTATGCCGATAACGCTGTCGCACTGCGCGCCATAGCAGCAGCCGGCGAAGAAACAGCCGAGACGTCCGAACGCATGCCCAAGAGCGATGTACGGCGCGAAAATGTCCGCGGTCTTCCATACCAGGAGGCGGTGACGCTTCACATACCAGATGCCCGTCGGCACGGCAGCAAGCAGGCCGCCGTAAAACACCAGCCCGCCTTTCCATATCGCGAAAGCCTCCAGCGGATTTCTCGCGTACTCGGAAAGATTGGTCAACACATAGAGCAACCGAGAACCGATAATTGCCGAAAGGAGCAGGTACACCCCCATGTCCATGATAAGATCGGGATTGATCCCTTCCTTCTTCGCGCGTCGCGAAGCGAGGTAGATCGCAAGCAAAAACCCGATGCCGATCATCAGACCGTACATCCTGATAGGGATGGGTCCAAGGACCCAGTTGCCGAATTCGATTTTGGGTATTTCAAATAATATGGGATGCATGAGGAACCTTTCTCCTCATAACGAGGGATGAGATCAGATCAAACAGGTTCTGTCGTCTCGTGCGGCTGTTTCGAGAAAATCATATCTATCGCCAGTAAAACAACGCCGACGGAGATGGCAGAATCCGCCACGTTGAACGACGGCCAGTACCAGGACTTCACATACCACTGAATGAAATCGACAACCTCGCCGTACCGCACCCGGTCGATCAGATTGCCGGCAGCGCCGGCGGCGATGAGCGACAAGGCGAACACCAGCAAGCGCTCACGGGCCTTATAGATCAGAATAGAGATAATAACCACGGCTAGGGACGCGACCGTTATAAAGAACAAGCTCCTCCAGATGTCGGATGCTTGCGAAAGAATGCCGAACGCTGCGCCCTTGTTATGCACGCGGGTGAGATTAAAAAATCCGGGGATGATCGTGATCTGCTCGTACATACGGACGCGTTTTTCAACAAGATATTTCGTGACCTGATCGAGGACCAGGATCATGCTCACCAGTGAACCGACCCAGAAATATTTATTTTTCATATGTTATTTCTACGCTCCGCTCGTAAATCTAATGTACTAATTGTCATTCTGAGCAAAGCGAAGAATCTCGCCTTTCAAACACGAGACCCTTCACTTCGTTCAGGGTGACTGAATAAACAATATCCCCCCGTTGAACTCACAACTCTGGTTCTGCGAACCGCAATCGTCACAAATTTCCCGCGCACCTTCCGCAAATCTCCGGATGCTCCTTGACCGCGCCCACGGTCTCGCTGTACATCCAGCAGCGACCGCACTTCACTCCCTTGGCCGGGCCTGCAGTGATCTTGAGCCCTTTCACCAGCTCGCTTACATAGGCATCTGCCGGCGCGTCCGCTTCCGGTGCGATCGTTACCGCTGAAACGATAAAGATGAACGCCAGATCGTTCTTGTACCCGTTCAGGAATCCGGCCAGCTCCGATTGTGCGTAGAGCGTAACACCGGCGTCAAGTGAGTGACCTATCTTCTTGTCCCGCCGAAGCGCTTCAAGCACCTTTGCCGCTTCACCGCGTACGGCGAGAATCCGATCCCAACGGGCCTCCAGCACGGGGTCTAAATATTTTTCTTCCACCGTAGGAAATGCGGACAGGAACACGGTCTTGTCCTTCGCACCCTCCTTCATATAGCTCCATACTTCGTCGGCAGTGAACGAAAGCACCGGCGCCATGAGGCGGACCATGGCCGAGAGGATCGCATGCATCGTGGTCTGGCCCGAACGTCGCTCGATTGATTTCGTCTTCGCGGTATAAAGCCGGTCTTTCAAAATATCGAGATAGAACGCACTCATGTCGACAGCGCAGAAGTTGTGCAGGGTGTGGAACACGACATGAAACTCGAAATCATCATAGGCTTTTTCCACGCGCTGGATCAGTTTCTGCAAACGCAGCAGCGCCCAGCGGTCGATCTCCAGAAGGTCCTTGTCCGCAACCTTGTCCGTGGCCGGATCGAAGTCGGAAAGGTTTCCGAGCAGATAGCGGCTGGTGTTCCTGATCCTGCGGTAGGCCTCGGCCAGATGCGTCAGGATCTCCTTCGAGATCCGCACATCGTCGCGGTAATCGGCTGCGGAGACCCAGAGCCTGAGCACTTCGGCGCCGTACTGGTCGATCACTTCCTGCGGGGCCACGCCGGTGCCCGCGGATTTGCTCATCTTCCTGCCCTGGCCGTCTACCGTAAAACCATGCGTCAGCACGGTGCGGTACGGCGCCTGGCCGGTGGTGGCAACCGAGGTCAGGAGCGACGACTGGAACCAGCCACGATGCTGGTCGCTTCCTTCAAGGTACATATCGGCGGGCCAGGAAAGTTCAGCGCGCTGCCGAAGCACGGCTGCATGGCTCACCCCGGAATCGAACCATACATCAAGAATGTCCATTTCCTTGGCGAGGTCTTTGCTGTGGCATTTTTTGCATGTCGTGCCTGCGGGAAGCAGCTCCGACGGAGTACGAACGAACCAGGCATCGGCCCCTTCTTTCTCGACAATGTCGGCCACGTGGTCCACAACCTTCTGATCGAGCAGCAGCTCACTGCATGCGGTGCAGGTAAACGCGATGATCGGAACGCCCCACGCGCGCTGGCGCGAGATGCACCAGTCCGGCCGGTTCTCCATCATACCGAGGATGCGGTCCTTGCCCCAGGTCGGGACCCAGTTCACCTTGTGGATATTTTCAAGGGTTTTCTTGTGAAGGTCGTTCGCCTTCATGGAGATGAACCACTGTTCTGTTGCGCGGAAGATCACCGGGCTCTTGCAGCGCCAGCAGTGCGGATAGGAGTGGGATATCTTCTCTTCAGCCAGAAGAGCATTTTTACTTTTAAGCAGCTCGATGATCCCCTTGTTCGCCTTGAATACGTATTGTCCAGCGAACTCGCCCGCTTCCTTGGTGAACACACCTTTATGATTAACCGGCGCGTAGATATCGAGACTGTATTTGAGCCCGACCTCGTAGTCCTCCTGACCGTGGCCAGGCGCGGTATGCACAACGCCGGTCCCTGCTTCTGTCGTTACATGTTCACCTAGGATAACCTTAGAAATCCTATCTATAAAAGGATGATGACAAATAATACCTTCTAACTGTTTTCCGACGGCACCACTTATAAGCGAATACCCTTTTTCAACCAATTTTGAATTCTTATCGCTAGAATTATAATCCTCGTCCCATTTGAAGCCAAACTTCTCCATGCTTGACTGCATAAGCGCATTTGCCATAATCCAAACCTCTTCATGCGTACCAAGATTTACTCTAACCTCGGAATACATGATTTCAGGATGAACCGCGATAGCCATATTAGCAAGCAATGTCCAAGGCGTAGTCGTCCAAATAACGAAATAGTGATCGAGCCGTGGATGGTTCTTGAAATTAGATGGTTTAATAGTAAACGGAATAGCGCTTTCTTCCGGAAGAACCTTGAACTTTACGTAGACCGACGGCGATTCGTGATCCGCGTACTCCACCTCCGCCTCTGCAAGCGCTGTTTCGCACGACGCGCACCAGTACACCGGCTTCTTTCCTTTGTACACGCCCTTGTTCCCCACAAACTTGCCGAACTCTCGCACGATTGCGGCTTCGTAAGGGAAATTCATGGTGAGGTAGGGATTGTCCCAGTCGCCGAACACGCCGAGCCGCTTGAACTCTTCGCGCTGGATGTCGATGAACTTCTCGGCATACTCGCGGCAAAGCTTGCGGATTTCGTTCTGGCTCATACCGTCTTTTTTGGAGCCGAGATTCTTGAGCACCTGGTGCTCGATCGGAAGACCGTGGCAGTCCCAGCCCGGCACATACGGGCTTTGAAAACCCTCCATGGTCTTGAATTTTACAATAATGTCCTTAAGGATCTTGTTCAGCGCATGGCCGATGTGAATATGGCCGTTCGCATAGGGCGGCCCGTCATGCAGAATGTAGGGCTTCTTTCCTTTGGCCTTCTGCTGGAGCAGATCGTAGGTCTTTTCCTGCTGCCACTTTTTGATCATGCGGGGCTCAAGGTCCTTGAGGTTCGCCTTCATGGGGAAATCGGTTGTGGGCAGATTAAGCGTTGTTTTGTAATCCATTTAGTCGGAAACCTCGTCTGTTGGTAGTTTTTTCTTTGTGGCGTCTTCTGCATTGCCCATGTCCAGGCTGTTGAAGTCCATCCTCTGTTTTTTCGTGGTATCGGCGTACTTCGTGGGCTCGGTCCCTTTGCGGAAGACATCCATAACAGCATTGGACAAGCCCTCCGGAGCAAGCAAGCCGCTCTCGGGATCGATTTTCATGAACACCACGTCGTCCGTGGGCAGGAAATCCTCAGCAGGCTTATCCGCGAGCGCCTTGGACATCACCCAGATCCAGATCGGTAGCGCAGCGCGCGCGCCGGTCTCCTTGTCGCCAAGCGAAGCTTTGGGATTGTCGTACCCGACCCATACGCCGGTAACAATGCTCGGCGTATACCCCACGAACCAGGCGTCGATGTAATTGTTTGTGGTGCCGGTCTTTCCCGCGATCGGCTTCCCCAGGGACTGCGCTCCCCTGCCGGTCCCCTCCTCCACCACGCTCTTAAGCAGGCTCGTGACAAGGAAGCAGGTCGTGCGGTCAAGGGCTTCAGCGGGTTTGGGTTCATAGCTTTCGAGCACAACACCCCGGCCGTCAACAATGCTTTTAATGAAGAGCGGTTCGGTGCGCACACCCTGGGAAGCGAACGTAGCATAGGCCGACGTCAACTCAAGGGGCGTTACCGTTGAAGACCCGAGGGCCGTGGTGTAATCGTAATTGATCTGGCTCGTGATGCCGGCCTTGCGCGCGAAATCTATCGTTTTGTCAAGTCCGATCGTCTCAAGCAGACCCACGGTCACCGCGTTCCGCGATAATGCCAGCGCCGTACGAAGACGCATGGGCCCGAGAAACCGTCCATCGTAATTTCCCGGCTTCCATCCTTTTTTCTCGAACTCGCTCTTGTCGTGGATCACCGGCAGATCCATCAGGATCGAGGCGGGGGTGAATCCATTCTCAAGAGCTGCGCCGTAAATGAACGGCTTGAACGAGGAACCGGGTTGGCGAAACGCTTCGGTCGCATGGTTGAACCCGCCCTCGACAAAATCATACCCGCCGACCATGGCGCGAACATAGCCCGTATACGGTTCGAGCGATACCACTGCGCCCTCGACAAGCGGTGTCTGGTCGAGGCTGAACGAGGCAATCCGCTTCTTTTTGTCATAGTCCTTCAACCGGACCTTGATGATGTCGCCGGGCTGAACAATCTCACGGGGATTCTTAAACTCATCGGGATCTTCTTTGTTCTTTTTCGGTTTGATCAACGCCCAGGCCATGTCATCCTTGAGAATGTAGCCGATCATGCCCCGGCCCTTGATCGTGATGTAGTAGTCGCCGACATCAAGCACATGTCCGTTAAACGCCTCTCCCGCTTTCACCATCACCCGGAGCGAACCCCACTCCGTTGCATTGTTCTTGAGCGCCTTGAACCCCACGCGGCCGCGGAACCCCTGGCGTTTGTCAACGGCGCGGAGCCCGTCCCGCAGGCTCGCGACAGCTGTCCGCTGCAGATCGAGGTCAATAGTCGTATGGACCTTGAGCCCGCTTTCGTAGAGTTTGTCAGCACCATACTTCTTTTCAATATACTTCCGTATGTAATCCACCAGGTGCGGGGCAAGATCGTCCTGCGACCGAAGATTTTCAAGGTTCAGCGGCTGGTTGTAGATCTCGATGCTCTGCGCCTCGGTAAGATACCCCTCGGCCACCATGCGCTTCAGGACATGAGACTGCCGAAGCTTGGTCAGGTCCACATCACTGTAGGGCGAATACCCCATCGGCGACTTGGGCAGGCCGGCGAGCAGGGCAGCCTCTGCCTGGTTGATCTCCCAGATGTTCTTTCCGAAATAGGTCTTGGCAGCCATCTGCACGCCATAGGCGCCATGTCCGAAGTAGATCCGGTTCAGATAAAGTTCGAGAATTTCCTCCTTGGAAAGCTCCTTCTCGATGCGACGCGCCAGGATAACCTCTTTGATCTTGCGCTTTATGCTCCGTTCCGAGGTGAGGAAAACCACCTTGGTCAGCTGCTGCGTGATCGTACTGCCGCCCTGCGCCACCCGGATGGCGATGAGATTCTTGAGCGCAGCCCGAAGAATGCCCCGGTAATCCAGCCCCTTATGCTGATAAAAACGCGGGTCCTCTGTGGCGAGCAGCGCATTCACCATGTGTTTCGGGATCCGATCGAGCGGTACGTAGATGCCCTTCTCGATCTTGATATGACCCAGCACCCGGCCGTCGTTCGCAAGAATGATGGTACCGGAGCTTGGCTGATAGTCCTTAAGCGCTTCGATCGTGGGCAGGCCGATGGAAAAGATATAGAACAAACTTGCAATCAGAAGGATGCCCGCACACCCGATCGCCAGCATGATTTTGAACACCTTTTTTACGGTAAGCGCCTTTAACCACGGCAAGACGATTGCGAACCAGAAGACCTTAATCTGATTCCAGAAAAACAGGCCGGAATTTTTAAGAAAAAGAAGCACTTTATTGAACATGCGTTGGTGACCTCAAGAATAGTGTACTATGCGCTAAAGTATCGAAAATAATAACATCACATTAACATAAAATCAAACGAAAAGTTTTAACTAGACCATTTAGACCTGTCGTATGCATGACAAATCAGTGCAGCATGGCATGAATACCGTTGATAAAAACCCTTTATATATAACCAATTATAAGACGTTATCCTTGCTAAAAAATATTTTCTCCCGACCTTTTACAGAAAGCCAACCCGGTAAAATCAAATAGCGACTTTTTCCTCAAAAAGGTGTATAGTACGAGATTGAACGTATGATAGATGAAGCGTTGGCGCGGGTGAATCCGGATGTTATCTGAAGGCCAACACGAAAGAGCGGTCGGCCGCTCACCAACTTATTGAGAACAAAGGAGATTACCATGACCGAAAAAAGAACTGCTGGTGGAAATATCGCCTCGTACTGCACAAAATGCAAGCTCGTGCTCGACCATGCAATAGTTGCAATGATTGGTGAGGAGATCGGCAAGGTAAAATGCAAAACCTGCAGCAGCGTTCATAAGTTCCGGAGTGAAGCGCCGGCGCCGAAACCCGAGGGAGCCAAGAAACGATCCGCATCAAAGAAAATGGATCCGGCCCAGGCAGCGGAAGCTCATTGGGAAACCAGCTTGTCAGAGGCGAAGGGCAAAGAGCTCGCCTACATGATGACGGGAAAATATCGAGTCGGAGATGTGGTCGTACATTCGCTCTTCGGAAAGGGTGTTGTTCGCAAGACCTATATCAACAAGTGCGATGTACTGTTTAAAGACAAAGAGCGGCTGATGGCGACCGCAGGGTAGGTCTGAAACCAGCCACGGGATTATTTAATAAAACCCTTGCAGACGATCGTTTGCAGGGGTTTTTGTTTGTGAATTCTCCCGCTGCAGGTAATGACGATCATAAAAGGATTTCCCGCACATGAACGATGAAGAGATTGAGCAATTCAGGCATAAGCTGGTTAATCTTCGGTCTGAGCTCCAGGACCTTGTTGAATCCTCGATTGAAGCAACCGGGCGGGGAGAACCAGATCAAACCGGCATCGGCAGTCGTTCCCTCATGAATACCCTGCTGATGCAGCAGCGGGCACAGGAAGGCGCGAGACGCCGTCAGCGTCAACTCCTGAAGATAGACGGTGCGCTGCGTCGCATAGAATCCGGCGAGTATGGCACCTGTTTTATCTGCGAGGAAGACCTTGATGTTCTCCGGCTTTCCGAGGACCCGGCAATCACGCGCTGCGTGAAATGCATCGAGCTGTGAACCGCGATGCTGCGGCCGGACGTCGTTATTCCCTGAAAAACTTCGTATAAAATTTATTTGCCCTGGCAAGATAGCGCGTGAATCGTTGCTCCGATTCCGAGGTTATCTTTTCGAGATCAATCCCTTTTTCGTGTTTGAACCAGCCCCTGACGATCGACGGAGTGACCTCGATATGAAACTGGAGCGCATACACCCGGTCCGCATACTGAAACGCCTGATTCGGAAACAGGTCTGACGAAGCAAGCCTCACCGCATGCTGCGGCAGATCGAACGTATCCCCGTGCCACTGGAACACTTCGGCAACAGGTTTTCGGTCAATGGACAGCTCCGATATGACCGGGTCTTTCATTCCCTCATCCGTCAGCGTCACATCGTACCAGCCGATCTCTTTTTGTTGACCTGGATAAACCCGCGCGCCGAGCACATGCGCAAGCATCTGCGCGCCGAGACAGACGCCGAGGACTTTCTTGCCCGCCTTGATAGCGTGTTCGATGAGGATCGCTTCGGTCCTCAGAAAAGGATGCTGGTCCATCTCATACACCGCCATGGGTCCACCCATGATAATGAGATGGCTGAACGCGTTCACCTCGGGAGCATGCTCGCCCTGCTTCACGTCCACGATCCGAAAAGGCACGTTGCTCTTCCGAAGATACTCCTCGATCGTGCCCGGACCTTCCGTGGCTATGTTTTTAACGATGAGAACGTTCATGGTAGTGGCCTCCAGCTGGTAGTCCTCCCTCATCCTGCAACAAAGTAATTATGATGTGTTCGTAAAAAGTCGTCATTCCCGCTTGTCGGGAATCGTAGTGCTTTACAACGTACTGATTTGAAACGATTCCGGACAAGCCGGAATGACATCAAAAGAGGGGGTTTCGACTTCTTACGAGACCATCAATTATACAACGCCACCAAGAGAACGGACCGTTCAAGGAATGGTCCCTGCGATATAGAACGTGGTCGTAGGGCGCGATTCCCAAACGCGCCGAACCATTAATGTTTGTTCGTTTTAACGTTTCACGCTACGAGGCAGCATGAGAAACCATGCGCTCAAGCTTGTTAATGGACGAGGGCTGTCCAAGTACAATGAGCGTGTCCATGGAATCGATTCTGCTCGCGGAATCGGGATTGAAAACCATTTTGCCCGTCATCTTCTTGATGCCGACAATGATCACGCCGGTGTCCCTGCGCAGTCCCGCGTCAAGCAGGTTCTGGCCGATAAAGGGTGACAGCGCAGGGATGAGAATCTCCTCCATCTGCAGATCGATATGGCCCCGTCCGGTTGCGATCTCGATGAAGTCCACGACATTGGGCCTGAGGATCGCCTGCGCCATGCGGCTCCCGCCGATCTGGTAGGGCGAGACGACCTTGTTCGCACCCGCGCGCTTGAGCTTGATGTCCGAACCGGGCTCGCCCGAGCGCGCAAGAATAAAGAGATCGGGATTCAATCCCCGCGCGGTAAGGGTGATGTAAACATTTTCCGTGTCCGAGGTGACCACCGAGACAAGCCCCTTGGCATGCTTGATGCCCGCCTTGAGCAGGACCTCGTCCTCGGTTGCGTTGCCGCGAAGAAACAGGACCGAATCCTCCTCCAGTTTTTCCAGCACTACGGGGTTGCTCTCCACCACCACAAAGGAAAGCGGTTTGGCGGCGAACTCCCTGCAGATAAGCGACCCGATCCGGCCGTATCCGCAGACAATATAGTGGCCCCGCAGCTCATTGATCGACTTTTCCACTTTTTTCCTCCCCATAAAACGCTGAAACTGCCCCTCGAACAGGATCTGGGCGAATTTACCCACGATGTATCCGAGAGTGCTGACCCCGATAACAATGAGCAGAATCGTAAAGACCCTGCCGGCGTCGCTCAGATGGTGCACTTCACTGAATCCGACCGTGCCGAGGGTGATGACGGTCATGTAAAGGGCGTCGAGAAAACGCCAGCCCTCGATCAGCATATATCCCGCGGTGCCAAGGGAAACCAGAAGAAGCAGAACGAACAGTGACGACCGTAATTGTTTAACGGGATTCATCATCTGTCTATGCCTTTTCCAATCCGGTCCTGCCCACCCGCCTCTTCGAGCAGGAAAAATATGAACGCCATGCATGGCCTCCGGGACGCCTCGTTCGTAACAAAGTGAATGCTCGCGAACGTATACCCCAGCGCGGTCCAGTGGTTCAGGATCTTCTCGATCTCTTCATCCGTCACCATCGAGGTCTCGACGACTTTATAGCTCATGCGGCGCATTATAAAGGATGCAGTGTATTTTTTCAATCGCTGGTTTATGAACAAGGCGGTTTACATGAGGAAGGTGAAAAATAAAAACCGGCGGGCTTTTGCTCCGCCGGTCGTGTTGAGCCACAGCATGTCCTACTTTAAGACAATAAGCTTGGGGTCCATGTCCCAGGTTGCGGGAAGGCCTTTATTCTTCCAGCCGTCCACATTCTTCATTCCCGCACTCGGCAGGTCCTTGTCCTTCACGGGTATGCCTTCAAAACCCTCCCACAGGTTATGAAGGTTCGTGTAACCAGCCTTTAAAAGCAGGTCGATCGCGGCCGTGCTCCGATGGCCTGACCGGCAGGTGATGATATACGCGGCGTTTTTGTCAGGAAACTGCGTCTCGAACTGCCTGGCAAACTCGGCATTCGCATCAAGCGCAAATTGATTTTTCTTATCATCCCACTTGCCCCATACCTTTACCGGAAGACTGTACGCAAAGGGAATATGTCCCACAAACTGGTATTCCTCCGACGTGCGGACATCGATCATCGGCACTTTCTGGCTCATTGCCATACGATATGCGGTAACCGCGTCGATGTTCTTTTCGATGGGAATGGTTTTGCAGATCCTTGCCTCGTCTTTTGCCATCGCCTTCAGCGTATCGACGTCGGCGCCAAATGCTGATGCCACGAAAATGACAATTACGCTGAAGATGATTACAGCTGCGTACAATTTGCGGATAACCATTATGCTTCTCCTTTGTTGATCTTAATATTACGAATGCCGAAATGGCATCCGTCTATCACACACATCATCATCGCCGGTCTCACCTTAATTTTCCCGATACCCTCCACCATGCGATCGTCACATAACCTGTGTGTCCTGTGGTAGGCGGTGAGAATCTTTACGGTCCTTTGCCTGAAGTTTCACATAGATATTTCTGATCTCCGTATGAACTGTTTGTGGACTGATGCATAATCGTTCAGCGATCTTATGGTAAGATACTCCTTCTTCAATACAGCGGAGGATGTCCCGTTCTTGCGGGCTCAGACCAAACGGTTCGCTCGCCTGATCGTCACAAAACTCGCAGATCACCTTGCGGGCGATCTTCGGGCTCATCGGAGCCCCGCCATGATAGAGAGCATAAATAGCCTCGATAAGTTCTTGGGGGCTGCTTCCTTTGAGCATATACGCTGAAGCGCCGGCTTTCAATGCAGAGAACAATTTATCCCGGTCATCGAACACCGTGTGTGCCATGATCTCGACGGATGGCATCTCCCGCTTTGCGTTCTTGATAAAATCGAGCCCTGACATACCAGGCAAACCGAGATCAGTAAGCATCACATCAGGGGCGCGCTGTTTAAAGGATTGGAGAGCATCCTCGGCTGAAGCATAAGCGCCAACAATGTTAATGCCCTTGTCACAGCTCAGAAGCATTTTAAGATTATCCCGCTGAAGGGGGTCGTCCTCAATGATGACCAAATCCATGAAGCATACTGTATAGGGAAAATCAATATTTTTCCATACCCGGGTCAGGGTATTTTTAGGGTATCGGGTATGTTCTTCGCGTGCGCATAATGCTTCTGGTTGTTTTTTCATGCACTTTTTTGCAATACTGCGTTCATCTTTTAACCTGCCGTGCAAGGATGTCCCCTGATCTGTTCATTTTTTCCAGTTGCTATTCACCGGGGTTGTTAATATAATCTGCCCATGTCAGCCACGAATAAGAGCATATTATCAGGCCTTGATGTCACTGAAAAACTCTGGCCGCGTGATCTAAAAAACGCGCGCGTCGGTCTTGTCGTGCACCCGGCGTCAACGAATCGCAGGCTAGAGCATGCAGTGACCGTGTGCAGGAGATCGAAGAAGTTCAACATCACCACGCTCTTCGGCCCGCAGCACGGCATCCTCGGACAAACACAGGACAACATGATCGAATGGGAGGGTTTCCGCGACCCTGCCACGGGCTTGCAGGTTTACAGCCTCTATGGCAAAACGCGCAAGCCCCGCCCTGAGATGCTCTCGAACATCGACGTGCTTGTTGTCGATCTGCAGGACGTCGGCAGCCGCTACTACACCTTTATCTGGACCCTGGAACTCTGCATGGAAGCCTGCCAGGAAGCGGGCAAAACCGTGATCGTGCTCGACCGCCCGAACCCCATCAACGGAACCGCAGTCGAAGGCCCCCTGCTCGTGCCGGAATTCGCTTCATTCGTCGGGCTCTGTCCCCTGCCGGTGCGCCACGGCATGACCATGGGCGAGATCGGCGCATATCTCGGGGACACCTTCCATCCCGGCCTGGATTATCGCGTCACCCCCCTGCAGGGGTGGAAGCGAAAGATGTGGTATGATCAGACAACCCTGCCCTGGGTCATGCCGTCTCCGAACATGCCGACGCTCGAAACTGCTCTGGTTTATCCGGGCATGTGTTTGTTCGAAGCAACCAACATCTCCGAAGGCCGCGGCACAACGCGTCCGTTCGAGATCTTCGGCGCACCGTTCATCCATGCGGAAACGATCGTCGCTGCATTAAAAGAGTTCAAGCTGCCGGGTGTGGTGTTCCGTCCGCTCTCGTTCCAACCCACATTCCAGAAACACGCGGGCCTGCTCTGCCACGGAGCGCAAATTCACGTCACGGACCGGGAAAAGTTCCGATCCTTCAAAACCGGAGTGGCGATCCTTAAAGCCATTCACAACACCTACCCGCGGGACTTTGCATGGAAACAACCTCCCTATGAGTACGAAGAGATCATGCTCCCCATTGATATCCTGGCCGGCACGAACCGTCTCAGAAAAGACATCGAAGCATGGAAAGACCTGAATGAGATGGAAGCATGGTGGAAAGAGGATGTGAGGGCATTTGATAAAATACGGAAGAAGTTTTTATTGTACAAATAATGATCCGACATCGCTGCTCTCTGTCCTTGATTGCGAACAAGAACTTGACTATTATAAATGACCATAGTACTATGACCATAGTCAATTCATACGTAGTGGAGGCTGCCCTATGACCCAAACAATCTCAAAATCTAAATTCAAGCCGCATGCACTGGAATATTTCCGTCAAATAGAAAAAACAGGCGAGGATCTCATCATAACCGATCATGGAAAACCGGTATTGAAAGTTCTGCCGTATGCGGAAAAACCCTCGAAAATTCTGACAACGCTCCGCGGCTCAGTGTTAAAGTATGACGGGCCAACCCTGCCTGTCGGAGAAAAATGGGAGAGCATGAAGTGATCGTCCTTGATACGCATGCATGGATATGGTGGGTCAGCTCACCTGAATTATTGTCATCAAAGTCAAAAAATGCGATCAACAGTGCGATACAAAAGGATGAAGTGCATATCTCCGCTATCAGTGCGTGGGAGGTTGCCATGCTTGAGAAGCGGGGAAGACTAAAGCTGACCATGAGTGTGCGGGACTGGATCGCCAAATCAGAAATGCTCCCATATATACAATTTATACCGGTCAGTACGCACATAGCTGTTGAATCCGTTGGTTTGCCAGGATCGTTTCATGATAATCCAGCGGACCGAATTATCGTTGCGACCGCCCGCTCAATGAATGCTGTACTGATCACCAAGGACGATAAAATTCTGAAATATTCTCATGTGAAGACACTTTGGTGAATAGATGCTCAGTGTATTTCGAGTTTGCAGGGTGGGCATTGCCCACCAATACATTCGATTGCATTCCTTGAAACATCATGGTGCGCAATGCGCACCCTGCGAATTCTGAATCTCATGATATTAAACTCTTTTATCTCCCCAGTAAATGTCTAAACAAACCATTACCCTATTCCTCCCCGCAGCCGGCCTCGGTGAGCGGCTCAGACCCATTACCAACCATGTGCCCAAGCCGCTTCTCCCCATCTTCGGCAAACCGCTGATCGAGATCATCCTCGAACGGCTTACGGCTGTGTGCGGTGGAAACATCGGCATCAATCTTCACTACAAACCGGACATGATCCGCGACTGGGCAAAACGCTCTCCGTATGCTGACCGTATCACGTTCTTTCCTGAAGACCCTGTACTCGGAACCGGCGGTGCGCTCAAGAATGCGGAAACGCTTCTTTCTTCGGGCCCCTTTATTGTCCACAACTCCGACATCCTCATGAATTTCGATGTCAGCCGGCTGATCACAACCCATCTCGAATCAGGCAACATTGCCACCTTGGTTACCCACAAACATCCGAAGTTCAGCAATGTCGTTGTCGATGAGAACGATCTGCTGCTGAACGTGGAAAATCCAGGAGACTCACGTCCTGATCCGACGATCGTTGCGCAAAAAGTCGCCTACACCGGCATTGCCATCTACTCTCCGGATATTCTCAAGTATCTGCCATCCGGTGTCTCGCACGCAACCGTTGCGTGGATCGCGGCCGCACAGGCGGGCCATCGGGTCCAGTGTCTCGACTTTACCGGCTGCTCCTGGAACGACATCGGGACGCCTGCATCCTATGCCGCAAGCGTGCTTGATGCATTAAAAGAGAACGGGGAAATGACCTATGTGTCGCCAAACGCAACGATCGGTCAAATCAGCATAGACGGCTATATTGTGCTGGAGACGGGAAGTGAGGCAAACAATAATGCACACCTCAGAAATTGCATTGTCCTGCCCGGCGCTGATGTATCGGGACAACACGAAAATCAGATAATCGGACCGGACTATGCGATTACGTTGCGGGAAACAGAGATGCAGCCGACACTCCATGCGCAAGCGCAAAAGAAGGTTGTCCTTGCGGACCCGCTTTACGCGACCTTCTTTGAACGCAGCGAAATCATTCAGGAGACTGATGCCATCCTGATAGGGTTCGGCGGCTCTGACCGGCAATACTTCCGCGTGCGAAGCAATAACAGATCCGTAGTGCTTATGGCATGTAAACCAGATGACCCGGATTATGCGCGTCATCTTCTCTACACGCAATTTTTCTCCGCACACGATCTGCCGGTTCCGGCCCTTCTGGCATTAGACGAAGTACGGAGAACTGCGGTGTTCGAGGACCTGGGTGATACCAGCCTGCATGCCTACATGAAACTGCCGCATGACAAAGGCCATATCGAGAGCATCTATAAAAGCGTTCTCGACATTCTGGTCAGGCTCCATACCCGCGTCACGGAACACGTTCATGCCTGTCCGGTCCTGGAGGCGCGGATCTTCGATCATGATCATCTGCGTTGGGAAACAACGTACTTTCTTGAACAATTTATCGTGGGATTGAGGAAACAACCCGTGACCGGCAGGTCAACGCTGGCGGAAGAGTTCGATCGGCTCGCACGAAAGGTCGATGCCTTTCAGAAGAGTGTGATCCACCGCGACTTCCAGTGCCAGAACATTATGATCACATCGGGCGGAATCCCGCACATGATCGATTTTCAGGGAGCGCGGATGGCGCCGCCCGCTTATGATATCGCCTCGATCCTGTGGGACCCGTATCATCGGCTTGAGGATGCCATGCGCGAGCGGCTGATTGCGTATTATGTCAACGAAATGAAAAAGAACTCTGCGTCGTTCAACGAATCGCTGTTTCACGAAAGCCTGGTCCCCTGTCGTCTTCAGCGCCATATGCAGGCGCTCGGCGCGTATGCGTTCCTGTCCCTGGTCAAGGGAAAATACTATTTTCAGAAATACATCCCCGAGGCGCTGCGCATGCTCAGGGAAGAAACGGAATGCACCCGGCAGAATTACCCGAACCTTGCCGAACTGGTCCGGAATCTGGACTAACAGCCACACGCAAGAGCACCGTATGCTATTATTACCGTTAGGACAAACGTATGGATAAACCCGCGACCAGCCAGAAAGAAAAAATTCTCTTGAAGATCCGCCAGGCGAGCGATCTGCCTGCCATGGCGGACACGGTCAACCTGATCAACAAGTTCAAGTCCTCGGTGGACTCATCAGTGTCCGATCTCGCCAACATCATTCTCAAAGACTACGCGTTGACCACCAAGGTTCTGAAGGTCGTGAACAGCGTCCATTACATGCAGTCCGGCCAGGTAACGACCATCTCCCGCGGCATTTTCCTCATGGGCGTCGACAGCATCAAGAACATCGCCCTCACCCTGATGCTGTTCGACCAGCTGCAGAAACACAGTTCCCAGACCGAGATCATGGACACCATCATCCAGGCCTTTTGCGGCGGCGTCATCGCCCAGAAGATCGTCGAGGACCTTAATTATGTCGAGTCCGAAGAAGCATTCATCTGCGCTCTGCTGCATCCCCTCGGAAAGATCATCGTGGCGCACACCATGCCGGAGAAGATCGCCGAGATCAAAAAAATGAGCATTGAGCAGAACATCTCGGAGAATGCGGCGTCAGCCGCCGTACTCGGTGTTTCCTTCGAAGAGATCGGAACAACGATCGCGACGGAATGGAACTACCCGCAAAAGATCGTTCGGAGCATGCAGAACGCCAGCGGGGCGGGTAAAAAGGACCCCGAGGATGAAGACGGAAAGCTCGGCATGATCGCAACCCTGTCAACTGAGATGTCCCAGGTCCTCGCAACCGAGTCCGAAAAAGTTGACAAGACCACGAAGATGAAACAGCTCCTTACCTCGTATCAGGACCACATCCCTGCTTCGCATAAGAACATCGATCGTCTGATCGGCACATCTATCCAGGATTTCAGCAAACTGGCCTCGGTTTTGAACCTCAACCTGAAGAAATCAAAGCTGAACACCCAGATGGAGAAATGGTCCGAGACAACGGAGTCGTCAGCCACGGACACCGCGGTCCTTTCGTTCATGACCGACTCCTTAAAGACCATCGACACCTTGTTCCAGATCGAGGAAGACAACCCTGATTCCATCTTTTCCAAAGGGATTCAGGACATCAATAATTCCATGCTGGGCGCTTTCGCGCTGAATGACATTATCCGCATCGCCCTTGAAACGACGTACCGCGGCATGAAGACGGCCCAGGTCCTGCGGGTGCTTTTTTTCGTGCGGGATGTCAAAAATCCGTTGATGGAAATCCGGCTGGGCTTCGGCAACGACATCAACGAGGCGAAGAAATGGTTCCAGATCCATATCGGGGATTTCGCGGATGTGTTCAACATATCAGTTTCAAAAGACACGGATCTCATTATCCGCGATACCGAAGCCCCGGACATCAAGAAGTTCATACCCGCATGGTATCGCGCCAACCGTCAATCAACCGCATATCTCATTCTGCTGCCGGTGAGCGTCAACCAGAAGAACATCGGACTCATTTGCATCGAAGGCGAAAGCAAGGGGTTCCAGACAATTTCCCGGGGCTATCTGAACTACCTCAGAATTTTGCGCGACCAGATCGTCATCGCGACCCGCCAGTCACTGAGGCCTGACAGCCGGCCCGCAGCAAATCATTGACCCCCTGATCGCCAGTATATGACCGTCAGTTGCTGAGACGACAAACCAATCCTCCGCATATCATTCTGAACGAAGTGAAGAATCTGGCAGGTAAGTGCAATGCGAGGCCCTTCGCTTCGCTCAGGGTGACGAAAGTGGTTTGCGCAACAGGCCTTAACCATAAATTAAAACGGCGCTGTCTCTGAAGACAGCGCCGTAATGACCTCTCATAGTTCTCGATTTAATCTCTACTCCCCCTCGAACTCCGTCAAACAGAAAAACTTGTATCCTTTTTCCGTCAGCTTCTTTCTCCCGCCCACATCAGGCAGATCGACGATAAAAGACATCTCCACGACCACGCCGCCGATCTTTTCAATGAGCGCCGCCGCAGCAATCGCTGTCCCGCCGGTGGCGAGGAGATCGTCCACCAGGAGAACCTTCTCGCCTTTTTTAAGCGCGTCCTTGTGGATCTCGATCCGGTCCGTGCCATATTCAAGGGCATATTCCTGGGATTCCACCTCCGCGGGAAGTTTTCCCTTTTTCCGGATGGGAATGAACCCTTTGCCGAGCGCGTAGGAAAGCGCCGCACCGATGATGAAGCCCCTCGACTCTATCCCGACGATGGTATCGAACTCATACTCGGGCCGAATGTACCTCTGCGCTAGTGTATCGATAACCAGCCGGAACCCCACCGGATCTTTAATGAGCGTGGTAATGTCGCGGAACATGATCCCCTTCTTGGGATAATTAGGTACGGTCCTGATCTTGGATTTGATCGACATGATGCGTTCTCCTTACAAAATAAGTTAATGTATGTTTAGAGGACCTCGTCCTCAACCTTGCCGGTTTCCTGGTATTTTTCCACACCGATCTGATACACGTCGTTGCCATGGACATCATTCGCCACGACTGCGGGAAAATCCTCTACCTCGAGACGCATGATTGCCTCGGTCCCGAGTTCCGGATAGGCGATCATGTCGGCCTTTTTGATCGTCTTTGAAATAAGCGCGCCAGCGCCGCCGATGGCTGCGAAATATACGGCACAATGTTTCCTGATCGCGTCCTTCACCGCCTGTCCGCGCGGCCCCTTGCCGATCATGCCCTTGAGCCCCAATGCAAGCAACGTCGGCGTGTACTTGTCCATACGGTAACTCGTCGTGGGCCCCGCCGATCCGATCGGTTTTCCCGGAGGCGCCGGTGTCGGCCCGGTATAATACAGAATCTGGCCTTTAAGATCAAAGGGCAGGGGGTGACCCTTAAGATGCCCCTCGACCATATACTTGTGCGCCATGTCCCTGCCGGTGTAGATCACTCCGGAGATAAGGACCCGGTCTCCGGCCTTGAGCTTTGTGATGACCTCATCCGTCAGAGGAGTCGTTAATTTTATGGGATCGCTCATATCCGCCCTGTTGTTCCCGCAGCTGATTCATTGTATCTGCTTTCCACAACAATCCTTTTCGTCATTCCCGAATGCCCCTGTCGGGAATCCAGATCTATTATTGATTTGCTACAAGACCTCTGGATTCCAGCTGGAATCATGCTGGAATGACGGCTATCCCAATACGTTCACTGCACTACTATAACAATATCGTCTTATGCCTCGCCGCATGGCAGTTGATATTCACCGCAACCGGCAGACTGGCAATGTGGCAGGGGAAGCTCTCGACATGCACCGCCATGGCGGTCACGTTCCCCCCAAGCCCTTCGGGGCCGATGCCGGTCTTGTTCACCGCCTTGAGCAGCATTTCCTCGAGCGACGCCAGTTCCAGCTTTGGATTGGGGCTGCCGATGGACCGCAGGAGGGATTTCTTGGCGATGAGCGCCGCCTTTTCAAAGCTGCCGCCGATGCCCACACCGATCACCACCGGCGGACAGGGATTGGCGCCGGCTTTTTGGACACATTCGAGTACAAAATTTTTAATGCCTTCCACGCCCTCGGTCGGGCGAAGCATCCTGATGACGCTCATATTTTCACTGCCCGCGCCTTTGGGCATGAACGAAATCTTGAGCTTGTCGCCGGGCACCAGTTCGGTATAGACGATGGCCGGCGTGTTATCATTCGTGTTCTTCCGGGTGATCGGGTCCACAACGGATTTCCGGAGATATCCTTCCTTGTATCCTTTGCGCACGCCGTCGTTGATGGCATCCACGATGAAACCGTTCCTGATCCTGAGGTCCTGACCGATCTCGACAAAAAAGATGGCGATGCCCGTGTCCTGGCAGATCGGGATGTGCTCATCACGCGCAATGCGCGCATTTTCCTTGAGCAACTCGATGATCTCCCGGGCGGTCGGCGCGGTTTCCATCTCGATCGCCCGATCAAAGGCCGTCAGCACGTCATCGCTCAGAAGGTACGCCGCGTCAATGCAGATCTGGGCCACCTTGTCCCGGATCTCGTCTACATGAATTTCGCGCATCCCGCCCTCACCGCGTCAACGGACTTCATGAACGCCGTGTTCTCTTCAACGCTCAGTTTTATCTCGATGATCTGCTCGACGCCCCTGGCGCCAAGCTTGACTGGCACGCCCGAGAAGGCCGCTTTGACCCCGTACTCGCCGTCGAGCCAGGCGGAGCAGGGAAGGATCTTTTTCTTATCCAGCAGCACCGCTTCAACCATTTCAAGCGTGGCGGCTGACGGCGCATAGTAGGCGCTGCCGGTCTTGAGCAATGCCACGATCTCCGCTCCGCCGTTCCTCGTGCGCTCGACCAGTTTATTGATCCGGTCCGCGCTCATCAATTCCGTGATGGGAATGCCGGCCACCGACGAGTAGCGCGGCAGCGGCACCATGGTATCGCCATGCCCGCCGAGCACGAACGCATGGGTGTTTTCCACGGACACGCCGAGTTCCAGGGCGATAAACGTCCTGAACCGTGCAGAATCCAGCACACCGCCCATGCCGATCACCCGCTCTTTGGGGAAGCCGCTGGCTTTCATAGCAACAAACGCCATCACGTCCATGGGGTTCGTCACTACGATCATCATTGCCTGGGGTGAGCGCTTGCCGGTCTCTTCCGCGACCTTTTTCACTATGTCGCCGTTCGCCGCGAGCAGATCATCGCGGCTCATGCCCGGTTTCCTCGCCAGACCAGCGGTGATCACGATGATATCGGACCCCGCGGTCTCTTCATACCCGTTCGAACCCGTGATCCGTGAATCATACCCGAGCACCGGCCCCGCTTCCTGCAGGTCGAGCGCCTTGCCCTGCGGCACTCCTTCAGCCACATCCACCAGCACCACATCCGCAAGCTGGGTCTCCGCTATCCGCTGGGCCAGGGTAGCTCCCACATTGCCCGCTCCTACTACTGTAACTTTCTTACGCAATTTTTACCTCCATCAATGTTCTTTTAGGATCAGACTCTGTCCTCTGTCTTCTGTCTTCTGTCCTCTGTCCTCTGTCCTCTGTCCTCTGTCCTCTGTCCTCTGTCCTCTGTCCTCTGTCCTCTGTCCTCTGTCCTCTGTCCTCTGTCCTCTGTCCTCTGTCCTCTGTCCTCTGTCCTCTGTCCTCTGTCCCCTGCCTCTTCACAGCTTCGTAATTTTCACCTTCGCGATCTTTCTCCCGTCAAGTTCCAGGATCTCAAGCCTGAGGTTCTTGTACTTGAGCTGTTCACCCACGCGGGGCATGCGGCCGAAAAGCCCGAACACGTATCCGCCGAGCGTGTTGAAGTCCTTGGACTGAAGGCTGGTCCCGAGCAGTTCGTTCACCTCATCGAGTCCGGACTGTCCCGTGACCACGATGTTCTTCTCATCCACGATCTGCACTTCTTTTTCCTCGGTCTCCAGCTCGTCATGGATGCTGCCGACGATCTCCTCGATCAGGTCCTCCAGCGTTACCAGACCGGAAGTCCCGCCGTACTCGTCGATGACAATGGCGATCTGGAAACGGTCCCGCTGCATCTCGGCGAGAAGTTCGCTCACCCGTTTGTTCTCGGGAATGAAGTACGCGGGACGTATGAAGTCCCGGATGCCGTCCTCGCGTTTGATATCGCCCGATGCCATGGCGACCAGAATGTCCTTGATGTAGAGGATGCCGGTGACCGTGTCCACGGTATCCTCGATCACGGGATAGCGTGAATATCCATGCTCCGATACAAGACCGAGCACCTGCTGCAGGGTCACGTTCGCGGGAACGCTCACGATCTCGGTCCTCGGCCGCATGGCCTGCGAAGCGAGGGTATCGCCGAACTCAAAGACCTTGTGCAGCAGCTCCTTTTCCTCTTCGTTCAGCGACCCGCCCTCTTCTCCGAGGTTGATCATCGCTTTGATGTCCTCCTCCGTGACCACCGCGGTGCAGGACATGCCCTGCGGCCCGGGTCCGGCGGAGAAATCCGCGACGGCTGACAACAACCGTGCGGCGGGCGCGATGCACGCCATGACGAACTGCAAAGGATGCACCACGATAAGCGCGAGACGGTCGGGGTCCCGCGCTGTCAGACCCTTGGGCGCAAGTTTGGCAACGACAACCACCACCACCGTAAGAAGCGGCGCGGTGACGGCAATCGCCAATGTCTGGTCCTGGAACAGGTGCAGTGCGGACACGGTGCACAGGGAGGCGGCGAGAATAATGAAGAAATTTTCCGCAAGCAGCAGCGTGGTATGGAGCCGGCCTCGTTCCTTGATGAGCTTCAGCACGGCAGCGGCCCGCGCGTTCCCTCCCTCGGCAAGCTGACGGAGATGCGTCTTGTTCGCGAAAACAATCGCCGTCTCCGACGCGGCAAAAAACGCCGCAAGAAGGATGCTTATACCCGACACAACGAGCAGGGGCCAATGGTCAACGATGAAGGTAATGATGAAATCCATATGAATGATATTAATACAAACGTGTTAAATACCGGTACGTCTTGGCCCCTCTCCTTTGTCCTCTCCCCAGCGGGGAAAGGGTAGGGTGAGGGGGATTCCGCAGGAATGTAACATGTATTATTTCGTTTGCATTAGCGCTGTGCTACGCTGTTTGCTACGTCCTCTCCCCGGTCACCCGGATGACTTCATCGAACGTGGTCTCGCCTTTCAGCATTTTCTTGACCGCAGCTTCGCGCAAACCCACCATGCCGTCGGCGATAGCCGCTTTCCTGATCATTTCGGCATCGGCCTTGTCCCGAAAAACAGCCCTGACCTGCTCGTTCACTTCCATGACCTCGAAGATGCCCGACCTGCCCTGGTATCCCGTGCCCCGGCATTGCGGGCACCCTTCCCCGTATTTCACCGCGACCCGCTTTTGTCCGTCGAACGCAAGGCCCACAGCCTGCGCTTCTTCGGGCAGCAACTCATATAACTTCTCGCAGTGTTTGCAGATCTGGCGCACCAGCCGCTGCGCCATCACGCCGATCACCGTCGACGAGATGAGGTAGGGAGGCACGCCGAGATCCAGGAGCCGGGTGATCGAACTCGGCGCATCGTTGGTGTGAAGCGTGGAAAACACCAGGTGGCCGGTGAGCGCGGCCTGGACCGCATTCTCGGCGGTCTCGAGATCGCGGATCTCGCCCACCATGATGATGTCCGGGTCCTGCCGAAGGATCGTGCGGAGCGTGCTGCCGAAGGTGACACCGATGCTCGGCTGGACCGCAACCTGATTGAACCGGTCGTTGATCATTTCTATGGGGTCTTCAATGGTCACCACATTAACCTCGGGTGTGGAAACTGTTTTCAGCGCCGAGTAGAGCGTGGTGGTCTTGCCGCTGCCCGTCGGCCCGGTCACCAGAACGATCCCGTGGGGTTTGGCGATGAATGAGCGGAACAGCTCGTACTCGCGCGGTTCAAATCCCAGTTCTTCGAGGTCCTGGAGCAGGATCTCCGGATCGAAAATCCTGATCACGATCTTCTCGCCGAACGCCGTGGGCATGGTGGAAACGCGAAGCTCAACCTCGCGCCCCTTGTATTCCGTCTTGATCCTTCCATCCTGCGGCCTGCGCTTTTCGGCAATGTCCATGCGCGACAGCATTTTGACGCGGGATACGAACGCGGGATGGACGGCCTTCGGGACCTTGTTGATCAGATTGAGCATGCCGTCGATCCGGAGCCGCACCTCGCTCGAATCTCGTTTGGGTTCGATATGGATGTCGCTTGCCCGCTGGTCGAACGCATAGCGAAAGAGAAACTCCACGGCGTTCACAATATGCTTGTCCGTGGCCTCGATATCGGAAACGGATTTCATCTTGACGAATTGTTCAAGGTTGCCGAGGTCCACCTCGGAGGTCATTTCCTTTGCCGCAGCGAGCACGGACGAACGGAACCCGTAGAATTCGGTGATGATCTTCATGATATCCGTCTTCGGCGCAACCACGCGGGTGACCTTGTACCCCATCCGCTCGATGTTCTCCAGGACTTCTATATTATAGGGATCGGCCACCGCAAGGACGAGCTTGTCATTGTCGCGTTCGATCGGGATCGATGCGCTCCTGCGAGCAAAGGCCCGGGAAAGGATCTGCGTTGCCGTATCGGGGTTGAGTTTGAGAGGGTCGATCTTCCTGAACGGCAGGCAGGCATGCTTTGCCACGTGTTCCGTGATAAGGTCTTCGGTCAAAACCTGCCCCAACGAACCGGGGATTTCCAATTCAAGCGAGGCAGCGACCTCTATAGCCGACACTTCCTCCTCGATATGTACCCTTCCGCGATGCAGAGTCTCCCCCCGCGCCTTCAGCAATTTCATGCGCTGCACATCCTGCTTTACCTTGATCTCCCGCGCCTGTTCCGGGGAGATCATGCAGGCCTTCAGCAGGATGTCAGAGAGATAATCTGTGGTGAGCTTGGTCATAAGGCCTACACAATAATTCCGCTTTGAAATAAAAGGCCCCCACTGAGGGGGGCCGTTCTTGAACAATCACGATGCATCTGAAAACAAGCGCGTTACTTCTTCGCCGGTTTTTTCGCCGGCGCGGGGGCCGGCGCAGCAGGCTTCGGCGCGGGCGCGGGTGGCGCGGGAGGCGGCGTCACAGCAGCGGGCTGTTCAGCAGGCTTCGGAGCCTCGGCTTTTTTCTCACAACCGACGAAAGCAAGCGTAAACACAATCACCAGAACGGATAAAGTCACCAAATATTTTTTCATCGACAATCACCTCCTTTCGTCACCATACATATCCCTGAATATATAAACCCTGTATCCGCACGCTCTTCTGGAGCGATTAGAGTATCCGGGTGGCCACAGAACGCGTGACCGTGAGTTCCTTCACCTTCTGTCCCAGTTTTTCTTCCAAGACCTGCTGCTGCTCCTCGCTCAGACGGAGCCTGAACACCCTAAGCTTGTTAAGCGACCGTTTGGTCAACAATATTTCCTTGAGTTCGAACCCGATCTGTTTTTTTATTTCAGTGGTCTGCTGTTGGGTCAGCCCCAATTTTACGATTTCTTCCATAGGGAACAAGCCCTCCTAATTGTTTGATTATAGGTGCTTCATGGCTGAAATTCAAGTTCTTTTTAACACAGGCCCGGCTGAACGCGCACGGGTCTCGCAATAAAAAAGAATACGGATGATAGGACAATGTCGATATTCCGGGGAAATGCGGTAATCGCAGGTCGGCAGAACCAGCAGGTTTGACACTATTGATGTATATGGTAAAGGCAATGAGCATGCCGATGGATATGCCGCGCTTGCAGAGAAAATTCCATCCGCCTCACATGGCCCGCTCGCTCATCACCTAACCCTGAATCATTATTATTATCATGACAACGTTGTTACGCCGGGTGGAGCGGACAGCGTCTGCGCGCCATTCAGACGGGAATACGGAACATCACAAATTTGATTTAAAAATAGCGAGTATCGTGTCATTTTTTTCTCGAAATAACAGATTGAACGCATCGACCACTGACGAATCGTAGCGCGTTCCCTTATGCTTGTCGATCTCCTGCATCGCTGCATTAATGCCCAGGGAAGCACGATAGGGCCTGTGCGAGGCCATGGCTTCCACCACGTCGGCAACGGCTAAAATCCGGGCTTCCAGCCTGATGGCATTGCCGGATAAGCCGTGCGGATAACCGGAACCATCCAGACGCTCATGATGCTGAAGGACCATCTCCGCGATGGGCCAGGGGAACTCGATTTCTTTGAGAATATCATTGCCCGTTTTCGGATGGTCCTTGATAAGATCAAAGGCCTTTTCGGACAAGCGCCCGGGGCTTGAAAGTATTTCCGACGGCACCGCTATTTTGCCGATGTCATGGAGCGTAGCCGCCATGCGAACAGATTCAATCTGATCTTTGGAAAGACCCATTTCCTGCGCTATCGCCCGCGAAAGTTCGGCAACACGCTTTTGATGACCTGCCGTATACGGGTCTCTGCTTTCTACAATCGAGGACATGGCTTGCGTGATGCCACCGATGGATTTCCGCAGGGTTTCGAGCGTATGTTCCAATTCTTTTTCGTTGCGTTTAAAGTCCGTTACATCCCGGACAATACCTTGATACCCCAAAACACCTCCGTCTTTGCCTCTGCGAACAGTCGCCGTGAGGAGACAATCCAGCGGCGAACCGTTCTTCCGGCGCAACAGAGTTTCATATCCCCGGACAGATCCCTCGTCAAGCAGTTTCCGATGGAACAGTGTTATGTCTTCGTTTTGCTGGAATAGGTCGGCGATGTCGGCGCCAATCATCTCTTCGATGTTATAGCCGAATATTTCCAGGGTAGCCTGATTCACCCCTAATATCTTGCGCTCGGCGGTCCAGATCATAACCGCATCTTTGCTGTCTTCAAAAAGATTTCTGTATCGCTCTTCGCTTTCGCGAAGCGCTTCCAAAGCCTGCCTGCGCTCCGTAGTCTCCCGGATGATGGCAGTGAAAATCCACGAACCGCTGTTTTTGTCCGCGGAAAGCGATACTTCTATGGGCCGGATCGTTCCATCTTTCCGCTGGCCTTCAAATTCAGCCGTCTTACCTGCAAACTTTGACTGGCCGGTTTCAAGGAATCGTTTCACGCCCTCCTGATGTTTTTTCTTGAACTTCTCAGGGATCAGCACATCGATGGACTTCCCCATCATCAGTTCTTTGGAATAACCAAAAAGATCGGAAGCCGCCCTATTCCACTGGATAACCTGCATTGCTTCGTTGACGGATATGATGGCGTCGGTGGAGGTCTCCACCAGGGAGCGATAACGCTCCTGCGATTCCTGCAGCGCTTGTTCCTGCTCGCGTTGTTTCTTGGCGTTATATTGGACATGAGAACCGAATATGAGGAAAAAAAAGCACACGATCACGCGCTGGCCGATTTCCCTGGGGCTAAGGTGGAACATGGAGACAGCAGAAGATGATCCGCCGGTGGTGAGGATATAAAGCAGCGTATCAATAATCCAATAGACGGCGCCGAACCCTAAGCTCACCACGACCAGGGACTCGGTAAAACGTATGGGGATTTTGCGGTTATTCTTCATTTTATCCAACTCCCGGGCGCCTGTTGCGCAATACTATGAGACAACGTAATGTTGTTCGAATCAATAATCGTCAGGGTACAGAGATCGTATCGGTGAGCAGTTTGTGTGATTGGTTCCAGGCCCCACTCGAGTTGACGACGGCTACGCGGAATATCAGGTCATCAATTGGTTCAAAAGAAGCGAGCGCATCACCTCTCCACGTCACATTGTTCAAGACAACTTTCGCCCCCGGAACCGTCGCGGAAGAATACCGATATATTGTGCCTGTACCTGTACTATAAAAAGCACCGTTATCCTTCGGCAACCCGCCCATGTCGGAAATACTCAAGGTCAGATTTCCGCCTTGATTAATCGATTGAGAAGTATCTGGGTGAACGTTGAAAGCCGCTGACACAGTAGAACCATTAAGCTGGATGGGTCCCCCAAGAGTAAAGGGAACTAACGTATCTCCGCTTGTGATGGACAGTGGACTCGTTATTATCTGTGGATCATTGGAACCAATCTTCAGCGTGGTACCAAGAGGTATCGTGAACGTTTCGGGGAACCCTAAAGCAAAGTTGACCGTCACAGTATTTACAGTCCCCGTCACTCCGGTGATGATCCCAAAATAGGGAGGATTGATGGTAAGCGTGAACCCCGGGCTTCCAGCCACCTGAAACGTTTTATTGTTATAACCCAGCAGGGTCCCTATCCCAGAATTCCGGGCCTCACTCAAAGCATATCGCAAGCCGGATTCCGCCAGGTAGCATGCTCTCCGGGCGTCGTTCGGCTGCGCGACGCCAGCCCGGGACGTGCTGAACAGGGAATACATGGCAACCCCGAGAACGGCGAAAACGGTCATGCTGACGATCAACGTAATCAAGACGCTTCCCTCCTGCCTTCTCCGCGGGATCATGGATGTACGATCCTGTTCCGGGGTAATATGCGCGTGCTGAAGCCGCTGACTCCGCTGACCGTAAAACCGATATCTATGTAGGCTACATCGTTCGCGGCCATATTGTACATATTGTCATATGTTGCGCTGAGAACGAAGTTCGAAACGCCGTCGATCAGAATATTGTCCGCAGGGGTGGAAATATAAATGCATTTGGACAACCCATCGAACGTGATCGTCCTGTTGTTACCTAGTAAATTATTATACGTAATGCTTGTGCCTGTCAGAGCAGAAAGTAAACTCATATCCTTAAGTTCCAGGCTTATCCTGTTCAGCGCCATCTGCGCCTTGAGCGCAGCCGAGGAATTGTTTTTCACTGCGGTGAAGCCGTTCAGAACATTACCCATGAATAAGAAGGCAATACTGCTGAGCACGCCGACCAGCACTAGCGTCGCGATGATCTCGATAAGAGTAAACCCTCGTTTATCTTTCCGCATGATCACTCTCAGTACACAACATAAGGATCGCTGCCAGAGCTCCTTTGGGCGGTCAGCAGGCTGGTCAGTTTGGCATCACCCACCTGGACAGTAACCTTCAGGTTCGTCGTCGGGCCTCCAGCGGCGATTTCGGCCCCCGTCGTAGCATCATAGGTAACATAGCTCCTGGTCAATGTACCCGATGCGGGCAGTACTGCGGTATAGTCGTGGGTCCGAAGTGTTTCAAGGACAGCTAAGACAGATGCAGGATCTATTGCGCTGTTCAGTCCTTTCACGTAATCAGATATAATGCGCTCCATGCACGCTTCGGCAAACCCCTCGTTTTGGACGTCACGGACCGAGTAACCACTTTTGGTCAAGGATGTTCCCAAGTACGAAAGAACAAGAGAGCCGAGTATCGCCGCTATCACGATTGTAATAACAACCTCGATCAGCGTGAATCCTTGCCGAAAAAGGGGTGGTTTCCAAACTGATCTCATTGGATGAACCCCGTTTCAGGCGTTATTGTGAGAGTTATCGTGGCAGGGTCCAAAGGGACGCCTACAGTAATAACAAGCGGATTGTCCACGTCAACCGGGGCGTTGACGATTGGATCCGTATAGGCCGTATAGGGCCTGCCCGCGAAATCGAAAAAAAGCGTAAAAGCGGTCATGGTAATTTTTTTACTGCTCAGCGAAACTTTTCTCGCATTCTCTCCAGGGAGCAGCAGCTGGCTGGCCGCGTTATCAGGTAAATTGGTTTTAAAAAGCCAATAGTGCGTGCCATCGCACTTGACCCCCCCGACATTCCCCTGCTTCATCGCCATGCCCTGTGCATAGAAAAGTTGGTTCTTAATCACCTCAGCGTTGGATGTCAGGTCAAACTGCGAGGTCGAAGACATGCGCGGAATAACCAGCGCCGCAAGAATGCCGATGATAACCAAAACGCCGACCACTTCTATGAGGGTGAAACCCGCATTATTCCGGCATTTTCTCATAGATAGACAGACCATCACCGTCTAAAAAACGTGACACGGCGATACGTCAGCATAAGAGTATGCATCGCAAAATCGGCCTGACAAACGCAAAGGGGACGCCGTGCATGCAACAAGGGGCCGCCCCTTTCATTTGTTCTCTTAATTCGGCAGCGGAACATTTTTATTCGTTGTTACATTCTTTATCGTATCAGCCAGGCCGTTGACCGCTACGTTAACCGTGTTATACGTAAATGAAGCATCAGTTACAAGTGGGCCGTCAGTAAAAGTAATCGCCCAGTCACCCGTGATAACATCAGCCAATGGCTTTGTTGCAAGGCCTTTGAGGTCTGCCACGGCTGTTGGCACTACGCCATTCTCCAATATGTATCTGGCGGCGCAATTATTCACCTGCGCAGTCCCTTCCGCGACCGCCGCCTCTGCTGCCTTTTGCCGTGCGGTGTCCATCAAGCTCATATACCTCGGGATGGCAACCGCAGCCAGAATGCCCAATATCACCAGCACTGAAATGATTTCTATAAGCGTAAAACCCTTCTGATTCCGCAACATCGTCCTTTTGTTTTCCATGGTTCCCTCTCCTTTTGAAAAATTAATATGTTGTGCTACTTCACCATCTTCGTCAGATCCCACATCGGCATAAAGATCGCCAGGGCAAAGAACCCGACAACCCCTGCCAGCGCCACCACCAGTACAGGACCCAGTGCATCCGCCATTCTGCCTACCGCATGCTTCACCTCCATGTCATAATGGGTTGAAATCTCATTGAGCATACTCTCGATGTTTCCGGTTTCCTCTCCGATCGCGATCATATCGATCACCATGGGAGTAAAATATTTTTCCTGCGACAGGGGGCCTGAAATGCCGCGCCCCGCTTCCATCTGCGCCTTGACCGATTCGAACGTCCGGGCTATGGCGGCATTGCCGATGGTCCCGGAAAGGATGGACATGACGGTCATGACCGGGACCCCGCTGGCATGGAGTATGGCAAAGATGCTCGCAAAACGGGACATGGCGGCCTTGAGAAAGAGTGGGCCGAGAATCGGAACCTTCAGGAGAAACGCGTCCCGGACAACCTTGCCCTGCTCGGTCTTAACGTATAGGTTAAACCCATAGACAAGACCGGTAACGCCTATGATCATGATATACCAGTACCCCACCAACAAATGATGGAGCTCGATCGCGATCTTCGTGGGCAGCGGGAGCGTCAATTTCGCTTCCGTAAATATCCCCGCGAACTTCGGAATAACGACGGTCAGCAGAATGAAGAATGCGATCCCGAGGGTGATCAGCACGATCAAAGGATACTGGAGGGCCGATCTGATGTCCGACTTCACCTTGTGTTCGTGTTCTAGGATCTGGCAGAGCCGGTCAAGGACCTCCGGTAATTTGCCGCTCATCTCTCCCGCATTCACCATACTGCAATAAAGGGAGGAAAAGATCGAGGGATGTTTTTTCGTGGCGTCATACAGGGATGATCCTTTTCTGATATCCCCCATCATGTCGCCCGCGGCCCGTTTCAACGCGCGATTCTCTGTTTGGGCTTCGAGAACTTTAATGATCCTGAGAATGGGGATTCCCGCCCGGTACATCGCCTTGAACTGTTTGGTAAAAAGGACAAGCTCATAGGGTTTAACGCCGGCAAGTTTTTCAAGCCACCCTCCGCGCGCAGAGGACCGTCTCTCCACCCGTACCTCGTTGAGCTCAAGCGGAAGCAGTCCGTTGGAAGCCATGGCCGCTCCGGCTGCCTGAAGAGAGTCAGCCTCGATAACTCCGGTCACGGCTTTCCCGGTGCTATTATTGATCGCCTGATAGGAAAAGTGCGCCATATCATTTTATCCCATGATCGTTGCTTCGGCTTCTTCCAGCGTGGTGAGTCCGCGCGCGATTTTGTCGGCGGCATCCTGCTCCAGGGTCCTCATTTTGCCGGAGGAAACTGCCGCATGGGTTATCTCCTGCGCAGACGCCTTTTTGAGAATCATTTCCTGTATGATCTCATCATTGATCAGCACCTCAAAAACGGCCGTTCTTCCTTTATACCCCGTATTCATGCACTGCTGGCAACCCCGTCCGCGCATGAACGTGGGATTCTCGACATGGTCGAGCCCCCAGGCGGCCAGCGCCCGCTGCGGCGGGGTGTACGGTTCCTTGCAATACGGGCAGACAAGGCGGACCAGGCGCTGGGCAAAGGACACCAGAAGCACCGAGGAAACGAGGAATGGTTCAATGCCCATATCGATGAGGCGCGAGATCGCCCCGGCCGCGTTATTGGTATGCACCGTGCTCAGAAGCCGGTGCCCTGTTTGCGCGGCCCTGACCGCAATGGAGGCTGTTTCCTTATCGCGGATCTCGCCCACCATGATGACATCGGGGTCCTGACGGAGAATCGCCCGGAGGCCGCCGGCAAAGGTCATCCCGGCCTTTTCGTTCAACTGGATCTGCCGGATATTATCGATCTTGTATTCGACCGGGTCCTCCAGGGTGATGATATGGATATCCGGCTTGTTGATCTCGTTGATAATGGAATACAGGCTGCTCGTTTTTCCGCTGCCCGTGGGGCCGGTGCTCAGGATCATCCCGTACGGCTTGCGGCTCATACGTTTTATCCCTTCCACATCCGCGGCAGACATGCCGATCCGTTCAAGCGAAAGGATCCCCGAGCTGGTATCCAGCAGCCTCATGACGAGATTTTCCCCGTACATCGTGGGTACGGTTGATGCGCGGACGTTGATCTCGCGGTTTTCCATCTTGATGGTAAAGCGTCCGTCCTGCGGCAACCGGGATTGGGTGATATCCATTTTTGACAGGATCTTTATGCGGGCCACCATGGGAAGGTACATCGCTTTCGGCGGCGCAGGCATATTTTGAAGCCTCCCGTCGATCCTGAACCGTACCTGGAGCCCGCCCCGCTGGGGACTGATATGGATATCGCTGGCGCGTTCCTGCACGGCATTGGCCAGAATGGAGTTCGTCAGCCGGATAACTGCGGGAATCAGCGCAGCAGTGCTATGCGATGAATCCACCTGTACGTCATCCGTTTCCTGGTCTTCAGCTTTTTCATACGCGAGTTCCGGCCCGTCTTCAAGGCTCCCCATAAGGCTTTCGAGGCCCGTCTGTCCGATATAGAGATTCTTGTGAAGGGTGTTCATTTCCATGATGGTGGAAACAACCGGCTCCAACTCGCAATTCGTCAGCGCCTCCAGGTTGTCCATGGCATAGATATCCGTCGGGTCCGTCATCGCAATAATGAGGAGGCGCCCCTTTCTGATCAGCGGCGCCACCTGGTATTTCAGGGCCGTTTCATAGGGGATGCTGTTGACGAGGTCAACGTCGATCGGGTATGTTTCGGGAAGATATCTTTTGATTCTCAGTTGCCGGCAAAGAACGTCGACGATCTGCATCTCGCTGACGATGCCATGCTGTATAAGGAACTGCCCGAGTTTCATCTCTGTTTTGCGGGCGTCTGCAAGCGTCTTTTCAAGCTGCGCCCCGGTTAAGAGCTTGCACTCGATCAGCATCTCTCCCAGTTTTTTCTTGACGATCATAGTGTTTCTCCGAACCCGCGGTAAAACACCGTATCTTCATCCCATCCATCGATGATCCTGGCCGTATTCCGCAAGGCGACAGGGAGCCGCTCCAAGGCTGCCGCGGCCAACGTCCTGTCGGGGAAACGATCCTTCAAAAGCAGGACGAATGCCAGCCCTTCCCTGCTGCTCCAGTACGGCACGAGCATCACACCGATCGGATCAGCCTGGTGAACTGTTTTGAAAAGCCGGTACGCTTCCTCGAAGTGTTCCAGGCGATCTATCTGGATGCAGCATGACTTTCTCATGGTGGCGCCGCCCGACAGCGTCGGGATTGCAGGGATATTGGCCAGGAGTGCGCCGACACCCGCCTCGTCGCTCTCTTCGATATGCGGATTTGCCTGTTTGAAGAACCTGAAGAGATCGGCATCGGAGGAGGCATAGATGTCCATGAAGTTGAGCCAAGCGTTCTTCCCCCTATCCAGCGGCAGTTGCCCGAGGAGAGACGGCGCCCCCGTGCTCCGAAGAGATGCATCCGGTTGCGCGGCTTTTTCAACAACCGGCTGCGGAGCAACCGGCTTCGCTGAAATTATCGGCGCGTGGGATGCGGCCGCACGGGTCTTGCTGTGAGAAACCACGGACGCCGTGGGCGAAGCGATCACCGTCTGAGCATCCGCTCCAATCAGCACCCCGGTCGACGCAGACTTATTGAGGGTCAATGCCAGCAGAGTCAGCGCTGCCGCCAGCGCGACCGCCGCGATCGCGGTATTCGATCCACGCCGCACTGGGACAGGGCTAAGCAGGGTCAGCCTCCCCGCGCACGAGCGCACCAGCGATCGGCTGGCCTGGACACGGTTTTGAATGATCATCGCCAGGACAACATGATGGCAAAGCATATTGATGGCCCTGGGATATCCTCCGGTGGCGCGGTACACTGCATAGATGGCAGGCCAGGAAAACAGGAGCGGCGCCTTGCTGTGTTCGCGCGCCTGTGCTATCCGGTAATTTATCATCCGGCCGGTCTCCACCAAACTGAGAGGATCCAACCGATACGACAGATTGATGCGGTCGGCGAAATTGGCGCGACGCCGGATAGCCTGTTCGAATTCCGTCTGGGCGAAAATCACGATCTGGAGCAGTTTACAATCATTCGTCTCGTAATTAAGAAGTTCCCGCAAAATTTCGATGCAGAAGTCGGGTAATTTCTGCCCCTCGTCGATCAGCAACACGACGATCCTGCCCTCGTCGACCCCTTTGGTGAAGAGACCGGCCTTGATGGCCTCCTTGAACTGCCGCTCGGTCGGCAATGCCTCCCTGAGGATCAGCCCGAAGAAACCGGCGATTGAGGCCAAAAACTCTTCCGGCGTTGAAAATGATGGGTCAAGAACAAGATGGACCTCCACCTTGTCTCTGTCCTCCGCTGCGGAAAATTGCTGGATGAGCTTTCTGCAGAGAGTCGTCTTTCCCGTCCCGATCTCGCCAAGAACCACGTTGAGGCCTCTCCTGAGGCGAATGGCCATCTCAAGCAGCTGCAGACACTCGACGTGGCTGCGCGAGGGACAGAAAAGTCCCGGATCGGGGGAATTGGAAAAAGGCTCCCTTTTCATATTTAATATCTTGAAATAGTCCATGCGTTCTACTTTGCCGGTTGCTCCTGGCCGCTCGCAGCGACCCCGGCCGTTTGCAGCGGCAGTATCTGCGGCGTAATAAAGATCAGGACATCCTCCATGGAATTCTCTTGGGAAGAATTCCTGAAAAGCCAGCCCAGCAGGGGAATGTCCTTGAGCCAGGGCACTCCCGTATTCGTGCTGGAGTCAGTCATCTTGGTCAGGCCCGAGATAACGATGGTCTCGCCGTTCTTCACGATCAGCACGGTTTCCGTATTTTTCTTGACGATAAAGGGATTGCCCTGCACCGAGCGTGAGGTGTCGACTTCATCCTTCTTGACGATCACCTTCATTTTAAGGTTTTCACCATCGATCACATGGGGCGTGATTTCGAGCCTGAGCACCGCGTCCACGAACTGCACCTGCTGGCTCGCAGCATTGCCCGTGGTCTGAACGAAGGTCACATAGGGCACGCGCGCCCCGCTCTCCGTGAATGCCTTCTGATTGTCCAGCGTGATGATCGAGGGACTCGATATGATATTGAGCTTGCCGTCCTTCTGCAGGGCCTGCAACTGTATTTCAAGCTTGTTGCCGCGGGACGTGAGATAATTCAAACCGAGGGCCGCCACACCCCCGGTGGTCTGACCCGGAGAGACGGGAAAATCAACGTTGTTGGGCTGTTGTCCCCCCGGCGAAATGGCGAGGTTGCTCCCCTGCACCGCATTGTTCGACAAGCCACCCCACTGGATGCCAAGACTCCGGGCCACATCCTTCGTCGTCTCCACAATATTTGCTTTGATCAATATCTGCGGGGTCGGCTTGTCGATCTTTTGTATCACCGGAAGCATACTGTCGATATCCTCGCGTATCGCCTGAATGACAAGAGCATTGTTGTGCTCATCCACCCGTATCGATCCCCTGGGTTTTCCGTTCTTATCCTTGGTGAGCAGGTCTTCCAGGCTGACCTTGAGTGACGTGGCCTCCGCGTAATCAATGGCGACGATGACCGTACTGAAGGGTTCTATCATTTTTCCCGCCAGGTCCTGGGCTTGCCTCTTTTCCTGGAGCTCTTCGATTTTCAGGGCCTTCTCCATATCGTGCACGGTCATCACGCGCATAATATCGCCTTCCCACACATACACGAGCCCGGTCGCGTTCAGAACGGTGCGAAATACCTGGCTCCAGGGCGTGTCCGTAAAATCGATCGTCATTTCGCCCCGTGCCGTATCGCTGACGATGATGCTCACTCCGGCGCTTCGCCCCAGCGCCCGAAGAATGCTCTTCACGTCCGCATTTCGCATCTTCAGCGTCACCGGAACGGTTGGCAGCATTTTGGCCGACGCGGTCTTCTGACTCTGAAATTCCGTCACGCTGTCCTTTTGCGACCGCTGCGAAGGCGAATGCCCCTGCGACTGCTCGGCAACCGCGCTCCATTTTTCCCGGAGGGGATCATGATCCTCAGTCCTGTTGCCGGCGCAACCGCCGATGCCGATCAGCAATAGCGCCATGACACCGAACGATGCCCTTCCCCCGTCTATGCAGGACATAATACCCTCCTATTCATGTAAGGGAACCACGATTTCGGTTTTCGCAGACCTGTTCTCTATGATTATACGTGAAGGAGCTATCTCTTTAAGGAAAAATCCTTCCCTGTTTTCCAGCTGCTCGCCCGCGAGATATTCCACCCGGTTGATAATAGCGAGGGTGCGACCGGACGTTTCAAGATATCCGGTATAGAAAAACTCCGGCCGCCGCGGGCCCCCGGAGGCCCGTTCTTTCACGAAAAAGGGATTTCGCCCCACGGGCCTTTCCGCACAGCTCCCGACATAGGCGTTGAAATCAGTCTGGGCGCTCCTGATATCCGACGCGACCTGCGAGATAAAGACCTGCACGTCAGCAGGACCCATGCTCGCCAGCCCGGTTGTTCCGCTTTTTTGCCGGGAAACAACCGCCACATCGTAGAGAGCATAGAGGAGAGCAAGAACTGCTATCCCGAGAATGATATTTTGCCTCTTCATTACCGCCATATCACCGTATCTTCCCCTCAGTTCACCGCCAGCGAAATTTGCATCGTGATATCGAGCGCCCTCTCATTTCCGGTATGCTGAATTGCAAACTCTTCGATATGGTCCACATACGGGAGTTCGCCGAGTTTCTTCAATACGTTTATGAAATTTTCGAAATCCCCCTTCAGCGACACGTACATGAGCAGCACATGCGGATCCCGGGATGAACCAAGGTCCGGTACAACGGAAATAACTTTCATACCGAGCCGGCCCGCCAGTTCCCGGAACAACGCATCAATCCGTTCGATCTCGCTCCCTTGCAACGCGACCCGGGGAGGGACCGTCAGGCTGCGGGAAGAGCTTATGGGATTGCTCTGCAGCAGGCGGGGAAGGGGCTGCAGCGTCCCATTTTCCGCAATCAGACGTTTTTCATCATTGATCTTTTGATCGAGATCCACGTGATTCCAATACGTGGGAACGATGCCACCGAACACGAAAATAAACACCCCTGACAGACAGAACAATAAATAGTTCACGCTCCGACGGGGAACTTGCTGTATTACTTTTTTTATGTCTTCAATCGATATCATTTATGAGGACCGATTCCTGCTCGCAGCGTAAAGGCAAGAACGTTGCCCTGTCCGGAATATTTGGTATTACCGCTCCTGGTAACCGTCACTTCGCGGAACAGAGGAGATCTGTTCAATTTCATAGCATAGGAAGCCACGATCGTATCGGCGAGGCCTCGTTCACCTCTGACCGTTCCCTCTATCTGCACCGTGCCGGCGTTATTGCTCTTCGTCTTGTCGGACGGCGCTGCGCCCTTTGTCGTCTTTCCTGTCTTTCCTCCTGATGTGTATTTTATCGAAGAAAGCTTTATAGCATCAGGCATCAGGGAAGACAGCTCGCTGAGGACCGCCATTCCCGTATATCGCACACCAAGTTTCTTCAATGTTCCCTGCTGTTCTTTATACTGAGAAACCATTTTGAGCACCATTTCTCTGCTCAGGACGACAGGCTGCTTTTGCAACTGCGCCTCAAGCTGTTTCAGCTCGTTCTTCTGATGTGATGTGATGATAAGCAGGTTTGCAAATATTCCGGAGCAAACGAACACGACCGAGAGAAGAGACGCAAATATAATCCGGTTCAAACGCTCCGCCGCCGCTTTCTTTTGTTTATCTTTATAGGTGAAGATAAGGTTGGGAGTATATGCGGTGTCGGAGAAGGCCATGCCGAATGCCGGCATGAAAGCCACTCGTTCAATGAGATTCTTGTCCTCCATGGCGGAGCCGATAGGGTCGAATATCACGCATCGAATGCCGAGCTGTTTTTCGAAATAACTGACCATGGACGGGAAAACCGGCATCACACTCGACAAATAGAGTTCTCCTATGCGCTCATTCCCGGGACTTCTCAAATAGTGATCAAAGGTCCTTTCCACCTGCCGGACAAGCCTCTCGAGAACAGGAGCAATGATTGATTCCATCTCTGCGCGTCCAACGGAATGATTGTCGTCGATAAATATCTGGCCGTATTCAACCCGCCCCAGCGCGTAAAGAAACCTGCGCGCCTCTTCATACTCCGGTTGACTGCTGATCTCCTGAAGCGTCTGCAAATCCGCTACCCCGGTTTGCAGTGCCTCCGCACCTGTCTGCACGGTCCCGGATCCATACTCCGGTTGACCAAATCCGCCCGGGCGCGTTTGCAATGCCTCCGCTATCATTTCCACCATACTGTTGATCCCGGTCCTGATATCCCTCGTCAGGGTCATCCTCCCATCGACAAACAGGTCGATGCGGGAATACTCATTGCCGATGAACAGGCAGGCCGCGTACTTCCCGGTCTCCATCCATCGCGTTTTGAAGATATTCTGCTCGGCGAAAGGAACAATGGTAATTCCGGTCAGCGCAAACCCGGTTCTCGAAAAGAGCTTTTTTATTCTTTCGACCTGTTCAATCGGAGCCGTAGAACACATGAGCCGCAGTTTCCGGCCCGTCGGATCGTCAACTTCCCCCAGAATTTCGTAATCGAAAAAGAGGGTCGTATCGTCGAACGAAGCCTCTTTCTTCAAAGTCCAGTATACAGCCTGTTCAAGCTGCGCGCCGGAAACTTTCGGAATCTGGATCTGACGCACTTCAATATTAGCAGAGGATATGGCGGCCCAAATATCCGGCTTCTCAACATCACCGCAAAAAGCAGCAAGCTCCCCTTGAAGAAAGTCGCCGAAGGCATCGGAGTCTTTTTCCACCCCGACGGGGAGGCTGACGCCACGGTGTTCCAAAAGGCGCCATGTACTGTCGGATCTGACAACTTTTACCAGCCGCAGAAGGTCCTGGCCGATATCTACGCCTACGGAAATACTGCTCTTTTTGACGTCCGATTCGCTTTTGAACAGAGGCCTCTTCGCCTTCTTCTTCGATGGACTTTTCTTCACTCGGTACGCTGCAGCTTCTTCGAGCGTCTGGTCGCTCCTGCCGCGTATCAAGTTCAAAAGTTTTTCGGTTGAAGTAATGGTATCGGTTTTCAATTGATTCTTGTCCGCCATAAGATTTTATTTCAAAAAAATACCGCTGACCGGGAACGAGAGAACAACAAGGATGATGACGAAATTCCTGTTGGCTACACAAACCCTATATATCTTGATTCAAGTGGCGTTTCAGTTTTAGAGACCATTCACTTGATGGATTATAAGCAAATGCGTTAAATTGTCAACAAAATGCAATACTTTGCGCTTTACTACTCGGCCATCACCAGCTTTTTTATGATCTTCTCAACCGCTTCCTCAACCCGTACTTTCTCCAGCAGGCCGGTCGTGCGTTCCTTCAGTTCCACCAGACCTTCCTTCAGGTTTTTCTCGCCGATGATGATCCGGTACGGGATACCGATGAGGTCCGCGTCCTTGAACTTGACCCCTGCCCGTTCATCGCGGTCGTCCATCAGAACTTCGAAGCCTTTTTCTTCCAGCGAGGTGTAGATTTCTTCAGCAACGTTCATGGATTTCTCATCCTTCACGTTCACCGGAACGATCAGGACCTGATAGGGCGCTATCGCGAGCGGCCAGATGATGCCGTTCGCGTCGTTCCCCTGCTCGATCGCCGCGGCAGCGATTCGCGCCGGGCCGATGCCGTAGCTGCCCATGACGATCGGCTTTTCCGCACCGCTCTCATCAAGATAGTTCGCTTTAAGCGGCACAGAGTATCGCGTCCCGAGTTTAAAGATATTTCCGATCTCGATCACACGCTCGATCCTGAGCGGCTTGCCGCACTGCACGCAGGCGTCGCCCGCTGACGCGGCATGGATATCCGCGAACTCGGCATCTGCAAAATGCTTGTCCGCTGACACGCCTTTCACGTGATATCCTTCCTTGTTCGCTCCGGCGACGTACGACCCCTGTTTCAACGTAATATCGGCGATCTTCCGGATCGTGTGGTCCATAGGACCGATGAATCCCGCTGCCACGCCAAGAGCTGCCTTCACCTCGTCCTTCAACGCCGGACGGTGAGACCCGATGATCTTGGCAAGTTTTTTCTCATGCAGCGTCTGGTCGCCGCGCACCAGCGCAAGGACCGGCCCCTTGTCGCTCATCACCAGGATCGATTTGATAAAGAGGTCCGACGCAAGCTTCAGAAATCCCGTGACCTCAAGAATGGTCCGCTTTTCCGGTGTGGCTATTTCTTCGCACTGCCAGTCCGGGAACTGCGGCGCCTTCGGCGCAGACTCCGCAAGCTCAACGTTCGCGGCATACCCGCATCCGTCGCAGAGCGCCACTTCGTCCTCACCAGCCGGGGATGGCGCCATGAACTCGTGCGCTCCGGTCCCGCCCATCATTCCCATATCGCTCTGTACGACATAATATTTTATCCCACACCGGCTGTAAATCTTCTTATACGCATCCATGTGCAGGTCATACGCCTTGTCAAGCCCCGCCTCGTCGCGGTCAAAGCTGTAGGAATCCTTCATGACAAATTCGCGCGTGCGAAGAATCCCGCTCTTGGGCCTTGCCTCATCGCGTAATTTTGTCTGAAGCTGATACCAGATCTGCGGCAGATCGCGGTACGACCTGAGATCGTGCGCTGCAAGCCAGGTCATGACCTCCTCGTGCGTCATGGCAAGGCACATATCGCGTCCCCCGCGGTCCTTCAAGCGGAACATCTCGTCGCCGATGGAGTCCCACCTTCCGGTCTGCTGCCAGACTTCGGCGGGATGCAGCACCGGCATGGTCACTTCCTGGCCGCCGATGGCGTTCATCTCCTCGCGCATGATCCGGTCGATCTTGTCCATGACCCGCTGACCGAGCGGCAGATAGATATACAGCCCCGCTGCAAGCTGGCGCACGAACCCGCCCCGCACCATGAGCTTGTGCGATATTGCCTCTGCCTCGGCGGGTGCTTCTTTTAAGGTTGGGATAAATAAACGGGAATAGCGCATGGAACCTCCGGTATAATAAATAATGGTTTGATAATTAGGAAACGTAAGGGCAATTACAACTGCGGATCACCGAGTTTAATGATCATGGAATCAACTGCGCTTCGCAGCTTTGGCAGGTCTTGCTCGACAATGTCCCAGATTTGTTCAACATCAATGCCGAGATAGTCGTGAACGATCACATTACGAAAACCCGCAATGTTGCGCCAGTCAACTTCCTGATGTCCGAGTTTGAGAACGTCCGAAAGGCGTTGGCTGGATTCTGCCAGGGTCTGCAGATTGCGGATTACACCGTCCTGAATGAGGGTATCAGATAGGAACCTGTCGCGACCGGGAACCGTATACTGTGTGATGCGACCAAGGCATTCACGAATGTGAAAGAGATATACCCGGTCGTCTTTCAAAGCGTTACAGCCTCCTTGAGCACCCGCTCACGAAGAAATTTATTTAAACCCTTTACCGTAACAACGTCAACACGCCGCCCAAGCAGTTCTTCAAGGTCGGCGACAAGCCCCCCGGGAAAGAATGATGAGTGCTGCCGTCCTACCTCCACAAGGATATCCACATCACTGTCTGATTTCGCATCGCCGCGTGCTACTGAACCAAACACGCGCACATTATAAGCCCCGTGTTTTTCAGCAATGCGAAGGATTTCGGCACGTTTATCTTTGAGAAGGTCGTTGATACCCATGGTTTTTATTATGCACGCAACCGACCACCTTGTCAACAGCTGCAATATGCATGATCCTCGGATTCTGACAAGCCTTGTCGGATATACATTGCTCAAACCTACTTACAATGGGCAATCCATCCTCACCCAACCTTCTCCTTGAAGGAGAGGGAATTAGCAGCTTCTCCCCCTTCAAGGGGGAGATTGAGCGGGGGATGAGTTACTATACATGCGGACGCAACGCACATAATTCGAGAGGTTCTTGCTGCTACTGGTCGTGCTATCATCAGCGGACACAACGGACATAACCAGTGAGCATCTTATCGTGATATCCCAATTCACCAAAGTAAAAGTTCACATTCCATGCGTAAGCCATATCACTCGCATGGACAGTAGACGACCAATACTCAGCTCGGCTGAAAAATCCGCCGATTTTTGTGTCCGGGAAATATTCTGTGTTACTTGCAGGAGCATATTTTGTTTTATCCACGAGTGACCCAAGTTCATCCTTATTCGGCACCCGCCAGTCGTTCTTCCCAGCTAATGGCAAACCCTTGCAATAATCAATGGCATCATTCCATTTTCTTTCCTGCCCGTCATCGCTCCGCTGCCACATCAGGCCAGTGTTGTTATCGCTTATAGTACCATCGCCTTGATCACAAAACCTTCCGTCAGTCTTACGACAATTATGTTCGTTGTTCTGCACGCTTAGTACGCTTGTCAGCGATGTCTCCACGTTGGCTGGAGCTGCCACTGCCACCATCAACGTCTCCTTGTTGGCTGGAGCTACTGCTGCCACCATCAACTCATCCGCTACGTTTCTGCTCAATTGAATCAAGTCGTCTACTTCACATTTGCATTCTTTATTCTCGTCACCCTCAACCTTACCTGTTTCTATATTCACGAGTTGGAGCGAAAGGAGATAGGTATTTCCAAGTTTACTAACAGAACCGACAACTATTTTCCCTACTCCAAGCATTTCCCCTGCCTGCACCGCGCATTCTTTTTTAGCGCATCCAGTCATCTGAAATGCCTGTTCCTTTAACACCTTGTCCATGTTGCCGCGGTCCATTACCTCATACTTGCCGGACTTGACGATCTCGCGTCGCACACTGTCCGTCAGCGGGCGAACCACGTCTTTTTCCACTTTGCCTACTGCTTCAAGGTCAAGAACCGCAAGATAGTTTTCAACTCTCTTTACCTTTTTATTTTCTGCGGCAAAAGATGCGGACGCGGATAAAATAAGAGCGATAAGGCTGATCAATATCTTATACATGATCCCCTCCCAGCATTCATGAAAGCGCACTGCAGAATAAGCGCACATGGCTTTATCTACATTCTTTTCGCTTCGCAACGATTGCCTCCACTTCCTTCACCAGCACATCAGCCAACTCTTTCTCGTCCAGTTTCGTCACGATCTCGCCATGCTTGAACAGCAAACCAATACCCTTGCCGCCGGCAATGCCGACATCCGCTTCCCGCGCCTCCCCCGGCCCGTTCACCACGCACCCCATGACCGCGACCGTGATCGGGTCTTTGATATGCGCAAGTCTTTTCTCGACTTCCGATGCAAGGCCGATGAGGTTGATCTCGGTCCTGCCGCACGTGGGGCAGGAGATGATGTTCACCCCGCGCTGCCGGACTTTCAAAGACTTCATGATCTCGTAGGCAACCCGCACTTCCTCAACCGGATCAGCGGTGAGGGAAACGCGCATTGTGTCGCCGATGCCTTCGGCAAGCAGGATGCCGAGTCCAACGCTTGATTTGATCGTTCCGGAATAAAGCGTTCCTGCTTCGGAGATGCCGATGTGCACTGGATAATCGGACTGCGACGAAAACAACCGGTACGACGCGACCGTGGTCATCACATCGGAGGCCTTGAGCGAAACTTTGAGGTCCGTAAACTTCAGGTCTTCGAGGATGCGAATATGGCCGAATGCGCTCTCTACGATCGCCTCGGGCGTGGGATGCTGATATTTTTCGAGCAGATGCTTTTCAAGCGAACCCGCATTCACCCCGATGCGAATGGGAATGCCTTTGTCATTGCATGCCCGGACGACTTCGCCGACCTTGTCCTTCCCGCCGATATTGCCCGGATTAATGCGAAGACCGTCCACGCCCTGTTGTATAACTTCGAGGGCAAGACGGTAATCGAAATGGATATCGGCGATGAGCGGCATGGAGGTCCCTTGCCTGATCTTTCCGATCGCTGTTGCCGCATCTTCATCCGGCACAGCAAGACGCACGATCTCGCAACCTGCCTCTTCGAGCTGTCGGATCTGCAAAAGCGTCTTCGCCGCATCGCGCGTATCCGTATTGCACATGGACTGGACCGCAACGGGCGCATCCCCGCCGATCTTGATGTTGCCGAGGGTTATTTGTCGTGTATGTTTTCTATGAATGCTCATTGAATACGCTTATCGGCAGATACAGGAACAGCTAACCCCACCCAGCCTCCCCTTAGTTTAAGGGGAGGTGCGGAGGGGTTACTTGCTGAAGAACATCCTCATCACATCGTTATAGGACACCACAGCGATCAGGGTGATCAGGACCGCGGCCCCAATGCTCTGCGAGACCTCCATCACCTTGCGGCTGAGCGGCTTCTTGCGTATCGCCTCTATCACGAGAAACAGGATAAGCCCGCCGTCAAGCACGGGGATGGGCAGCAGGTTCAGCATGCCGAGGGAGATGCTGATGATGGCGAGCAAAGACAAAAACGTCGAGAGACCGGCTGCGGCGGCCTGACCCGACATCTGCGCGATCATGACCGGACCGCCGAGGGTCTTGATCGATAGATTGAACGACAGCAGTTGTTTGAGCGTGATGAACGTAAGGTCCATGGCCTCAATAGTCTTGGCGAACCCGAGCTGCACGGATTCGACGAAACCGTATTTTTTGAACACGAGACGCATGACCGGCTCCACCCCGATCACGTACCGGCCGTTGTCAAACGCCGGGGTGACGGTCTTCTCTATCCGTTCGCCCTTGCGTTCGATTGTGAGCGCAAGCGCTTTCCCGTTGCTTTCCTTCACGAGCGCGGAGAACTGGTTCCAATGGTACACAGTCTTATTATCGACCGCAAGGATCCGGTCGTTTACCTGCAGACCCGCCTTCTCGCCAGGAAGCCCCGGACGGATCCTTCCGAACTCGGCAGGCATCTCCGGGACCAGGCCCGACATCCCTATCTTCAGTTCCGTGGCTGCTTCCGGAAGAAGCTTGATCGTTTGCTTTTGCCCGGCTCGGTCGATGGTGACCGTCACTTCCTTGTCAGGGTTCACGGCGATTAATGACAATGCCTTGGTCCAGTCGGTGATGCGGCGGCCGTTGATGTTTTCAATGACGTCTCCGGCCATGAATCCCGCGCGTTCTGCCGGAGATTTCTTCTCCACATACCCAACCTTGGCGGGGCCTTCGGCGTAGGTGCCGATCAGAAACACCAGAGGCATGACGAGAAAGGCAAGAACGATGTTCGTGAGCGGCCCGGTCACGGCGATCCCGGCGCGCTGCAATACGGTCTTTGACTGGAACTCATCCGATGCGCCGGTGGGCTCCTCATCCGGGTTCTCCCCCGCCATTTTCACATATCCGCCGAGGGGAAGCGCTGAGAGGATATACTCGGTATCGCCTTTTTTAAAACCCCAGATCTTCGGGCCCATGCCGAGGGAAAACTTCTCGACCCGCACGCCCGCCCTCTTTGCCATGATGAAGTGACCGAACTCATGCACAAACACAAGCACGCCGATCACGATGAGAAAATAAATTATTGTCATGGAGCCTCCTAAATCGGGTCACGTAGCAAGGGTCAAACGCCGAAGTATAATGCCTTGCTACTTGCTACTTGCCGCTTGCTACCTGCCGCTTCTACTTGCTACTTGCCGCTTGTCACTATGTACTTCTCCGCTTCCCGCCTCGCCCAAAGGTCTGCCTTGAGGGCGTCTTCAACGGTTTTGATCGATGATGGCGTGTGTGCGTCCATGGTCGTTCTGATCACCCCGGCTATATCGCGGTACCCGATCTTTTCTTCCAGAAAATATTTCACCGCGATCTCGTTCGCGGCAGAAAGCACGGCAGGCATGCTGCCGCCCGCGCGGAGTGCGTCATATGCGTAGGCAAGGCAGGGGAACTTGTCCAGGTCCGGCTCCTCAAAGGTAAGCGTGCCGATCCGCGCAAGATCGAGTGATGGAGACACGCCTTCGAGCCGCTCGGGGTACGAGAGCGCATAGGCGATCGGCCCCTTCATGTCTGGCATGCCGAGCTGCGCCACGACAGCGCCATCGCGATATTCCACCAGGGAATGGATAATGCTCTGAGGATGGACCAGGACGCCGATGTCTTCGGGCTGCATGTCAAAAAGCCAGCGCGCCTCGATCACTTCGAGCCCCTTGTTCATGAGCGTGGCGGAATCGATGGTTATTTTTTTCCCCATGCTCCAGTTCGGGTGCTTGAGCGCCTGCGCCAGCGTCACGCTGGCGAGGTCTTGCTTCGCATAGGAGCGGAACGGACCGCCCGACGCGGTGAGGATCAGTCGCTTGACATCCCGGCCCTCTCCTGCGTGCAGACACTGGAATACGGCGCTGTGTTCGCTGTCCACCGGAAGGATCCGGACGCCGCGGCTGCGGCATTCTGACATGACCAGCTCCCCTGCGGTGACCAGAACCTCTTTATTGGCAAGCGCTATATCTTTTCCAGCGTGGATCGCGGCCATGGTCGGCACCAGTCCGGCGGTTCCCACGATGGCGGAAACCGTCATCTCCGCTTCTTCAGCAGCAGCCACGGAGATCATGCCCTCGATGCCGGATGAAATACGGACATCGAGATCGCTGCATCGCTTTTTCAGGAGTTTCGCTGCATCAGCGCTGACCACGGCGACGACCGACGGTTTGAACTGCCGCACCTGCTGTTCAAGAAGTTCAATATTGTTGCCTGCCGCAAGCGCAACGACCTTGAACCGGTCGGGGAATTTTGCAGCCACCGAAAGAGTTGATTGCCCGATCGAACCGGTGGAACCTAGTATGGATATTTTCTTCAAATTATAAAAACTCCGAATGTTTCACTTGGATCTGCCTAATCCGAGCAAGACAGAAAAGCATTTTTAGCCACAGAGGCCACGGAGAAATCAGAGAGAAACGAAAATCGAATAGTTTTTAACATCATGTTAGTCTTTCTCTGTGTCCTCCGTGTCCTCTGTGGCAAAGTTATTTGCCGTATTGAATAGAATTGTCTTTTTCATAACTACCGCATCCTGAGGTAATAATACAATACCGGCGCGGCAAACAGCATGCTGTCCATGCGATCGAGGATCCCGCCATGCCCCGGGATAAGCGTTCCCGAGTCCTTGACCCCCGAACTCCGTTTAAGCAGAGACTCCACCAGGTCACCCAGAGTCCCGACGATGGCCAGGATTACTCCCAGGAACACTGCGTCCCCAATGTGCAGGGAATGCAAAAACCAGATCCGGCAAATAAGGGCAACGATGACTGATGCGAGAACACCGCCCACAAGCCCTTCAATGCTTTTTTTCGGGCTGATCTTTTCATACAATCTATGCCTGCCGAACGCGGTCCCGACATAGTACGCACCGGTGTCTGAGGCCCAGATAACAAGATACATCAGCACCAGCCATTGTTTCCCACTGGGTCCAAGGCGTATCCCCACCTGATAGCCGAACAACAGGGCAACATACATGACGCCGAGCAAGGTCGCCGCAATGTCCTCACCGGCCCCTTCCACTGGCTGCTCGGAGAAGAGACGGGCCAGCATGATCACGAGCAGGCCTGCGGTCAGAGTAAGTTTTGCAACGCCGGGGAGCAGCGGATGAGTGAACTCAAGGATGATGATCGCCCCGAGCGCCATGCCGAGCAGTGCCAGGGGTTTCTTTCCCCGTGCCCGGTCCATCTGGTAAAATTCATGCTGTCCCAGAACAGCCGCAAGCAGCGCAAGGCCGGCAAAGTACCCGGCAGGCAGTTCCCATACAATGATATAAAGAATGGGAACCAGCACGATGCTCGTGATAACCCGCTTACTTGGCATGAATCATCTCCGTATTTATATTTCCGCACGAATGGCGAACTTCCTTAATTGGACGGTTCACTTCTGAACGTGGGTTTGGACAAGCTGCTCCTCGGTGAGACCGAACCTGCGCTGCCGGCCCTGATAATCGAGGATCGCAAGAAGCAGTTCTTTCTCATCGAAGTCCGGCCACAGCGTATCCGTGAAATAAAGCTCGGCATACGCCGCCTGCCACAGCAGGAAGTTGCTGATGCGCTTCTCACCGCTGGTGCGGATAAGAAGGTCGGGGTCAGGCAGTCCCGCGGTGTCGAGAAAAGAGGAAACGATCTCCTCGGTAAGGACATCCGTGTCCGTCTTTGCCGCCCGCATCCTGCGGATCGCTTCAACGATCTCTCCCCGGCCGCCGTACGACAGGGCAAGATTAAGGACCAATCCCTTGTTGTCGGCTGTTTCCGACATGGCCTTGGCGATCCACTTCCGGGCGGTTTCGGGAAGCCGTTCAATCCTGCCGATGGTGCGGAACCTGATGCCGTTCGCCTTCATCGTGGCGATCTCCGCTTTCAGAAAACTGCCGAGCATGTCCATGAGGAAGCTCACTTCCTGCTTCGGCCGTCCCCAGTTCTCGTCGGAGAACGCATACAGGGTCAGCACCGGAACCCCGAGTTGCCGGCACTGTTCCGTCACCTGCCGCACGGTCTCCGCGCCCTTCTTGTGACCGATGACCCTCGGCATACCCCGGCGGAGCGCCCACCGGCCGTTGCCGTCCATGATGATGGCTATATGCTTCGGCATCCGGGAACCATCCAGCCGGCTCCGAAGCCCTTCAAGCGTGACACTCTTGTTTTTCATATGCTGTTGCTTCCCCATGACATTTGCACTGCTAAAAACGTTCGCTGTTCTCTGTTGTTAGTTACGCCCAAAAGTCATTACCATCACACGGTCGGACTGGAAGAGCCCGCCGGAGATCTTCACGAGTGCTCGGACCTGGACAGCGCCGTCCGCTTTTTGCGTCGCATGAAGGTCCAGCACGGCGCCCGGAATATTTTTAACGCTCCATTCCTGTTCGAGCCGGGAGCCGTTCCATCTCATGCCGTATAATTCCGCGCCGGTGTAATTGCCGGTAAGCATGCCGTTTAAATTCCTCGGGAGCACGATTTCCTCCCGTTTGTCCCCGTTGATGTCCAGCGCGAGGATCCGTGCGTTGATCCGCGCTTTTTCCCCCTTGTCGGCATCAAACCCGGACACGGCCGCGGCACTGCCGGTCAACGGCTTCTGCACCAGCGTATCCACTCCTGCATAGGTATCCAGGCTTTTCCAGACAAGACTGTCACGGGAATAAACAAGTATATGGTCCTTCTCATCCAACCCGACGAGAAACGGCTGCGGTTCTCCCACGCCCACGGACACAAAACCATAGAGCCCCAGGCCGTTCGGCAGGGCGAACTGCGACCCGGAAACATATTTTCCATTCAGCCAGGAAAAGCGATTCGGCTGTCCCGCGTAAAAGGTCACGGGATCGTAGTCCTGGTGGATCAGCGCCACGTCGCCCGCCGGGCCGCGAAGCACCCGAAGGAAACCCGGGATGTCCGCAATGCGTTGGAAAACGCCGTCCTTATATTCCACCACGTAGGAGAAAACCCTCCCGCTCTTCATGGCGGTAACGAAGATCTCCGGCCGGTTGTTGCTGTTAATGTCGGCGGCGTCGATATTTATGTGCTGAATGTCCGTGTCCGCGGAAGCAACCGCCTCGGTCCAGACCTCATGCCATTCTTTTTTCTCCAGCTGATAGATGTGAAGCCGCACGCCATCGGAGAAAACGAATTCATCGGTTCCCTTTCCGTCAAAGTCCCCGGTTAAAAACAATTTCGCGTCGATCGGCAAAACAGGGGTGGTGTTCTCATCTTCCTTGACCGGCGCAAAGAACGGCTTGACCTCGGCAAGGGTTTCTTTCGCATTCTTAAGGTCGAGCAGAGCAACGATCGTATCTAGCGGTTTTGCATCTTCAGCATAAAAGACCCTGGCAGTCGCCAGGAGCCGCCCTTCCGCAGGATATACGCCGAGCGCCACAACAGCATCCACTCCGGCGCCCCTGGCCATTTCCCTGACGAGGGAAGTATCCCGCTGCCGCGTGTCTTTCATGATGGCCGCGATCTTTTCGCTAGACAGCAGGGTGAACCGTCCATATTCATTCAGACGTTCCGCAAGCCCCTGGGCGATCTCGGGATGTTCCGCACTGACCGGAACCAGGGCAAGGCTGATCTTTTTGGGAGTGATCCGCGCTTTGTCCCCCGGCTTCGGTTCCATGATCTTTTTTCTTATCACGCCGGTCGTTGAGCTGTCGCCGACCGAGGTCACCTCCATGCTGCCGACCTCCTCCTCGATCCGTCCGATGACCATACCGGTCACCGGGTGCAGGATCTCCTTGCCGTCCCGCCAGAGAGAAAGGACCATGCCTGCCATCACACCGTCCTTCTGGCCCAGCGCAATAGTGAGATGATCGGCGTGCACAGCCTTCACCTCGCCCTGGACTTTCGGGAAGTAGGAGGAGATCGCGGCGGCAAGTTCGTCGACCGAGGTATATTCATCAATGCCAAGCGGCTTTTCCGCAGCCCAGGCAAAAGGACAGATCAGGAGCGCCAGCAGTATCGTTATGCCAAGTGTTCTCATGTGCAAAAATTCTCCCATCAAAATTTCATCCTGCATCCCGGATCCTGTATCATGCATCCTGTATCCGTCTTGCTACTCGATCGCCATCCGGATCTCGGCCTTCCAGGTCTTCCCCGCCCCGAGCGAAATGCGCCAGATCGGCATAACCATCGAACTCTGATAGACGCGCTCAAATCCCGCCTCGGACTGCGACACCGTTTCCACGGGCGCGCGCCAAAGCATCGCAGGCTGCGAAAAGGACAGCGTAAGCCGAAGCCGGAGCCATTCGTCCACCAGGCTCACCTCGCCCACGTTGTTCGTTTCGCCGATTGACGCAAGATTCCGTTTGTCCAGACTGTGCCCGGGTATGACATAGTACCGGTCATGGGCATTTCCCGCAAGAAGGGAGAAATTGAACTCGCTGCCAAAGGACGTGTTCAGCTCTTCTTTTCCCGTGTTCAGAATCTCATACCGGAGCAGGACGTTCGCTTCACCGCTACGCGCGATCACTTCTTTCCGCACGCGGATTGCCTGGCCTTCGACGGTCCCTTCCCGTTCCAGGACGACCGTTCCCGCCTCCCCCTTCTTTTTGGAGTGCTGGTGATACGCGCCGAGCACGAAGTCGCCGCCTTCGTAGTATTCCGATTTCATGAAGCTCGTCAGATCGACGCCGGACTCAAAAAAATGGTCCAGCAGGGAGCCGCGCGTGTACCAGTCATACTGGAGATGGTACTGCAGGCCTTCCTCTTTCACCACCACGCGGTCATGGATCGTCTTTACTTCGCAGGTGTCCTTACCCGCGCACGCGATCTTGTCATGATACCCTTCCCGTCTGCGGGTCAGCGTATTCGTGAGGTTGAAGGAGCGCGGCTTCCAGTCCAGTTCCGTGATCCGCCCGCCCTCGGCGGGATCGATGAACAGGTTCACGAGCTCGGTATTGAGCATGACCTCATCGTTGCCGTCGCAGTCAAAGTCCCCGGTCTCGATCTCCAGCCACGAAGGCTGCGGGGTTTTCTTTTGCTTTCCCTTGCCCCCTGCTCCCTGCCCCTTGAGAATCCCATCCGCCATGCTCTCGGCCTGGATCAGATGCTCATAGATCGCTGATCGTAAATGCGGCAGATAGAGCCCGCCGAACACCCCGTGCCAGTACGCATCATTGCACTGCGATTGGTACATATGGTCCAGCATGCGAAGCGCCTCGGCGTTTCTCTTCACGCCTTTCCCGGCCTGGGCATCAAGGACCTCATGCACCTTCCGGCTCACCATCATCATGCGTTTGTGCATATGGTTGCTTTCGGAATATTTTGCCAGAAAGTTCCGCCAGATCCCGCCTTTGATGAACGGCCGGAGGCCTGCGAAATCCGGGGTGTTTTTGGCCTTGGCGAGCGCGTCGTCATATTCCTTCATGGCGCGGGTCGGCAGCGACCACTCGCCCATCTCCATGTAGGAAGCCGTGGGCAGGTAGATCCGGCCGCGCGGCGGCTCTTTCGCGATATATTCCGAGAACGTCGTAGTCTCAAGCCAGTCGCTGTTCCGCTCGATCAACGAAAAGAACTTCTCCAACCAGCCTTCCTCGTACACGGTGCGGAAGGTCTCCGGCCAGACGCCGAACTTCTCGCCGTCGTCCGCCATGACCGCAAGCCGGTTCCGCTCGGTGGAACGGAGCCCGGATAAAAGTTCGATCGACTCCTCGGGGCTATGGAAGGGGATCAGGTACCTGAGCTTCTCGCTCCCCGGAAAGATCTTCACGACCGCACCCTGTTCCTCGGTCAGATAATAGCCGTCCAGTTCATCATCGTGAAGACCGGCCATTTTGAAATGGAAGTCGTCGACCACCACGTGATCAATGCCTGCGGCTGCAAGGCTTTTCGGCAAATGCGGCTCCCAGATGCGCTCCGCCAGCCACATGCCCTGCGGCTGATACCCCAGTTTGCGCTGGATGAGGTCGGAAAGCGCGCGGACCTGGCCGATTTTGTCGTCATCGGGCAAGACGGCAAGAATCGGCTCGTAGAACCCGCCCGAAAGGATCTCGACCCTGCCCTGGGCCGTGAGCTTTTTAAGCTGATCGATGTATTCCGGATGATGCTGTTCAAAGAATTGATAGAGTATACCCGTGTAGTGCAGCGTGACTTTGATGGCGGGGTGCCGCTCCAGCAGTTCGAGGAACGGCAAATAGGATTTCTGATATGCATCCTCGGCGACAAAATCAAAGTTGCCCACGGGCTGATGGTTGTGGAGGGAGAAGATCAATTGAACTTTTGGCATGCGGTGACCCTGTTTTAACGATTATGAGGGATGAGATACAGATTGGAATATTAGCCTCACAGCCCCGAAAAGTCAATCAAAAACAGGGTTATAGGCGGATATGAGGGGCACGTGCCGCGTCATTTCACGATGGGGGGGATGCATCGAGGGAATTCCGCAGCCGCTCGTTCCGTTTGCGATAGAACCGGATCCCGCTGACAACCAGGGAAACAGGAAGCCAGATCCAGATCATCTCGCTCATCAGAACATGCCAGCCGTACGGACTGAAGAACCGGGCAATGCTGAGGGGTGATGTATGCAGGGGTCGCCAGGAAAGAAAATACCGGGAAGTATCAAACGGCATGAAAAAACCAACACCCGAACCGCGGTCCGTCATGGCATCGAGGACCCCGTGAGAAGCGCCGACAAGGAAGAAGTATGCCCAAAGCCCCCACCATGATCTTGAGAAACGCGGTATGGTCTTGAACGCGAGCACCGCTACCAGCAAACTCATGAGCGCGGCGAACAGGAGCGAGTGCGTGAACCCCCGGTGCCCCAGCACGCTGTTGTATCTGATCCCGACCGTAAACCCCAGGACATCGACGTCCGGCAGAAGACAGCAGAGCACGGTGAGCATCCAGAACGTTATGGTCGTATTCCGGATCGAATAAGCTTTGCCGAATGCTCCGGCGACAAACACGTGGGTAAACGCTGATGCCATGGTTATTCAACTTCTCCTGGTCCGCACAAGTCTTCCGGCAAGATAATAAAACAGCACGGTGTACATGACAAGCATACCAAGGGAAAATAACGGGGGCTCGTGCCCCGAAGACAGTGCCCGAAGCAGCAGGCTCGCATGGGTAAGCGGATACACCAGGACCAGGCTTCGGAACGGCTCCGGCAGTTTGTCCGGAGAAAAGAACGTGCCTGCCAGAAACGACATCGGCACGATGAAGAAGCTGTTGAAGTTGGCCATGTCCTCGTGCGTTCGCGTGATCATGGCGGCCACCACGCCGGCTGCTCCGAAGCAGAACGACGTCAGCGCGAGTATCAGAAAGAAGGAAACGGACAGATGCATGCCGACCCCGGAGAGCGTCCCCACCAGCAGAAGCATGACGGCCGAGAACAACCCGCGCCACAGGCCGGTAAGCGTTCTGCCGAACGCAATGTCCCAATGACTCACCGGAGAGACAAGCACTTCCTCGAACGTTCTGGTGTAAAGTTTGCTGATATTCAGTGATGTCGAGACAGGCGTGAAGCTGTTGTTCATGGCGGAAAGAGCAAGAATGCCCGGCAGCACGAATTGGAGATAGTTACCCCCGCCCGTATTCATTCCCCTGCCGAGCCCCCACCCGAACGTTACGAGGTACAGCAGCGGCATGACCAGGCTCGACGCAAGAAAACGCCACGGTTTCTTGCGGATGAGCATCATTTCCTTCCAAACTATGGGATAAAAATTCATTCGACACCTGTTGATCATTGCACAGAGTTCTTCACTCCGAACTCCCGACTCCGAACTCGCCTCATGCCTCAATACGCTCCCCGGTCAGTTTAATGAAAACGTCCTCAAGCGTTGCTTCGCGGATCGCCATATCGCATCCCATATCGTGGCCGGCTTCATGAGCATCCTTACGCGTTGAGAAAAAACGTCGGGGCATATCACGATCGCCGAGACATTCCAGTACGAACTTGCCGACTTCCTTCTTAAGCGCCAGAGGCGTATCCATGGCGATGATGCTTCCGGCACGCATGATCGCCACGCGGTCGCAGAGCGCGTCCGCTTCCTCTATATAATGCGTGGTGAGCATGATCGTGATGCCCCCGCGTTTAAGCGATTCAATAAGGCCCCAGATCATTCTGCGCGCCTGCGGGTCCAACCCCACGGTCGGTTCATCCATGAACACAACCGCCGGTCGATGCATGAGACCGCGCGCTATCAAAAGCCTTCTGCGCATGCCGCCTGAGAGATGCTCCACCGGCATGTCCTTCTTTTCCCACAAGCCCACGAACTGCAGAAGTTCCTGGGTCCGTGCCTGCCGGTCCTCCGGCTTCATCTTATGCAACCGGCCATGATACTCGAGGTTCTCCGCAGCCGTGAGGTCGATGTCAAGATTCAGCATTTGCGGCACCACCCCGATCGCGCGCTTCACCTGCAGCGGCTCCAGAACAACATTGAACCCCGCCACCGTTGCGCTGCCGGAAGCCGGCGCAAGCAGCGTGGTCAGCATGCGGATGGTCGTGGTCTTGCCGGCTCCGTTCGGCCCGAGAAGCCCGAAAACCTCGCCTTTGCCGACAGAGAAACTGACGGATTGGACAGCGGCGAGACTGCCGTAGTATTTCGTGAGGTTCTGGGTTGTGATCATAAAGACAAATCAGGATGCAGGATTGACGATTCAGGATAAAAAGCAATGCGCATCATGTATTCTGCATCATGCATCCTTCTTCACCCTTGCATCTCGATCTTGAGAGCCTTGATCTTCCGATGCAGGTTGCTGCGCTCCACGCCGATCTCATCCGAGGTCTTGCTTATATTGCCATTGTTCTCTCTGAGTTTTTGCATAATAAACTCGCGTTCGGAATAACATCGCGCTTCCTTGAGAGTCGCGAACTGCAGCATTGGCCGGGCAGGCATCGATAATTCGATAGAATGCTGTTCAACCTGCACGCCGCTAACAGGCGAAGGCACGTTCCGCGCGCTCAGCACAGGACCGGGCACCATGATAATAAGCCGCTCAATAATATTTCGAAGCTCGCGCACATTGCCCGGCCATGCGTATCTCTTGAACAGAGCAAGCGCATCCTCTTCAATGACTTTTGGTTTCTGACCGTATTCCAGGGAAAACTCGTTCAAGTAATACCGCGCCAGCCGCGGGATGTCGTCAGGCCGTTCGCGAAGCGGCGGCACTTCGATCGGAATCACATTCAAGCGATAGTAAAGGTCTTCCCGGAAAGCGCCCTTCCTGATCTCGTGGGCAAGGTTCTTATTCGATGCTGCGATCACGCGCACATCCGCTTTGAGCGTCTTCGTCCCGCCCACGCGCTGGAACTCCTGTTCCTCGAGCACGCGAAGCACCTTGGCCTGCGTGGCAAGGCTCATGTCGCCGATCTCATCCAGGAACAACGACCCGCCATCGGCAAGTTCGAACTTTCCGCGCTTCAATGACTGGGCACCGGTAAAGGCACCCTTTTCATGGCCAAAGATCTCGCTCTCGATCAGATCCTGCGGTATCGCGGCGCAGTTCACCTCGATAAAGGGCCCGTTCGTACGTTTGCTTTTGCGGTGAATGGCCCGGGCAACAAGTTCTTTGCCGGTCCCGCTTTCGCCATGGATCAGCACCCAGCCGTTCGTTGGTCCGGCCAGGGCGATCTGCTCTTTGAGCGCTGTGATCTTTTTGCTTTCGCCGATAATCTCATATTTTTTTTCGATACTCCGCTTGAGGGTCTCGTTCTCCTCGCGCAAACGATGTTCTTCCAGCCCGTGCTTGACCACCAGGGTCAAGTGCGCTAACTCCGGCGGCTTTACCATGAAATCGTAAGCCCCCATCTTCGTGGTTTTAACCGCTGTTTCAATGGTCCCGTGACCGGTGATCATGATCACCAGCATATCTGGCCGCAGCTCCCTGAACCGCTTGAGGGTTTCGATCCCGTCCATGTCGGGCATGGCGATATCGAGAAGCGCGAGCGACGGCTGGACCTCGGCGAGGAGTTCGATGCCCTCCCTGCCCGACGCAGCGGTTATCACGCTATATCCTTCGTCCCGCATAACGTCGGCAAGGCTGTTGCGTACGCTTTCTTCGTCATCGACAATGAGGATGGTTTCAGCTGGCATGTGATTTCCTTACCAATACAAGCGTGTTAAATTCTAATGCAACAGTTTAGCCCCTCACCTTTATCCTCGCCCCAACGGGGAGAGGTTGGGTGAGGGGGATTCCGTAGGAATGTAACAATTATTATTTCGTTTGCATTAGAGCGTTACTTCCTGATATATGCATTGAGCCCAATGATAACCGGCTTGCCGTCGATCATGACGTCGGTTTCCTTGTTCCCTCGCGTGCTGGCGACCACAAGTGTTTTCCCTGATGCGCTGGGTGTTGGTGTTTCTAGGTCCGCAGTGATATAGAGTTTGTTGCCTTCGATCTTTGCGATGATAGCCATGGTATTTCTCCTTAATTGTTGGATAGATTTGTTAATGGGTATTATGCGATAGAAACGGATTCATTTATAAACTTCATCGTGGCTCCCTATGTCAAGCAGAACGATCTCCTTCTCGGTGACCATCAAGGTAAGAGTTATCCGGTAACTATTGGTTAGACTTACCGCGTAACAGCCTTCTAGCTTTCCGCCGAGACCGTGTAATGCAAGGTGCTGCTGAAAAGGGTTCTTTCGCATCTCATCGACAACTTCGACAAATGGCTTTTTCAGGTCAGGATGTTTTTTGAAGAATTTTTTAGCGCGACGAAGGAAACAATTCGAGGCTTCAATGGTATACACTATTTTTTATCCTCAGCCTCAATCGCTTTTAAAAGCTCACCAGCCGATTTGAAGCGTTGGACCCTGCCTGCCTTAACGTCTTCCAGCGATGCCCGCACACGGGCGACATATGCCTCATCCTCAGCCTCGATCAATTCCCGATAGCGCGATTCGGACAGCACAACATATCGCGGCTGGTTGTTCTTGATCACGTGGACAGGCCCCTCTTTCAGGGCTTCATCCACAGCGGATATTCCTCTTTTCTTGATATCCTGCGCAGCAATTGCGTTCATTTACCGGCACTCCTTTCGGTACTTTAACTGGTACCAATATATTACCAGAACATAGTACCTGCTGCAAGCTGAATATGGTTGAACTTCGCTCTTTTCAGAAGTTGACTAACATCCAACAATAAGGGCAACTGCAATTTCCACCTAAGGATTCTTCAAGGCATCTTCATGGTTTCCGACGACACGCAGGATAATCGTGTCGTGGTCAAGAGAAAAAGTGAACCGGTAATGATAGTCCACCCGGGCTTCCCAAATGTCCTTCTGCCCGATCATTTTTTTGGTGTGCAAAGATGGGTGATAAAAGTCGAGGAGCAGCAGCTTTACTGCTTTTTCTATTTTCTGCTGAATCTGCACCGGGAGTTTAAGAAAGGTTTTGTCGAACGTTTTCGTTCTGCGTATTTTCACTTCCCGGCCTTTCGCTTACCTTTTTTTATATCAGCGAACAGCCGATCTGTTTCATATCCTGCGTATGACTCGGAAACCCTGCCCTCCTTTATATCCTTCTCAGCAGACAGCTCCATCTTTTTCCATTTCGGCGTATAAAAATACGCTTGCGTAGGATCGATCCGGGACAGCGTTTCCTTGTGTTTGACAAAACAGATAAAATCCAATACTTCTTTTGCCTGCGATGCCGGCAGATTCTTGATCTCTCGAACAATCTCTTCTTTTAATGTAGTCTGTGACATTTTATTGCTCCTTGTCTCTCTATGCTATCGTTGAAATCGTCCATAACGACTTCATCACGTATGACTATAAGATTATTATAAAGTGAATGAATCCTTGAGTCAATCAGTACGGAGTTGTTTTGCACTAATGCATCAACGGGCTGTCACACTCACGATGTCATTACAATGCAAACATGAACCGACGAAAGCACTATTACGGCGCGACAAGTCGCCCCATGAACAATACCGTGCCGGAGCTCTTTTCTCTGATAAAAAATAAAAAGGTCGCTCAGCGGAAAATACAGGTGGACCATGATTTACACTTGTCGTAACCATCCTGTCTTCAAATACAGTCACTGCTGCAGCCTCTGTTCCCTCCTCATCAACCGCGATAAATGCTTTATGGATTCCTTGACTGAGGTAGAGCCAGTCACCGCATTTTCCCGATTTGCATCCGTCCATTCCTGAGAAGTCAGCCCACTCTTTGTTAAATGCAAGGGTCATCCCCATTGATCCGAGTGGATCGTTCAAGGATGCGCTGTAGTCCATTTTATATTTCGGAATTGTGACAACAACCTCGCGAGTACGTAGACTTGAGATCCAGGAATTAAAGCTTGTGGTGGACAATTGGCTCTCAAGTTTATTGATATTCGAGGTAGCATGCGGAAGAACAATTATCATGGAGGTAGTATCGCCTTTGTACGGAATCTCCAGCACTTGTGCATCCTCCACATCAGCATATCCGAATGTTCCCCTCCGGTTCATGAAATCTGTCTGTTTGTCAGTACCGTCAATTTTATGAAAAAGCATTTTTTGTGTGGCCGTCTTCTCAAACTTTGTCTGCCAACTGCCTTTGAAATAGATCGCGTTTACCAGCACCATTCGCGTCGATGAATCGAGCATGTCTGGTGAAACCGGAGTTTTGATCTTATCCCGGGTCTTTTTTTCGACCCAATCATTGATTTTCTTCACCGCTTCGTTCCGATCAACATCCACCTTATAATTAACCGGTTCGATCAGCACGCCATACTTGTTCTTTAGCAACGTCAGGTAAGTCGCAAGAAATTTGTGCCCGCTATCAGGCCAGATTGAATTCGCGACAGCCAGTTCAATGCTACCATCTCCCTGTAATTTTCCAAGAACTTTGTCCATGTCCGCAATGCCCTGATGCATGTCCTGCTTTTCAGCCTGGCGGAGGACCTTTTGCATCTGATTCGATGTCTCTCCCCGCGAACCGGCATAGACCATCCCCAGTGCGGCATAGATGCTGTATGGAGAGAAGAACGCGTTCTTATCTGAAGATACCAACTTGTGATACATATCAATACCGAACGCAAGATCACTTTCCGCCAACAGTTTAGTATTGCTTTCATCAGCTGATGCTACGCCCACAGCCGATACAAAGCAGATGTAAATAAATAATTTAATACATTTCAGCACCTGGTTTTCCTTTTAATGGTTACCCTTCCGTGGTCGGTCAGTCGTACATAATCTTACCTCAATAGCTTTTTCTTCAACAGAGCTATAACAGTATCGATCTCCGCCTCGGTCGTTTCCCTGCCCAAGCTGAATCGTATCGCGCCCCGTGTTAGTATCGCATCAATGCCCATGGCAACCAGCACATGCGACGGCGTCACCATACTACCGTGACAGGCTGCTCCTGGTGAGATAGCAATGCCGGGAAGGGCATCCATAACCTCGGCTGACGTGAATCCCTCGAAACTGATATTCCAGGTGTTCGGCAGCCTCTTTTCCGGATGACCGTTCAAATGCACGCGTAGACCCGCGCTCGTTAATCCGTCAAACAACCGCAGTCCAAGCGCTCTCTGACGCACCCCTTCTGTATCAATGACCTCCTCTGCAACAATGCTCGCTGCTCCCAAGCCAACAATGAACGCCGCATTCTCCGTCCCCGGCCGCATTCCTCGCTCATGCCCGGCCCCGTGCAGCATCGGCAATAGTTTGCGACCCTTCTTGATATACAAAGCACCGATCCCCTTCGGCGCATAGAATTTGTGCCCTGCGATCGTCAGAAAATCCACGCCAAGACCAACAACATTCACACGAACTTTGCCAACACTCTGCGCCGCATCTGTATGAAATGGAATCCCCCTGAACGAAGCGATCCGGGCAAGGTCTTTAATGTCCTGTATCGTGCCGACCTCATTGTTCGAGTGCATAATCGTGATGAGCGCTGTCTCCGGCGTGATCGCCTTTTCAAGGTCAGCCGGATCCACCATGCCAGTGCGGTCAACCGGCAGATAGGTCACGGAATACCGAAACCGTTCGAGATTACGGCAGGGCTCCAATACCGCGGGATGCTCGATGCTGGATGTTATGAAGTGTTTCCCCTTTCCTGCTGCCTTGGCAATCCCTTTGATCACCATATTGTTCGATTCCGTTGCACCGCTGGTGAAAAAGATCTCCGCTGCGTCACACCCCACGAGGTGCGCCAGCCTCTCCCGCGCCTGCTCGACCCCTTCCTTGAGCGCAACACCATAAGCGTGACTGCTCGAAGGATTGCCGTATTTCTCCCCGAGATAGGGCAGCATTGCTTCGAGCACCAGGGGGGCAACGGGCGTGCTTGCATTGTAATCAAGATAAATATGTTTTGTCATTTTGTGCTCATGCACGTCAGAAGGAAAATATATTTTCTCGCAAAGCGCGCAAAGGTCGCAAAGAAAGTCCAAAGCCTTGGTCTATATTTTAAAACAAAAACCTGTCCTGCTTTTCTTGGCGTACTCGCTTAAAAGCGCCTACTTTTGGTTGCGAACTTTGCGAGAGACGCCTTTAGATATTGCCTTTAGTTCCGGTTTGTCCGGGTAGGAAGGATGAAAATGTAATTAAAAGAGAGACGTCACCAACGACGTGGCTGAACAACAGCAGAAAAAAGGTTATGCCCCGCTCTTTTTCTCGAACACTCCCGTTGTCAGGTAGCGTTCGCCGCCGTCGGGGAACAGGGTCACCACGCGCTTGCCCTTGCCGAGACGATGGGCCATCTGGAGCGCGGCCCAGCATGCGGCCCCTGACGAAATGCCGACGAGCAGCCCCTCTTCATGCGCGAGGCGCCGGGTCATGTCCGTTGCCTGATCGTTCGTCACCTGGATGATCTCGTCATAGACCTTCGTATTGAGAATTGCGGGGATAAACCCCGCGCCAATACCCGGGATGCCGTGTTTCCCCGGCTGTCCACCGGAAAGCACTGGTGACGCGGCAGGTTCAACAGCGATGATCCTGATGTTTTTGAAGGTTGCGCGCAAAACCTCGCCAATACCCGTGATCGTCCCACCGGTGCCGACCCCGGCCACAAAAGCGTCAATTTTTTTCGCTCCCACGTTACTCAGGATCTCTTTGGCCGTGGTCCTGCGGTGGACCTCAGGATTCGCCGGGTTCCCGAACTGGTCCGGCTTGAAATACTCCTTGCCCGAGGCGACGATCTCGTCCGACTTCTCGATTGCGCCTTTCATTCCCTTGTCAGCAGGAGTAAGCACAAGTTCGGCGCCATAGGCTTCGAGTAGTTTGCGGCGTTCAAGGCTCATGGACTCGGGCATGGTAAGGATGATGGGATAGCCCTTGATTGCGGCGACCATGGCAAGACCGATGCCGGTATTGCCGCTTGTGGGCTCCACGATCTTCATCCCTTTCCTGAGCACACCCGCCTTTTCAGCCGCCTCGATCATGGCAAGCGCAGGCCGGTCCTTTACGCTACCGCCGGGGTTGAACCCTTCGAGCTTGGCCCAGACCTCGGCATCGCCTTCAACCGTGAGCCGGTTGAGCTTCACCATCGGTGTGTTTCCGATTAAAGAAAGTATGCTGTTTCCCTTAGACATGATATATCCTTTCCGCAGTCCGCAGTCCGCATTTCAGATTCCTTAACATCTTGACAATGTCTTCAACCGCGACAATGGCGCCGCCCGGCCTGCCGTGAAATGAGACCTCGGCACTGCCATTCACGGCCAGACGCACATCCTCGACCATTTGTCCCATGTTCATTTCCACAACAAGAAACCGTTGCACTGTTTCTGCGGCCTTTGCGATGATCTTCGCGGGGAATGGGAACAGCGTGATCGGACGGATCAATCCGACCCGGATCCCTTCCTCTCTCATCAGGCGCACAGCAGTCTTCGCGATCCGGGCCGACGTGCCGAAGGCGACTACCGCGAGTTCGGCATCTTCCATATGCAGGGTCTCGCACAACACGTCGTGTTCGGCCATGCGGTCATATTTTGCCTGCAACTGATAATTTCTCTGCTCAAGCATTCCGTCCTCACCCGGCAGCATAAAGAGCGATCGGATGACCCGGCCCGGCCTGTTGTTTGCGCCGGTCAAGGCCCAGGGTTTTGCCTTCTCATTCGGCCGAATATCCGGCATGTCCACCGGTTCCATCATCTGGCCGAGAACACCGTCCCCCAGGATCATCACCGGGTTCCGGTACTCATCCGCCTTTTCAAAAGCCAGCACCGTCAGATCGACGATCTCCTGGATGCTCGCGGGCGCATACACGAGCAGATGGTAGTCGCCGTGTCCGCCGCCTTTCACCGCCTGAAAATAATCCGCCTGGGACGGCGAGATATTGCCGAGGCCCGGTCCGCCGCGCTGCATGTTCACGACCACCGCCGGGAGCTCCGACGCGGCCATGAACGACAGCGCTTCCTGCATGAGGCTGATGCCGGGGCTCGACGAGGACGTCATGGCCCGCTCCCCCACAGCGGATGCGCCATACACCATATTGATCGCTGCGATCTCGCTCTCTGCCTGGATGAACGTGCCCCCCGCCTGCGGCAGACGGCGGGACATAAATTCGGGGATTTCGTTTTGCGGTGTGATGGGATATCCAAAGTAGCGTTTGCAGCCGGCTCGCACTGCCGCCTCGGCCAGTGCTTCGTTTCCTGTGATCAGTACTTTGGGCATGTGCGTTCCTCTGTTATTTCCAAACCTCTATCGCCACATCGGGGCACATCTCGGCGCAGAGCGCGCAGCCCGTGCACTTTCCTTCGCTGTCGCAGAATTCCATCGCATAGTAACCTCTTGCATTGAACTCTTTGCCCGTCTTCAGAAGTTTAAACGCGCACGCCGTGATGCACAGCTCGCACCCTTTGCAATATTCCTTGTTGATGACGACCTTGTCCATTCAGCCTGCCTGCCGCGTATTTTCGCTACGCAATCCGCATACCACTGTCCGCATTATGCCGTTCCCCGCCCGATCATCTCCTCGGCATGTTTGATCGTCGCCTCGGTGATGGTCTTGCCGCCCAACATGCGCGAGATCTCCTCCACGCGTTCCTTTTCATCGAGCAAACAGACCTCGGTGCTGGTACGGTCCTTTTTCACGGATTTCGACACGCCATAGTGGCTCGTCGCCATGCTCGCGATCTGCGGAAGATGCGTGATGCAGAAGACCTGGCGTTTTGCCGATATCCGCTTGAGCTTCTTGCCCACTTCCTCGGCCACGGCTCCGCCGATCCCGGCATCGACCTCGTCAAAAACAAGCGTCGGGATGCTGTCCCCCTCGGCGAGAATGGTCTTGAGCGCAAGCATGATGCGCGAGAGCTCGCCGCCCGAGGCGATCTTAGACAGGGACTTCGGTTCTTCACCGGGATTGGGGGAAATAAGGAACTCGATGCGGTCCGCGCCCCGCGGACCGATCTTCAGCCCGTCGAGTGTATCGTCCCCCGGTTCCTGCGTGATGGCCACGTTGAACGTCGTTTTTTTCATGCCAAGATGGCCGAGTTCTATTTCAATCTTTTTCTCGAGTTCCTTTGCCGCAGCGCCCCGTTTTTTCGTCAATTCCTGCGCTTTTTCGGTCAATCCGAACTTCATGGACTCGATCTCGGACTTCAGGCGCTCGATCTCCTCGCTGCTCCGCTCCATGAGTTGCAGGTCTTCGTTCACCTTGGAGCCGAACGCAATGATCTCCTCAGCCGAATTCCCGTACTTCTTCCTCAGTTTCTGGATCATGTCCAGCCGGTCGCCGAGTTCTTCAAGCCGTTTGGGGTCGAACTCCACGCGGTCCGCATACGAGGCGATCTCGCGCGAAGCTTCCTCGATCTGGGCACGGCCGGACTCGCAGAGTTCGAGGACGCCCGAAAGCCGGTTGTCGATCGAGATAATGTCTTTCAGTCCGTTGATGGCTTTTTTCAGGTTCGCCATGACGGAATCGTCTGCTGAATAGAGCGCCTCATGCACCATGCTTGAAAAGGCGGCGAGCCGTTCGGAGTTTGCCAGGACCTTCTGCTCGTTTGCAAGAGCTTCGTCCTCCCCGGGTTTGAGCATGGCCGCTTCGATCTCGTTCTTCTGGTATTTAAGCAGGTCCTCGCGCTGCGCCCTGTCGCGTTCGCCCGCTTCCAGTTCAGCAACCTTTTTCCGGACCTCATGCAGCCGGTGATACATCGTTGCCATGGCATCAAGGGGCGCCTCGTGTTTGCCGAACGCATCGAGCATTTCCATTTGATGATCAGGCGCGAGAAGCGACTGGTGCTCGTGCTGTCCGTGGATGTCGGCCAGGCCGTCGCCCACCGCAACGAGCGTGGCGAGATTCACCTGGCTCCCGTTGATGTAGATCTTATTTTTGCCCGATGCGGCCACCACCCGCCGCACGATCAGGTCTTCGCCCGTTTGGACCTCAATCCCCTGCTCGGCAAGCAGCGCCATAAGCCGCTGCATGCCGCGGCCGTTCATCTCAAACGAAGCCTCAACCACCGCTTCCGGGCTCCCGGTGCGGATGAGGTCAACGCTTGCGCGTCCGCCGAGTGCGAGGTTCAAGGCATCGACGACGATCGACTTGCCCGCCCCGGTCTCGCCGGTGAACACGTTCAGCCCCGTGTGGAATTCCACGCGGAGCTGGTCAATAATCGCAAAATTTTTTATGTTCAGTTCTTTGAGCATGTGAGGGTGACACTTCAGAAACCTGTAACCAACTATTTTCCCTTCACCGCCGCCGCTTTGTTCATCGCAAATTTACCCTGCGTGGACTTGCCGTTGCCTCCGGCCTTTTTGTAATACTCGGCGGCTCTGTCCTTCTTTCCCATGCGTTCAGCGGCCCTGCCGGCCCAGTAATACGCGGTGCCGACCCACATGCCCGACGTTGGGTACAGATCGGGGATCTTCAGAAATTCCTTTTCCGCCTCAATGTCTTTGCCGAGGAGAAAAGTGCACATGCCGATCCAATACTGGGTGACAGCGCGTTCGCTGCGCCGCTGGTCGCGAAGCGCACCGCGGTAGGCATCACGGGCCGGTTTGTAGTCTCCCAGGCGGAAATAACTGTCACCGATCCTGGTATAGATGTCGCTTAAGGGGATGTCTTCCGGCAGGAAGTCCAGGACATTTTTATATAAAGGAAGAGCGTCCTTGTAGTTCCCGGCAACGAAAAGCTTGTTCGCTTTTTTATAATCTTTGGTGGTGTTCGGCATGGCGAACGTGGTCTGCGCAGCGAAGGAAATCAGCAACAGGAGAAGTGTGATCAGCAGGCTTTTTTTCATAGCGCCTCCATAAAACAGAACTGTATCGAATTTACCACAAATTGAAGACCCTGTTCAAGAAATATATAAATATTTCCTCATCACGAGTTCAGGCACCTGCAGCAGTATCTATAATCTCGGCATAGGCTCCGCAAGGGTTCCGCCAAGTGCGAACTGGAAGAACCCGTCGGCGTCCTTGTTTTTCAACAGCGAAAGAATTGCCGCCTGCTCGCGCGCCAGCCGCTCGGATGGCTTGAGCTTCACCGTGAGGTTCAGTGTGCCGCGCTCACGAAGCACGATATCTCCCATGATCCTGATCCTGAGGTCCTTGCCTTCGAACTCCATTTTTTTCACGATCAACCGGTCTCCCCTGATCTCGGCTTCAAGCCAGCATTGTTCAAAATCCAGATCGGGGATGGAAAACCCCATAATCTTGAGCTCCCGCGAAGTCAACCCCTTGATCCAGAGCTTGCCCTTGCCCGCATCATTGGTCATTTCAAAATTCCCTCCCGCCTTTCCGGAGAGATGCAGACCAAGGTCCTTGAGCAAGGGGTAGGAGCCGATATCCAGATTGTTGGCGTCAACCATCAGGTACTGGCGCGCCCTTCCCTGCTGCGCATTGATGCGGATATCGCCGTTGTAGGCAGCGGTGGACAGGTCCGCAGAAACAAGGCCGCGCAGGAAACCCAGGAGCGAGATCGAGGCTTTGATGTTCTGACTTTCGAAGAGGACCCTTCCTTTTTTGTCCGAAAGAACGATGTCGTTGAACACGAAGGTGTTGAGGAATCGGGGGGAAATACGCGCAATGCTCAGCTCAAAGGGCGTGCGCAACCGGACCTCTGATTCCAGCTTTGCCTTGACCCGGTCATACGGAAAGAGCAGGAGGAGGAAGACCAGGAACGCCGCAAGGAAATATGCGGCAAAGAGCAGTCTTTTTATAAGTGTTTTTCTGTCAGGCATGGATGGTTTGGGAGCCTTACCCCGCGCTCGAAACGAGGATCGTCGCGTTCAGAAGTTTCGGGTTGTCGAAACGTGGTTTAAAATTCAGTTTTTTGATGCGAAGCGTGTCCTTCTCGAGCATATACGCGTAATTCACAATATCATAAAGGGTTATGTTGTCGAGCTTGATCTCCACCATGCTCTCCGTGAAGCCGTCTCCCTGCACGCCCGCCTGGGGTTTGAGCGATACGATCTTGCTGGACAGGTTCGCCCGTTTGGTAAGGTTTTCGATCTCGGTGAGCAGGGGTCCGCGCTTCACCGCCGCTGCCTGGGCCTGCTGCAGACGCTGCTGGATCTCGACATATTGCTCGCGGAGCACGCGGATCTCGACCAGGTCTTTTTCCTTCTTCGGAATAAGGTCCCGCTTGCGCGAAAGGTCGGCCATCAGGGGAGAGAGCACAAGCGCATAGAGGACAATGATGGCCGCTGCTGCTCCGCCGATGATAAGGGTCTTTTTATCTCGTGGTTCAAGTTTCATAGAGTTCACATCACCTGTTTCAACTTCATTTCGAACCGGAACTTCACTTTGTTGTCCACACCCATCCGCGTGTCCTGCACCGCCACCTCGCTGAACTGCGGGGCTTTCTGGAGCTCAGCCTTGATCTTGTCCACGGACTCGAACGTCGCTGCCTCGCCCTGCAGTTTCAGCCGGTCGCCCTCGAGATTGAACTCCGTGAAGCTCACCCGCACCTCGCGGGGAATGCCGTCGGTCACGGCTTTCATCACTTCGAGCGCCGAAGTCCCCGTCCCGAGCACGCCGAACTTCTTCCGCGCCTCATCCAGCCTGGTCTTCAGCTGCCGCACCGGGTCCGCTGACGACCGGGCGTCGGGAACAGCCTGGCGAAAGACCTCTTTGATCTCTTTGTCAAGTTTGCCATAACCGGACTGCACCACGTAATATTTCACCCCGATATTCATGAACGCGACGAAGGCCGTCAGCACGCCGACAACAGCGAGCGTGCGTCGTCTCCGTCGGATGCCGGAATCGGCAAGACGGTACGCGAAATCGCCCACGCGAAAATTGATCTGCTCCGACAGCGCCAGCCCAAGGCTCACCGCATCCGTTGCCGGTTTTCCGCCCAGGCCGGGGGTGACCTGTTCAACAGCAATACCCATCTCCGCGAGTTCCGCGGGGACCCCGCTTTCACCCGACAGGATGAGCGCCTTTTCAATGATTACATTGAATTCTGTTTCAAGCGCCTTGAGGGTATGCCGGAATCCGGCCGTGGGCGCCGGATCATAATAGCTCCTGAGCCCCAGCACCGCATCCTGGTCCTTCAGGCACAGGTCGTGGCCGCTGATGACCAGGACCGTGCCCTCGGTCTTCATCATCTTTGCGACACTATTGAGCCCCGCAAACGAGGGAACGATTGCGTGCGGATCCATGCCCGCCGAAGCAAGCAGATCGAGATGCTGCCGAAGAACAATCTTCGGAAGCATGATGCCGAGGACGGGCGTTTCCTTCTTTGCCCCTGTGTCTTTTTTCCCTTTTTCGTTGCCGATGACCAGATGTTCCAGCACCACATCGTCAAGGGAAAACGGCAGGCTGTCCTCGATCTCAAAGGGCAGCGCCTTGTGCACACGCTTGGAATCGGAGAACGGGAAGTGCACCAGCCGCTGGGTGAAGTTCAGGCCGGAAAGGGACGATACGATCCGGGCGCCGGCCCAGTCTCTGGCTTTCTCCTTCAGGAGTTCAACAAGCTCGGCATCCGAAGCATAGGGAATACGAAATGAGTCCTTGAGCTCGTCGCTCCTCATCCCTTTTACCACCACTGCGGCGCTAAATACGCCCTTCTCAATGTTCAGACCGACAACTTTCACAACGCTCTCCAGTACAGAATGTCAAACCCCGAGCTGCCTCTCCTGATAATCGCTTCAATCTGCTTCGTATACCCGCCGACCGCGGCATACGAGTGGACCTTGAACACATCGCTCGTCACCGCCAGCATGCCCGCGATCAGGGTGTTGTCGGGGCCGAGAAATGCCGTCACTTCTTCTGTTTTTTTAAACAGCTCCCGCCCCCTCTTTTCCACGACCATTCCCGCCATGCCCGGGCTCATCCCGAGGCTTTGGAGCACATCAACGGACGCGGTGTTGACGTCGATCTTCTGCGAAGGACCGACGGTCACCGCATCCTTCAGTTTATTGAAATCTTCGTCTCCCATGACCTGGTGGAGCTCGGTGTGCAGACGGAAGTACTTTTTTTCATCGGCGATCCTGTCAAGGATGTCCTGGCTGATCCGCCGGTTGTCAAAAAGTTTTCCCATGCGGACATAGGCCTCATTGCCCTTGATAACAGTGCTGATGTTGATCTTGCCGCCTTCATCATCCCATTGCACCCGCAGTTCCGTATCATCGCCCGAGATGATCGGCACCACCTGCCACTCCCGCTGCTCCAGATTGTCCTGGAGCTTTCCGTTCTTCACATTGTCGCTTAACAGCATCCCGACGAAGTTAACGCCCGACCGCGCGAGGTAATAGGCGCGCTGGCTGTCACGAAAATTCGCAGCGCCCCTGAGACTCACCCGTGTCCCGTACGAGAACTCGAAGATGAGGGAGACCAGGAGCGCCGTGACCAGGAGCACGATCAGAAGTGCGATGCCGCGGTCGTTCCCCGGGGAACTTGTCGTCCTGCTGTTACTCCGCACGGGTCATCGCCCCACACCCACAACCGTCAGGTACGGCCTCGCATCCGCCAGCATGACCGTTATCTCCACCGCCCTCGGCAGTTTGCGAAGGGTCCTGCTGTCCCATTCGTCGGCCCATGCGGAGCCGTCGAAATACCGCAGCCGCAATCCCTCCACCTTGTCCGTGACCTCGAAGTCGCTGCCGCCTTCGAGCACCGCCACGTCCTTGCTCAGTTCCCGCTTTTCACGACGCATAAGAATACGGCCCTGTACTTCCGGCTTTTCCTCAAAATGATACCCGATCTCGATTAGGTCCGTCTCTTTCGAATCCGGTTTGCGCCAGTTGGTCAGCGTGGTCAGGGCAAGACTGTCGAATCGCTCGTTTTCCCTGTCTCCCTGGGTCTTCTTGCCGTAAAAAACGGTTTCGGTTATCAAAGCGTTGTAATATGCATTTGCGATATCATCCGACATCTTTGATATAAGCGTTCGGGCCAGGTCCGTCTGATCGCGACTCGCCTCGGCACGCTCCACGTTCCTGCCGGCCGTTGAAAAGCTCGAGTAGATCACGGTCATGAGAATAGCAAGGATCGCCATTGCCAGCAGCACTTCAAGCAGGGTAAAACCCCTTGCCTTCGGACAGGTCGTAACGCTGTCCCGCTTCAGACCGCGACCGGGAAACATCGCTCGCTCCTTATTCATAGCTCACCAGCTCAACCTTCTCCTGATGTTCCCCCTGTTTCCAGAGGACCGCGATGCGCACTTCCATGATCTGGGCAAGCGGTGTGGGAGAGATCGTTTTCATCCAGGTATATTCCTTGAACTCCTCCTCGGGGAACTGGCCCTCTTCCGTAAGAGGAAGCCGGGGCTTGACCATGGTCGCATCAGTCATCTGCCGCTTTGCCAGGAGCGTGGCTGTGGTAATGTGCTCCGCCAGCATCACGTCCTGCACACCCTTGCTCTGGAGCCCCAGGAGGCTGATCAATACGAACGCCATGATGGCAACAGCCACCATGACTTCGAGCAGCGTGAAGCCGCTGCCGGTCGTCAGCGCCCTGACCTTGTTCATCTCTCCTCCACGACCCCTTCCCGGAGTTCCGTGTCTCCGGTAAGCGGACGGATGAGCAGGGTAAACTCCTTGCCGTCACCGTCACGCAGGTGAATAAAGCTTCTTTCCACCCAGCCGTCCGGCGTAAACTGGATATAGGGGTCATCGGGGTGGCTGCCGGCGCGGACGTCATGGAACGTCGTCATTCCCGACAAACTGCCCTCGTTTGCCATTGAGGAGGACAGCCGTTTGAACTCAACGGCCTGCTCCGAGGACAGGCTCAGCACCTCGGCCCAATAGCGGTTGTTCTGAACGTCGAACCGGAGCCGGTAGACCGCCTTTTTCGCCTGGGCATCGTCCCGAAGAAAACGGATCATGCCGGTTAAATGCCTGGCGCTCCGTTTGAGGTTCGCCTCACCCAGTTCGCCAAGCCGCGGAACGATAAGCCCCAGCATAATGCCGAGCACCACGATCACGACGGCAAGCTCGATGAGAGTGAAGCCTTTTAGACCTTTCCGCCCTGTGCCCACTCGTACCGACCTAACCCGGACAAGCCGGAACAAAAAGTCAAATGCAAAAGGCATCTCTCGCAAAGTCGCAAAGAACGCCAAGAAAATCTTTACGTCTTCGGTTTAAAAACGAAAGACTTGCCTTTCTTTGCGAGCTTGGCGTCTTTGCGAGAAACTTTTTTGCCGTTCTGACACAAAATTGGTTCTTCAGCACCTAATCCACCTTCCAACTCTCAAGGTCAGCGTTCTTGCCTTCACCGCCGGGCTCGTTGTCCGCGCCGTAGGAGATGATCTCATACTCCCTGTTTTCGCTGCCCGGTGAGATATAGACATAATCCTTGCCCCACGGGTCTTTGGGAATCCGCGCCGGCTTCAAATATCCGCCCTCACGCCACTTCGCAGGGATGCGTCCTGTTTCGGGTTTTTTGACCAGCGCTTCAAGCCCCTGGTCCGTCGTAGGATAAAATCCATTGTCCAGTTTGTAGCCGTCAAGAGCGCTCTCGAACGCCTTGATCTGCACTTTGCCGGAACCGACGCGCGCCTCTTCTTCACGCCCGAGGATCTTCGGCAAGACCAGTCCCGCGAGCAAACCGAGGATGATGACGACCACCATGATCTCGATAAGGGTGAAACCTTTTTTGTTTTTCATAACTGATCTCCTTGCAAGACAAATGAATATTGATTCAATCTCAAAAGTCCCCACTGCAGTCATTGCGAGGAGCGAAGCGACGCGGCAATCCCGATTTTCATGCAACTATAAACGACAAGATTGCTTCGCCTTCGGCTCGCAAAGACGGCTTTTTACTTTTTCATCTCACTCCTGAGCTCATCTGCAGAATCGGCAGCATGATGGCAATGACGATGAAACCGACGACAAGCCCCATTATCAGAATGATCACCGGCTCCATGAGCGAGAGAAGCCCCGCGATGCGCGTTTCAACGGTCCGGTCAAACGAGTCGGATATTTTAAGCAGCATTTTTTCAAGCTCACCGCTTTTTTCCCCCACAGCCACCATCTGGACCACGACGGGCGGGAACAATCCGCTGCGGCGAAGCGGATCGGCGATGGGTTCGCCTTCGCGCACGTTCTCGCGAGCCTTCTGCACCGCATTGGCCAGCACCGTGTTCCCGATGACATTCTTGACGATATCAAGAGCGACCAGGGTCGGGACACCGCTCTGGAGCAGGGTCCCGAAGGTTCGCGTGAATCGCGATACGGCTATCATCCTGATGAGGCTGCCGAAGATTGGCAACCGCAGAAGTTCCCGGTCGAGCCGTTCCCTACCCGCTGTCGTGGAGAGATACCGTTTTGCATAGACTGCAGCTCCGGCAATCACCAGCAGAATGGCCCACCAGAACGTCGAAAAGAACCTCACCGTGCCGAGCAGCGCCAGGGTGATGAACGGGAGCTGCTGCCTCATGTCCTCGAACATCCCGACCACACGCGGCAGCACAAACGTGAACAGGAAAAAGAGAACGCCCACGCCGATCACGGTCATCAGAGCGGGATAGGCGAAGGCTGCGGCGAATTTCCCGCGGAACCGCACCTGTTCCTCAAGGAAGTCCGAAAGCCGGTCAAGGGTTATCTCGAGCGTCCCGCTCATTTCCCCAGCAGAGACCATATTCACATAGAGTTGCGAAAAAACCTTCGGGTGAGCCTGCATGGCATCGGCAAGCGAGGTGCCCTCGCGAACGCTGTCCCGCACCGAGGAGAGCGCCGCCTTGAGACCGTCACTCTCCTCCTGTTCCACAAGCACCGAGAGCGATTCCATGAGCGTGAGCCCCGAAGACAGGAGTGTGGCAAGCTGACGGGTGGCATTCGCCAGATCGCCGAGCTTCACCCGGTTGCCGAGAGAGAACGACATCGTACCCCGTCGGGCGGCGCGCGCGGAAGCCCCCTCCTGGATCTCGAGAACAACAACGCCCTCTTTTTTCAGTTTTGCTCTGACCGCTTTGAGGCTCTCACCATCCTGGACACCGGAGACTTTTTTCCCCAGGGCGGTGACACCTTTATATTCAAATACTGGCATAATGTTTAAAGAAAGAACCAGAGGACAGAAAACAGAGGACAGAGAACAGAAAAAACCGAGGTTTCGATTCAGTCTGTCATCTGAAAGTCTGGCATCTGTCTTCTGCTGTTACGCTTCCCTCTGCGTCACGCGAACCACTTCATCCACCGACGTGATCCCCGCAATTACTTTGTCGGCGCCATCCTGACGGAGCGTCCGCATGCCCTTTTCCACGGCAAGGGCCTTGATCGAAGAGGCATCGGTGTTCTTCATAATAAGCTGGCGGACCTCATCGTCCACGATCAACAACTCGTAGATCGCGCTTCTGCCCAGGTAACCCGTTTGGAAGCAGGACTCGCAGCCCTTGGCGCGATACACTGTGGCATCCTTCACATCGGTCCTGATCTCCAGCTCTGCAATTTCCGCGGGCGTCATCACGTAGGGTTCGCGACATTCCTTACAGAGCACCCGCACCAGCCGCTGGGCGAGGATCGCCATCACGGATGAGGATATGAGGAACGGCTCGATCTTCATGTCGATGAGCCTGGTCACCGCGCCTGCGGAGTCGTTGGTGTGGAGTGTCGAGAACACCAGGTGGCCCGTGAGCGCTGCCTGGATCGCGATCTCCGCAGTCTCCGAGTCGCGGATCTCACCCACGAGGATCACATCCGGGTCCTGGCGAAGAACGGAACGGAGGCCTGCCGCAAAGGTCAGATGGATCTTGGCATTTACCTGGATCTGGCCGATGCCCTTGAGCTGATACTCGATGGGGTCCTCGATGGTGATGATGTTCTTGTCCGGGGAGTTGATCTTCGACAGGGCGCCGTACAGGGTCGTGGTCTTTCCGCTGCCCGTGGGGCCGGTAACGAGCACAATGCCGTGGGGCCGCGATATCAGTTCGTTAAAGTGCTCGAGATTGCTTCCCGAAAAACCGATCTGTTCGAGCGGCAGGAGCGCGCTCTCCCGGTAGAGGAGGCGAAGAACGATCCGTTCGCCGAAGGAGGTTGGCACAATCGACACACGCACGTCAACATCCTTGCCCCCGATCTTGATGCGCATACTGCCGTCCTGGGGGAGCCGCCGTTCGGCGATATTGAGGTCGGCCATGATCTTGACGCGGGACGCGATGCTCGCCTGAAAACGCTTCTGGATCGTAAGAATATTGTAAAGGATCCCGTCAATGCGGAACCGGGCGATCATTTCCTTTTCAAACGGCTCGATGTGAATGTCGCTCGCCCGTTCGCGGATGGCCTGCGAAAGCAGCGAGTTCACGAGCCGGATGATCGGCGCGTCATCCGTGGCTTCGAGCAGGTCCGTGGGCTCTTCAAGCTCCGCTGCGAGAAAGGTCAGGTCTTCCTCCTCCATTTCCTGGACCGTTTCCTCGGCCCGGTTCATGTCCGCGCTATGGAGCCGGTTCACGGTATCGAGGATCATTTCCGACGGTGCGAGGCACACCGTCACCTCGCTGCCGAACAGCACGACCAGATCATCCACGGTGGAAAGCAAAAGAGGCTCGGACGTGGCGATCAGGATTGTCCCGTTCTCTCGGCGAAGCGGGATGACCATTGCTTTCTTGGCATAGGTAATGGGAAGTTTAAGCGCGAGGGCAAGGTCTACCTCGCCGAGTTCAGGCAGGAACTGAAGACCAAGCTGGGCGCCCAACGCCCGGAGCACGTCGTCCTCTTTCACAAAGTTAAGGCGGACAAGGAGCGTACCGATCCGGCCTCCGCGTTTTTTCTGGAGTTCAAGCACCTTCCGGAGACGTTCAGGGGAAAGCCCGGACTCAACAAGTATCTCGCCGAGCAGGCGTCTCACCGCGGACCCTCCGCAGGCGCTTTCTCCGCAGGCAGAGGCAGCGGAACAACTGCATCGCTGCTGTTCTTTTCCGGGCCGATGTTCTTCGGATCGGTCTTGCCTGAGGAAGCGGAGGGCAAGACCACAATCTTTCCGTCCGTATCGGTTTTCCCCGCGCCAGAAGGGGCGAGAACCGGGGCGGGCTCAGCTGTTCGCTTTTCGATCACACTCTTCTTTTCAGTGGAGTTATCGGACGAGGTAGCGGGCTCGCTGCCTTTTTTATCTATACGGTTCTCCTTGCGGAAATCCTCGAGCATCTCGTTCTTCCTCGTCGTAAGCTCGTCCGCGTCGCCTTCGTTCTTGAGGATGTAGGGCGTAATGAAGATCATGAGGTTGGTTTTTTCCATGCTGGTCGTCTTGGACTTAAAGAACCAGCCGAGAAAGGGGATATCGCCAAGGAACGGGACCTTCGACTCCGAACTGACAAGATTGTCGCGGATGAGTCCGCCGATGACCATGGTCTGACGGTCCTTGACGACAACCGTGGTGCTGGCCGACCGTTTGCTTGTTGTGGGCCCCGCGGCATTCGCCGTGGAAGTTGCGATCACATCGGAGATTTCCTGGTTCACATCAAGCCGGACGGTTTCTTCAGACGATATCTGCGGGGTCAGCGTAAGCTTGATGCCGACATCCCTCCGGTCGATCGTGTTGAACAGCGTCCCGGCGCCTGTTGTCGCATTCTGCGTCTGGCCCGTGATAAAAGGGACGTTCTGGCCGACCATGATCTCCGCCTTCTGATTGTCCATGGTCACAATGTTTGGCGTAGACAGCACGTTCACGTTGCCGTCTGACTGGAGCGCATGAAGGAGTGCGCCGATATTCAAATAGGTCTGGTTATTATAGGTGAAGGTCCCCTTGATCGCTCCAACACCCAGCCCGCTCATACTCGCGAGCGCCGCAGGGCCGCCCGCTGCAACGGCGCCAATTCGTCCAAAGTTTGTGCCGCCGATGGGCGTTATCGGCGCCCCCGGACCTGACTGGATCTGCTGGGGCACGGTCAAAAATTCGAAACCGAGATCGCGCATTTTTGTCAGGCTCATCTCGACGATTGCGGTCTCCACGTATACCTGGCGCCGTCTGATATCGAGTTTCTGGATCACATCCTTGACCGTTTCATAATCTGACGGAGAACTCACGATGATCAGCGAGTTGGTGACCTTGTCAGCGGTGACGGTGACCGCGCCCTCGAGAATACTGACCGGGCCGCCCGTTACCGGCATCTGTCCCGGTGTGGGGACCGGAATACGCGAAACAATGGATGTCAGCACCTTTAAGAATTCATCGGCATTCCCATACTTCAGATAATACACATTGATCTTGCCCTTGCCATCGGGAGCGGGAACGTCAAGCGCCCGGATCAGGGTCTCCATTTTTTTGATATTATGCACCGAGTCCGTGATAATGACCGAGTTCGTGGCGGGATAGGCGATCATGGCGCCGTCCTTGGTCATCAGCTGGGTGAGCGTTCGGACGATCTCCTGCGGATTGATGTAGGAAAGCCGGAGAAGTTTTGTCACGAACCCCTCGCCCTTCATATTATCATCCAGAAACACCTTGATGCCGCTCTGCCGCGCCGATGCCACGGGTATGATGCGAATGATCTTCCCATCTTCCACGGCTGCGAATCCCTTGATCTCAAGAGCTGACAGGAATACCTGATACGCTTCATCCGGCGATATGCGGGTCGGGGTCATGAGCGTAACTTTGCCGGTCACGCGTTCATCGAGGATGAAATTCCTGCGGGTGAGTTCGCTCATGACCTTGATCAGGGCGTTGATATCGATATTGGTGAAATTCAGGGTGACGTAGTCGTCCCCGGATGGCGCCTTCGGCGAAACCGGTTGTTCAGTCGTGGTGGTCGGAGCGGTAAGTACGGGGTGAGCTTTTGATTTTTCCCCGGCGAACGAAGCAGGTGTCATGACAAGCCCGGCTAGCAGCAGGGCCGCTGTTTTTTTCACTATGATCCTCCATGGATGCCCACATATCCCCGCGAAATTCTTCTGCCTGGGCAAACAGTTTCGTATTACCGTAGTTACTTCCCGGGGTTCGCTGAAATGGTATGCTCGATTTTAACGCGAGATTACCGTATCTCGTAGTTCAGGGTCTGTCGCTGGCCGGCGCGGAGCAAATCGATGGAGACATTTTTCTCCTCCTTCAGCCCCTGGTAAAGCTGGAAGAACTTGCCCGGATCATCGACATCCTGCGAGTTGACCTTCTGGATCACATCGCCGTTTAAGAGCCCGATCTTTTCGTAGATGCTTCCGGGGACGATCTCGCTGATCTTGAATCCGATCGTTTTTCCCTGTTCAATGTACGGCAGCGCGCGCGCCTGCGTGAGGATCTGGCTCATGTTCTCGGTGCTTGCGGCGATTTCCTTCTGGTCCACCATCCACTTGCCGTCAGACAGTTTTCTCACGCTGCCATTGCTGTTCTTTCCCATCGGAACGATCCTGGTCTCATCAACGATCTGCAATTCCGATGTCCCGCCATCGGCTTTCTGAAGGACGATCCTGTCGCGCCGCACTTTGACGATCTGCGACCCATCCGGCAGCTTTTCGTGGATCCGGTAGAAAACCTGTCCGGTTGTGTCCTCAAGCACGGCGCCGGCGAACACTTCCCCTTCCACCGTACCGATCAGTTTATATATCGAAGAGGACTCCACCGCCGGACCGCTCGAGGGGCCTTTGCCTTCGCCGAACAACCCGCGTTCCAGGATGGAGGAGTAATCGCTGAGCTCACGACGAGGTTCAAGAACAGTTCGTCCCTGCTCCTGCGGTGAAACAACCCGGGGCGCCGCCTCAAGGCTTTGGCCGATCATAGTATCCACGGTATCAGCCAGGAAATAGGCTGCAACGGTCAAAAACACCACAAGGAACACCGTATACAGAGATTTTTCTTCTTTCATTATTATTACTCCAGAGGATCACCGGGTAGCTAAACTGAGCCGTAATCCCGCACGAATCAACATCGAATTATACTCATATGCGCATAACTTGTCAATTACTAACAGAATTGCAATGGGAAGAACACGTTGAAGGAAGAGATGATGTATCCATCGGGCAATAAGAAACGTTCATACCGGTTATTCGTGAATGACGTCGTCCAGTAATCTCTATATCAAAGCAGTTGCATCAGTTGCCTCCAGCATCTCTCCGAAACAAACCGACTCGCTGCAACAATTATATGAAAGTGCCTCCTTGTTGTTTGTACATTCGTCTTTTTGAAGGCAGCATGGGCATTTCAGCAAATACATTGCAATATGCAGATGATATTATTTTATAATTTTACCGAGTACATATTGTTATATATCAACATGTTACGATGTAGCTATCCATATGAATACATATTTTTAAAAAAAATCGTTGCACTTTAGAAACACTTTTAATATAATCTTTCGCAATCTATAGAAAGGGGGCAGCCGCTGCCTGTTGCAGCAAACAAACTGTTCAGGAACGCTTTACCTGAGTGGTCAGTATTCGTTATTTGGGGAGATGTTTAGCAAGAAACGGAACTGCATCGTACTTTTTGATTTACACAATTCATTTTGACAAGGAGAATCTATTGATGAAGAAGTTTCTCGTAGTAATGATCGTGGTCGTGGCAATCGCGCTTGTCAGTGCGGGCGTTGCAATGGCCGGCATCGCGTCAACCCGCCACAACCTGTCGTCGAGCGCATCCTGGACGATCAGGG